>Ga0126373_10005052_pt1 | contig 10188 bp, 7 predicted proteins | sample PanSoiMetPlot_11_FD_92545 | JGI IMG/M metagenome (GOLD analysis project Ga0126373, IMG submission 92545) | Tropical forest soil microbial communities from Panama - MetaG Plot_11 | ecosystem: Environmental > Terrestrial > Soil > Tropical forest > Bulk soil | place: Panama | collected 2016-02-17 | reverse complement strand
AGTCCGCTCGGCGTTCAGTTGCTGAGTTGGGTAAGCGCGACGCATTTACGCCTCGGGGTGGGCGCGGTGCTGATCGCCTACGCCGCCTATGGTCTGCTGCGTCCGAATTTGCCGAATTTTGCTGGCGCGAGCCGATTCATCGACGCTCTTGTCGGCTTTTTCGGCGGCGTACTCGGCGGCGCCACCGGACTCGCCGGAATTGTGGTCATGATCTGGTCGGGGCTGCGGGGATGGTCCAAGGATGAACAACGCGCCGTGTTCCAGCCGGCCGGCGTTGCCAACTTCGCGATGATCGCGCTTTGGATCGGAGGCGTCGGAGCGCTTGACCGCGACATCATGGTTTTGTTTGCGACCGGTCTGCCGGCGATTCTAGCCGGGCTATGGATTGGTTTCGTACTTTACCGGAAGATCGATGAGGCGGGCTTTCGGAAGATCGTTCTTATTCTGCTGTTGGTTTCCGGAGTGACGCTGTTTTTTTGATGCTCCGATCGAATGTGCGACACGATTCGTGTCAGCTTCGTGCGAACCTCTCCTCCGGCGGCTTGATATGACGGAACGAGAACAACAATGCCCCGTCGTAAAGAATTTTAAGGACGCCGCAGATCACCAAGGGAGCGCCGAGAAACGGGCCACCGAGTAAAACGCCGGCAAGAGCCGGGCTCAGTGACGACGCCAGGCTTCGCGGGACCGCTGTGACACTTGCCGCGGCCGGCCGTTCCGGCGGGGTTACGACCGCCATGACGTAGGAGCTCCGTGTCGGCACATCCATTTGCGACAGCGCCGAGCGCAACAGCAGAAAGCCGAGCGCGACGGCGAGGTTCGGCGACAATGCAGCAAAGATGAGAAAGAGGCTCGAGGGGACGTGGGTGAACACCATCGTGTTCACCAACCCAATGCGTCGCGCGATTATGGCCGCCAGCGGATAAGAGAAGGCGCTAAGCACGCCCGACCAGAAAAAGAACACGCTGGCAGCTGCGAGCGACATGTCGAAGCGTTTGAACAACCACACCGCGAGCAGCGACTGGACGACAAATCCGCCGGCGAATGCGTCGATGCTGAACAACGCGGCGAGCTTGTACACAACGCCGCGCGAGGCATTCAACGGCGCTGCCGCGGATCTGTGCTCGACTTTCCCGCGCGGCAAACAAGAATAGATTGCCGCACTGGCAACGCCGAGAACCGCATAGCCATAGAATATGGTTCGTAGCGCCGGGAGCTCGCTCATACCGATGCGCGTCAACAGCTGCGGAGTGGCCGCGGCCAACGCGCCGGCGGCCATCGACAACGCTCCGATCAAGCTGTAACGCGCGAATACCCGCGTACGGTCATGATCGGCTGCGCCTTGCGCCAGCGCGGCGTGCTCGACCGGTATAAGGACGCCGATATCGCCGGTCGATGGATTCACAGTGCCGAAAAAAGCCACCGCGACGAGAGGCCCGATCTGCTCGAAGACAGGGAAGGCGATACCGGTTCCGATCATCAAGACCGCGCCGGCGATCAACAAGCGACGAAGATCGTGGCGCGGCGCGGCAAATCCAATGGCGAGCGTCAGGACGGCGGTGCCGAGCAAAGCCGCCGCGGCAACAAGTCCGATCTGCGCAGCATCGAATCCGATCTTTGCCAAATAGACCGGAAGCACGATGGTGGCAAAGCCATCGCCAAAGCCGCGCAATGCGCGCGCGCTATAGAGGAGCAAGAAGCTGGAACGTGGACTCAGCGCTTTTTCCTTCCTGTCGATGATCGCTATGCGAATCGGCTCGTCGCCGCTTCTTCGGCACGGTTTCAGCTTTTGGCATTTGCCATCTTATCGAGGGCGGCGCGCAAGCCTTTGGCCAGTTTGATTGCGCCGTCGTTCGCCCAAAAATGCATGAAGTAAAGGCGCGGCTGCTCGTCAAGCATGTGGCTGTGCAAGGCCGTCACCTCGATGCCATTGTCGCGCAGCGCCCGGATCACCGGATTGACCTCGTCCGCCGTCAGCACAAAATCGCCGGTAATGGCGGCTTTGCCGTTGCCGGTCGGTTGAAAGCCGATTCCGGTCGCCAGGCCCAATGGGCCGGCCGGCCCGAGCGTCATTGCGTTCTCGGTGACGGCATCGCGGCGCGCCACCGCGAATTGATAGACGCCGCCGTTGGCTTGACCTTTGCCGCCGATGATCTGGTCGAGTTGCACTGTATCGAGGTCGATCGCGGGCGCAGCCGCAGGCGATGACGGCGGAGCGAGCGGAGTCTTGCTTTCGCTCAACGCCGCTCGAATCGCAACGGCCGTTTTTGCCGGATCACCATGACCACCGACGTGCATGTAAAAAGTCGCCGGATTGGCGCGCAGCAGATGATTGTGAACCGCCGTGATATCGAGACCGCCCTCGACAAGCTTGGTCATCACCGGCTTGATCTCGGTTTCGAGCAGGACCAGATCGCCCATCACCATGGCTTGATTGCCCGAGCTCATCGCTTTGAACGCGACCCAGCCGCCAAGTGCAAGCGCCGGCTTAATGCCCACGCCGTCGAGCGTTACGCTGAGGTCGCTTCGTGGAAAGCCGTAGCGGTGCACCTCGCCGGAGACGACGGCGGGCTTTCTGCCCATCGCGTCGTCGACTTTCTGCCAGTCGATTTCCTGGCTCTGTGCGGCCGACGTCGCAGCCACGGTGGCAGCAATGAAAAGCACATAAGCAAGTCGCATCATTTTCTCCGTATCGGGCTCGTGCCCTTTTGAACGCCCCTCATCCCCGTCAATTCGAACAGGACCGGCTGCTCCGGTCGGCTATTCCCGCAACCTTCGCTCGCGCCTCTCCCGGCAGCCAGGCAATCGCAAAACGATCACGCAACAGCGCCTACGAGATGAAGAACCACGCCCGCAGCGCAGCATGCCGCGAGTGTCGGGATCATCCCAATTTTGAAACGGAAGATTGCGATCGCGGCGGCGAGAGAGAGCGCGAGCGCCGATGGATCAACACTACTGAGAACCGGAGCATCAAAAGACAGCGCGAAGGCGCGAACAGGGACGGTCGTTCTAAACACGCTATGGATTGCGAACCATGCCGCCAAATTGAGAACTACGCCCACGACCGCAGCGGTAATCGCGGATAGTGCGCCGTTGAGGGCCTTGTTGCCGCGTAACGTTTCGACAAACGGTGCGCCAAGGAAAATCCAAAGAAAGCATGGAATGAAGGTGACCCATGTTGCTAGCAGTCCGCCCAAGGTCGCCGCAACCAATGGCGATAACGAACCGGGATCGCGGTACGCAGCCATGAAGCCCACGAACTGCAGAACCATGATGAGGGGTCCCGGCGTTGTCTCGGCCATGCCCAGGCCATCCAGCATTTCGCCGGGCTTGAGCCAGCCATATTGCTCGACGGCTCCCTGCGCGACGTAAGCCAGCACCGCATAGGCTCCGCCGAAGGTGACGATGGCCATCTTGCTGAAGAACACGGCAATGTTGCTAAAGACATTCTGGTTGCCCAGCGTCGCCAGCAGCGCGATCACCGGAATGAGCCAAAGCGCCAGCCAGACCGCAGACACCAACGAGGCCCGCGCGACGCTGGGGCGCGCGTGCTCGGGCAGCTCATCGCCCAACAGACTTTTGTCCTCACCGTATTTGTCCGCACCTTTGCCGTGTCCGCCGTCGCTTTTGAAAACCTCGGCCCCACTCGCAGTGCCCAAAAACCCAATCGCCGCCGCTCCGAGTATGATGACGGGGAACGGGATATTGAAAAAGAAAATGCCGATGAATGCCGCCGCCGCCAGCAACCGGAGGGCGTTGTTTTTCAGCGCACGCTTGCCGATGCGCACGACCGCTTCAACGACGATTGCCAATACTGCCGCTTTCAATCCGAAGAACAAGGCAACCACGACCGGTACCTTGCCGTAGATCGCATAGACATAGCTGAGCGCCATGATCGAGATGATGCCGGGCACCACGAAGAGACTGCCCGCAACGATCCCGCCAAGGGTCCGATGCATGAGCCAGCCGATATAGACTGCGAGCTGCTTTGCCTCGGGGCCTGGCAGCAGCATGCAATAATTGAGCGCGTAGAGAAATCTGCTCTCCGAAATCCAATGTTTTTCATCGACGATGATGCGATGCATCACGGCGATCTGCGCCGTCGGTCCGCCGAAGCTTAGGAGCGCCACGCGTGTCCGGACGCGCAGAGCTTCCGCGAAGGATACGCCGTACGCCGGTGCAGATTCGACGTTCGCGGCGCTCGATAATTGCGTCATGACCAATTTCTAACCGTGTTGAAGGCAACGGTTCGGCGGCGCGCACCAATAGTCGATCGATCGGCGCGGCCAAAGCAGGTGTCCGCGCCGTACCAAAACCTGTCCGATGGAATTCGAATTATTGTTCCGTCCATGCGCAAGCTCCTCGCTAAAGCGAGTGATGCGCAGAGCTTGGACGGGACGCGTCTAACGGGGAGTCTGCTTATCCCCAAGTGCCGAATCTAGATCGCGCGCATGGGGAGCGCAAGCAGGGCTTCGGTTCGGCGCGGTACGGTTCCAGACATGCGGTCACGCGGCGACACCGATCCGCGCGATCTCCCATTCGAGCTTGACGCCTGAACGCTCCTCAACCTTGCGCCGCACCAGCTCACCCAGGCCCTCGATCTCGGCGGCGGTTGCACGGCCGCGGTTGATCAGGAAATTACAGTGCATCTCCGACACCTGGGCGCCGCCATTGGTCAATCCGCGGCAGCCAGCGGCATCGATCAATTGCCAGGCCTTGCCGCCGGGCGGGTTTTTGAAAGTCGAACCGCCGGTGCGACTCTTGACCGGTTGCGTCGACTCTCGCGCTTCGGTGATTTTTTCCATTTCGGCGGCGATGAGTTTTGGATCGCCGCGTTCGCCCGCGAACAGGGCTTCGGTGAAGATGTAATCGTCAGGCGCGCCGCAATGACGATAGGTGTAATGCATGTCCGCGTTGCTCAGGACATGCAGGCGGCCGCGCCGATCGACCGCGCGGACCTCGACAAGCACGTCCTTGGTCTCACGCCCGTAGGCACCGCCGTTCATGCGCAACGCGCCGCCGATCGCGCCGGGAATCCCGCGCATGAACGACAAACCGCCAATGCCGGCTTCCTGTGCCGCGCGCGCGACCTTCACGTCCGGCACAGCGGCACCGGCGCGAATCCGCATGCCTTCGACGGCGGTGCCATTAAAACCGCGTCCCAGCCTGATGACCGCGCCCCTGACACCGCCATCGCGCACAATCAAATTCGAACCAAGTCCGATCACCGTCACGGCGAACTCATCCGGTAAATGAGCGAGGAAATAGCCAAGGTCGGCCTCGTCCTCGGGCATGAACAGAAGCTGCGCCGGGCCGCCGACCCGAAACCATGTCAGTTCGGCAAGCGGCTGATTGGGCAAGGCGCGGCCGCGCAGTTCCGGCATCATGTTTTTGAGCAAAGGCACGAGATCGGGAAACGCCATTACTGCGCCTCGAGCGCCGCAAGTTCGGCCGGCAGGGCATAGGCCCATTGCGTGATCGAGCCGGCACCCAGGCAGACGACGTAATCGCCCGGTCCGACCGCGGCGGCGACAAGCTCCGCCAGGATCTCCGGCCCGTCGAGCGCAACAACATGGCGGTGGCCATGCGTGCGCAAGCCTTGCACCAGCGCGTCGCGATCGACGCCGGCGATCGGCGCCTCGCCTGCTGGATAGACATTGGCGACGATCACCGTGTCGGCGTCGTTAAAGCAAGTGCAGAACTGGTCAAACAATGCTGCGAGCCGCGTGAAGCGATGCGGCTGTACAACGGCCAGCACGTTGCCTTTGGTCGACTCGCGGGCGGCGCGCAGCACGGCGGCGATTTCCACCGGATGATGTCCGTAATCGTCGATAATAGTGACGCCGTTCCACGTTCCGGTGCGGGTGAAACGCCGGCGCACACCACCGAACTTGGCGAAGGCTTGGCGGATTGTTTCGTCCGCGATGCCGATTTCATGCGCGACGGCAGCGGCTGCGGTGGCGTTTAACGCATTGTGACGGCCCGGCATCGGCAGCGCGATGTTTTTGATCTCGTGGGCGGGGCGCGTGGCGGTTTCGCGGAACAATACGGTGAACAAAGACGTGCCACCAGCATGCGACACATCGACAAGGCGCACGTCGGCCTGCGGGTTCTCGCCGTACGTGACGATGCGGTGATCCTCAATGTGCCCCACCAGGTTTTGGACGATCGGATGATCGATGCACATCACCGAGAATCCGTAGAACGGCACGTTCTCGACAAAGGCCCGAAACGCATCCTGTACCGCGTCAAAGCTTTTGAAATGATCGAGATGTTCGGGATCGACATTGGTCACAATAGCGATGTCGGCCGGCAGCTTGAGAAAGCTGCCGTCCGACTCGTCCGCTTCGACCACCATCCAGTCGCCGGCGCCCAGCCGCGCATTGGTGCCGTAGGCGTTGATGATGCCGCCATTGATCACGGTCGGATCGAAACCGCCGGAATCGAGCAGCGCCGCCACCATCGAAGTCGTCGTTGTCTTGCCGTGGGTGCCGGCAATGGCGATGCAGCTCTTCAAGCGCATCAGTTCGGCCAGCATCTCGGCGCGGCGGACCACCGGCAGCCGCTGCGCGCGGGCGGCCGCAAGTTCCGGGTTTTCGGACTTGATCGCTGACGAAATCACCACGACTTTGGCGCCGTCGAGATTTTCCGCCGCATGACCGATCGCAATTTTCACGCCCTTGTCGCGCAGGCGTTTGACATTGGCACCATCGGTCTGATCGGATCCTTGGACGGTGTGGCCGAGATTGACCAGCACCTCGGCAATGCCGCTCATGCCGATGCCGCCGATGCCGATAAAATGGATCGGCCCTATATCGCGCGGCAATTTCATGCGGTTCTCCGGTCTTGTCGTTCCGGCATTCCGGCCCTTGTTTCAAGCTTATCAATGAACGAGCTGGATGGCAGGAACAAGTCCGCAATTCTTTGTTGGCGCGGTGGGCTGTTAAGGCTTGGCGATCGCTGCCACGCGCAGAACGAGATCGGCCAATCGCGCCGCCGCATCGAGCCTGCCTAACGATCGCGCCGCCGCGGCCATGGCCGCGAGGCGTTGCGGGGCCCCGGCCAGCGCCGCAATTTCAGCCGCCAGCCGCTCGGGAGTGAAGGTCTCCTGGACCAGCCGAAGTGCGCCGCCGGCATGGTCGAGCACGCCGGCATTGGCGAATTGATCTTGATCGATCGCGTGCGGCAGCGGCACTAGGATAGACGGCCGGCCGATCGCGGCCAATTCGGCGACCGTCGATGCGCCGGATCGGGCCACGACGAGATCGCTCGCCGCGATACGCGCCGGCAGGTCGGAAAAGAACGGCGCCACCTCCGCAGCAACCGAGAGCCTTGCGTAAGCTTCGCGGACGCGGGCGAGATCCTCCTCGCGCGCCTGCTGAACAATGTGCATCCGCGCCCGCAGTGCGGGCTCGAGCCGCGCGATTGCCGCCGGCACGATATCGGCCATGACGCGGGCGCCTTGACTGCCGCCAAATATCAAGAGGCGCAGCGCCTCGGCAGTCGCGCTGTAAGGTGCCGCCGCGGCGGCGATCACCGCGGATCGGACCGGGTTGCCGGTGAGCGTCGCTTTGGCTGCCAGATTTGGCGCGTCGCGGAAAGTCTCTGGAAAAGTCGTGGCGATGGCGGTGACGCGCGGCGCCAAGAGCCGGTTGGCGCGCCCGACGACCGCGTTGGCGTCGTGGATCACGGTGGGTACCCCGCGCCATGCGGCAGCGAGCACCGGTGGAACGCTCGGATAGCCGCCAAAGCCGATCACGGCCGCCGGTTGTAATTGGCCGATAAGCCGCCAGGCCTGAAGCAAGCCGATACCGAGTGCGGCTGCCGTTTGTGTCAGGGCGACGGGATTACGCGACCGAATTGTCGCACTGGCGACGACATGGACGGCTTCCTCTGCGAATGTGTCGCCAAATCGTATGGCGCGACGGTCGGTCGCGAGATGGACCGCGCAGCCGCGTTCGTTGAGCACGCCAGCCAGCGCCGCAGCCGGAAACAAATGACCGCCGGTTCCGCCGGCGGCGACCAGCACCGACGGCGATTGCGACTTGTCCATCAGGCCGGACTCGCAACCAATACATGCGCGCTCACAAGTTTAGCGCGCGGCCGCTCGCGGGTGAGCGCGACCAGCATGCCCATCCCGTAAGCTAGCGAGATCAAAGACGAGCCGCCGTAAGAGATGAATGGCAACGTCATGCCTTTTGCCGGCATCAAATGAAGGTTGACCGCCATATTGATGGCCGATTGCAACCCGAACAGCATGGCGAGACCGGCGGTCGCGAAACGAATGAACGAATCGTCGCTGGCCATTGCTTTCGCCAGCGCGCGAATAACGATAAACGCAAACAGCGCCGCCAAAATAAGGCAAAGCACCACACCGAACTCCTCGGCCGCCACTGCAAAGACGAAATCGGTGTGACCTTCCGGGAGCACGCGCTTGATCGTGCCTTCGCCCGGGCCGCGACCGAACCAGCCGCCGCGAATGAAGGATTCCGTCGCGATATCGATGTTGAAAGTGTCACCCGATGCCGGATCGAGGAAGCGGTTGATGCGCTGCGCGACATGCGGGACGGTGAAGAAAGCCGCAATCAGACCCGCACCGGCCGCGCCCGCCAATCCGATTACCCAGATCAGACGCATGCCGGCGATATAAAACAGCGCGCCCCAAACCAGCGCGATCAGCATTGTCTGGCCGAAATCGGGCTGCAGCACCAAGAGCGCCACGACCACGACGAGCAGCGCGAGCGCGATCGAGTTCGCCGGCATTTCCGGTCGCTTACCGCTTTCCGCGGACAACCAGGCGATGAGGATGACGAAAGCGGGCTTTAAGAATTCCGAGGCCTGAATATTCATCCCGAGAATGACGAGCCAACGCCGCGCTCCCTTGATCTCGGCGCCGAAGTAAGGCGTCAGCGCGGTCAGAACCAAGCTTACGGCGAACACGACCAGCGCCACTTTGCGGATTTCGCGGGGCGAAAGGAACGAGGCTGCGATCAGCACCAGTGCCGCGGGGATCAGGAACAGGACTTGACGGTCCACGAAATGGAACGGCTCAAGCCCGATTCGCGCCGCGACTGGCGGACTTGCGGCGAGGCACAGCACAATGCCGCCGAGCATCAGCGCCCCGAGCGCCGCCAGCGTCAGCCGGTCGACGGTTCGCCACCACTCGCTGAATAAGGTCGGTTGCGCGCGGGATGCCATAGTGAAGCGATGTCCGTCCGCAAAAATTCCCCGCCTAGTCCTGCATCCGACATGGTTTAAAGGCCATTAAGATCGCTGACCGGCTGCGGATCGTGACCGGTGCGACTCAATTCTTCCGTATTAGCCCGGGCAGCGCTTGAACCAGCGCCCGAAAGGCATCGCCGCGCACCTCGAAATTCCGATACTGATCAAACGAAGCGCAGGCTGGCGACAGTAGCACCACGGGTTCCAGGGCTGACGACATTGCGGCATCGCGCGCCGCGGCCGCAAGCGCCTTGTCGAGCGTACCGGTGGTCTCGTGGGGCACCGTATCGGCCAAAGTGGCGGCAAACTGATCGGCCGCCTCGCCGATCAGATAAGCTTTGCGGATGCGCGGAAAAAAAGACCGCAGGCTTTCGATTCCTCCGGTTTTGGGGCGCCCGCCAGCGATCCAAAAGATATCGTGAAAGCAGGCCAGCGCCTGGGCGGCCGAATCGGCGTTAGTAGCCTTGGAGTCATTGACGAAGAGAACGGCGCCCAGGCGTCCGACCTCTTCCATCCGGTGCACCAATCCGGGAAACGATCGCAGCCCCGCCTGGATCGCCGCCGGTTCAAGCCCGAGCGCAAGCGTAGCGGCTGCAGCGCAGGCGGCGTTCTGTGCATTGTGCAACCCGCGCAGAGAGCCGATGCCGCCGAGCTCGGCAATCAGCGAGGACTGGCCATCCTGTGCGCGCAGGATTCGGCCACTCTCGACATAGAGACCGTCTTTTAGTTTCCGGCGGACCGAGATCTGCATCACACGTTTTCCGGCTTGCACAAGCCGCGCCGCGATCTTCTCGCACCGTTCATCGTCAACACCGATAATCGCGGTGCCGTCATCGGGCACGCCGCGGACCAGACGCTCCTTCACCGCAGCGTAGTTTTCCATCGTGCCATGGCGATCGAGGTGGTCTTCACTGAGATTGATCAGGACCCCGACCGACGGGTCGAGCGACGGCGCGAGATCGATCT
>Ga0126373_10005050_pt1 | contig 10189 bp, 7 predicted proteins | sample PanSoiMetPlot_11_FD_92545 | JGI IMG/M metagenome (GOLD analysis project Ga0126373, IMG submission 92545) | Tropical forest soil microbial communities from Panama - MetaG Plot_11 | ecosystem: Environmental > Terrestrial > Soil > Tropical forest > Bulk soil | place: Panama | collected 2016-02-17 | reverse complement strand
GGGCTCGCTGACGACATCTCTGGCGTCGGACGAGATTCTGACCGAAATCAAACTACCGCCGTGGCCGGCCGGCCGTCGCTGGGCTTTCCTCGAATTTGCCCGGCGGCGCGGCGACTTTGCGATGGCCGGCGTCGCCCTGTTCTATGAGTTGGTGGACGATAAGATCGCCGATATTCATATTGGCGCGATCGGGGTCGGTGACAGGCCACTGCGCCTGCGCGCAGTGGAAGCGGTGCTCAATGGGCAAACGCTCGATGACCGGGCGATCGAAGCGGCGGCCGCGGCCGTGCGCGAAAGCGTCGATCCGCCGTCGGACATTCACGCACCCGCAGAATACCGTCGCGCGCTGCTGGCCACTCTATTGGCGCGTGCCCTGCGCCAATCGGAAACAGGTCGATGAAGGTAGAATTCGAACTCAATGGCACACGGGTCGGGGCCGATGTCGAGGCAAGGACGACGCTCGCCGATTGCATTCGGGATCAGCTTAAGCAGACCGGCACGCACTTGGCTTGCGAGCATGGCGTCTGTGGCGCCTGCACGGTGCTGATGAATGGGCAGGCGGTACGCTCCTGCTTGATACTCGCCGTTCAGGCCCAAGGCGAGCGCGTGGTGACCGTGGAAGGCTTATCACGGGATGAGTCACTGACGCCGTTGCAGGCCGCTTTTCGCAAGCATCACGCGCTGCAATGCGGGTTCTGCACGCCGGGCTTCATCACCACGGCCCATGCATTGCTCACTGAAGAGCCAGAGGCCGACGAAGAGCGGATTCGCGACGTTCTGTCCGGAAATCTGTGTCGTTGTACGGGCTATGTGCCGATCATCCAGGCGGTCCTCGAGGCGCGCAGCGCCTATGCTCATAAGGGCAACGAAGAATGAGAATTGCGAATTCTTACATCGGCCAACCGATCGAGCGCACCGAAGATCTCCGCTTCCTGCGCGGAAGAGGGACTTATGTCGCCGACATCAACCGACCACGGCAGCTGACTGCGGTGATTCTACGCTCGTCCATCGCGCACGGTCGCCTGAACGGTATCGATGCCAGCCGAGCGTTGCAGCTGCCCGGGGTCCACCGCATTCTGACGGCGAAAGATTTTGACACCGAAATTCCGCGCATTGCTCTGCGCCTGCAACCGCTCTCGGACCTCGAACCCTTCCACCAGCCGATGATCGCCGACCAGAAGGTGCGTTACGTTGGCGAGCCGGTCGCGGTCGTCGTTGCCGAGACGGCGGCCATTGCCGAGGACGCGCTTGATTACATCGCCGTCGATATTGAGCCGCTCCCTGTCTTCGTATCGCGCGAACAGGCGGACGCTGCGCTTCTCTTTGAACAGCACGGCACAAATTGCGCGATCACCTGGAAGGCGTTGCGCGGCGACGCCGACGCGGCGTTCAAGATGGCCGAGTACGTGCGGCGTGAACGTTTCAAGGTGCAGCGGCATGCAGCAATGTTCATGGAGCCGCGGGGCTTTGTCGCCGATTGGGATGGCCAGAAACTCACCGTCTGGGGTGCCGCAAAGACGGCTTGGTACAATCGCCGGCTTCTTGCGGCGTCGCTTCGATTACCGATTGAAGCCGTCGATCTGGTCGAGGTCGACGTGGGTGGCGGCTTTGGTTCACGCGGAGAATTCTATCCCGAAGATTATCTTATTCCGGCGGCGGCCAAGGTGATCGGACGACCGGTGAAATGGAACGAAGATCGACGCGAACACATGATCGCTGCGAATCACGCGCGGGAAGTTGAATGCGAAGTCGAAATCGCAGCGACGCGGCACGGCAGAGTTCTCGGCTTGAGAGGGCAGATCTGGTCGGACGTTGGCGCGTATGTGCGAACAAACGGCAGCGTTGGACCGCGTAATGTCGCGCAGTACATGTCGGGTCCCTACGCGATCGAGAATATCGAGCTAACAAGTTCGATGCTGCTCACCAACAAGACGCCGACCGGGACTTACCGTGGTCCCGGGCGCTTTGAGACGGATTTCATCCGTGAACGCATGCTCGATCTGGTGGCGAAGGACCTCAATATTGATCGGCTCGAACTGCGCCGGCGGAATTTAGTTGCCGATCGTCAGATGCCGTATCCGCTGGCGTCGATCACCCCCTACGACAGTTCAACCGAGCTTGACAGTGGCGACTACCACGCGGCGTTCGATCGGTGCCTTGCTGAGTTCGATTGGAAGACTAAGGAACAATTCAGCGGCAGGCTGATCGACGGTTATTATCATGGGCTCGCGGTCGGGAGCTTCATCGAGGGCGGCGCCGCGGGACCAAAGGAACAAGCGCGCTTGGTCCTGGAGCCTGACGGCACGCTGTCGGTGTATCTTGGTTCGTCCTCGGTCGGCCAGGGATTGGAGACCATCATGGCCCAGATCGCGGCGGACGCGACCGAGGTGCCGTACGAGAAGATTCGTGTCCTGCATGGCTCAACCAGTCACGTCAAGGAAGGCTACGGTTCGTACCATTCCCGTGCGACGGTCATGGGCGGCTCCGCCATTCTGCTTGCGGCAGAAAAGCTGAAACAAAGCATCAAGGCGTCTGCAGCCAAGAGGCTCGGCTGCGCGGCTGAAGAGGTTGTGCTCGACGGCGAACAGGCAAGAGGCGGCAACCGCTCGATAGCGTTCGCGGAATTGATCGAGGTGCCCATCGAGATCGAGGCCGAGTTTTTCAATAACAAACAGACTTGGGCTTACGGCACGCATGCCGCGCACGTCGCCGTGGACCCTGGGACTGGTCACGTCAAGGTGCTCGATTACATGGCGGTGGAGGACGTCGGCCGCACAATCAATCCGGCGACGCTGCACGGGCAGGCCATCGGTTCAATCGTGCAGGGGCTCGGTGGGGCATTCTTGGAGCATCTCGTCTACGACGAGAATGGCCAGCTGCTGACCGGCTCGTTTGCCGATTATTTGCTTCCGACGGCATCGGATTTCCCGAAGATCCGCTCGCTAACAGTCGACCTGAAGCCATGCCCGAACAATCCGCTCGGCGCTAAGGGCGGCGGCGAGGGCGGCATCATACCGATCGGCGGTATTATGGCTAATGCGGTCGCGGACGCGCTCAAGCATCTGAACGTGCAACCGATGGAGCTTCCGCTCTCGCCACCTCGGGTTTGGGCGCTGGTCGAGGCGGCTAAGGCGCAGCTTGCCAGCTGATGGACCGAAAATCGGGGTAACCCTTGGGAGGACGCGATGACGACGGCGATCGATAGCGCTGAGTTGACGCGGGTTGGTCCGGGCACCGTCATGGGGCAGTTGATGCGGGAATATTGGATTCCCGCGCTGATGGGCTCGGAGGTCACGCGCGGCGGCCCGCCGCTGCGTTTGATGTTGCTCGGCGAAAAGTTGATCGCATTTCGCGACAGCGCGGGACGGGTGGGGGTGATGGATCATCGCTGCCCGCATCGCTGCGCGTCGCTGTTCCTCGGCCGCAACGAGGAGGGCGGGATCCGCTGCATCTATCACGGCTGGAAGTTCGATGTTTCGGGCAAGTGCCTTGATATGCCGAACGTGCCGCCCGATCAGGACTTTAAGCACAAGGTCAAGGCCAAAGCGTACCCGACGATCGAGCGCGCCGGCATGGTCTGGGTCTATATGGGGTCGCGTGCTCAATCGCCGCCGCTGCCGGGGTTCGAGATTTTAGATGTGCCGGACGATGAAGTCGGCGTACTCCTCATCCAACGCGACTGCAATTATTTGCAGGCGCTAGAGGGCGATATCGACACGTCACATTTTGGCTTTCTGCATGCCGGCCACGTCGATCCTGACGCGCTCGCAGAGCAAGATCCAATCCATCATACGGTCGCGATCCGCGCGCCGGAATATCACATCGCCGATACCGCTTGGGGCACGACCTACGCGGGTTATCGCTCTGCCCGGCCCCGGCCGGATCTCCTGGCGCTTCGGCAACTTCATCTTTCCGTTCTGGACGCAAGTGCCGAATGGCGAAATTGGGCAGCACGTGCAAATCCGCGGATGGCTGCCGCTCGACGATGAGCACACCATGTACTGTGTGCTGTGGTGGACGGGCGGCGCATCGGCCATGACCCAGCAGGCGCCGAGTTTCAAGGACGGCGCGCCAATCGGCGGCATGGGACGGCGCAACGATTTTCTCCCCAACACCACCGACTGGCTCGGCCGCTGGCGGCTTGCAGCGAATGCAAGCAATGACTGGGGCATGAACCGGGCCGCTCAACATGACAACGTCATCTACAGCGGAATCGAGAGCATCCATTTGCAGGACCAAGCCGTCACCGAAAGCATGGGTGCGATTTTGGATCATTCCTTAGAGCATCTCGCGCCCTCGGATCAGATGATCACGCGCACACGCCGCCGGCTGCTGCTGGCAGCGCGTGCTCTACGCGACAAGGGCGTGCTCCCGCCAGGCAGCGAAAATGGCGAAGTGTTCCGCAACGCGCGCGGCGGCTACTTCGTGTGCGAAGCCGCCCGTGAATGGCGGGACGCCTACACCGACCAACTGGCGCTGGCCTCCCGTCCGCGTCGGCGCGATCGAACTGCCAGCGCGGGATAATCATGAGGGCCCTGTCGATATCACCCCCAGCGGCCGTCGCTCTGGCGAGATACGTTGCAAGCTTGATTTTGACAATTGTGGCGGTCTCGTCGGTCGCTGCTGAGGACGTCGCGAGCTATCCAAGCGCAACCATCCGCATCATCGTGCCATACCCAGCAGGGGGAACCGCCGATGCGCTGCCAAGGATCATCGGCGATCGGCTGCAGGCACGTTGGAATCAATCGGTCATCATTGTAAATCGGCCAGGCGCGGGCGGTAACATCGGTGCTGAAACGGTTGCCGTGGCTGAACCGAATGGCTACACGCTCCTCGCCACTCCACCCGGACCGCTCGTCATCAACGAAGCGCTTTACAAGGAACTGACTTTTCGCCCCTCCGAGCTTGAGCCAGTGATTGTGATGGGTTCAGTACCCAACGTGATGGATGTCCGGCCTGGCTTCCCCGCGAAATCAGCTCACGATGTTCTCAATTACGTACTGGCAAATCCCGGGAAGGTGACATTTGCCTCCCAGGGCATTGGTACCACGTCACATCTTGCCGGCGTTCTGTTTGAAAAGCTGTCAAATTCCTCGATGGTGCATGTTCCCTACAGCGGATCTGCACCTGCTCTGCAGGACATAATGGGCGATCGCGTTGATCTTCTCTTTGACAATCTCGCCTCCTCCTTGCCTTTGTACAAAACACAGAGACTACGAATCGTCGCGGTTGGAAGTTTGCAACGAATTGCCGCTTTAGCAGATCTACCAACTGTCGCAGAAGCCGGGGTATCCGGTTTCGAATCGGGGACCTGGTTCGCGATCGTAGCGCCGCCAAAAACCCCTCCTCAACTGCTCGATCGTCTCAATAAGGCTGTCAATGAAATCTTGTTGGAGCCAAGCCTCAGATCCAAGTTCGCAGAACTTGGCGTTCAGCCGGTCGGGGGCACGCGAACGGAAACCAACAGCCTCATTAGCCGTGAACGCAAGCGCTGGGGAGACCTCATCCGCGCAGCAGGTATTGAAGCGAACTAAGAAGCGGTGAGGGGAGGCGGGAGTTGTGAAGCTCATCTAAATTTGAGGGCTCGCTGTCGACCTCAAGCCTGCACGAACTACGTCGCGTCATGGGCTTGCGGGCAAACCGCAGGGCATGGAGGGCGGCGCAGTTGAAAAATATTACCGCGACTGTCATCAACACTTCGCCATTAGGGCTGTGAACTGGTCAACGCACGGTCAATGCGGCTTTGGAGGAGACGCAGTGTTGAGCGCCAACCAGACACGCTGCGGTGTTGCCGGCATATCGAGGTGCGAAATGCCCCGCGCGCGCCAGAGCGCGTCGATGATCGCATTTATGACCGCAGGACAGGAGCCGATAGCGCCTGCTTCGCCGGCTCCCTTGACGCCGAGCGGATTGTGCCTGCATGGGACGTTGCGCGTCTCAAACTCGATGGCGGGCACCTCGTTCGCCCGCGGCACCGGATAATCCATCAGGCTCGCGGTCACGAGCTGACCGGAATCCGGGTCATAGACTGCATGCTCCATAAGCGCCTGGCCGATGCCCTGTGCCGTGCCACCGTGAACCTGCCCGGCGAGCAGCATCGGGTTGAGCGTGGCGCCGAAATCGTCCACCACCACGTAGCGGATGATCTGGGTTTCTCCAGTTCCCGGATCCACCTCGACTTCTGCGATATGAGTGCCGTTGGGGTAGGTTGCCTGCGGTGGCGTGAACGCATATGCGGCGGTGATACGATTGCCAGCATCTGGCTGCTGCGCAAGGCCGGCAAACGCGATCGCGCGATCGGTCCCGCTAACCCGCAAGGCGCCGCCGGCAATCTCGAGATCATCCACGCTCGCTTCGAGCGCTTCGGCAGCCAGTTTCTTGAGGTTATCGGCAAGTTTTTCAGCGGCGCCAGCGAGCGAGGCACCACCGCACGGGATCGAGCTTGAGCCTCCGGTGCCGATGCCACTCTTGATACGGTCGGTGTCGCCTTGCATCACGTGCACCCGTTCGGGGGGCAAGCCCAGATGGTCGGCGACGATTTGTGCATAGGCAGTGGCATGACCTTGCCCGGTTGATTGCGTACCGATCAGCAGCGTGACCGACCCATCGGGCTCAACGTTTAGGGTTGCGGTCTCCGAACCGGCGTTGCCGCAGGCCTCAATGTAGGTCGCGAGGCCGATGCCACGCAGTCGACCCGACTTCTTTGACGCGCGCAGCCGCTTGGGAAATCCTGACCAGTCTGCGAGCTCCTGGGCCCGCTTGAGATGCGCAGCAAAATTTCCTGAATCGTAGTTCTGACCGGTTGCGCTCAGATACGGCATTACGCTCGCTTTGACAAAGTTGCGGCGCCGCAACGCGTCCGGTGCAACTCCAACCTCCCGCGCCACATGATCGACCAACCGCTCGATGACGTAAGCCGCCTCTGGTCGTCCGGCACCGCGATAGGCGTCGACCGGCACAGTGTTGGTGTAGACACCGCGAACGCGGACATGACAGGTCGAAATATCGTAGACGCCAGGTGACAACACGGCGCCGAGCGTTGGGATAAGCGGCGCGAATTGCGAGAGATAGGCGCCCATATTGGCAACGAGATCCACATCGAGCGCAAGGAATCGGTGGTCCTCGTCGAGAGCAAGCCGCGCCGTCGTGCGATTGTCCCGGCCCTGGGCGTCACCGAGAAAATGGTCAGAACGATCGGCGATCCAGGTTACCGACCTGTGCAACCTCTTTGCCGCGACGACCGCGAGAGCATATTCGCGGTACGGAAACAATTTGGTCCCGAAACCGCCGCCGACATCGGGCGTGATCACGCGCAGCTTTTCCGCCGGGACTTTAAGAACCTGGAGGAGTACGTCGCGGATCGCGTGCGGTCCCTGACTCGACAACGTCAATGTAAGGTGATCGTGCGCAGCATTGTAATCGGCCACCACACCGCGGGTGTCGAGATAATTCGCCACGACACGTTGATTGACAAGCGTCAGAGAGACAACTTTCATCGCGTCAGCGAACGCTTGCTCGGTTGCTGCCTTGTCGCCGAGCGAGATGTCAAAAACTAGGTTATCGCGGTGTTCCGGCCAAACTCGGGGCGCACCGCGCTCGAGCGCTTGGCTCGCGTCCGTGACATGCGGCAGCGCTTCCCAACCGACCGTAATGGCTTCAGCGGCATCTTTGGCCCGCTCGCGCGTATCGGCGACAACAAAAGCAATCGCATCCCCGACATGGCGCACCTCGTTGCGCGCCAGGACGGGATAGGGCGGTACATTGAGGACCGTATTCGGAAGCTCAACCGCGCAGGGAAATAGGCCCAGATCGGCTATATCGCCACCGGTCAGCACCAAGTTGACGCCCGGCATTGCCAGCGCCTGCGCCGCGTCGAGGTGAAAACGCGCATGGGCGTGCGGCGAGCGCAAAACCACGGCATGCAGTGTGTCGCGCGGTGCGATATCGGCAACGTAACGTCCGAGGCCGCGTAGGAGCGGGTCATCTTCCTTGCGCAGGACCGATTGTCCGAAGCCGAATCGCAACGCCATGCTTCACCGGGAAAAATTCGGATGCCGAAATTTCGGCCATTAGGTTAAACTTGACATCTCAGATTGCAATCGGACGAGGCCTGCGATTCTACTTCTGCACGAAGAAAAAATCCTCGCGACCCGGCAACGAGCCGTAAGTGAATGGCTCCTGTCGGCCTGCGGTGGCCTCCAACACGTCGTCACGAACGAGGCGGAACAGCTTGTTGATCTCGACGTTGGGCGTCGACCAGGATCACCGGCATTGCCGGCTCTGTGCCCGAAAATCAAAAGAGAACCGTCCCCTTTTTGTCTAGGCGACTAGCAGTGAGGGGAAAACATCGTCCCGTGTCTTGATCTCGTCAATGGAGGCAATGCCTGCAATCGTTTGAAACCGGTAATCGCATTTCCAGCAATGCCAAAGATGATCGACTTCTCGGTCATTGCGATATTCGGACCATTCAGGAAGAGGCAATTCCTCGCCACACCGGAGGCACCGCATTGCGCAATTCGAGGGGGGCTTTACAGCCTTCAGGGTCATGGAATTTGCGTTGTTGTTGAAGCTTTAAGGGTATCGAAGCAGGGCAACGATGGCATCAATTGTTATAAAAGCATTTGAATGCGATATGTGGAATGCTGTGGATTGCTGTGATCTGGTTCACTAAAACCGAAACATTCTCCGTGCGTTATAGACCGAGTTTATGACATGCCACACGTGATCGCATGGGACCTCGAGACCATACCCGACATCAGCGGGTTTGCGCTTGCCAATGACCTGCTCGGCAAATTGCCCGATGAAGTCCGCGGGGCCATGGGCGATAAGTTTCCGAAACACATCTATCACGAGATCATTTGCATCGGCGCGCTGATCGCGCGTCACGAGAATGATCAATGGGTGATCGACGCGCTTGGGGCACCCCATGTCGGTGACCGCTCCGAAGGCGAACTGATCACCGCCTTTGTCGATAAAATTGCCGAGCTGAACCCGCAGCTTGTGACGTTCAACGGCTCGGCGTTTGACCTACCCGTGCTGAGATACCGCGCCATGACGCACAAAGTGTCTGCATCTGGGTTAGCGGCCCGTCCGTACTTCAATCGCTATACCGATGACGCGGTCGACCTCTGCGACGTGTCATCAATACCTACCGCGTCTGGCTGCGCTATGAACTGTTTCGGGGAAAATTGACCACGCAGTCCTACGAGGCGAGCGAGGCCAATCTTCAGAAGTTCCTCGAGGCACGAAACAACGCAACGTCACAAATCGTCAAAACGATCGACCGGACGTTTTCGTCGTCAGTCGGCTAATGCTCAAAATCCATCCGGTTCTGCTACAGGCTACTCGGCGCCAGCGGGGTCCGTGATACCTCTGCGCAAACATTAGGTGACTTTAGAAACTCCCACCAGTATTTCCACAACGGATAAGAAGAAGCCAAGCAAAGCAAAAAACCAATTATCTTGGGTATCCATTTTTCATCTTCGATTATTCGCAGTGACCCGCGACACAGATATATTAGATATTTGATATCTTCTGTCGCCATTGCAAGAAAGGCGCCAAGAAGCCGCGATTGAGACCTCGCATTGTTCAGTAAGCGTAGTTTAAGCTCACCAAATATTGTCTAGCGGCCACCAAGGTCGTCTCTTGAGTACCATTATCGTACTCGACTGAGATTGCAGAGGAACCGTCAGTTGAAATTTTATAGCTGAGCTTCAGGCTGTAATAGTTGATGCTCTTCCCGGAGTCAGGATCAGTGAAATAGCTGGCCGTGGCGTAGAAAGCGAACCGATTGCGGATCCAATCTGGAACGTTTGGATCGGCTGGCAAGAAATACAGATTAAGCGCCGTTGTCCCGCCGATCCAATCATAGTTCTTCTTTTTTAAGCTTTGAGAGCTCGATCGCGTCCCGCTGGCAGCCGATAAAGCGCCCCGTATTTTTCGCGAAGATAATCAGAATAGGACCTCATGTGCATCGCCGCACCGGTTGCGCGTTCGACGAGATCGTTAGGCACGAACTTGCTGCCGTGCTGGTAAAGATTGTCGCGTAGCCAGGTGCGCAGCGTGTCAAATTGGCCGTTGGCGATTTCGTGCGGGATGTCTGGATGCGCCTTGAGCGCGGCCGCATAGAGCTGCGCCGATAGAATATTGCCGATCGTGTAGCTGTGGAATCGACCGCCGATGTAACCGG
>Ga0126373_10005049_pt1 | contig 10189 bp, 10 predicted proteins | sample PanSoiMetPlot_11_FD_92545 | JGI IMG/M metagenome (GOLD analysis project Ga0126373, IMG submission 92545) | Tropical forest soil microbial communities from Panama - MetaG Plot_11 | ecosystem: Environmental > Terrestrial > Soil > Tropical forest > Bulk soil | place: Panama | collected 2016-02-17 | reverse complement strand
TTGCCGGCGTCCGCCCGATCACGCTGACCGACGAGATGGGGCGCACCGCCCGGATCGCGGCCACGTGCTCCCGCGCCTGCGGTCCGGTGCCGATCACGGCGAGGCGCGACGCTCCCGCCGGCGCCAGCAGGTCGGTGGCCAGCGCTGAGAGTGCAGCCGTCCGGATCAGCGTCAACGCCACCGCGTCGGCCACGACCAGCGGGGTGAGCGTCGCTGCGTCGAACAGCACGTAGACGCCCTGAACGCGCACCGGACCGTGGCCGACTGTGACCAGTTTCACGCCCGCGACATCACCTGCCTCGGCGGGCATGACCAGCAACTCGCCGCCCGTCCAAGCCGTCGAGGTACGGACCGGCTGCGGCGGCGCGCCCTTAGCCAGGCCGGCGCGCAGCGCGGCGATCGCCTCTACCAGCGGGATGGCCGCGCGGACGGCGGCACCGTCGAGGTATCTCACCAGCTGGTTGCGACGTACTGCGTCTCGAGGTACTCGTCGATGCCCTCGAAGCCACCCTCGCGGCCGATGCCCGACTCCTTCACCCCGCCGAACGGCGCCGCGGGGTCGGACACCAGCCCGCGGTTGAGTCCTACCATGCCCACCTCGAGCCGTTCGGCGACGCGCAGCCCGCGCGCGAGGTCGCCGGTATAGACGTATCCGGTGAGGCCCATCTCTGTGGCATTGGCCACTGCGATGGCGTCGTCGTCGTCGCGGACAGCGATGATCGGCGCGACGGGCCCGAAGATTTCCTCGGTGGCTACGGGAGATTCACGCGGAACGTCGGTGAGCACCGTCGCCGGATAATAGAAGCCCGGCCGGTCGAGTCGCGACCCACCGATCGCCGCGACTGCGCCCGCCGCCAGGGACTCGTCGACCTTCTCCGCGATGCCATCGACCGCGCGCTCGGTGATCATCGGACCGAGCTGAGTTTCGGCGGACGTGCCGGGCCCGACGCGCAGCGCGCCCATCCGTGCCGCCAGCCGCTCGGCGAACGCCGCGGCGACCCGCTCCTGCACAAGGAAGCGGTTCGCAGCCGTGCAGGCCTGCCCACCGTTGCGCATCTTGGCGAGCATCGCCCCGTCGACGGCGGCGTCCAGATCGGCGTCGTCGAGAACGACGAACGGAGCATTGCCGCCGAGCTCCATGGAGCAGTTGACGATGCGGTCAGCGGCCTGCTTGAGCAACTGGCTGCCTACGCCGGTGGAGCCGGTGAACGACAGCTTGCGCACCCGGGCGTCCGCCAACGCAGCCGTCACGAAGTCGCGCGGGTGGTCGGTAGTGAGCACGTTGACGACCCCGGGCGGCGTTCCGGCGTCGGCCAGCACCGCGGCCAACATCAGCGCCGTGAAGGGCGTGTCGTGCGCGGGCTTGAGGATCACGGTGCAGCCGGCGGCCAGCGCCGGGCCGATCTTGCGGGTGGCCATCGCGGCCGGGAAATTCCACGGCGTCAAGAGCAGCGACACGCCCACGGGCTTGCGGAACGTCAGAATGCGGTTCGCTCCGGAGGGCGCAGTGCGCAGCTCACCGCCGACGCGCACCGCCTCCTCGCTGAACCAGCGGAAGAACTCGGCCGCGTAAGTCACTTCAGCGCGTGAGTCGGTCAGCGACTTGCCCATCTCCAGGCTCATCACGTATGCGATCTCTTCACGTCGAGAGATCATCAGCTCGAACGCGCGCCGCAGCACCTCACCGCGCTCGCGCGGCGCCGTGGCCGACCACGACGGCAAAGCCACCGCCGCGGCTTCGACGGCGCGTGCCACGTCGTCGTCGCCGGCGCGGGGTACCTCGCCGATGGAGTCCCCGGTAGAGGGGTCCAGCACGGGCAGCAAACCGGCCGAACCGGCGCTCCACTTGCCGTCGATGAACAGTTCACTGGGGATACCGACGGGAAGGCTCATGCCCTCAGCTTGCCACGAGGAACGGCACGTGAAGCTAGCTGCGTACTCGCAGCCCTTCGAAGGCCACCTTGACGACGGCGTCGGCCAGCTTGTCGGCCGGCAGGGCGCCGCGCGGGCGATACCACTCGATCAGTGAGTTGACGGTGCCGAAAAGCAGCCTGGCTGTAATCGCGGGATCCACGTCGGGACGCACGTCACCCTCCGCCTCCGCTTCGGCCACGAGGGCACTGACGATGTCGTCGAAGCGGCGCCGCCGGGCCAGCGCCGCCCGCTCGACGCGGGTGTTACCCCGTACCCGCAGCAGCAGCGTGACGTACGGCAGTTCGTCCGCCAGCACCTGCACGCTGCGGCGCACCAGGTACTCCAGCCGCTCGATGGCCCGTCCGGTGCGAAACGGCGGCTCGTCGGTCACGGCGAACAGCGCGTCCAGCGCGCGATCCAGAGCGAGCCGCAGCAGCTCCTGTTTGCCCGTCACGTGGTGATATATGGCCGATTTCGTGCGGCCCAAGCGGCGCGACACGTCGTCCATGGTGGTGCCGTCGTAGCCCTTCTCGTTGAAGACCTTGACGGCGACGGCGAGCAACGAGTCGACGTCGTAGCCGGGCCGGCCACGCCTGACGGTCGTCATCGTTGGTCGATCACGCGGCGTAGCTTGCCGACCGACCGCTCGAGCGTGTCCGGGTCGACGACGTCGACCTCGACGGTGACGCCGACGCTGTCCTTGACTGCGGCCGACAGCGCAGCACCGGCGGCCGCACGCTGTGCGGCATCGGCATCCGCGCGGCACTCGACGCGAACGATCATCTCGTCGAGTCGCTCCGGGCGGCACAGCACGAGCTGGAAGTGCGGCGACAACGCCGGCGTGCGCAGCACGTGCTCCTCGATCTGCGTGGGGAAGACGTTGACCCCGCGCAGAATGATCAGGTCGTCGGTGCGGCCGGTCACTTTCTCCATCCGGCGCATCGCCGGACGTGCCGTCCCGGGCAGCAACCGCGTCAGGTCCCGTGTGCGGTAGCGGACGATCGGCATCGCTTCCTTGGTGAGCGAGGTGAACACCAGCTCGCCTCGCTCACCGTCCGGCAGCGCGTCGCCCGTCGTCGGGTCGATCACCTCGGGATAGAAGTGGTCCTCCCATACGGAAAGGCCGTCCTTGGTCTCGACGCACTCCTGCGCCACCCCGGGTCCGATCACCTCGGACAGCCCGTAGATGTCGACGGCGTCGATGCAGAGCCGCTGCTCGATCTCGTCGCGCATCTGCTCGGTCCACGGCTCGGCACCCAGGATGCCCACCCGCAGCGACGTGCCGCGCGGGTCGATGCCCTGCCGCTCGAACTCGTCGATGAGCGTCAGCAGGTACGTCGGCGTGACCATGATGACCTCAGGGCGGAAGTCGTTGATCAGCTGCACCTGACGGGCGGTCATGCCACCCGACATCGGAATCACCGTGCAGCCCAGCCGCTCCGCGCCGTAGTGCGCGCCGAGCCCGCCGGTGAACAGGCCGTATCCGTACGCGACGTGCACCCGCATCCCGGGACGCCCGCCAGCGGCCCGGATCGAGCGGGCCATCACGTCGGCCCACACATCGAGATCGGCCTGGGTGTAGCCGACGACCGTGGAGCGCCCTGTAGTGCCACTCGACGCATGGATGCGGCGCACCTGATCGGCAGGTACCGCGAACATCCCGAACGGATAGTTGTCGCGCAGATCGGCCTTTGTAGTAAAGGGAAAATGAGCTAGGTCACCGAGGGAGTGGAGGTCACTCGGGTGCACGCCCGCGGCGTCGAACGCGGCGCGGTAGTGCGGGACTTGCTCGTACGCGTGGTACAGGGTGTCCTGCAAGCGGGTGAGTTGCACCTTGACGAGCTCGTCGCGGCTCATCCGCTCGGCGGCGTCCAGCACCGTCATGGCGTGCCGCCGCCCACCGTCCGGCTGCGGCCGCGGAATTCCGCGACGACATCCGTACCGCGACGGACCGTCACGTCATAGATGCCGTTCCGGCCGTAACGGGTGCGCTCGACGGCCTCTGCGACGAGTTCGTCGCCTTCGCGTACCGGTGCGACGAACGTGATGTCGGCGCCGGCGGCGACCGTGATCGGTCCATGGCTGTTGCAGGCGCAGGCGAACGCCGTGTCGGCGACCGCGAAGACGAACGCGCCGTGTGCCAGCCCGTGGCCGTTGACCATGGCGCCGGTCACCGCCATGCGGGCCTTAGCCCGCCCGGGCCCGGCGTCGACGACTTCGATGCCCAGGTCGCGAGACGCTCGGTCCGCCGCCAGCATCGCGGCGACCGGATCGGTCATCCGCCGCTCCTTGATTACCTACTGAATGGTCGGTCAGAATAATGTCGAATCCGGAGCCGCATAGCAAGGGACCGCCACATGCCAGAAGCGTTTCTCGTCGACGGGGTGCGCACCCCCCTGGGTCGCTACGGCGGCGGGCTGGCCGACGTCCGGGCCGACGACATGGCCGGACTCGTGGTCGGCGAGGTGGTCCGCCGGTCGGCCGTCGACCCGGAGACAGTTGACGAGGTGATCCTGGGCGCGGCGAACCAGGCGGGCGAGGACAATCGCAACGTCGCACGCATGGCCGCACTGCTCGCCGGGCTGCCCCCGCACGTCCCCGGCTACACGGTGAACCGCCTCTGTGCGAGCGGGCTGTCGGCGATCGCCGCAGCGGCGCAGGCGATCCGGGCAGGCGAGGCCGACGTGGTGGTGGCCGGCGGCGTCGAGTCGATGACCCGGGCGCCCTGGGTGATCGCCAAACCCGGCACACCGTGGGCTCGTCCCGGCGAGGTGGCCGACACCTCGCTCGGGTGGCGGTTCACCAACCCGCGCTTCGATGCCCTCACCACACTGTCGATGGGCGAGACCGCCGAGGAGGTGGCCACGCTCGACGGCATCACCCGCGAGGACTCGGATGCGTTTGCGCTGCGCAGCCACCAGCGCGCGGTGGCCGCGACTGAAGCTGGTCGGCTCACCCCCGAGATCGTCCCGGTCGCCGACCTCAAGGTCGACGAGGGGCCACGGCCCACCACGTCGCTAGAGAAGCTCGCGGCGCTGCGGCCCGTGTTCCGCCCCGGCGGCATCGTCACCGCGGGATCGTCCTCACCGCTGTCCGACGGCGCGGCCGCGATCGTGGTGGCCAGCGAGTCGGCGGTCGTGCGGCACGGCTTGGCGGTGCGGGCGCGGGTCGTCGCAAGCGCGAGCGCCGGTGTCGAGCCGCACCTCATGGGCCTCGGCCCGGTGCCCGCGACGGAGAAGGTGCTCACCCGGGCGAGGTGGCCACTCACCGCGATCGGGGCGGTCGAGCTGAACGAGGCGTTCGCCGCGCAGAGCCTTGCGGTGATCCGCCGTCTCGGCCTGGACGACGACATCGTGAATGCCGACGGCGGCGCGATCGCGCTGGGCCACCCGCTGGGCTGTTCCGGTGCCCGGCTGGTCGTCACGCTGCTGGGGCGTATGGAACGTGAGGGCGCTCGGCGTGGGTTGGCCACGCTGTGCGTGGGAGTCGGTCAAGGTGTCGCAATGCTGGTGGAGGCGATCTAGATGCTGCGCAGTTACGTCGAGGGGCGCTGGTTCACGCCGGCCGACGAAGGTGTGCCGCTGCACGACGCGGTGACCGGCGAGGAGATCACCCGCGTCTCGTCGGCCGGAGTCGACATGGCGGCCGCACTGAGCTACGGGCGCCGAGTCGGCGGACCGGCGCTGCGGGAACTGACGTTCCACGAGCGGGCGGCGCTGCTCAAGGCACTGGCTTCGCGGCTGCGGGAGAGCCGCGACGAGCTGTATGCCCTCTCGGCGCGCACCGGAGCCACGCTGGGGGACTCGAAGTTCGACGTCGACGGCGGCATCGGCGTGCTGTTCAGCTACGGCAGCAAGGGCCGCCGCGAGCTGCCGAACGACAGGGTGTATGTCGAGGGCGACGTAGAACCCCTCGGCAGGGGCGGCACGTTCGTCGGGCAGCACGTGCTGGTTTCGCGCCGCGGCCTTGCCGTGCAGATCAACGCGTTCAACTTCCCGGTGTGGGGTCCGCTGGAGAAGCTTGCCCCTGCGTTCCTCGCCGGCGTGCCGTCGCTGATCAAGCCGGCGTCCCAGACCGCGTACCTGACCGAGCGGCTGGTGTCACTGATCGTCGAGTCGGGCATCCTGCCTGAGGGTTCGGTGCAGCTAATCTGCGGCAGCGCCGGCAACCTGCTGGACCACCTGACCGACCAGGACTTCGTCGGCTTCACCGGCTCAGCGTCCACTGCTCAGCGGCTGCGCACGCACCCGTCGATCGTGCAGCGGGCGGTACGGTTCAACGCCGAGGCCGACTCGCTGAACTGCTCGATCCTCGGGCCCGACGCGGTGGCGGGCACTCCCGAGTTCGACCTGTACGTCAAGCAGCTGGTCAGCGAGATGACCGTCAAGGCCGGGCAGAAGTGCACGGCGATCCGTCGGGCATTCGTACCGGCCGGGCTGATGGACGCCGTCGCCGAGGCGGCCACCGCCCGGCTGGCTCGCGTCAAGGTGGGCAACCCGGCCAACCCCGACGTGCGCATGGGCGCGCTGGCGAGCCTGGAGCAACGCGAGGAGGTACGTCGCTCGCTCAAGGCGCTGCTCGACGCGGGGCGCATCGTGTTCGGTGACCCAGCCCACGTCGACGCCGTGGACGCCGATCCCGAGCGCGGCGCCTTCCTGTCGCCCATACTGCTCCAGGCACCTGCCGATCGTGCCGAGCCTCACGAGGTGGAGGCGTTCGGCCCGGTCTGCACGCTCATCCCCTACCAGTCGCCCGATGACGCCATCGCGTTGGCCGCACGGGGCGCCGGCAGCCTGGTCGGGTCGGTCGTTTCCGGTGACGCAGACTTCGCGCGCTCCGTAGTGCTCGGCGTCGCCCCCTGGCACGGACGGCTGCTCGTGCTCGATCGCGACGACGCCGGCGAGTCGACCGGGCACGGTTCGCCGCTGCCGATGCTGGTGCACGGCGGTCCCGGACGGGCCGGCGGCGGCGAGGAGATGGGTGGCATCCGCGGGGTGCTGCACCACATGCAGCGCACCGCCGTGCAGGCCTCGCCGCGGGTGCTGTCAGCGGTGACCAACCGCTGGGTGGCCGGCGCGGCGCGCGCTGAGGGCGTCCACCCGTTCCGCAAGACGCTCTCCGAACTGCACGTCGGTGACAGCGTGGTGGCCGGGCCGCGCACGGTCACTCTCGAGGACATCGAGCACTTCGCGCACTTCACCGGCGACACGTTCTACGCGCACATGGACGAGGAAGCGGCGCGTGCCAATCCGTTCTTCGACGGACGTGTCGCGCACGGCTACCTGATCGTCTCGTTCGCCGCAGGCCTGTTCGTACATCCCGATCCGGGACCAGTGCTTGCCAACTACGGACTGGAGAACCTGCGCTTCCTGACTCCGGTGAACCCAGGCGATTCTCTCACGGTCACGCTCACCGCCAAGCAGATCACCCCGCGCGTCGACGTCGACTACGGCGAGGTCCGCTGGGACGCCGACGTGACGAACCAGAACGGCGAGTCCGTCGCGAAGTACGACGTGCTGACCCTGGTGGCACGATGAGCCAAGCGCTGGAACAGCACTTCGACGACACGATCGCGCACGACCAGCGCATCGAGCCGCGCGACTGGATGCCCGACGCCTACCGCGCGACGATGATCCGGCAGATCGCCCAGCACGCGCATTCGGAGATCATCGGCATGCAGCCGGAGGGCAACTGGTTGACTCGCGCGCCGTCCTTGCGGCGCAAGGCGATCCTGTTGGCCAAGGTCCAGGACGAGGCCGGCCACGGGCTCTACCTCTATTCGGCAACCGAGACCCTCGGGGCCGACCGCACGGACCTGACGAACCGTCTGATCGAGGGGCGGCAGAAGTACTCGTCGATCTTCAACTACCCGACGCTGACGTTCGCCGACGTAGGCGTGATCGGCTGGCTGGTCGACGGCGCTGCGATCTGCAACCAGGTCCCGCTGTGTCGTTCGTCGTACGGGCCCTACGCCCGGGCGATGATCCGCATTTGCAAGGAGGAGTCGTTCCACCAGCGGCAGGGCTACGAGCTGTTGCTGACGATGATGCGCGGCACGCCGGCGCAGCGTGACATGGTCCAGGACGCCACCGACCGCTGGTGGTGGCCGTCGCTCATGATGTTCGGGCCGCCGGACACCGACTCGCCGAACACTGCGCAGTCGATGGCGTGGCGGATCAAGCGGCATACCAACGATGAACTGCGGCAACGCTTCGTCGACATGACCGTGCCCCAGGCGCAGGCGCTCGGCGTCACGCTGCCCGACCCGCAGCTGCGTTGGAACGCCGAGCGCGGGCACCACGACTTCGGCCAGCCGGACTGGGCTGAGTTCAAGCGGGTGATCGGCGGCGAGGGCCCGTGCAATACGCAGCGGATCGCTCAGCGACGGCGGGCCCATGACGAGGGTGCCTGGGTCCGCGAGGCCGCCGTAGCCTACGCCACGAAGCAGGCGGCTCGCGATCTTGATAACGGAGCGGCGACATGACCGAACATGGCGATGAGCGCTCGCGCGAAGAGCGATCGCGGCGCGAGCGAAGCGAGCTTGCCAGCGAGCGAAGCGAGCGGCCGGTTGCGAGTGCGCCCCCAGCGGGGGCGCACGAGTCGACCGGCGCAGCGATCAAGCAGAATTGGCCGTTGTTCGAGGTGTTTGTGCGGAGCAAGCGGGGGCTGAATCACGTGCACGTCGGCTCGCTGCACGCTGCCGACGCGGACATGGCGCTGCACCACGCCCGTGACCTGTACACCCGTCGCAATGAGGGCGTGAGCATCTGGGTGGTCCGCTCGGACGCGATCACGGCGTCCAGCCCGGACGAGAAGGACCCGTTCTTCGCGCCCAGCGGCGACAAGGTGTACCGGCACCCGACGTTCTACGAGATCCCCGACGGTGTGCCGCATATATGACTGCGTATGACGCGATCGTCGAGCTGAACGACCACACGCACTGGGCGTTCGGCACGGGCTTCGACGACCCGTTGGCCGGGATCGACACCTCCGTACCGCCCGGTACCGATACGGCTGAGCAATGCCTCGCGCTCGGCGACGACGCCCTTATCATGTCGCACCGTCTCGCTGAATGGTGCACCAATGCGCCGGAGCTCGAGGACGAAGTCGCGCTTGCCAATCTCGCCCTGGATCTGCTCGGTCAGGCTCGGCTGTTGCTCAGCCGGGCTGCGCAAGCGCGGGGCGACGGCGAGACCGAGGACACGCTGGCCTACCTGCGGGCGGAGCACGAGTTCCACAACGTCCGCCTCGCGGAACTCCCCCGCGGCGACTTCGCGCACGAGATCGCGCGCCTGCTGGTGTTCTCCACGTGGCGCCTTGCGGTGTTGGAGCGGCTCGTCGACGCTCCGGACCCCGTCCTCGCCGCGATCGCCGCCAAGGGCGTCAAGGAGCTCACCTACCACCGCGAGTACGCCGCAGGATGGACAGTGCGCCTCGGCGACGGCACCGACTTCTCGCACGGGCGCATGGCCGCTGCCCTGGAGGCTGTTTGGCCTTACGTGGACGAGCTGTTCGACTCACGCGAGGCGCGCGACGAGTTCGACGCTGCGATCCGGCAGGTGCTCGAGGAGGCGACCCTGGCAGTGCCGGACGTCTCATCCGCGGCCCGAGTCGCGGGCAAGGCCGGCCGGGACGGTGTGCACACCGAAGCGATGGGCTACTTGCTCGCCGAGATGCAGAGCGTCGCCCGCGCCCATCCGGGAGCGACGTGGTGAGCGCCCGGGACGTGGCTGCCACGGTGCTGGACCCGGAGTTGCCGGTGCTCACGATCGCCGACCTGGGCATCCTGCGCGATGTCCACGAGGACGGGCGGCGCGTCACGGTCGACATCACGCCGACGTATTCCGGATGCCCCGCGATGGCCGCCATTCGTGCGGACATCACAGCCAGGCTGCACGACGCCGGCTTCTCCGACGTGAACGTGCGCACCGTGCTGCACCCGCCCTGGACCACCGACTGGATCACCGCCGACGGCAGACGCAGGCTCGAAGAACACGGCATCGCCCCACCCGGGCCGGTGGTTCGCGCGGTACCCGTCACGCTGGGCCGTCGCAGCCCGGTCCCTTGCCCGCGCTGTGGATCGTCCGACACCCTCAACGTGTCGCGCTTCGGCCCCACTCCCTGCACGGCGCTATACAAGTGCACCGACTGCGCCGAGCCGTTCGAGCACGTCAAGGCGTTCTGAGTGGTCACGTTCGAGAAGCTGCGGGTCGCCGTCGTGGACGAGCTCTGCGCCGATGCGGTCGCTATCACGTTCGACGCCCCGGACGACTTC
>Ga0126373_10005048_pt1 | contig 10190 bp, 13 predicted proteins | sample PanSoiMetPlot_11_FD_92545 | JGI IMG/M metagenome (GOLD analysis project Ga0126373, IMG submission 92545) | Tropical forest soil microbial communities from Panama - MetaG Plot_11 | ecosystem: Environmental > Terrestrial > Soil > Tropical forest > Bulk soil | place: Panama | collected 2016-02-17 | reverse complement strand
CGAGTTTGCGCTGTTCTGAGGCTTGCAGGCTGAAGCGATGGGTTCTCATTCTCCGGCTCCTTTCCGAATAAGTGAGAGGCATTCACCGAGAGGACCTGCGAGCGAAGCGAGCCGTCTGTCGGTAGTTCGGACTGGACTAGAGATACATCAGTTGATTCACCACTTCTTCAGGGGTGGAGGGATTAAGGAATGCTAGGATCCGACGGGCCAACTCGAAGTCCGAGGCGCGACGATAGGCGAGGACGTTGCCGAGCTCCAGACTGAGGAAGGCCGGCACATGGAGTCGCTGGCGCAACCACTTGACCCGGAGCGCAGCCTCAGAATGGATTTCAGGAAGGAACCATTTGATCGCCACACTGGCGTCCACCACATAGCCACTCACCGGTCGTGATCTTCCCGGATGAGATCGGCACTGTTCCTGAATGTCCGGCCGGATTTTCTTAACTGCTTACGAAACCGCTCGATCCGCTTCCAAGCCGCCTCATAGTCCGACACTACCTCTTCCAGAATTGTTTTCACTTCCGACTGCAGCGAACGACCGTGCTCCTTCGCCCGCTTCTTCAACCGAACGACCACTTTCCGGTCGAGTTGCCGAACAAGCACCTGCGCCATAGTCGCCACCTCTTACTCAGACCGCGTGCTAGCGGAATGCTAGCAGTCTAAGATCAAGTGCTCAACGAGCGTTCATGCATGAGAAGAGCTGAAATGAGAAACGGTACCTGGAACCATTTTACTTCGGCTGGTGTTTTGCTGGGCGTGAGGTCATCTGAACCGTCGTTCGACATGGTCGGGACCCAGAAATGTGAAGATGAGGCGGAACGCGCGATCGACCCGAAAGCTCCAGACTTCGTGATGCTTCGGATGGAGCTTTTCCGTTCCGAGTGAAGGATGAAAGGGATGCTCCCGAGACAGATCGGTCTTGGGTGCAGCGTTGCGTTGAATCGACGTGGAAAGTTTGTTGAATAGCCTGATGAAGGTCGCAGTCGTTGAGAGTTCGAGCATGACCGGCTAGGCGATCAACGCTCGTAGCGACTTTCTCTTGGTGACCCTTCCTGCCCGGTGGTCTTTTTCAGAGGCGTCCAGGACTGCGAGACATTCTCGTCGATAGAGGCCGATTGAGTCACAGAATGATTCGAAGTGCTCTTTCGAGATCTGAATCTGAAGACTACCCTTCGTCTTTGTTATGACCTTTGCAGCCAATGCCTGACCCATGGCGTCTTCCCTCAACTGCTCTGCCACCATTCGCTTCTATTTTGCCCCCGGAGGCAAGCCAGTGGAATCCATATGGAGCGGCCCTCGATCATTCCAGCGTGGAGGGTGGACGGTGTGTTGACAGCCTGCCGTCTCAGAGTACGAGCGACGCCAATGGGGAGACCGTGAGGCGTCGCTCGTGTGCCGTGCGGGGCTTACCCTGCCTTCTTCCGCAAGAGTTCGTACGTGAAGGCCACCATTTCGAGGCGGCTTCGGTTCTGCTGGGACTCTCCATCCTTCCAGACGTTTTCCTGGAGCTTCCCTTCGACCTTGATGCGATCGCCGCTGCCCACGGCTTGGGCGAACGCCTTGCCGGTCTCCCCGTAGAAGATGACCGGAATGCGGGTCGTCTTTTTCTTCCGCTCGTTGCCGCTGTCGTACTCGTTGGTCACGTACAGCGTGGTGCTCGCGACCGGATTGGTCTTTGTGATGCGCAGCACAGGCTTCACGCCCACGCGGCCTTCGAACTCCACGTGGTTCCGATCGTTCCAGGGCTTGGCGCCGGTGGATGGGGATGGGGATGCGGTGTTGTTGTTCATGAGAGACCTCCTACCAATGACTCCAATGGAGTCGGTGAATGACACGCAGGTCGCGGCTTATGCGGCCTGCTGAGCGAGAACGGTGATGAGTGGAGCCTGTGTCTCGCGCACGAAGGCTCGAATGGTTCGGGTCACATGCCGGCGCAATCGCTCCGTCGTGACCTGTCGAATCATGAGGATGACCACCCTGGCGCCCTGAGGCGCCCGGGCGATCATCAGGTGGGCGATCGCTCCGGTCCGACGATCATAAAGACGAAACGATTGTCGATGGGCGGAGTAGCGATCGAGTGAGCCCACGATCTGCGTCGTCGTCGCGCTGCCGATCACGGCAATGGCCAAGCTGAGGGGCGTGGGGAAGTGAGAAGGCCTCGTCGTCATGATGTCGTGCCTCCTGGTGAAGGGAACTCGGTGGCATGAGGGGCCGACCCTGCCGGCCTCGCCGGCCGCTGCTCCGTCCGTCCGGGCTCGGATCAGCTCAGTCTGCTCCGCCTGTACGCGAGTGAAGAGATCCAGTGAGAGAGGCTAGCCCGGTGGGTTGTGACTGAAGCGTTCGCAGGACGCCTGTGCGGGGCCGGATGGGATTGTGGTGGGGTTTAAATAATGATGCCGTCGGTCTTGGCTCTCGTACCTCACGGAGCGATCATTCCGGGCTTCGCCGGGCGGAATCGCGGGGGGCGCCCTTCTGGAATTCCCTCAGCCACGGTCTGACGACCGTGGTGCTTTAGTCAGTTCCAGCTTTCCCTCCCGGCAAAGCCTCGGCGGATGCCTCGCTCCTCCGGTAAAGTTCGCGTCGCCCGACGGCATCCTTCGGCAGGCGTTGAAGCGGGTGGCTAGCTTCTTGGCTCCGCGCCAGCCCTAAGAGAAAGTTACCTCTGATCGCGGCATGAGTGCTCTTCTCGCATCAATCGTCAAACGTTACTCGTGAAGCTTCTCTCCCAATCGACGAGATACGAGCGACGAGCGACGAGATACGATCCCGCAAAGCGCGCAGTCAGAGACTCAACGGGTCGCCCTTATATAGAGCGAGTAGCGAGCAAGCTTGGAGGGAGGATCACCATTCATGCATCGTGGTCGGTCAGGGAAAGGTTTGCGCGCAGATTTGGACAAGCAGCGTCGCATCGAACGGCTTCGCAAGATAATGCCTCACGCCCAGGGCGAATGCCTGGTCACGAACCCTGGGGTCCGGGTCGGAAGTCATCATCACAACGGACACATGATCGTGCCGAGCCCGAAGTTCGCGGAGCACTTGCATGCCGTCCATGATGGGCATGTGCATGTCCAGCAGCACGCCCCCGATCGGAGCCTGCTTCACCTCAAGGGCCATCAGTGCCAAGCCCGTCCTGCCGTCGTGAGCGACAAGGACGGAGTAGCCTATGGCCTCGAGTCGGTCTTTCAAGGCTTCGCAGAGAGGGGCATTGTCATCGATGATCAGAATCCGTCGTTCCATATTAGTCGCCTGCCAAAACCGGCGATGGTTTCGCCATTTCCACGGTATAGGTGGAACCTTCCCGACGAAGAATGACGTGCCCGCTTCGGCTCAGCATATCGATGGCAAGAAAGATTTGACTCCAGCTGAGGTCCGGTACTCGGGCCGCAAGTTCCTTAATGGTGAATTTTCCCGAAGACCGAAGGAGGTCTATGATCAGAGATTCCTTTTGCACATGTTCGCACCGATAGATCCCTGAGTACACCTCTTCCGACATGGAGTCCCCCTTTCTTTGGCTGGCTTCTTGGCCTGCAGTGAATCGGTTCACCCTCCGTTGGGCGCAGTGAAGTCGGCTGTGCGTTCAACACATCCGCTCACCTGATTTGTTCCTGGGTCGGGGCCGTGGCATCGCTTCGCGCGAGAGGATCGACGACGATGAGCGTGCCGCGCATGAGGGGATGGAGCTCGCAGTGATAGCTGTAGCGTCCTGCCGGCAGGGGAGCGAGGAGGAAGCTGCTGTCCGGCGGGACCGCAATGGATTGAAAGGCGCAGGTGTCATCCGTCAGGCATCCGTCATGGCGAACGCTATGAGGAGAGGCCGTTTTATTGATCCACTGGACCGGGGTGCCGGCCGACACGACGGCCACCTGTGGCTGATAGTAGGGTGCGGTCGATTCGAACGCGATCTCGATCGGATTTGGCGGGACAACAGCAGTCGCTGCGATGACGGTGAGGAGCATGACCGCGGAGGACAGAAAAAGCGCAATCACGAGTCGGGTCTTGAGAGGACAAGGTCGGCTCATGACATTCCTCCTTTCGGCACAGATCGCACTTAGATCTGGTTCGCACACAAGATACCGTCAAAGGGAATAAGGATTCGATGCCTGGATGAGTGCAATCGCATAAAGAATGCATAAAGATCGGCTGAGCAGGTTCTGTGCGAACCGGAAAGAGAAGGGATCGGGGCTGAAGTTGGAACGGAGCTCAGGCGACCGACGGGGTATCGCGTTCCACGCAGAAGCGATACCCGACGCCGGGATCCGTTAAGATGAACCGGGGGTGAGTGGGATCCTTTTCGAGTTTTTTCCGGAGTTGCCCGATGAAGACGCGCAGGTACTGGGCGTGGTCTACGTAGGCCTGTCCCCATACTTCTTGCAGGAGCATGCGGTGTGTGAGCACTTTGCCAGGATGTTCGATCATGTATTTGAGGAGGTCATACTCGGTCGGCGTCAGCTTGACCGGCTTCTGATTCAACGTGACCTCCCGCCGGTCAAAATTCACGCAGAGCTCGCCCGCGACGAACACCGGCTCCGAGTGATGGGCTCCCGCCGCTCTCCGTAACAGGGAGCGGATGCGGGCCGAGAGTTCGTCCATGCCGAAGGGCTTCGTCATGTAATCGTCCGCGCCCAGTTCGAGGGCTTCGACCTTGCGCGGTTCGTCGCCAATCGCCGAGAGCACAATGATCGGCACCGTGGAGGATTCGCGAATGCGGCGCACCACCTCCACTCCGCCCATCCCCGGCATGAGAAGGTCGAGGATGACGACGTCGGGACGCCGGTTGCGGAAGGCATCGAGCGCGTCTTCGCCCGTGTCTGCCGTTTCCACCGAATAGCCGCTGCGCTCGAGATTCACCTGGAGGGATCGTCGGATTTGAGGCTCATCGTCCACGACGAGAATGCGGGCGCCTTGAGTCACGAGGCCCTCTGAACAGTGTGGGGTTCGGAGGCCACTCGCTCGCCGGCGGGTGGCGAGGCTGCCACCGGGATCCGAACGACAATCGTCGTTTCTTCACCGGGAACCGACTGCGCGAGAATTGAGCCGCCGTGGGCCTCGACGATACCCTTGCAGATCGCCAACCCAAGACCGGTTCCTGGAGAGCCGGACGACCGTCCGGACTCGACGCGGTAGAACCGATCGAAGATCCGGTCCAGCTCGTTGGAAGGCACCCCCTCGCCGCTATTGCTGACCCGCACTTCAAGCGCGTCCTCCGCGAGGGCGGCGGTCAGCCGAATCGGGGATCGCGGCGGAGAAAACTTAATCGCATTGTCGAGGAGGTTCACGAGCACCTGTTGGAATTGCATCCCGTCCACAGAAATCGGAGGGAAATCCTGACCCAGGTCTACGTGGAGTGGCCGGCCTTCGAGCAAGGGCTCGATGCGCCGGAGGGCGCCTTCCACCAGTTCGTCCAAGACCTGCCACTCCCGGCGAGGCGTCAACGTCCCGGCCTCTAGGCGCGACATGTCAAGGAGATTGCCGACCAGCCTGTTCAAATAGTCCAGTTCCCGGTCGATGCCCATGAGAAACTCGTCGCGCACGGCGGGCGGGAGCGACTCGCGGTCGTCCTGAAGGCTGAACAGCATCGTCTTGATTGCGGTTAGCGGCGTGCGGAGCTCGTGCGAGACAGAAGAGAGCAACGAAGATTTGACCGCGTCGCGCTGTCGCAAGGCTTCGACGGTCTTGGCCTGGCTCAGTTTGAGCGCCTTTTCCGCTCGCAGGAAACGCCAGGTGCCCAAGGTTGCCACCGCCAATACCATAAGGACCACCATGAGTTCCCAACGAATGAGTGTCTGGACGTTGTGCTCCGAATGCCTGGTCACGAGCGTCACGACTTCGTTCGCAACGGCCAGCAACGCGGCGTTGTCCCGGAGCAATTCATCCCGCGCCGTGGCGATCTGATCACCGCTCCGAGCACGCTGGAGGAAGGCATCGGCCTTGGCAAACAAAGAGTCCATGAGCCGTTGCTCCTCGAGCAGTGTCTGCCGGATCTCGTCGGTCGGGGCGGCGGGAACTGTAACAGCCCCCTGGCGATCGACCTTGGCGACCGTCCTGCTGCCTTGGATTAAGGCCTGCACTCGATCCTTCAACACGGTGCGAGTCTGTTGGTACTGAACCTCAACTCCCTGTGCGACAAGCAGGACCTCTTTCAAATGACGCTCCAGCAACATCCGTTGCTGACCGGCCAGATCGATGACGAGCGCATCGGACTCACGACTGTGAATGATGGTGAGAGTAAGCGGAACGATGGAGAGGGCGGTGATGATCAGAAGACCTAGAATACCGACGACAGTCCAATTGACATCATGCGACCTTGCAGACGGAGGAGATGCGGCATCAGCCATCACGATCTCCGATCGGCCCCATCATACCAACGGGGCGGCAGGGAACTCTAGGGAGAACAAGCGGAGGGCAGCCTGACGGTCTCCGGTGCTCGCGCACCGCGCACGCGGTAGTTGATTAGATATTGATCAAAGCGGGCGGTGCTCGTCGGTTGTCGCATCGTGAATGCGTCGGATACGGCAATGAGGGTTCGGCGTGAATCCCAGCAGCTAGTCACAGACCGCCTCGAACAGATTGAGGAGCACGTCCAATTCAGAGAGGACATCCGGCGGGTTGCGCCCGCTGCATTTACGGATCGCGTCTTTGACCCAGGAGGATGACGCAAAATCCTGCAAGATTAAGACCTTCGCTTCTTCCGGGTCTTTGGTCAGCAGGTCGACAAGGTGCGTGTTCATATTGTGCTATGACGGTCTCTGACTGCGGACTGACGGCGGGGAAAAGACCGGGTATCCTGATCAAGCTGTGGAGACCGGGCTACTAGAAAACCCTCTCATCGAGCGCTCGGGAAATTGTGGAAATATCGGCCTGAAGATTGATCGAGGGGGGGATTCAGTTGCAAACATTCCTAGGCTGCAGTCCGTCTAACCTTGACTTCTACCTTGAGACCCGCGTGGCTCGACATGGCGATGAGTGTATCCACGCTAAACAGCCCAATCTTGCCTCTTATGAGGTCGCTAATTCTTGGTTGAGTCACCCCGAACAGTTTGGCGGCGGCTTTCTGTGTCAAGCCTTTCACGCGAAGGTATTTCTCGATCTCAACCATCAGCATGGCACGCACCTTCAGATTGGCCGCCTCTTCAGGTGGGAAGCCAATCTCGCGGAAGACATTCCCCGTTGATCGTTTTATTCTCATGTTCCTCTCCTCGTTCGTAAAAGCTCTCGAAATCGTTTTTTGACTATCGAGGCATCGTGATCCGACATGTGCGGGGTCTTCTTCTCAAACGCATGTAAGACATAGATGGCTTCAACAAACTTGGCCACATACACCACACGGTACTCATTATCCGCATGGATTCTGATCTCAATGATGCCTGCCCCTAAGGTGGAAAGCGCCTTCCAGTCGGCTTGCTCCAACCCCTCCTGAACTCGGTAGAGTTCGTAACCTGCCTCATGTCTTGCCTCAACTGGGAACGAGGCGACGGCACTATGCGAATTGCCTAGCCATACGAGACGCTTCGTCGAATGATCCTGCGCATGATATACAACTGTTTATATACTTGGCAAATAGAAGAAGGTGGTCCAGATTTACGCCGCTGGTTTACAACACACTGTGGATACACCTTGATCGGTCTGTTTCCACAAATCGATCCGATGTGTGCAGGGGAGGTACGGCCGGTCACTTCAACAAGTTCATCTGGGTTTCCAAAAGAAACAGTTGTGTGAGGAGGTCCGGCTGCGGATGACATAGAGCCGGTTGCCTCACGGATGTCGCGAAACCGGACTGCTTGGGGGTGGAGGCGGCGTTGAGGAGCTGGGGGTTGCCGTCTGCCGTGTCGCGGTCGGCTTCCGCAGGACCGTTTCTGATGGAACGACGCTCGCCTGTTCCCTCGCGACCTGTAACGCTTCCCACAGCAGAGAATTCGGACGTTGTGCCAGCGTGGCGACAGAGGGGCCGTGGCCGATGACCAACAGTTTGCTTTTGCCGCGGGTGAAAGCGACGTTCATCAATTTGCAGGGTGCTTGGTCCTGATCGTAGCGGCCCAGCATCGTCCGCGTGAGATCGCCGGTGACGGTGGTGTCGAAAATCACGATGTCGCTTTGTTGCCCCTGGAAGTTATGGATGGTGCCGACGCGGACGTGGTCCATGAGTCCTTCGCTGTAGATGAGATCCTGAAGCAGTCGCACTTGGTTGCGATAGGGAGTGATGAGGCTGATGCTCGGCGCAGTGCTGGGCGCGCCATCAAGGGCCTGTCTCGCGAGGGCCATGGCAACCGTCGCGTGATGCCGGTTGCACGGGGAGCCGTTGTGATCTTTCTCTACCCACGGATGCGCGTCGGCCGTGTCGATAAAGGCCAGGGCCTTTCCTGGGACCGGGGCCTGTTCCACGAGCAGTTGCCGCGCAGGGCGGATCCGCGTGTCCGTGCGATAGGCCAAGCCGGCTCGTTGGTAGAGCCGCGCCGCGAGGGCTGCAATCTCGGGATGCATGCGGTATTGCATGGCGAGCGCCGCGACGCGAGGATCTTGGTCGTTCTTGATGCCCGCCAGGCGGTAGATGTCGCTGGCGAGCCAGTGTTTTGCCAGGGTCGTGCGGGATTCGCAGATCGGCGGGAGTTGGAGGAAGTCGCCGACGATGAGGACTTGCCGCTTGGCGAGGCAGAGCGCGGCAAAGAGCGCGGGTGGGGCGGCCATCGAGCCCTCATCGATGATCACGACATCGAAGCGTTCCCGTTCCAGAACGGCCGCGGCATAGGTGCGCGTGATGGTGGTGGCGAGCACCTGAGCCGAGTGGAGAATGCGGGATTCGACAGAGGCGATCGCGCGCTGACAGGTGGCGATCTGGTGCTGCAGCGCCATCGTCTGCGCCTGATGCTCCGCGAGCGAGGTGCGACGGGTGCCCAGGGAGCGGCCGTTCAGCTGATGAGTCAGCGACTGCTGGAGCAGCCGTCTCGTCGTCAGGAGGTCCGTCGCTGACCTGGCCGTGGCCGCATGATGCGTCGTCAGCTGGTCAATTTGCTCCTGCTGGTCCTCGAGGGTGAGGCGGGCGCTGAGGAGATCGGCCTGAATCGTGGTGAGGTTGCGGAGGAAGAACCGGCGCCACCAGGGCGCGGTCCAATAGGAGGCCAGTTCCGATTCGAGACGTCGGACTTCGTCCCAGACCGGAGCGGCGTGAGCGGTGGCATGGTCGAGTTGAGCTTTGAGGTCAAGTTCCTGATGGCTGATCGCGGCGTAACGGACATCGAGCGCGGTCAGGTCGTCCTCAAGCTGGAAGAGCTGTTCGAGCTGGGCTGTCTCCTTCGCGAGCGGCTCGGATAGGGTCTGGAGCCTGGCGAGTTCCGTGTGCAACGTGCGCAACTCGTTGGCGGCCAAGGCCTCCAGCGTGACGGGAACCAGGTGGCTGGAGGCGTCGTCCGCGGCGAGTCCATAGCGCACGATGCGACCTGTGGCGAACTGAGGGAAGTCAGTGAGGACGGCTTCCAGGGCCTGATCGACGGCGGTATTGGTGTTGGAACAAATCAACACGCGATCGCCGCGTTCGAGGCCGATTTTGGTGGCGGCGCCGATGACCTTGGTCTTGCCCGTTCCGGGCGGTCCCCAGAGATAGACGAAGTCATGGGTCATCGCCCGGACCAACGCATTGAACTGCTCAGGATTCAGCGCGGGGTCAGGGGCGACGGCGACGTGATCCGGCAGTCGTTGGGGGATGGCAGACGGCGTAAAGCATTTCATGGCCAAGTCGGTGAGATAGTCTTGGGGATGGGCCTGAATGGACACGAGCCGTTTATCGAGCGCCAGCAGGAGCCGCGTGCGGTCGATAGTCAGCCGGGCCTGGGGGATCTCGGCTTGCAGGTCGGCCGCCAGCGAGAGCGTCAGCTGATCGACCGTGAGGCCCAGAATGACGCAGGGATGGGAGCGGCCGTCAATGACGAGTTCCCCTTGCGTGTCGTCAAGATAGCCCTGGAGAGGCAGGATTGGGCTGCGGAACGTGATGCGCTGATGCCGGCCACAGCGGCTTTGCACGCGACCGTCGCAGAGCGGGACGCTGAGCGGGGTACCGTGGTGCCGGGTTTGGCGTGAGCTGATTTCATCGCGGAGCGCCATCCGGAACGAGGAGATGAGCTCATGGAGCGAGGACGGCATGGCTGGGGCGATCGTCGAGGTCGAATCCAGCATACGCGACACCTCCTCAGTCAGATCGT
>Ga0126373_10005047_pt1 | contig 10190 bp, 11 predicted proteins | sample PanSoiMetPlot_11_FD_92545 | JGI IMG/M metagenome (GOLD analysis project Ga0126373, IMG submission 92545) | Tropical forest soil microbial communities from Panama - MetaG Plot_11 | ecosystem: Environmental > Terrestrial > Soil > Tropical forest > Bulk soil | place: Panama | collected 2016-02-17 | reverse complement strand
CTGCAGTTTATCCTCGATAGGCATCTGCCCTATGCCGCGGTCGTATTGGACCGTCATTGGAACTTGCTCTTGGAGAACCGTGCGGCCGGCCAATTTTTCTCCGCGTTGGTCTCGCCAGAGTTGTGCATCCCGTCCAGTGAGCGCAACGTCCTGCGCGCTACCTTCCATCCGGAGGGCACCCGCCGCCGGATTGTGAACTGGCCGGAGGTGGAGCGACATCTTTTGAGCCGCGCCGAACTTGACTTGGGTTCCGCAGAAGATGCTGTTGGCAATGCATTGCTGGCTGAGATTAGGAGATACAGCAGCTCACCGGCGGCGGCCGACTCGCACAGCGCATTCCGTCCCAGCGATCTTTTACTTCCGATTCACATACGTACAGGAGCGTTCGATCTGCGCTTGTTCAGCACGATCATGACCTTATGCCGGCCGCAGGACGTCACATTGCAGGAACTGCGTGTCGAGACGTGGTTCCCGGCTGATCAGGACTCCGAGCGTTGCTGGCGGCAGAGTTTTGGGGAAAGTGCGTCGCAAGCGTACTCTGCGTCCGTGGATGGCGAGCATCCCCTCGTACGTTGATACCGATTGCTTCAGCACCCGTATCTGCCACTCAGCGCTTGTTAGCCCAACGCATCAACCAGACCATTAGCGCAAACACAATCAGAACAAGTATGCCCGAAGCCCAGGTTCGCATCTCCGCACGCCCCCGTGCGAGTAACCGAAAGACTAGCACTGATTAAGGGAGATTCCTCCGCACGAAGGTACGTAACACCGTGAGTTGGTTCGCAGGGTCATGTGATTTCAATCACAGAGACGGCTCTGGAACGTCAGCGAGCAGTTTCTGTTGGCGGCCACGGCACAGAACAAGAAGCGGCTCGTACGCTTTCTCGCACAACGCCGCCCAAATTGCAAACCCAAGCCGCATGAACAGAGACGAACAAACGTGAGCATGACCGGAAAAGGAAATCGGAACAGCTCTAGAGACTAGATCAACCCACTCAAAAGATGGTCACTTGGCAAAAAACGTTTTCCATCGCCACGTTTTTCACCAGACTCAAGTCTTTCTGGAAAGGACGCATCGACAATTTCAATACTGCAGGATCAATCAGTTCGGGCAACCACTGGGGCGAGGTTTTTGGAAGCCACGGGATTTTGAGAACAATCGTGTTGACGACATCTAGGAAGTAGCGAAAAGCATCGGCTGTTAGACCCAGGCCGTGTGGCTTTGCAACCACCCAGCGATTGATTGCTTCTTTCGAGAAAAGGGAGGCGCACCGTTCTAGCCTCCCTTCCAGAGATACAAGCTTCACGCTAGGACGCCTTTGCCCTTTCTGCACCTGCCTTTGCTTTGAGGACTTGGACTCTTGCCTGCACCTTGCGTTGGACGGCTTCACCTCTTTGTTTTGCTTTCTGCAACTGTGCCTCGATCCGCGAATCAAGCTGGCTGATTTTTTCCTGGAGTCTTGCTTTCCGGTCGGCTTGAGCGTTGGCATGCTCTGCTTTCAACTGGGCCAGGTCGGCCTTCATAGCCGCAACATTCTCCTCATCGATTGTGTCTTTTACTTCGCTGAGAGCGCGTCGGAAGACGGTACCACCGATGGCCTCCATTCTAGTGTCCACCGGAGTCGTCCAATCCTCGTCGATCTCGGCGACAACCGCGACTCTGTTTGGCAATAAGACCTTGGCCACATCGTCGACGAAGTCGGCCCCGATTGCCGCGTTGCTTATGTCGAAAGCTCCGCCGGCTAACATGCCTGCGCTGGCCCCGACAGCCAACCCCGCTGGCCCCGCCAGCACCCCAACCAGACTTCCCAACGAAGTACCGAGGAGAGAGCCGATTGGCCCAACATCATCGCCCTGCTTCAGCGTTGCGCTGCCGTCCGCGTTTTTCGCAAGGACAGCGTACCCGTAGACGCCGATGCTACCTTCCTCATCCAACTGCACAAGCGCCTTTTTGCCTTCATAAGCTTTGCTTTCATTGTCAAAAACGACGACTAACATGCGATCCATAGGTTATCTCCTTTCGAAACATGTTTGTGTGTTGCTGGGTTTGATCGGAGAGAATTTCACGACCTCATTCCTCCTCGGTGCTTGCGAGATCTCTGCCGAGCAGGTCATTACCTGTCGCCTCGGACCCCCAACTCTACGCCAGTTGGGCTTTCGGTCGAACGATGGTCAGTGGTCGGGTTCGCTACGGGTTGTTACGACGCCTGGCCGGGAAATCGAAGGACTCGCATCCGCCCTTCAACTTTCAGCAGCGAAGGCCCTAGAAGTGGTGAAGTGAATGCTACTCCAGCGCAATGTTCATCGCAACTGTCAAATCAGGGCAACAGAAATCATCGTGTTGTGCTAGCCGGTTGAAGTGACCTTGCGTCGCTTGAGAATGCGTTATTGGCGTTGGAACCAGCAAGCCGAATCGTGCCAACAACTAAGACCAGAATAACCGCCGGCATCACGGCAGACTCAGCGATATCCTGTCCTTCATCTGCAATCCACAATTTCCGCAGAAACGGTGTCATTGTTTTTGCCCTCACACGGCGGTTGAAGTGAATCATTTGTCGGCGACATGACAAGTCACCCAGTAGCAGCTTCGGAGTCGGCATGAAAAGACTTAATCGCCTCATCGGCGGAGTCGTAAGTCTCGAATAATCGGTCCACTTTCGCAGTCGTCAGCACTTGTCGAGCTTTGCGCCCTAAAGCAGCGATTTTGATTTCAGCCCCACAGTGACGAGAAGAGATCAACGATGCGACCAATACTCCTAGACCGGTGCTATCAATAAATTCAATCCAAGCAAAATCTAGGACGATTCCATTGGTTTCCTTAAGCAACCCGAGAATTACCCGCCTTAGTTCGTCTGCTTCTTCCCCAAAGACAATCCGGCCACGGCATCGGATGACTGCAATACCCTTCGTTTTAGAGACCTCTAGATTCAGAGCCATTGAGACCGCCCCCTGGGACCTGTTGCAACATCGAGGAGATTTCCTAGGTACAAGTCTAACCTCGCATCCCGATTGCTGTGGAAAAGTCCACATTACCCTCCCGGCGACCGGTGATCTTGAATGTAATCGGCACTCGGAGGCGGTTGTTCAGAAGCGCAATGCGAGCCCTGATCCTACATTCCGTCTCTAGAAGGCATTCCACTACAATTATCAAGGAACGCGCGATCAACTCCTTCCAACGCACGGCGAATAGTTGATCGAAGTCCGCGGTTGCAATTTCCATACCGGGCAGTATGCTTTTGGCTTGATCACTCGGTGTGCGAACCATTGCGCGAACCGCAGCCCCCATGCCGGAGAGCCGTTTGACAATTTCAGTCCCATTGCTTCCGCTGGCACCTGTTACGAGGATCATGGTGCGACTCCTCCGTCTAAGTTTACGATGATGCAGCACTCAGGACATACACACTCACTCCTGGATGAACGACTGCAGCCTGGCCAGTGCGTGATCCCATTGCTCGGAAACAAAATCGAGGTACTCTCTCATCTCCGCAATCGGTGTGGGGTCGAATTTGAATAAGCTCTCCCTACCTGCATGGACGCTATGCACGATTCCGACACCTTCCAAGACTCGAAGATGCTTGGTGATTGCCTGCCGGGTGAGTTTGGAGCCTTTGGTTAATTGAGAGATAGAGCAGGGCTGCCCGCCAGAGAGCCTCGCAACCAAGGCTATCCTTGTCTCGTCGCCCAGTGCGGCAAAGACAGGAGCATGCGTCTTCCCCCTGGCGGCCAGGCTGCTACGCTGCTTTTGCAACATATCTCTCGATGTTCTTGATCTGTTCCGTCCAACCGCCCTCGTTCCTGCGGAAGGCTTCAAGACGAAAGTCGCCGATATTGTCGAACCCAGACTCCGTAATCACAAGCAGTGTGCCAGTGGCGGTCTTCTCAAAACTGAATTCGACAAGCGTGGTTGGGAGTGTTGCCTGGTCTCCCTTTGCATAGTCCGCCTTGTCCAGGGATTTAGGATGAGGCCAGGTGAAGGAAAACAGCCGTTCAGGCTCCATTTTTTGCACGACTGCCTCCCATTTGACATGCTCGTAGCCGGGATAGGTGATCTGGCCACGCGAGACTTGACCAGGGACAAATGGGCCTTCCAGTTTCACACGAAACCATTCGCCAAATTCACGGTAATCCGTCACTGCACGCCAGACCCGTGAAATCGGCACCTTGAGTTCGATTCGCTTCTCGATACGGTCATTCATAATACGCAACCTCCAGATTGCATATTATCCCAGCCCCGATACAACATGCAACCCATTGGTTGCGCGTTTCAAATCTGCCCATATCGCAGAGCCCGAACGGTAGCCGGCAAGGTGGTATTGCCCGGTCAGGTCGGTGGTCGCATCTCGCTTCAGAGTTCAGAATGCGTTCCGCCCCAGCCAAGTCACGTCAAGGGATGAGCATCGCCAGTAGTCATCTCTGCTGAAAGTTCTGCGCCAAGATTACCTGAAGAAAAAAATGAGATCGTCGAGGCCGACTTTATCCGTCAATCAACCTTGACCGCTGGGGTGGCGCCTGCCGATTCGGGGACGCTTCCGAGGACTCGGAACTCTAGATTCAACAGATCGGGGCGTAGAGTCTTCGGTCGGACACTTTGCAGGTTGGGGACGAATCGTTCGCTCCACAGGACCAGAGTCTGTACGTTCCTGTCTTCAGGGATGAACGCAGGTGCTCGGGGGTGGCAGTATTCCTGATCCGCAGCGGAACTTCCTGACGCTCCTTGTCGTGCATTGCGACAAGTATTTGATTCACATCTTTAGGAAGCAGATGTAGTTGCGTCTCGCGGCCCATCGCCTCGATTCTAGCGGCTCGGGATTCGATTCGGCGACCACGCGTTAGCACTCGTACTTGAAAACCGCCCCAACTTTTCTCAGTTCACAGTAAAGCTGCTCTTGCTGGTGCCGGTGCCAACGTTCAGCGGGTACGGACCGACACCGGCTGGCTCGGCGCCGTTGAAGTCCGCAACCCGCGCGTAGCCCTGATTGGCCGCCGCGTCAATGAAGGCGTTGAGTGAGGGCGTGAGCTCGTCCGGCCTCCGCGCGCAGATGGGGAGCGGACCAGAGCGCCCGCGGCAACGATCGTCGCCATCCGGCGAATTTTCGATCGCTTTGTACGACGCGAGCACCTCGTTGAAGGACCAGCTCCGGATGCCCAGGGCTGACCATTTTGCAAAATCGGCCGCGCGGGCCCGAAGGGCGACAGCAGCGTTGACGGCCGAACTTCCGCCAAGGGCTTTGCCCCGCAGGGCTTCTAGGACTGCACGAAGTTTTGATGAGGGACAGGACTTACGTAGGCTTGATCGCCGGCGCATCCGCGCGGACGGTGGTCTTCCAATCCAGAACCTTGGTTTGCCCTCCGTCGGTCAAGATGAGCCTTTCCAAAGGCAACTCGCCTTCCAGCAAATCGATACGGAGGAGTCGGCTCTCAAGCACGAGGGTGCCGAAACCGTGTGCCGTACAGAAAAAGGTTTTGAAGGGACGAATCTTAAGTTGAGGACCAATCCAAAGAGTCATGAGGTGGGAAGCAACCTGATACTCAATGCCAGTCCAGACTTCATCTGAGTAGACAAATGGCAAAGTCGGTTTGCTGCCCCGAGGCCAGGAGCACAATAGCAAGCCCGGCTCGTGGCCCATCGCATAACCGGGGCGTTGCGCATTCACGTGCTGGCTGAGATCGGTCTTGAAACTGTGCTTGAAGATCGCCTGCAGCGTGCTGTGGATATGTTCGAGTGCAAGTGGCGTTTCAACTCCGTAGATACGCGACATCCAGACCCCGATAATCCCGTCAGAGAGACACCCGGTCCCATACTGGTATTTCGGGCCTTCGCGACGGAGTATACCTTGAACGGTTCTCCAGAAGAGACAACCTTCTACCTTTCAAAACGCTCCCCGACTAAACAAAAAAGAACTTCGTAGATCTGTGTTTCGTTGACGCACACAGACCTCTCGAAAACCCAGAAAAATGGCGAATTCTGCAGACTACCGGTTAGCAACCTTATGTGCCCTATCTCCGGTTGCCTCCTCAACCAACACAGCGAATCGAGGATCGCTACGCAGACTGCCCAGATCAGGATCTGTAGTAAAAGCCAATGTGTCGCCTGCTGCCAAACCATGTTCAAGCGCATCCTTCAGTAAGGATAGTGCCCTGTCCTTGTTGCCCGCGCGTGCATTGGCAACTGCGTAATCATAGGTGGCGATGGCCGTCAGACGATGGTTCGGACCAAGTGTACGGAGGCGGGTTTGAGTAACAGAATCTTCCAGTTGATCCGCTTCCACTGCCTTTCCCTCAGCCATGAGCACGTTTGCCAAATTGTTCGAAGCCTCCAATGTGTCGTTGTGTTCGGGCCCAAGTGTTTAACGCATATTCTGGACCAAATCGCGAAACAGTTTTTCAGCTTCTGCGTAGCGACGAGCAAGATAAAGGGTGATGCCCAATTCGTCCAGTTCTCCGAGAGTATCGCGTTGTTCCGCTCCGTGGGCGCGGCGTGCTGCGAGCACATTCTCGCGCTGAATTGTTTCGGCCTCTGCATAGCGACCCAGCCGTCGCAGAGCGGTGCCCAGATTGTGCATAGAGCGGACAGTATCGGGATGTTCGAGGCCGAGAATGCGACGTTCGGTCTCAATCAGCGGGCGAAGCATTTGTTCCGATTCGGCCGACTTGTTCACAAGTTGGAGGATGGCGGCAAGGTTGTTTCTGGCAAGCAATGTCAATGGATGATCTGGTCCCAAGAGCCGGGTACGGGTCTCAAGTGTTTCGCGGCTCAATTTTTCTGATTCTTCGTACTCGCCGATTTCATAGAGGGTCGAACCCAGATTCCCGATAGCCATCAGCGTGCGAGAACTATCAGGCCCATTCACCCGACGGGACAATTCCACGGCCAGACGGCCCAAGCGTATCGCCTCAGGAAACTTGCTCTCGTCGTCAACGATGGCCGCCAGATGCATGATCGAATTGATGGTGGCGGGATGCTCAGGTCCCAGCACCTTGCGCCGAAGTCTCAGGGTCTCTCGAGCGATCGATTCCGCCTCGACTGAGTGTCCTAGGATGTTCAGGGTCCATGCCAATGCGTCGTTTGTTGTTAACGTCCTTGGGTCCTCGGGTCCGAGAACCTCAGCCTGGCTCCTAGCTGCTTTGGTTAGTAAGTCCTGTGCCCTGGCTTCAAGGCCGAGGCTTCGATACACGTCGCCCATGACGTACATCATTTGTGCCCGGGCTTCGGGATCTTGAGCCATGCCGGAATCAATATCGGCAGAGGCCCTATCGAGTATCTCGCGCGCCGTGATACTGTTTCCCCGCGCTTCGCTGGGATTCGAAACCTGGAACATGCTAGTCATGAAACTCATAATCCGGTCGGCGCGGTCCCGTTCGCGGGTGATGCGGCGGACTTCGATAGTCTGCAGCGCAGCAAATGCCAGTAAGGCTACCGTTGCCACTAAGATCAAAGCTACCGCTGCCGCGTGGCGCCGGACGTATTTGCGAGCGCGATAACCCAGGCTGGCGGGGCGAGCCGTGACCGGGCGATTTTCCAGATAGCTCTTTAGATCGGATGCGAGCGCCAAAGGTGTGGCATATCGTCGCTCACGATCTCGCTCCAACGACTTCAGAGCGATCCAGTCCAGGTCGCTGCGCAACAATGCGATTAACTCCTTGAGATCGATGCTGCGGGCAGCAGCTCTACCGCTTGCTCTCTCACGGTTCGTGCTCAGTTTGGCGCTGGGACGTGGAGCATCGTCTTCGCGCAGATGGCGCACGAATTCTTCCGGATGCTTCTTCAACTCACTCGTGTCGAAGGGCAGAAATCCGCAAAGCAGCTCATACAGAACGACTCCCAGTGAGTAAACGTCGGTGCGCGTATCAATATCGCATCCCGGGTCGCCCTGTTCCGGGCTCATGTAACCCGGGGTTCCCAGAAATGCTCCCATCAGCGTCATTTGCGTTTCGCCCGGAATCAAAGGGGCTGCCGCTTTCGCCAAACCGAAATCAATGATGCGGGGCAGCGGTTTGCCGTCGATCTCGGCGACAAGGATGTTCGAGGGCTTCAGATCGCGATGGATGATCGCTTTCTGATGTGCGTGCTGCACGCCTTCACATACGAGAATGAACAGCCGCAGGCGCTCCCGGATGTTGAGTTTCTTGGCATCGCAGTACTCGGTAATACCGATACCGTCGACATACTCCATCGCGAGGTATGGCTGGCCGGCCGCAGTCGTCCCAGCATCGAACACCTTGGCAATTGCCGGATGATCCATGATGGCGAGAGATTGACGCTCAGCTTTAAAACGCTGCACGGTGGCCGCGTCATACATCCCTGCACGAATCAGCTTAAGCGCGACTTGACGCCGCACCGGTTCAGTTTGCTCCGCGAGCCAGACTTGCCCCATGCCGCCAGAGCCGAGTTCCTTGCGCAAACGATAGGGACCGATGTCCGTAGGCTGTGCTACGGTATCGCTCGATGTGTCGCTCCAGGGGCTTTCCGGAAGCCCTTGGGTGTCGTGATACGCCGAAAGCAGCGATTCGACTTCCGCGCGCAACTCGGGATCGTTCGAGCAGGCGTGGTCGAGATAGGCGCCGCGTTCCTCCGGCGGCTGCTCCAGAGCCGAGCCGACGATCTCCTTAATTTTCTGCCACTGCTGGAGCTTCCCCATAACTGCCTCGCTTCATCCGCCGGGTGAACCAAGCCTTTGCCACGTTCCATTCGCGCTTCACAGTGGAGCGCGTGCCGAGAACATCGCCAACTCTTCGAGAAAGACCGCCGAAGAGCTGCATTTCCACGACGTGGTCCTGTTGTTCGTCAATACCGGAAAGTTGAGTGAAGGCCTCTTTGAGCGCTTCAATTCTGCGCTTCGCCCGGGGCTGACAAGCAGCGCAGCATCGAAATCGACGTAAAGCTGGGCGCCACGCTTCTCTGCAGTATGGCTGCCAGCAAGGGGGACAAGCCGCTCAAGATACTGCTGATCGTCTGCGCTCCAGCGCACGAGAACTTCCGTGACGCTTTGTGAAATTAGTTGACACACATTACAGGGCCTGGGCGGGGAATTGTCCGTAAGATAGCCGCCCTTCGACTGGAAGTCAATGCCAAGGTATGTGGTTTGAACGGACCGTGCTTATAAGTCAATGAGTATCTCCCCCACTAGACTTGGACCTTTTTCTTCGATGTCTTCAAGACGCAGGCAACAGACTTCGCCAACGCGCAGGCCGTAGACCGAGCAAAGCAGGATCGCAAGCGACTTCTGATCTGAACTGGCGAGGTGCGGTTGACGCTGGTGACAAGCTTCTTCACCTCTTCTCACGTCGGCCCTTGCGGCAGATTTTCGTACCTGTAGCCCCCGGGTGCTTCGATGGACTCAGCAATGGCGGTCGCGCACCAACCTCGATTGGTGGCGAAGCGAAAGAACGCAGAGAGTACACATGGAACGAGATGGTGGTACGCTTTCACCTGCCGGCCACGGCGATAGTGAAGTAGTTAGCAATCACCACCGGGCGACACTGCGGACAGTGGCACGTCTTGCGCAACCAGCCAGCCTAAAAAGGGCTTTAGCGAACGTTCGCGGTTGACAACCGTAGCGTCAGCGAATCCTCTCTCGTGTTTGAGGAAGGTCAGAAACTGGTGCAGGTGGTGGTTGTAGGGGTAACGATTAGCGTTGTACAGCGTGTATTGATCGGGACATGTTGGTTCTTCTCGCGAAAGAAAATCCACTAAGTATGCCCCTTGCCTTTCCACAACCTCGCGCGATAATGTGGCAACGTTATGCCCCTTCATGCGCGTGAAAAGATTGGAAGAAACGATCCCTGTCCCTGCGGTAGCGGCAAGAAGTACAAGCACTGCTGCCTGCCCGGCTATGCTCCATCTATTGACCACGTGTGGGCGCGACAGCACGAAGAGTCGGACTGCCTGACGAGGGAGATCACCAGGTTTGCCTTGCGTAAGTTCGGGGAGCGGATCTATGAAGCGTGGCAAGACTTCAACATGCGCGACGTTCCGAAGCCGCTGGAAGAGGCCGCAGACGAACGTCAGATCTTCATGCCATATTTCTTGTTCCAGTGGAATCCGGACGCTCGGCGGACCGCCGCACGCCGGCAGGGCGGCGTAGTGGCTCGCTGGTACATGCTGGAGAAGTCGAAGCAGCTAACCGCGATGCAACGGATGTTTTTGGAGCAGGCTACAACACAGCCACTGAGCTTCTACGAGGTCGTTT
>Ga0126373_10005046_pt1 | contig 10191 bp, 10 predicted proteins | sample PanSoiMetPlot_11_FD_92545 | JGI IMG/M metagenome (GOLD analysis project Ga0126373, IMG submission 92545) | Tropical forest soil microbial communities from Panama - MetaG Plot_11 | ecosystem: Environmental > Terrestrial > Soil > Tropical forest > Bulk soil | place: Panama | collected 2016-02-17 | reverse complement strand
GTCTTATGACGATGCCGAAACCCTGGGGAGCGCTATGAGCTGGTATCTCGCCGTACTCAAAAACTATGTGGGCTTCAGCGGACGGGCCCGGCGCACCGAGTACTGGATGTTCGCTCTGTTCAACCTCGTTGTCTTCGTGGTGTTGGCCATCCTCGCGGCCGTCACGAAGTCGTTCTTCTTCTGGGTTCTCTACTTCCTCTACGCGGTGGCCGTGATCGTGCCCGGCCTGGCGGTCACCTGGCGCCGCATGCAGGACACCGGACGCAGTGGATGGTGGATCCTGCTGGGACTGATTCCGTTCGTCGGCGGCATCGTCCTGCTCGTCTTCATGCTCCTGCCGGGCACGGCAGGCCCCAACGAGTTCGGCCCCGACCCCCGGGCCGTCGCCGAGGCATACTGAGTCAGTTGTTCGAGCCAGGACCGGCATCTGCACACAGCCGGTCCTGGTTTTCTTTTTCAGAAGATCCCCGGCAGGAGCGCCGCGGTCCGTCCCCGGTAGGCGCGGTAGCCCGGCAGGGCGGCCAGTAGCACCTGTTCCTCCCGCAGTGCCCGGTACACCTGCAAGCCGACCAGGCCCAGCCAGCACGCGAATGCCGCTGGGGTCCCGACGGCAAGCGCAAGCCCGAGTGTGGACACGAGTTCCCCGGTGTAGAGGGGATGCCGCACGAACCGGTAGGGCCCTCGGTCGGCGACCGCCCTGGCCTGCGCCAGGACCGAGAGGTTGCGGCCGAGGGAGCGCAGCGACCACACCGCCCAGGCGGTGCCGCCGGCCAGCAGCAGGTCGGCCGCCAGTTGCCGGCCCGCTGTCACCGGCGCGCGAGGCAGCAGCGGGAACAGGAACGGTGCGCAGGTGGCGGCGATCGCGGCGGCATGGGCGGTGACTGACCGGCTGGTGGCGGACGCTGGGCCGCGGCGCAGGTAAGACCAGATGATCAAGGCATAGAAGACGCAGGTCAGTCCGGTTCCCAGCCACGCCAGCCCGGCGGGCCAGCCGCTGACACTGCCATGACCGGCCTCGCTGACCAGGTCCGCGGCCTGGATCAGCAAGAGCGCGGCCGCCGTCGGGACCATGACCAGCCGGCCTGGGTCTGCGAGCCGCCGAGCGGGTCGGGCGGCCGTGCTGCCGGTGGCTGCCGTTCTGGCGGGACGGCTGGTCATCGTGCCATCAGCCATGGGCTAGCCCTGAAAACGTCTGCCAGATGGTGATGGCGGCAGGTGCCAGGAGGACCACGAACAGGGGCGGGAACAGGCAGAAGACCAGCGGGAAGATGATCTTCACCGGCGCCTTCTGCGCTTTTTCTTCGGCCCGCTGGCGGCGCTTGAGCCGCATCTCCTTGGCCTGCTCCCGCAGCACTTGGGCGACGGTGATACCCAGTTCGGTCGCCTGGGTCAGGGCGGAGACGAACACCCGCAGTTCGGGCACGGTGGTGCGGGCGGTCATCGCGCGCAGCGCCTGCGTCCGGGACGCGCCAAGCTGCATCTCCTGGAGCGCGCGGGCGAACTCACCGGCCAGCGGCCCAGTGGTATTGCGGGCCACCTGGACGAGGGCGGCGTCGAAACCCAGCCCCGCCTCCACGCACACGGTCAGCATGTCCATGGCGTCGGGCAAGGCAGATCGGATCTTGGCCTGCCGCTTGCTGCCCGAGTTGTACAGCAGCACGTCGGGCAGGAAGAACCCGACGAGCGCGCCGAGCCCGGCGCACAGCACGAACCACGCCGGGCTCCCCAGCCCATACAGGGCGCCCAGTCCGCCGAGTCCGAGCAGCCCGATCCCCTTGGCGGCCAGAACCCGGTCCGGGGTCCAGGAACCGGGGTTGCCGGCCAGGTCGAGCCTGCGCTGGAGCGAGTCGGCCATCCCACCGGGCGACAGCCGCCGGGCGAGCTGGGTCAGCCAGCCCGGCAGCGCGCTGGACCCGGGACCGGGCCTGGACTGTGGTGCCTGGCCATACCGCCGGTCGATCGCCTCCAGCGCCGCGGCGACGCCGACCGGCCGCGACCGGCCGGGTACAACAGTCACGACGAGCAGGACAATGCCCAGGCCAAGCGCGGCCACAGCCCCGAGCAGAAGAGCGCCAGCCACGTTAGACCTCCACCTTGACAGCGGCGCGCATCCAGATCACGCCGATTACGAACAGCACCGCGGAGACAACGACCAGCACCACCCCGATGGGGGTCGTCCACAGCGGGCGCAGGTAGCTGCGCGCGATCAGCAGCAGCGCGCCCGTCAGCAGCAGTGGCAGGGCGATCAGGATGTAGCCCGACAGCCTGCCCTCGGCGCTCAGCGCGTGCACGTGACGGCGCAGGGACGCGCGCTCGCGCATGGTCACCACCGTCTGGGACAAGACCTCGGCCAGGTTGCCGCCCACCTCGCGCTGGATGCGGATCGCCATCACGGTCCACCGCAGGTCCATCGAGTCCATTCGCGCCACCACCGCGTCCAGCGCATCCTCCAGGTTGGCACCGATCCTTGACTCGGCCAGGGCGCGGGAGAACTCACCGGCGGCCGGCTGGCTGTCCTCCCGCACGACCGCGTCCAGGGCCTGGGGCAGCGACATTCCCGCCCGCAGCGAGCTGGCGATGAGCTGGAGCACGTCCGGAAGCTGGTCACGGAAGGCGCTGCGGCGCCGGGAGATGCGTACGCTCACGATCAGCCGCATGCCCACGTACCCGGCCACGGCCCCGGCCAGGACCCCGATGACGATGTTGCCGAACAGCAGGGTCAGCAGCGCCGACAGCACAGCACCGGCGCTGACACCGAGCAGGGCCCACTCAGCGGGCTTGCGCGCGATCCCGGCCAGATCCAGCCGCTCGGCCAGCCCACGCTCGGTGTTGCTCGACCGCAACAGCTGTGCCATCCAGCCGACGGCGGCCCCGACCGCTTTCGCGTCCCCCTCCGGCGCAGCGGGGCCATGCCGTGGGCCATATCTCTCGATCCGGTCCGCCAGCTCCCGGCGCTGATCTTGGGCACGGAGAGAGCCGGTCGCCAGCAGCGCGATCACGAACAGGGCCGCGAAGACCAAGGCCAGCACCGCCACCAGCGGCATGCCTGTCATCGGGCGTAGCCCTCAGACAGGAACAGCCCTTGCGGCAGGGAGATGCCCCGGTCGGCGAGCGTGCCAATAAAACGGGGACGCAGCCCAGTGCTGCGCAGCGTCCCCCGGTGGCGGCCATGCTCGTCCACCCCCGCGTGGAAATCGAACAGGAACACGTCCTGCAGCGTGATGATCTCGCCTTCCATGCCCTCGACCTCGGTGATGTGGGTGATCCGCCGGGTGCCGTCCTTCAGCCGCGTCTGGTGCAGGATCAGGTCCACTGCCGAGGCCATCTGCTCTCTGATCGCGCGCTGCGGCAGCTCGATGCCGGCCATCAGCACCATCGTCTCCAGCCGGGCCAGCGAATCGCGCGGCGAGTTGGAGTGCACCGTGGTGATGGACCCGTCGTGGCCGGTATTCATCGCCTGGAGCATGTCGAGCGCGGCGGCGTCGCGGACCTCGCCGATGATGATCCGGTCCGGGCGCATCCGCAGCGAGTTCCGCACCAGGTCGCGGATCGCGATCGCACCGCGCCCCTCCAGGTTGGGCGGCCGGGATTCCACCCGGACCACGTGCTCCTGGCGGAGCTGCAGCTCGGCGGCGTCCTCGATGGTGACGATCCGCTCGTCCGCAGGAACAAAAGAGGAGAGCACGTTCAGCGTGGTCGTCTTCCCAGAGCCGGTGCCCCCGCCGATCACTATGTTCAGCCGCCCGTGCACGCACGCCTGGAGCAGCTGTGCCACCGGGGCGGTCATGGTGCCGAACTGGATCAGATCGTTCACCGTGAACGGGTCGGTGGCGAACTTCCGGATAGTGAGCAAGGAGCCATCCAGCGCCACCGGCGGCACGACCGCGTTGACCCGGCTGCCGTCCGGCAGCCGGGCATCGACCATGGGGCTGGCCTCGTCGACACGCCGGCCCACCCGGGCGACGATCTTGTCGATGGTGCGGCGCAGGTGGCCCTCATTGGCGAAGACGGCCTGGATCGGGTGCAGGCGCCCCTCGCGCTCGACGTAGATCTGGTCGTAGCCGTTGACCATGATCTCGGAGACCTGCGGGTCGCGCAGGTAGGGCTCCAAGGGACCGTGGCCGAGGATGTCGTCGGCCACCTCCTGCGCCACCCGTGCCCGGTCCGCGGAGGTCATCGGGGTCTCGTCGCGCTGCAGCACCGCCTGCAGCGTCAGCATCACCTGCTGCTCCAGCTCCCGCTGGTCCATGTGCGCGTCGTACAACGTCGGGCCCAGTGCCTCCAGCAGCGCCTCATGCACGCTGCGCTTGACGGCGCCGAACGGGTCGACGTGCCGCGCGGCGTGACGTTTAGGGCCGGGCTGCTCGGGCTGGACCGCGGTCGGCGCCTGCCGCTGGGCGAGCCGGTCGGCAAGGCTCATGCCGACCGCCTGGCGCGGCGGCCCACAGACACCCGCCCGGCCGGCGCCCCTGCCGCCGGCGCCTCCGCCGGGAGCAGCCGCTGCTGCGCGAACCGGGCGATGGCATGGCTCACCGGATGCGCAGGAGTGTCCAGGGTTATCGGCGTGCCCTTGTTGATCGAGATCGGCACCGCGCGGCTGGACGGAACACGGGCGGATATCGGGCAGCGCACCACGTGCTCGACGTGTTCCAGGCTCAGCCCCACCTTGGAATCAGCGCGGTTGACCACCACCGAGCGGATGTCCCTCGGGTAAGACAGCAGGTCCAGCATGTCCAGCGTGACGCGCAGGTTCTTCAACGCCGGCACATCAGGGGTAGTGAGCAGCACATGGTGGTCGGAGGAATCCATGGCGACCAGCACATGCTCGCTGAACTGAGCCGGCGTGTCCACCACCACAAAGTCGAAGATGCCGCGCAGTACCGTCAGCAGCTCGCCGACCAGCGCCGGGGTGATTTTCTCGGCGTCGCCGGGGGTGACCGGCGCCAGCAGCACCTCCAGGCCCGGCCGGTAGCGGGTCAGCAGCGAGGCGGCACCTGCGGTGTCCAGGTGGCCGGCCATCGGCAGCGCGTCCACCACGGTCCGCGCCGGGTCCAGTTGCATGCTGATCGCGACGTCCCCGAACGCCAGGTCCAGATCGACGATGCACACCTGGTGGCCGGTCCCGTTGGCCAGCACGACGCCCAGGTTGGTCGCGAGCGTGGTCTTGCCGCAGCCGCCCTTGGCCGCGAATACGGTGACGATCTGGCCGTGGCGCTCGGCCTGCTGGACGACGGGAGTGTCGGCGGCCATGCGCCGCGATACCTCATAAGACCGGCGACAGGCGGCGGCAAGCGCTGCGTCGTCACCTGCTCTGACCACCTCCCGTATCCCCGCTTGCAGCGCGCTGGTGAGCAGCGCCACGTCGACCTCGTGCCGTGTCAAGATCACCCCGAGCGTGGGCCGCGACATGCGCATGTGCGCGGCGAACGCCAGCGCCTCACTAGCAGGCGCCCTCGGGCCGATCACGACCAGGATCTCGGCGGGATCGCGGTCGAGCATCCTGGCGGCCTCACTGAGGCTGTCGACGGCACGCACGTCCCCGCCGATGCTGTACAGCAGCCTGCCGGCGCTGGCGGAAGGTTCGCAAAGGATGGGCATGATGTTCTCCTCAGATCACGGCCGGGCCAACGGCCGGAACAACGGCGGGAGCGTGATGTCGAAGCTGGTCACCGAACTGGGCGAGAGCAGCGCCAGGTAGGTCAGACCCGATGAGTCCAGCGTGATCAGCCGCTCAGCGTCGGCCTGGCTGACCGCCAGCGTCACCATGACCCCGTTCTGACTGGACGTGCTCGATGAGCTGTTCGGGATCGCCGTCCCAGACGACGTGCCGTTTGGACCGCTGACCGGGGCCGTGCCGACCGCCAGCACCAGCACCCGGGGCAGCAGGACGCGGGTGTGGACGTGGGTCAGGTTCGTTTGCCCACCTCCACCCGACCCGCTGCCGCCGCAGCTCTGGCTCCCGTTATTTTGCTTGTCGGAGTAGGTGCCGAACACCGCCACCCGTGACCCCGGCTGCACGTAACCGGCCACCGCGCCGGGCATACACGTCGACACGGTCACCGCCACCATTCCCGTGGGAATCGCCAGTGCCCCGGTGAGCTGGGAGGAGGCGACCAGCATGGGACGCAGCAGCACCTGGCCGGGCTGCACGTCCGTGCCCATCACCAGGCCCGAGACGGCTGCGGTGATCGAACTGACCGCCTCGGACGGGACCGCGGACGCGGGCAGCTTCTGGCTGACCAGCAGCCCGCTCTGGAACGCCGTGCCCGCGACAGTGCCCGACGGGATCTTGTCCTGCGCGACCAGCACCGAGACCGCCCTCTGCCCGGCCAGCGCCCGGGCGTTGGCGCCATGGACGTAGGCCAGGACCCCGGCGGTACCAAGCACGGCCAACACGATCGCCAGTGTGATGGTCAGTACACGACGTTTCACGATTCCTCTTCTCCTGTGGTCCGGTCGCTGTCAGCCAGAGAGCTTGACGGTGATGGCGCCGAAGTTCGTTCCGCTGCCGATGAGGTCGCTGACCGGGTCGATGCCAGGCTTGAAGTAGCCCTCGATGCAGGGGTCGTTGACTGTGCACAGGCTGTTGTTTCCGTAGTTGTTCTGGCCGCCCCCGCCGGACAGGTCGGAATAGCCGGTGGGTACAAAGCCAGCCAGCCCGCTGATGTGATAGATGGCGTTGGCTCCCGTGGACTTGTAACCGGGGCAGCCCGGCACAGTGGAGTCGCAGTCGAATATGGGCAGGAACACCGTCGCCGAGGCCTGGATGTAGGTTTGCAAGGCCTGTTTGCACGCCTGGGTCACGTTAGCGCCGGTGTTGTTGAAAGTGGTGTTCGTGGTCAGATCGATCTTCGTCGTGCAGGTGGTGGGCGACGTGGGCTGCAGCCAGTCGAACCCGCCGGGCAGGCTGCTGCCGGCTGATGGGTTGCTGCTGAGGCACGTAGTTTTCAGTTTGCCTTTGAGATAGACCGGGATGAGGGTGCCGAACTGGTTCCCGGTGAGCGCCTGCCAGGCGCAGGTCGATATCGTCAGCGCCAGCGAATTGCTCTGCAGCGCCGCTCCCCATTCCGCCTGCGCGCACGCGTAAACCGTGCTGCCGCTGTGTGACAAGACCGGGGGCAGCACGTGGGAACTGCCGACCTGGGTATAGGTTTTTACGTCAACGTAGTTCGCGCCCGATGGGTTTGACGGGCAGTTGGTCAGCGCGGTGGTGCCCAGCGGGGGGCAGGTTCCAACAGTAAACGCGGGGCTGCTCACAACGGACACACAGATCCCGTAAACCCCGGCCGAATGGCCGGTCAATTGGGACGCGTTGGCGCCGGCGTAGCTGACCGCGGTGCTGGTGGCGTTGCTGAGGGTGCACGTGCTTATGCTGAGCGCACAATTCTTGGCCACGGCCAGCGCTGCCGCGTCGGCGCCGTTCTGCAGTTCGGCGCGGTTCTGGTAAAGACGGCCGACGTCAAGAACTAGGGCTCCGATCCCCAGCAGGACCCCGGCACCGAACAAGACCGCGACGAGCACGCCGACCGCGCCGCGGTCCTCACGGCCCAGCAGCCGGAACACGGGTTGGGCAAGCCGAGTCAGGTTTCGCATGGCATGACTCCCGTGGCGCTGAGCTGTAGCGGCTTGAAGCCGGAGCCGGCGATCAGTTTGGCGATCGCTCCGATCGGGGTGACGAACTTGAACGGGTAGGAGGTGATCGTGACCGTCGCGTTGACCCCCTGCCCGGCACCCTGTGAGCAGGTCGTCACGCTCACGATCTTGGGATCGAGCGCGGGGTTAAGACCGGGCGCGGCGGTCACGGTGCGGTTCTGCACCGTGGTCCCGCAGTTCGCGTTCACAGTGGCGTTGCAGGTCGAGTCCAGCCGGGCCCCCTCGCGGGCGGCCTGGGTCAGCGTGATCTGGGCGTTGAGCGCCCGCCCAAAGTCGATGATGCCGAACACGAGCAGCAGCAGCGCCGGAAGCAGGAGCGCGAACTCCACGACTGCCGCGCCGCGGTCACATCCCTTGGTGCCGGGCCAGCGCCGGGTCGCCATGGGCCACTCCTTCCAGAGGCTTGGGCATCAGGACAGCGGGCGGGCCGAGGCGGGCAAGTTGCCCGCCCCAGGTCCGTGGCCGATCAGAGGTCCCCGGCGATGGTGCTGAACATGCTTTTCAGGTCCTTGCCGAGCAGAATGAGCGCGCCGACGCACACGACCGCGATGAGGGCCACCAGCAGGCCGTACTCCACCAAACTGGCGCCACGGTCGTCCCGGCGGAGCCGGTCGGTCAGGGAGCTTGTGAGGCACATGAAGTAAGTGAGCATTCGAGGACTCCTTCGGCGGTCGGCGAGCGGCCGTCTCCGCCGCCCGGCCAGACGGCACTACGCCGCCCAGCACGGGAAAACTTCGGGCATCACCGTGCCGCCACGCAATCGGCCAGCCGGCCAGGAAATCTCGACGGCCAGCCGGCATGTCGGCCGATCGGCCGACATCGGGCTCCAACCGGCTGGTTCTCTCGCGAGCTAGTTCTCCTCGCCAGGTCGCGGGCTACCGTGATGCACCATGGAACTCGCGTGGGCCGCGGTGGGCGTGGCTGCCGGGCTGCCGGCTGGTGCTGCCTTGCGCGGCCCGGTCTTCCGGCTGTCCGTGCCGCGAGGCGACCCACCGCGGGCCACGTGCCCGCGGTGCGCCAGCCCGGTTCCCCGCTGGTTCGTTCTCCGCTGCCGGCTTTGCCGGAGCAGGCTCGGCACCCCGCTGGTGCTGGAACTCGCCACCGCCGCCGTGCTCGCGCTACTGCTCGGCCGGTTCGGCGGGCAGCCCGACATGGTGGCGTTCTGCTACCTGGGTGCGCTCGGCGTGTCGCTCGCCGCCATCGACATCTCGGTCCAGCGGCTGCCGGACGCACTTACCCTGCCCGCATATCCGGTGCTGGCCGTCCTGCTCGCCGTGGCCGCATTGGCCGATCATCACATCGACGCCCTGGTGCGGGCGCTGGCGGGCGGTGCGGTGCTGGCGGCCGCCTACCTCGTGCTTGCGCTGCTGCGTCCCGGGCAGCTCGGTGGCGGAGACATCAAGCTCGCGGGCCTGGCCGGGCTGGCCCTTGGCTGGCTGGGATGGCCGGTGCTGGTGACCGGAGCCGCCTTGGGTTTCGTGCTGTCCGCAGTGGTCAGCCTGGGGTTGCTGGCCGCCCGGCGGATCACGCTGCGCAGCCAGATCTGCTTCGGCCCCTTTCTGCTTGGCGGCGCCCTGCTGGCCATGCTGGCGGTCCACTATGGCTAACGCCTGCCCCATCGCACGGGACCCCGCCCGTGATGGTCAGGGATGGTATCCGAGGGCGGTGCCTCCCGAATGAATCTGATAACGCTTCCGGCCAAGGTGCCGCGCGCAGCGGTAAGCCCGGACGGAGCGTCCGGATGGCGCGTGGGTGCCTGGGCATGGTTCTCCGCTGTGGTGTCGCTGGTGCTCGCCATCAACACGATGTTCTCCCGGTACCTGGTCCCGGACAGCTACTACGACCTCTTTGCTGGCCGGTACGTCGTCCTCCATGGCATCCCTCACCACAATGTCGTCACCGTGGCCTCCCGCGGGGCCTCCTGGACAGACCAGCAGTGGCTTGCCCAGGTTGTGTACTACTGCGCCTGGGTCACTGGCGGCTATCAGGGTCTGGTCGCCACCTCCGCGGTGCTCGTGACCGCCGGGTTCGCCATATTGGCACTGGTGATGCGGCGCCGGGACGTCCCGCCCACCCGCATGTTCGCGTGGACCGCTATCGCCTTCCTGGCTTGCTTGGGGAACACCATCATCCGAGCGCAGAGCTTCGCGTATCCCCTGTTCGCACTCACGCTGTGGCTGGTTCTCGAGGACAGCCGGGCTGCACGGCTCCGAGCCCGGACGTGGCTGCTCGTTCCCGTGCTCGTCCTCTGGGCGAACATCCACGGGTCTGTCCTGCTCGGGGCTGGATTCGCCGCGACGTACGCGGGATACCGGGTGACTAAGGCGGTTCTGCGCGGGGACTACCTGTCCATTCCCGCTTACTTTGCCCTGGTCGTCGCGGCCCCAGCGGCAGTGCTGTGCACGCCATACGGCACCGCGGTTCTTTCGTACTATGCACGCTTCGTCGGGAACCCCGTGCTCGCGCATTATGTCCCGGAGTGGTCGAGGCCCAGCCCGCTCGACCCGCTAAGCTGGGGCTTCTTCGCGCTGGCGCTGG
>Ga0126373_10005045_pt1 | contig 10192 bp, 8 predicted proteins | sample PanSoiMetPlot_11_FD_92545 | JGI IMG/M metagenome (GOLD analysis project Ga0126373, IMG submission 92545) | Tropical forest soil microbial communities from Panama - MetaG Plot_11 | ecosystem: Environmental > Terrestrial > Soil > Tropical forest > Bulk soil | place: Panama | collected 2016-02-17 | reverse complement strand
GGCCGGCGAGCGCGGCGATGGTGTCGTCACCGGAGCCCGTGGCAGCCACCACCTGAACCGGGCTGCCGTCGGTCTGGGCAGCGGCAGGCTTAGCCGAGCCCTCGACGACCAGGACGATATCCGGCAGCCACCGCATCCGGATCTGGCCGTCAGCCATCCCTGCGATGCCGCGCCTTGACCGGCCCGATCCCCCGCTGCCGCCGCCTGTACCTGTGGCAGTCAGCGGCCCACCCGCCACCGCGGGCGCCTCGGCCAACGGCTCCAGGCCCGCTGGCAGTTCCGTGATGCCCCCTGTCACTAGCGGGGCAAGCTGGTCGCGCAGCCGGAGCGCGGCGCCCGCCCGGTCGTGCCACCAGCCGTCTGGCCTGGACCCGACGACGTTGGCGCCGTCCACGATGATCGTTACCGGAGCGAGCTGGTCTCGCAGCTCTGCCCAGTGCGCCGCCAGACCCGGATGCAGGTCGAGTTCCGCGACCTTCGGGAGCTCGACCCAGGCGACCTCATCGGTCTCGTCATAATCCGATTGCACCGGGAACGGCGCGGCGGCCTCCGCGAGCACGGACGTATAGGACCAGCCACCGTGGTCATCGAGGAAGGCACCGCGCTGGCGCACCGCGTCGGGCGGCACGCCGCACTCCTCGGCAGCCTCGCGAAGCGCGGCCGCCACGGCTGATTCGTGACTGTCACGCGCGCCGCCGGGCAGGCCCCAGGTGCCCCCGTGGTGGCTCCACCAGGTCCGCCGCTGCAGCAGCACCGGACCGCCGACCACGTACGCAAGTAGGCCTGCCGCTCCGTAGAGGCCCCAGTGCCGGTGCCCGAGCGCGCACCGGACCCAGCCGTTCCCGTCCCGGCTAGCCATTGCAGCCCCCATCTTGCAGTGCACGCCTGGTCGTCATCGGGCCGCGCCGTATCGCAGTCCGTCCATCAGGAGGTCGAGCAGCCGCCCGGCCTGCTCGCGCTGTGCAGGATCGCCGACGGCGAGCGACACACCGCTCAGGCTCGCCAGCAAGTCCGCCGGGTCGAGGTCAGATCGCATCGTCCCGTCGGCCGCGCCCGCCTGCATCAGCGCCGCGAACGCGGCCAGCAGCCGCGTCCGGCTCTCGGCAAACGGATTGCCGCCCGAGGCGATCACCTTGCGTAGGGCATCTGACATCCCGCGCTTCGTCGTCATGTACTCGATGAATTGATCCATCCACGTGCGCATGGCCTTGTCGGCCGGCATCTGATCGAGCAAGAGAGGAACCGAGTCGCACAGCCTGGCCAGCTCGCTGCGGTAGGCGGCGTCAACGAGTGCCTCACGGCTGGGGAAGTGCCGGTACAGCGTACCGATGCCGACGCCAGCGTCCTTGGCAATGGACTCGAGCGTCACTTCCGGTCCCTCGCGGGAGAACGCTTCAACGGCTGCAGCGAGCAGTTGGTCTCGATTGCGCAGTGCATCGGCGCGCATCGGCCGCTCTGCCGCGGACATGTCCGCTCCTCCCGCGCGCCCGTCACGCGCGTACCGCCGAGGCAGGCACCACAAGCGCGGGCACCACCAACGTGGGTACCACGAACGTCGGCACCACCAACGTAGGCATCGCCATGGCAGCCACCGCCAGATGCCCGATGCCCGATCGCCGCCAGTTTGCTATTCGGAGGAACCTCCGGTTAGCATTGGCTCAATTCGGAGGCACCTCCAGTTTGATGTTACCCGCCGAATGACTTTTCATCGATCTTGTCGGCGGTAGCGGATGATTTGCCCAGTTCCGTGCCGCCGAAATCCGTGAAATGTCGCACCGCGCCGGGCATAAAATTCACTAACCGGACGCATTGGTCGCTTGTCAACCAGGACGCCCGCCGGATCGGCTTAGGCTGTATCGCATGCCAGAGTCCCTCCTTGCCACCGGGCTGGCCAAGCTGCGCCAGCATCACACGGCTCCGCTGATCCTGGAGCTCGACCTGACCGACGGGATCACCGAGACAAGGCCGGCCGATCCGGTCATGGCCGTCCTCAACCGGAACCGGGCACCGCTGCCTGACGTCATCGACGCTCTGCGCCGGGCCCGCGACGACAACCGGGTGGCCGTCCTGGTCGCCAGGCTCGGCGGCAAAAGTATCGGGCTGGCCGCGGTCCAGGAACTGCGCCACGCGATCACCGAACTGACCGCCGCGGGCAAGACCACAATCGCATGGGCCGAGTCGTTCGGTGAGTTTTCCGCGAGCAACGTGCAGTATTACCTGGCCACCGCGTTCGAGAAGATCTGGCTCCAGCCGTCCGGTGACCTGGGCCTGACCGGCATCGCCATCGAGCGGGTCTTCCTGCGCGGTGTTCTGGACAAGCTCGGCGCCCAGTTCGAGGTGGCCAAGCGGCACGAGTACAAGAGCGCTGCCGAGCAGTTCACCGAGACCGCATTCTCCCCGGCCGCCAGGGAAGAAACCGAGCGGATGACTGAGTCAGTCACCGAGCAGCTGGTCCAGGCGATCGCCGAGCGCCGCGGCCTGGCCAGGGCGAAGGTCAGCGAGCTGATCGACGCCGGACCGTTCCTGGCCGCGCGCGCCCAGGCCGAGAACCTTGTTGACCAGCTCGGGTACCGCGACGAGGTCTACGCCGAGGCCCGCAAACTGGCAGGCCCGGAAGCCGTCGTCCTCTATCTCGGCCGCTACCACCGCGGCAAGATCCTCGCTGAGCTGGCCAAGCGGGCGATCACAAAGGCGCCGAGCACGCCTGAGCCGGGCGTCGCGATGATCTACGCGACCGGGCCGATCCGCCGCGGCCGCAGCAGCCGCGGACTCATTTCCGGCGGCTCCATGGGCTCGGACACTGTCGCCGGCGCTATCAGGGCGGCCGCGCGCGACGAGCACAGCCGGGCAATCGTGCTGCGCGTCAATAGTCCCGGCGGTTCATACGTCGCCTCCGACACAATCTGGCGTGAAGTGGTCCGGGCCAGGGCCGGCGGCAAACCGGTTGTCGTGTCCATGGGCGACGTGGCGGCGTCAGGCGGCTACTTCATCTCGATGGCGGCTGACGAGATCGTGGCTCAGCCGGGCACGATTACCGGCTCGATCGGCGTGCTCACCGGCAAGCCGGTGCTCGGTGATGCCTTCGGCCGGGCCGGCGCAACCAGCGACCTGATCAGCCAGGGTGCGCACGCGGCGATGTTCTCCCAGCTGCATCCGTTCTCCCCGGACGAATGGGCGCTGGTCAACGAGTGGCTCGACCACATCTATGCCGACTTCACTAGCAAGGTTGCGACCGGCCGCGGCATGACCCAGGAGCAGGTGCATCAGGTAGCCAAGGGCAGGGTGTGGACCGGAGCCGATGCCGTCGCCAACGGGCTCGTCGACGAGCTGGGCGGCGTCGATAAGGCGACGGCCATTGCCCAGCGCCGGGCCGGGCTGTCGGCCACAGCACCGGTGCGCATTTTCCCGCGAGCCCGCCCGATCGACCGGCTGCGCTCGCCCGGCTCCAGCGACAGCCAGGGCGCAGGGACCCCCGACGTGACCCTGCTCGCGGACAGCTGGGGCCCGGTATCGCAGCTGGCAACCCAGCTGGGGCTCTCCGCCGCCGGCCCGCTCATGCTGCCCGGCAACTGGATCTTTGAATGACCGGAAACGACCTAGTTCGCACTGGCGGCATTCGGTCACGGCGCCGCTCCGTCCCGCGCAATGCCTTCAGGTAGCGATCCGGTCCCGACTGGCTACGCGGAGGCGCTCGGCGCCTGGCCGGGCGCGGTCACGCTGGTGACCATCGCCGATGGCAGGGATGACATCGGCACTACAGTCAGCGCATTCAACCCCGTTTCGGCCGATCCGCCGCTCGTCCTGGTGTCACTGATAGCCGAGTCGTACCCGGCCGAAGTGCTGGGGCGGCTGCCCGCCTTCGCGGTGACGCTGCTCGCTGCTTCGCAGCGCCTGCTAGCCGGCCGGTTCGCCAGCGCGGGACGGCCCAGCGCGCGGGTGCTACTCGCGAACGTGCCGCACCACCGAGGCAGCCATTCCGGCGCACTGATTCCCGAGGGCGGGCTGGCCGCGCTCGAGTGTGAAGTCGAAAGCAGGATCCTGGCTGGTGATCACGTCGTCCTGCTCGCGAGGGTGACGGCAGTGCCCTACGTCGCCGAATCTGGTGACCCCCTGATCCGCTTCCGCGGCAGCTACCTTCGCTGATACGCGGGCGTTCCCGGCTTATCCGTTCAGGTAGGCGAGCACGGCGAGCACCCGGCGGTTGTCGTCATCAGACGGCGCCAGGTCCAGCTTCGTGAAGATGCTGGTGCTGTGCTTACTGACTGCCTTCTCGGTGACGAACAGGCGCTGCGCGATCGCGCTGTTGGACCGGCCTTCCGCCATGAGCTCGAGCACTTCGCGTTCTCTGGCCGACAGCCGGGCCAGCGTTTCCTCCCTGGCCCGGCGACTGAGCAACTTGGCAACGACCTCGGTATCCATGACAGTGCCACCGCTCGCGACAGTGCGAACCGCGTCGACAAACTGGTCGTCGTTGAACACGCGGTCTTTCAGCAGATAGCCGACACCGCCAGCCCGGTCGGCCAGCAGTTCCCGCGCGTATAGCTGCTCGACGTACTGGGACAGCACCAGCACCGGCAAGCCGGGCACCTGCCCGCGGGCCTCGATCGCTGCTCGCAGTCCGTCGTCGGTGAATGTCGGTGGCAAACGGACATCGACGATCGCAACGTCCGGGCGCTTGCTGATCAGTGCGGTCAGCAAGCCGGGAGCATCCTCAGCCGTGGCAGCTATCTCGAAGCCGTGCGCCTCAAGCAGCCGGACCAGCCCGTCCCTCAGTAGGAAGAGGTCTTCGGCGACGACAACACGCACGGCACCTCCAGCACCACAATCGTCGGCCCGCCGACCGGGCTGCTGACCGCCAGGATGCCATCGAACGTGGCTAGCCGCCTCTCCACCCCGGCAAGCCCCGATCCCCTGGCCAGGTCCGCGCCGCCCAGGCCGAAGTCGGTGACTTCGATCCGCAGCAGCCGATCCGAGTGCGACATCGTGATCCGGGCGTCCCTGGCGCCAGAGTGCTTCGCGGCGTTGGTGAGCAGCTCAGCCACCGCGAAATAGCACGCGGTCTCCACCGGTGCCGGCACCCGCCCGGGCAGATCGATATCGGTTTCCACCTGCAGCGGACTGTCCAGCGCCAGCGCCCGGACCGCGTCGGCAAGGCCGCGGTCAGCCAGCACTGGCGGCACCACGCCCCGGACCAGCTCACGCAGTTCCATCAGCGCCCGCACGGACGCCTTACGCGCTTCCGCTACGAGCGCTATGGCGGCTTCCGGGCTGGTAGGAATCAGCCGTTCCGCGGCACTTAGATTCATCCCCAGTGCGACCAGCCGCGCCTGTGCACCGTCGTGCAGGTCCCGCTCCAGCCGCCGCAAGTCAGCGGAGGCGGTGTCCACCGCGACCGCCCGGCTCTCCGTCAGCCGCGCTACCCGCTTGGTGAGCTCTGCATCGGGCGTCCCGCCCAGCATCCGCCGGATCCGCGGGAATGTCTGCGGCGCCAGCCATGTCCCGAGGGCGAGCAGCGCTAGGCCCTGCACCCCCGCGGCGTCGGCGCCGTGCTGGCCGGCGACGAGGACGGCCCCGTACGGTAGGGCCTGGCCCCAGGCGACGTCCGCAACGTCCGCAGCTGTCCCTCCGCCGAAGGCCGGTTGCGGCGTGGGTCTGCAGACCTTCTTTAGCTGCACGGGCGAGGGCGGCTTTACCGGCTGCCCCGACGAAGGTTTAACAGGCGGCGCATACGCCGAACTCTGAGCCGATGGCTGCGGGGAAGCGGAGCACGTCGCTGAAGTAGCCATGCTGCTACGCCAGGCCGCGGCAATCACCAGGCCGGCGATCCCGGCGCAGAGCAAGCCGGCCGTGGCTAGCTTCGCGGCCCGCTTTGGCCACCGCCGGATCAGCAGCACCACACCGAGCACCAGGAGCGGAGTCAAGATCAGCGCCGCCCCGCCAGCGAGCCACAGGCGCGGCGCGATGAGCCCGGCGAGCACGGCGACCACCGGCAGCAGTGCCAGCGTGCGCAGTTGATCGCCAAGCGGAGCGCGGCCTATCGGCCCCAGCCATAGCCTCGCCCGCACCAGGACCAGGTCAGCGGACCGCAGCACCAACCAGCCACCGAGCAGCAGAAACGCGTACGCCTGCGGCAGGATCAGATCGGCCTGGATGCCCGGCCCGCTCGCTACCATCACGCCGTAGCTGTCCATGCTGCCGGCCGCGTAGTCACGGGCTATTACATAGCCGGACAGGCCATACAGGATCAGCGCAACCGGCACGATCCGGGCGGGAAGGTGTGGCCAGAAAATGACTATGACCGCGGCCGCGATTGGTATGACTATCCACCACGATGAGTTGTTCCGCCCGAACAGCGAAAACAGCGTGCTCGCCACCATGATCGAGAGCACGAGCACCGCCGCGCACCAGCCGAACTCCCGAAGGCGCCCCCGCCTTCCCTTCGCGGCCTCAGTGCCTCCCCTGGCCCGGATTCTGATTACCGCGACGATCGCGGCCACGGCCAGTACCGGCAGGACCAGGTCCTGCGCCCGCACGCTCATGCTTGCTGGTCCATGCTTGTTCGCCCCTTCCGGCGGCAGCCAGCAGTGGTGTCAGAGTTAACGGTGCCGCACCAAGCACCGTCGGCGCGATGGGCCATCACCTACTTCGGCAGGTGGGCCTATACCTACCCGGCCAGAGGCGCCGCTGAGAGCGCCGGTTCGGCGGCTCGCGCCCTGGGACCCGAGCCACCGTCAGGGAGCAACCGCCCGAGAGCCGCGGTCAGGCGACGCGCTCGCCCGAACGCCAGACTCCGGTGACGAGCGGCACGCCCGGCCGGTAGGCCAGGTAAGCATGCGACGGTGCGTCCAGCATGATCAGGTCGCCCCGCGCTCCGGTGCCGAGATGCCCGACATCCGTTCGGCGCAGCGCACGCGCGCCCCCTGCTGTCGCCGCCCAGACAGCCTCGGCCGTTGTCATCCGCATCTCCCGGACCGCGAGGGCCACGCACAACGGCATGCTCGAGGTGAAGCACGAGCCCGGATTGCAATCCGACGCGATCGCCACCGTGACCCCAGCGCTCAGCAGCCGCTGCGCGTCCGGGTACGGCGAGCGGGTGGAGAACTCCACGCCCGGCAGCAGCGTTGCCACAGTTCCGCCTGATGCCGCGAGCGCGTCCACGTCCGTATCGGACAGGAACGTGCAATGATCCGCCGAGGCGGCACCGGCCTCGACCGCGACCTGGACGCCGGGACCGGGGCCTAGCTGGTTGGCGTGGATCCGCGGCTGCAGCCCGGCTGCCTCGCCTGCTGCCAGCACCGCGCGGGCCTCGTCCGCGCCGAACGCGCCGTCCTCGCAGAACACGTCCACCCACTTCGCTGATGGCGCGCAGGCGGCGAGCATCTCGCCGCAGACCAGGTCCACGTACCGCGCGACATCACCGTCGAACTCCGCCGGGACGACATGCGCGCCTAGGTATGTCACCTCCGGGGTGACCTCGCCGGCCAGCGTCACCGACCGCGCCTCGTCGGCCACCGTCAGCCCGTACCCGGATTTGCACTCGAACGTCGTCGTCCCCTGTGCCAGCATCTCCCCCGCCAGCCTGGCCAGGTTCGAACGCAGCACGTCGTCGCGAGCGGCTCTGGTAGCCGCAACCGTGCTGCGGATACCGCCCGCGCTGTACGGCAGCCCAGCCATCCGGGCCGCGAACTCCGCACCACGCTCACCGGCGAACACCAGGTGCGCGTGCGAGTCGACGAAGCCGGGCAGCACCGCACGCCCGGCCGCGTCGACGACCTCATCGGCAGCCGGCGCTTCGGCCGCCGGGCCAGACCAGGCCACCAGGCCCGCATCCAGCACGATCGCCGCGTCCGCGATGGCCTCGAAGGGCCCCGGCGAGGAGACGCTGACCGCGTCCCGCGGCGCGTTAGTGACCAGTTCCCCGATGTTAGTGATCAGGAGGCTCACGTGCGCATACTGCCATAGCACCTGTGGCTGGCACGTGATGGCACTTCTGTTCCGCTATCGCTAGGTCCGGAACATCCCAGCTAACAAGACGACGGGTACCGGGGAATCAGGCCGACGGCCAGTCTCGATCGGTCGGCGGCTGCGAAGGCGGCAGTGGTCCCCAGCCTGGCGGCACAGAGTATCCCGGCTGTGGCCGCGAACTGCATGCCATCGCCAGAGCGATAACCCACCCGAGGAACGTCCAGCCAAGGAACACGTCGATCACGATGGCGGCGCCGTAGTGCCTCGGCGTCCGGATCAGGGCCACGACCGTCGGCACGAAGTAGACAGGCAGAGCGATCGCGAACCAGACGATCGGAAAGCGATATACCGTCACGCCAGACATTATGCAGGTGATGAACGACGGATGACAGCACTAGCTGGGCAGAGTTAGGTCGTCACCCCGCGAGCAGCTGGCGTTGCCAGGCCGGCCGGACCAGCCAGCTCGGCCTCATAGGTCTGGCCGACCAGGTCGACGCCAAAGCTGTGATGGGGCTGCTCCGCGATCAGCGTGAAACCGCTGGCCACATAGATGCGGCGAGCGGCGGCGAGTACGTCCTGAGTCCACAGCCGCATGCGCGGGTAACCGGCCTGACGGGCGAAGTCCATGCAGGTCCTGACCAGAGTTGCGCCGACGCCCTGGCCGCGCGCGGACGGCAGCGCCAGCAGCAGCCGCAACTGCGCGACGGCCGGGTCATCGTCGGCCGGGACGCAGAAGATGCAGCCGGCCCGGCGTCCGTCGAACTCGGCGATCCAGGCCGCTCTGCCCGCTAGCCCGGGCCCGGCGGCGTAGTCTGCGGCGATCCGGGCGACCAGTGCTTCGAAGCTCGTGTCCCAGCCGTACTCCCGCGCGTATACCTCGCCGTGAGCCTTGATTGCCCAGCCGAGGTCTCCCGGCTCGTCGAGCGGCCGGATTGCGGTCTGCGCCGTCATGCCATCTCCGTCCTGCCCACTGAAACGACTGTTTCAGTCTGCCATAGTACTGGCATGACCGGCGCGCAGCCATCCCCTTCGGCGCGGCAGGCGGAGCTGCTGGAGCTCGCTTACCGGTACGCCGTGCAGCGCGGCCGGACTGACATCACGCTGCGCCCGATAGCCGCCGCGATCGGATCGAGTCCGCGTGTGCTGTTCTACCTGTTCGGGAGCAAGGACGGGCTGATACGGGCGCTGCTCGGCCGGGCCAGGGCGGATGAGATAGCAATGCTGGCCGAGCTGCGGGCAGACGACTGGCCGGCTGGCGCCGGCCTGGCCGAGGCTGGCCAGCGGATCTGGTCCTGGCTGTCCGATCCAGCCAGGCGGCCACTGCTACGGCTGTGGCTCGACGGCTACAGCCGCAGCCTGACCGAGCCAGACGGGCCGTGGTCGGGCTTCGCGCAGGCTACGGTGGCTGACTGGCTGTCGTTGCTCGCGAAGGTGCAGCCGGCCGCCCGGCGGGACTCACCGGAGGGGCTGGCGGAGCGGACACTCCTGCTCGCGGTGCTGCGCGGGGCACTACTCGACTTGCTGAGCACCGGCGACGAGGCGCGGACCGGGGCCGCGGTCCGGTTGCAACTGGCGGCGCTCACAGCCAGCTGACCTGCTGCCGGAAGCCAGGTCAACTAGCCGGAATGAACGCGGCTGGAATTCGTAATCTAGAGGCGCAATCGGTCAAACGCGTAGTTTGAGGCAGATACTCTACGTCCGAACCTGAGCCGAGCGTGGCCCGCTGCGGGGGGTATGCCGCCGCCGACCCCGGCCCGCTCGACATGGCCGGCAGGACGGAGAACAGATGCCATACGGCGCGACTGGCCGCGACCGCGACGACCCTGGCGCCTGGCCGCCGGAGCCAGACGAGGTCGCCTACGGCCCGCGCCAGGCGCAGGCGCGACCCGCGGGACGCTGGACCGCACGAGCGCGGTCCAGCTGGCGCGGTAAGAGTCGCCTGGCCAAAGCTGGCTACGTCACTGTCACGCTGGCCGCTGTCGTAGCGGTGGCGGCTGGTGTCAGCGCCTTCGCGCTCTACCGTCAGCTGAACAGCAACATCACGAAAGTCCAGGTGGGCGGTCTCAGCGGCCGCACCGTCTACGGGGCGCAGAACATCCTGGTACTCGGCTCTCAGGAGCGGCTCGGGCAGCACGGAAACTTCGGCCACGAGGCGGATCCGGGTACCACGAACTCGGACAACCTGCTTGTCATTCACCTCGACCCCACTCACACGCATGCGACCGTG
>Ga0126373_10005043_pt1 | contig 10192 bp, 9 predicted proteins | sample PanSoiMetPlot_11_FD_92545 | JGI IMG/M metagenome (GOLD analysis project Ga0126373, IMG submission 92545) | Tropical forest soil microbial communities from Panama - MetaG Plot_11 | ecosystem: Environmental > Terrestrial > Soil > Tropical forest > Bulk soil | place: Panama | collected 2016-02-17 | reverse complement strand
TCGTTCCCCCTATAGTGGCTCCGGGACCACGCTTTAAGTCGTTGATAGAATGAACGAAATTCTCTCGGCCGCGGTCAGCATCGGGTTCTTCGGCCTGGCCTTCGCGATGGTCCTGTATCTGATTTCGGTCGGCCTGTCGGTGACGATGGGCCTGATGGGCTTCGTCAATCTGGCGCACGGCGTCTTCGCCATGTTCGGCGGCTATGCCGTGACGACGCTGATGAACGATTACGGCATGCCGTTCTGGGCGTCGCTGATCTGCGCCGTGGTGATCGTCGCGGCGCTCAGCGTCGTGTTCGAGCGCGTGCTCTATCGCCGGCTCTATGGCGGCGATGAACTCGACCAGGTGTTGCTGACCATCGGCTTGGTTTTCATGTCGGTGGCCGTCGCCAAGTACTTCTGGGGGCCGCTCGCGCAGCTCTTTCAGCCGCCGGCGGAGCTGCGCGGCCAGGTCGATCTCGGGTTCCGCGAATTTCCCGCCTATCGCACGTTTCTCATCGGCTGCGGTGCTATTCTGGTCACCGGATTGTGGCTGGCGCTCGACCGGACACGTTTCGGCGCCAAGATTCGCGCCGCGGTCGACAATCTGCGCATGGCACAGGCCGTCGGCATCAATACGTCGGGCTTGTTCACGATCACCTTCGCGCTCGGCAGCGGCCTCGCGGCTTTGGGCGGTGGCCTCGGCGCTGAGCTGCTCCCGATCTATCCGGGTTATGCCACAGACTACCTGGTCTATTTCCTGATCGTGGTCTCAGTTGGTGGCTTGGGGTCTATCCGCGGGCCGTTTTTCGCGGCGCTGCTGCTCGGCATCGCCGATACCGCGTTCAAATATCTGTTGCCTGAAATCGGCTCGTTTTTCATCTACGCGCTGACGCTGGTGCTGCTCATGTGGCGGCCGCGCGGTCTAATCGGTCCGTCGTGACCGAAGCGGTCGCCGAACGGATCGTCGCCGGGGCGGCCGAAACCTTCGCCCGCCGGCATCGTTACCGCTGGTTCGAGTTGTTGCCGTGGCTGGTGGCGTTGGCGGGTTATTTCGCGTTTCCGGATTATCTGGCGCTCGGCTCGCAGATTCTCGCCACCATCCTGTTCGCGCTGTCGGTCGATCTCGTGCTCGGCTATGCCGGCATCATCACCCTCGGCCAGGCCGCATTCTTCGGCACCGGCGCTTATGCAGCGGGATTGCTGGCCGCGCACGGCATGGGCGCGCCCGTCGTTGGCTTGCTCGTGGCGGCCGCGGCCGCGGCTCTGGTCGGCTTGATCTCGGGCGTCGTGGTGCTGCGCACGCACGGCCTGACGCAGTTGATGATGACGCTGATGGTCGCCGTCATGCTGCATGAGGCCGCCAATAAGGCGAACTCCGTCACCGGCGGCGCCGATGGGCTCCAAGGGATGGACGTCAGCCCGGTCTTGGGCCTCTTCCACTTCGACCTCTACGGCAACACGGCCTATTTCTATTGCTTGGCCGTTCTCTTCATTTGCTGGTTCATCATGCGGCGCATCGTTCACTCGCCGTTCGGCCGATCGCTCACCGGCATCCGCGAAAACGAAGCGCGCATGCATGCGATCGGCTCGCCGGTCTTCAAGCGCCGCCTCGTTGCCTATACCATTTCGGCGGCGATGGCCGGCATTTCCGGCGCGCTGGTGGCACAAACGACTCAGTTCGTCGCCACCGACGCGCTTGGGTTCGAGCGCTCCGGCAACGTCCTCATCATGCTGCTGCTCGGCGGCATCGGCCGCCTCTACGGCGCGTTCATCGGCGTGCCGTTGTACATGATCGCGCAGGATCGCTTTGCCGCGATCGATCCGGTCTATTGGTATTTCTGGATTGGCCTGCTGCTCGTGCTGATGGTCACGTTTGCCCGCGGCGGCGTGCTCGGCATTGTCGATCGCATCGGCGCGCTGTTCGGGCGGCGGCGATGAGCGAAACCGCGACGCCATCGGCCCTCGAAACCCGTGGCCTATGCAAGAGCTTTGGCGCCTTGGCCGTCGCCAACGGCATCGATTTCCGTCTGGGGCACGGGGCACGTCATGCGCTCATCGGACCCAACGGCGCGGGCAAGACGAGCTTCGTCAATCTGGTCACCGGCGTGCTCCAGCCCAATGACGGGCATATTCTCCTCGATGGCGCCGATATCACGCCCTTGTCGCAGGCGCAGCGCGTCAAACGCGGCGTCATCCGCACGTTCCAGATCACGACGTTGTTCCGTGGGCTCACCGTGCTGGAAAACGTCACCTTGGCCGTATCGGAACGGCTCGGCAGCGGCGGCGACATCCATCGCCCGGCCGGTAGCCGCCGCCATATCATCGACGAAGCCTATGCGTTGCTCGAGCGGCTTGCCCTGCAGGACGAGGCTTTGCGGCCGGTCAAGGAACTCGCCTACGGTCGGCAGCGTCTCGTCGAGATTGCCGTCGCGCTTGGCCTGGCGCCCAAGGTTCTGTTGCTCGACGAGCCGGCGGCCGGCGTGCCGTCGTCCGAATCCGGCACCATCGTCGACACCATCGAGCGGCTGCCGACCGATATCGCGCTGCTCATCATCGAACACGACATGGATCTCGTGTTCCGCCTGGCGCGGCGGATCACCGTTCTGGTGGCGGGGCAGATCCTGGTCGAAGGCACGCCGCAGGAAATCGCGGCTGATGCGCGCGTCCGGCAGGTCTATCTCGGCGAGCGGGCCCACGCATGAGTGCGGTCAGCCAAAGCCTCACGCTTGATGCCGTCCGTGCCGGCTACGGCGACACAGTCGTGCTCGAAGGCGTTTCGCTGACGCTAGCGGCGGCGGGAACCCTTGCCGTCCTGGGCCGCAACGGCGTCGGCAAGACGACGTTGCTCGCGACCGTCATGGGACAGACCACCTTGCGCGGCGGCTCGATCAAGCTGAACGGCCGCGAGGTTTCGGCGCTGCCGACCTATCGCCGCTCGCGGCTCGGCATCGGCTTTGTGCCGCAGGAACGCGAGATTTTCCGTTCGCTAACCGTCGAGGAAAATCTCGATGTCGCTGCCCGGCCGGGCCGTTGGACGCGCGAACGGGTCTACGATTTCTTTCCGTCGCTCGGCGAGCGACGGCGCAATCACGGCAACCAGCTTTCGGGCGGCGAACAGCAGATGCTGGCGATCGGCCGCGCGCTCATGGGCAATCCGTCGCTCTTGCTGATGGACGAACCGCTCGAGGGCCTGGCGCCGGTGATCGTCGAAACCGTGCTACGCGGTCTCGACCGGCTGAAGCGCGAGGACGATCTGGCTCTTGTGCTGGTCGAGCAGCACGCGCGCATCGCGCTCGAATTCGCGGTCGACACGCTCGTCCTCGATCGCGGCGTCGTGGTCTATTCCGGGCCCAGCCGCCCGCTCTTGGACGATCCGGACCGCCTGGCGCGGCTCATGGGCGTGTCGCGCCCACACTGATCAACGCCAATCGTCGAGCGCAAAGACTTCCGGCCGATTCCATCCGGGTTGCGCGGGCCGCAGCATGGCGACGCCGACAATTTCGGCGCGATAACCGCGCGCCAGCATGATCCGATAGGCGGCCTCGCGCGCCATGTTAACGCCCACGATGATGCGCTGCGCGCCGCGCTGTGCCGCGAGCGTCTCGCACGTGTCGAGCAGTGCTGCGAAATCCTCGGCGGCGCCGGGCCGGACGCAGGCGAATTTGATGAAAAGCGCGCCACTGCCGGCTTCGCTCCCCTTACCGAGATGGCACAGCGCGAAGCCGGCGATGGCGCCGTCGCGCACGAGCAGTAGGGTCTCGCCAAGATTTTGCTCGGCGATCGCTGTGATCTCGCGGGTGAGGTCGAGGCCCGGAAAGACCGTGTCGGCAACCGCCCGGCACGCGGCAACGGCGGACGTGTGGTCGGGCGGCGTCAGAGCCGACAACAGGTGCGGTACCGCGGCATCGGCCGCTGGCGTTTTGGCCATCACCGGCGTCAGCCGTTGAGCCTCGAAGCCGTAGCTTTCGTAGAGGCGAAGGTGCTTGGCGCTGTTGGGCAGAGTGTAGAGCGCTGTCAGCGGGAACCGCTGTTTGGCGACGAACGCCATGATCGCTGACATGAGCTGCCGGCCGATGCCGCGGCTGACGTCGGTGGGTGCGACCGTCAACGGGCCCAGAATGAATGCGCTACCCCAGTCCATGCCGACGACGCTGCCGACGACGCGGTCGCCGGCGATGGCGCCGAAACAAGGCCGCGGATCCATAGTCCAGCGCGTGCGGATGATCGCGGTGTCGCCGCGAAATTGCAGCGGGTCGGCAAGTCCGAATTGGGTTCCGAAAGCCAGGCGATAGACCGTGTCTGCGGCCGCAAGGTCGGCCGCGCGCAGTGGCCGGATGGCGATGTCCGACGACGGGCTCATTCACCTCAACCTCGCGCGCGGTCCTCGCCGCAAGCAAGCTGGAAATCCAGTGCAAAGAAAAACCCGCCGGCCTTTGGGGCCGGCGGGTTGTGAAGCAGTCTCGCTGGACTAGAAGTAGAAGTTGAGCTGTACGTCGACCCGGTCGTCCGTGCCGTCCGCACTTGAGAACGTCTTGCGGTAAACCCGCTGCCATTCAAAGTAGAAATCGGTCTGCGGAACCGGCGAGTAGATGACGTTCGCGTTTACGTTCCAGAGGTTTTTATTCATGGTCGCCAGGAGCTCGGGATTCGTGAATCCCGGGTTGCCCGACAATTTGGCATAGCCGCCGGAGGCGTTGGCGCGCCACTGCCCGTTGAAGAAGTGTTCGTAGTTAGCGTAACCCGCCCACTCCTTCACGGCAGTCCGGCTGCCGGTCGAGGTGTCGTACAACTCGCCGCCGGTGGTCATTTCGGACGAGAAGCTCGGGGCGCCGCGGTCATAGACAATGCCACCACGCAGCGCGTCCTTGCCCCAGGTATTCAAGTGACCGGTCAGTGTCACAGCATAGCCACCGTTCTGTGTGTGAATCGAGGTCGCAGGCGCGTTGCCAGTCGTGTTGCGAACCTCGTTGATCTCCTCACCCAACGCGAGCTTGACGTGGCCCCACGGCTGGCTCCATTGCGCGGCCTGAGTGAAGGCCGGCCAATTGCCATATCCGCCTGCGTCCGATCCGTTATTGTCAAGCGGGGCAAGCGCTAAACCACCGGTTGTGGCGCTCGAGGCCGCGACTGTGCCGACTTGGGTAGGTTGCTCTGCCGAGCCCGCGATTGTGAAGCCGTTGCTGCCGAGCCAAGTGTACCGGATCTGCGGCCGCCGCACGTTGGTCGTATTCAGTACGCCGACGTCCTGCACGCCGTTGGCGGTGTCGGAATAGGCCTGCGGATCACCAAAGTTGGACAAGGATTGACCGATAAGCCAGGGGCCCAACGTGCCATAGGCCTGACGCAAACGAAGGAGTTCGTTGTTAGCCGCGAGCTGCGAGCTGCTGGTCTGGTTGAAGTCGAACTCGAGATAGGTCTTCAACTCCCCATAGGCGGTCGGCGTACGCGTCTCGATATTGGGCCGCGTCGTCATGGCCTGCATCTCAGTGCCGCCGTTCGCCGCGTGAGCCGTCAAACCGGCAGCCGTTACGCCCGGACCCTCGATCGGCGTGCCCGTCCATCCGTAGGAGTTGACGCCCTGGTGCGGTCCAAAGTCGTGCACAAGGTCGAACCGGATAAAGCCGTGCACAGCGAACGAAGTGTTCGTGCCCGGCACCAGGAAGGAGCCAGGGAACGATCCGCCGCCCGGCGCGGACGCCGTCGGCATCACGCAGTCGTTCTTCGCCGGGCTAGTCATCGTGGTCGTGCAGTATGCGATACCGGTACGGCCCTCGCTGCCCTGCGTCATGTTAGTGCTGTTGAGTTGCGCGTGTGCCGCTCCCGCAAGCAGCGCGACCGAAGCGGTCGTCGCCAGCGCGACAGTGATATTGAGTTTCCGTTTCATTGAACCCCCACATGAATGAATCCGCGGATGCAGGGGGAGCAACCCCCACGGCGGGGAGCGCTCACCCCCTGCTGCGGCTAATGTCCGATGTCGGCCGGTTTTGTGGCAAGTGTAGGCGCCTAGCGTTAAGCCGATTGCGCCGGCCTGTGTCCGATGTGCAACAGGGTTTTGTTGCAGAATCGTGAAAATCGGTGCAAATCCAAGGGTCTGTGGTGTACCACCGAGCGGCGACGTTCCACCGATGTTCGCCTGGGCTGTGCTTGATCGAACGCCTTTATCGCTTGATCAATTTCGACAGTTCTGTGGCGGGGGTCGCCCGATTCGTGTCGCCATTTTAGCAGCATTAAATCTCAAGGATTCGGTTTCGCCAGCGCGGCGGTTTCACGTCACGGCTGCGACATCGTCCCGAGTGCATTAACGATGTCGGTAATCACCGGCGCCCAGTCGCCGAGTGTCGCCTGACGAAAGAGCCGTGCGGTTGGATACCACGGGCTGTCTGCGCGCCCGCCGAGCCAGCGCCAATCCGCATGTCGTGGCAGCATGATCCAGACCGGCTTCCCGAGTGCACCGGCCAGATGCGCCACGGCGGTATCGACCGAGACGACCAGGTCGAGCACGGCGATCGCCGCCGCCGTGTCGGCGAAGTCGCCGAACTCTGGCGCCAGATCAGTGATCGCCACGCCACCCGACGTCAGTGGCGGGTCCTTCTGGAGGGAGTAAAACGCGATGCCGGGAATGCCGGTTAGCGCAGCCTGCGCCTCGGCGGGCACAGCGCGGTTGTAGTGTGCCTTCCAGGTCTTGCGGCCGGCGAGCACGAGCCCGACCTTGGGCTTGCCGCCGGCATCGAGGCGGGCGCGCCAATGCGCCGCCCGCGTCTCGTCGACCGCGATGTAGGGAACCGCCGCCGGGATCGTCGCTAGTGTTGTATCAAACGCGAGCGGCAGGCTCATCAATGGGCAATGCCACGCGAAATCCGGCGGGTGCGGCCCACGCTCAACCAGTTCGGCGACGCCGCGAACGCCGGCGAAAAGCCGCAGCATCGCCTGCGGGGCTTCGAGCACGACGGTCCCACCGTGCGCGGCGACCAGCGGTACGTAACGCACGAACTGCAACATGTCGCCGAAACCCTGCTCGACATGCAGCAGAATGCGCGCGCCGTCGAGCCTTTCGCCCCGCCATTGCGGTTGGGTGAAGCCGCGTGGGGGCGTGGCGAAATTCTGCATGCGCCAGCGCCATTCGTGCTCGCGCCAGCCTGCCGGGTAATCGCCGAGCTGCAAACGCACCAAACCGAGATGGTAATGTGCGTCGGGATAATCGGAATTCAGTTCCAGCGCCTGGCGATAGCAAGCCTCCGCCGCCGTTAAGTCGCCGTCGTCGAACAGCGCCGTGCCTAGGTTGTTGTGGAGCTCGGCGCGGCGCGGGTCGAGCGCCAGTGCACGGCGATAGCAAGCGACCGCGCCGACGAGATTACCGCGCTGGTGCAGTACGTTGCCGAGGTTGCCGATCGCTTCGGCGAAGCCAGGCTCGATTACTAGCGCGCGGCGATAGCTTACCTCGGCTTCGTCCAGCCGGCCGAGGGCGCGATAGGCTGCACCGAGGCTGTTGTGGAAGCCCGATACGCGGGGCGCGGCGGCAATCGCCTGGCTGATGAGATCGATCGCGGTCTCGTGTCGGCCGCGCTGGTATTGGAGCACGCCGAGCAAATGGAGAGCCTCGGGGTGGCGCGGCACGCGCGCGAGGATCTGCCGATAAAGCGTCTCGGCCTCGTCGAGACGCCCGCGTTCGTGTAGTTGCAGGGCGTATTCCAGCGCTTCGGCGAGCGTCGCCATCTAGTCGCCAGTTCTTGTCTGCCGTGCTTTGAGCTTCTCAAAGGTGTCGCCGTCAAGTGCCCGAAACAACTTGAAGCTGCCGGGCGGCTCACGGCCTTCGGGTAGCGCCAGAAGATTGATCGCAAGAATGTTGGGCCAAGCGTTTTCCGAGTCGCCAGCGAAATTCGCCGGATTGTATAACGGCGACAGGAACCACCAGACGCGATAGCCCAAGCCGCGTAGAAGGGCGATGACCGGCGGCGCCTGTTCAGATCTGTCCGCCTCAATGGAAAGTGCGGGCCGATGGGTCGCGATCGTGTGGCGGGCGCCCTCGATGACGTCGAGTTCCATCCCCTCGACGTCGATCTTGATCAAGTGGCACGGACCGAGATAGTCGTCGAGCCGGTAGAGGAAGGTGGTCTCGCCGGCGGCATCCTCGATCATCCGAGCACTTCCGACATTCTGGGGCGCGTCGAAATCTGCTTGAGCTATCTTGACCAGCCCCGATTTTCGTCCGACGCCCGCCGGCACCGCATAGACATTACGCAGGCCGTTCAGGGCCAGATTCGCGCAAAGGTGCTGAAAGGTGATGCGTTGCGGCTCGAATGCCACGACGAAACGCGCCTTGCTTGCCAGCGGAACGGTGATGCAGCCGATATTGGCACCGACATCCACGGCCACACCGTTCGGCGGCAGCAGCGCGAGCAACGCCTGGACTTCGATCTCGCTGTATTCGCCGTAACGGTCGAGCGCGGCGCCGATGAATTTGTCAGCCGGGCTGTAAGCGAAGATCCCGTGCCGACAGGCCTTGGTCTTGGTTGTCATTGGAATCCGAGCTTAATCGGCTTTTGTGGTTACGCACCATGGCGGCTGCATCGCCTAGAAGGCTGTCCCGCGTTTGCACGCCAATGCAGCCTGCGCCGATTGGATGCTAGTCAATCTGACCGGCTAGATTATGCTGCGCTTTGCGACAAACCCAAGGTGGAGTTTTGGTCATGAAGCCGCGCGAGCGGGCGCCGTTTTCCGCCATCGTGGACCGGCCTCCGTTGAAACTGCCGACCGGCCTGCGGCTCATCGTCTGGCCTGTGGTCAACCTCGAAGTTTGGGAAATCGAGAATCCGATGGCGCGGCAGGTCTTGCCGGCGCCGACCGGCGTGCCGCTGATTCCCGACGTGCCCAATTGGAGCTGGCACGAATACGGCATGCGCGTCGGCGTCTGGCGCTTCTTCGAGGCGTTCGATCGCCACAAAGCCGAGGTGACGCTGGCGATCAACGCCAACGTCGTCGAAAGCTATCCGCGCGTGTCGGCGGCGGCGCTCGAGCGCGGCTGGGAGTTCATGGGCCACAGCTACGTGCAAGGGCCGATCCACAAACTGGACGACCAGCGTGCCACGATCCACAAATCGCTCGATACGATCGCCAAGTTCACCGGCACGCGCCCGGTCGGCTGGCTGGGGCCGGGTCTGACACAAACCTATGAGACGCCTGATCTGCTGGCGGAGGCCGGCGTGCGCTACATTGGCGATTGGGTCTGGGACGACGAGCCGAGCGAGATCGCCACCGCGCATGGGCCGCTGGTGACGTTACCCTATACGGTCGAGCTCAACGACATCCCGATGATGATCGTCCAACACCATCACGCCGATGTCTTCTTGAAGCGCGCGATCGATCAGTTCGACCGGCTCTATGCCGAAGGTGCGACGCGCGCCAAGATCCTTTGCTTCGCCATCCACCCGTACATCAGTGGCGTGCCGCATCGAATCAAATATCTCGAGGCTTTCCTCGATTACGCGGCGCGCCACGCCGGCGTCGCGTTCTGGCACGGCGCCCATATTCTCGATTGGTGGCGCGGCACGAAACGCTAGCAACGCAGCGCCGCGGCCGCCGGCTTACTTGCCGAACAGGTTCTGAAGTCCCTTCGGCACCACCTGCTGCAGCGACTTGCCGCCCTGGTTGAGCAGCTGTCCCGGCTGTTGCAACATCGCGCCGATATCCGGCCGGTACGACAGATTGTCCCACGGTCCGGTGATCAGCACCGGCACCGCGAGCGCGCCGGCGACCTTCGGCGTCAAGCGGTAATTCACCTGCCGTTGTGGCAGATCGACCGTGCCGGCGCCCGTCATCGGCAATTCGGACGATTGCATCTGCAGGTCATTGTTCTTCAGAACGCCGTTGGTGATCGTGAAGGTGCCCGATAGCGTGCTGAAGTCGGTGTCCTGACCGCTGCCGACGAGGCCCATGCTCAGGGCCTTGGCCGCGTTCTTCATGATGCCGATGATGTTGACGCCCTCGAGCTTGCCTTTGTCGAGATGCAGCGAGCCCTTGCCCGCAAGCGACGAGATAATATCGCGCTGGCTGCGGCCGTGGCCGTCGATCGTCATGTCGAGACTGCCGTTGCCCGCCAGCAGGTTGACGTTTGCCGCGTCGTGCAACAGCGGCTGCATGTCGACACCCTTGAGTGCAAAGGTCTCCTGGATCGCAGGCACCGCGCCGCTGCCGTCGATCGTCACCTTGCCTT
>Ga0126373_10005041_pt1 | contig 10193 bp, 10 predicted proteins | sample PanSoiMetPlot_11_FD_92545 | JGI IMG/M metagenome (GOLD analysis project Ga0126373, IMG submission 92545) | Tropical forest soil microbial communities from Panama - MetaG Plot_11 | ecosystem: Environmental > Terrestrial > Soil > Tropical forest > Bulk soil | place: Panama | collected 2016-02-17 | reverse complement strand
TCGGCGGTTTACATCACCGCTACATCCGCGTGGCCGCCTAAATCCTACTCTACCGAACGACCACAAACTTAAAGCGGAATACAACGCATCGGGACCATCACCGGAACCACAGTAAAAGGGGACTGCGTCTTCTGGAGGCCGGCTCGCCTAACGAAGAGACACCTTGTGACGCAAGACTCGCGGGCTTACGCACAGTCTCGGTCCTGCTACCACCCTGAACGACCGCCCAAAATGAGCCTCCACTGAGGTTTTTCGGGCGGACAGGTAGCCAGCAACATTCCGTAAAGAGCCGTTGGAACGCTTGCGGGTTGGAAACAGCTTGACATCAGACACCCGCTAAACATCGTCCACAACGATCATTACCGCCTTCTTCCCTAGCACGTCCCCGTATTGGCTCAAGTCGAAGTCGCTTGTGGGGAGTGCTGGATGAATCCACTCTTTGCGGATAGGCCCTCGGTGACGCCATAGTGTAGACGCGTTATCCTCCGCTAGGCTGTTTCAGCCTCAATGTCGAGCAAAGTCACGTCCTGTTCGGTCGAGCGAATAGAAGTTAATGGCTTCGGCGCACAAGCCGCACACAATGCCGCATAGCATTCTTACTTCACCTCAAGCTCCACGATGTCGCCGTTGGGTAGATGTACGAACTCCATGAATTTTTCGTTTTCGAATTGGAGCGTCACATAACCGTGCGGCCCGTATTCCGATTCATGGCCACTGATATAAGGATTCTTCCCATCCAGAACAACAGCGCCCGGAGATCCATTCGTAGCTTTCAGCTTCAGCCAGACGGGCTTTTCCGGAGCGGCCCCCCATTCCTTCTTCCTGAATTCCGGGAAACCGGAATGACCGATGCACCTTCCTAATAATCCCCATTTCGAATGTGGCTCGTAGATAACGCAACGATGTTCGTGGCCCCAATACCATGCGTAAATACGTCGGCTCTCCAGATGTGGCAGCAGCTTTGCTACTAGCTTAGGTCCCTGGTCATCCAAGATTGAATATGGCTGATGATGGCTGAAAAGGATCACCTTTCGTTCACCCGCTCGGGCAATCGACTGGGTTACCCAGTTTGCCTGGTCGCCCGCTAAGTCGTGTTCTGCAAACGCGGTGTCCAGACAGATCAGTAACCAGTGATTGTTCTGCAATGCGAAATAACTGGACTTCTGCCGAAATCTCGGCAGCGTGCTTCCGAAATATGCTTTTCCGCCGGTATACATCTCGTGGTTTCCATTAAGCGCACGGTTTAGTGCACCATCCACTTTGGGCCAAAACTTCAGAAATCGGTCCTGCATCTCCGGCTCGTCTCCGGAGTAGTAAACATCACCAAGATGCACGATCAGTTGAAACCCAACCTTATCCCTCGCGATGCTCTCAGCGCATACTGGTGCACCATAAAGTCCTGTGCCCCAGTCGCCTAGCAATGCGATGCGGGCTACATCGGGAAACTCGTCGGGTTGTGCATCTCCTTGGACCCAAGGATGAGGCCTGATTTTCTTCCACCATGTAAAGAAGCTGCCAAACCACCCCAGAATGTCGTGCGAATCGAACTTTGCTTCCAAGCCACCAGCGCGTGCCGGATCCACTTTGTTTGCACCGTGCGCTTGCTGTGCGAGAAAGGTCTGCAGCTGGGAACTGGTGGGATCGCGGAAGGTTGCCATTACACCAGGGGACTCCGGTTCAGCAGAAATGATTGCCAGGGATTGCGTCAGTCTACCTAGCAACGCCCGGGTATCTTCCGCATCGGCGGATTCGAAACGTGTGCGAGCCTCTAATTCCGGCATAGCCTTTATTAAGCTCTCTTCCAAACGGCGGGCTGATACAACGTCTGCATGCTGGTCCATTTCGTTCTCCACACTCTTTCATCCAATATGAACTTCCAGCAGCTTTGAGAGGGGCGGACCGGAGAGAGTCGCTTTCTGGATCGCAGCAATGGAGATTCCTTCATTTGCCTCATAAGTCCCGGTGCCACGTAGGCGCGGCATGTCTTTTTCTCCCGCATGATGAAGGCCAATAAGGGTCCAATATTGTTGATCGAATACCGGGCTCCCGGAACTGCCGGGTTCGGTGGGAGTGCGATAATGCAGGAGACGTCCATCATCGTCCAACCACAGGCTGTCTTGAAGAGAAATCGAGAGTCCCGCGTTAAGAGGATATCCGATAACGTAGACGCGTGGTTTCGCCTCAATATTGAAAAGACTCGCTGGGGGTTCTAGCGGGCAGCATTCAGCGCTGGGATCCGGAGCCTTGAGAGTCAGAAAGGTGAAGTCCAGATCGGTAGGTGGCGATGACCGGATAAGCTTTCCGACTTCGTACTGCGTTCCGCTGGCCTGAAATACGATTTTGGCGGCTTGTGGAGGAATGGCACCCGGAAACGGATTGTCATCCGGGCTAATGACGTGCGCGTTCGTCAGGAAAAGGAATTCATTTTTATCCCCACCAACAAAAAAGTCAGAAGCCCTCACGAGAAATCCTGTTCCAACCCTTTGATCCATCACCGTGTCAACACGCGCAACGGCTGAGCAACGTAACAGGGCCTTTTGCAACCAAGCAAGCGGCTCATAGCGGTCTGTCCCAAATACCTTCTCCAAACGCTTGTACGCTAGACGATCGTACGCATTCTGCGCATTGTCTGCTTGTGATCTTACTTTGTTCGCGTCCAGCGTGATTTCTCCGCCTTGACGCTTCAGCAGTGCAGTCCTCAGGACCGGCAGGAGAGTTTTTCCTGGTTCAACGTCATCAGTGAGCTCCCACACCTGAGTGAGCTGCCGTATAAGGCTACCGATCTCAAAGGCATCCGCGTCCTTATCCAGAGCGTAATAAAGTGCGTGCTCGTAGGCATTCTCGAAATCGCCGAGTGCCACGGCATCTTCGAGCGCTGTCGCGCGGTCCCAATACTTGAGTGACCCAATCTTCGTGAGAAGAGCATTTATCTCCTGTGCAGTCTGACGCATAGGTGGCAGGCCTGGCAACAGGACGTGATCACGGTCCGCTCGCGCAACTAAGGCTACTGTGTTGATACCGTGCCACAGAAAATTCCTCGGATCACCCTTGTAGACGCTGTAGTAGTAGTCAATCGCTCTGCTGAGATTCTGCTGCTGTCGTGGATTGGTGGAGTCCGCGGCATCTACGTATAGCTGCTTGTAAATTCGTCCGATTAGCCCACGCGCTTCGGCCTTTTCTTCCGGCGGTGAACCTGCATCGTCAATGATGGACTGCAGTACTATCCGCGATGCAGTCAAATTTCCCTGATCTATCATTGATTGCCCGTATTGTCTGAGAATCTCTGCCGCGGACTGGCCTGACCGGATGAAAGCGTCGGCGACCAAACCCATCAGCCGGAATTGTCGTTTCCGCCTCAGTGCCTTCAAAATCTTTTTCGCGGACTCTTCATCGCACGGCGTTGTCGATGAATTCAGCTCATTAATGAGCGCTTCGCAGACGCGCTCCGCTTGCTTCCAATTGAAAGTATCCAGCGCTCCCTGCAGATCTTTCAGAAAAGAGCTTCCCATTGATACCTCCTTCCGCCAGCGAGTTCAGATTATAGATGAATCAGGTGGCTTAAAGCTTAGAGACGGATTCGAATAGCTCCTTTGTGCCCTGAAGGCGGGCTATAATTCCGGCGGGACTAGTGCTAAAGACACGTGCGTCAGCCGAAAAGGGAGATTCCAGTGATCACTTACGAAGCGCAGCCAATCGACACCTCGAAAATTCGGTTGAGCCCTGATGTGTGCGAGCTTCTCGAAAAACTGGCCAGGAACAACCATGATCATTGGGCACAGAAACGCCGCAAAGAGGGGTGGCGACATGGACCGGTGCGGAATGATGACGTGAAGCAACATCCGGATCTGGTGCCATACGAGGAACTTCAGAACCTGAGAAGGAGTACGATCGAAAGTCCGTAATCGATACACTCCGAGCCATAATCGCTCTAGGATATGAGATTAAACGGCGCTAATTATCCGAGGGTGCTTAGCCATTTCACCCTGCTGCAATTTCTGTGCGTTAAAATCGACGTGGATCCTTCGATCCCGACGCCAAATGCTGTGACTCAGATTGGTGTCATCCGCAAGGTCCTCGCTTCTTCCGAGAGCGACGGGCTTAAATCGTATGACCTGGTTTGGCTTCTTCATCTTATCGGTGACGTGCATCAGCCTTTGCATGCTGCCAGCGTGTCTCGCGATCTCAAGAAAACGGTGACGCGGGCGGTAACAAAGTAATGTTGACAGGAGATGCCGATTCCAACCTGCATGCCTACTGGGATAATCTTCCTGGGTCCGATTGCAAGTTCTGCAACGACAAAGTCTCCTGCCTGAATCGCGCCATTGTGTTTGCCAGCAACCTTAAGCCTGTCAGCCGGGCTGCGGCGCGCAACACCGAAACCGCTGCGTGGTTAAAGGAAAGCTTCGATTATGCACGTTCCAAAATCTATCAGGCCCCCATCGGGACAGGCGATGGCCCATACACAATTGTGCCGTTGTCGAGTTACGATTTCAAAGCGTACAGGCTAGCACAGAAGCGAATAGCCCTAGGCGGTGCTCGTCTTGCCTGGATTCTGAATAGCGAGCTAAGGTGACGTAGTGTTGGACGGCGCGTGAGGGACCACTGGGGCGTAACTTGCTGGACCAAGTGTGACGTCCACACGTGGTTGCGCTACCGTCGGCCCGGGAGTGGGTGATTTTCGAGCTATAATTCGAATCACATCTGGCGCGCAGGTTCGAACTCGACAAGTCATATCCCTTGTGCCGGCCGCCCGATAATTTTCTGGCAGCTCGCCGCGAGCGCGCCGCATAGAGGAGTTATGCTCAACCCCGGAAGCCCTACCAGCGCTTCTTGCCTCGATCCCACCCCGGAAAACCTCTGCTTTCCCCCGAAGAAAGGCGATTACATCTACTTTGAAACGCCACCGTTTCAGCCGGGCGAGCGGGCCATAGTCAGCTTGTCGCGGGCGGCAGACGCCTCCATGCTTGCATACGCGCGGTTCGCCCAGCAGAGAATGACCGTCGCCGATCTTCAGGGCATCCTCGCTGCTGCGGGTTATCCGGGGGTACAGCCAATCGGCGATTGCTTTGTCGACGGCGCCAACACCGGCCGCGGCTACTTCGCTTACACCGGCAGTCACGCTCTGCTGGCCTTCCGTGGCACCGAGGCGGACAACAACAACGACAAAGCGGCCGACGCGGAGATCGATCGAACTCTAGAAGCGGGTGCACTGGTCCACTCCGGTTTCAAGCGATTTCTTGATTTGGTCTGGGGCCAGGTTGCGCAATGTGTCGAGGGTTATCGAGCGAACCACCCCAACCAGAACATCTGCATCACAGGGCACAGCCTGGGCGGGGCGCTGGCGACATTGGCATTCACGCGGCTCAACGATCCGGCCTCAAGCCTCATCACGTTTGGATGTCCCCGCGTGGGCAACCCCGCCTACTGCAATGTTATTTCCGTCGCGGCGCGCACACGCGCGTGCTATCGCGCGGTCGACAATCTCGACATTGTGACGCACGTGCCGCCCGATGTTCTCAACTTCTACGCGCACCCGTCCATCGCCATCTATTGGCTGGACCCGGGTCACACGTTGCGGATTAACCCAGCCGCCCTACCCAATGACAGCGATGCCATCGCCAAGCTACCCGACGGATTCCTGACAACACACTGGATGGAGGGCCTTCCCGACCCGCTGTCGGAGCCCTTGGCGGACCACTCGCCCGTCCGCTATGCGCAATATATTGGGCTGTCCATGTAAGTGGGCCGCGGCCTCCAAGCATTCACTGTTTGGTTGGCAAGCGGCGAGAGGTTTGGGGCCACTTGCTCGAAGCGGTCGTTTTCGTCCAATTCCCTTCGGCTGCCGAGATTCGTAAACGCTAGCTAAGCTAGGCGAATTTTGCTGATCCGGTTGTTTCAGCAGACCACTATATGTTGGATTCGCTGGCCCTAGGATCTCCTCGTGACCTGATAGCGCAGCCGGACGACGCCGTCTGAGTACTTTTTCGCTGAGCGCAAACGGAGCGGAACGTGCCGATGGCGCGGTGCCACGAGTGGAATGCCCTCACCGATGAAGGTGGGAATGACGTGGATGTCGAACTCGTCGATCTCGCCCGCGTCGAGGAATGAAGCGATCAGCTTTCCGCCACCCATCATCCAGATGTGTTTCCCCGGCGTCGCGCGCAGGCGCTGGGCAAATGTCTTCACCGGCTCTGACACGAATTCCACGCCAGGAGCCTTCCGTTTCGGCGGTTTCCTGGAGAACACGTAGTTTGCGAGCTTCGTGTCGAACATCCCGCCTTTCCTGCCTCGGCCCTTGTAATAGTCGAGAAGCCAGTCGTAGGTCCTGCGGCCCCACAAGATGGTGTCAATTGTGGAATAGAAGGCCGCATGCCGTAATCGACGTTACGCGGCCTGCGATTCAACCATTCGACATCGCCGTCTGGTCTAGCAATGTAACTGTCTGCGCTCGTCGCGATGTAGACGATAATCTTTCGTCGTGCTTTCATTGCATATCCTTCCGCTGCCTCAAATTCATCCGCGACAACCGCCTGTAGTGCCAACACTACAGATAGTGGCCTGCTGAAACAACCGGATAAGCAGGAGGCGACTAGCGAGGACCTACGTCTCCCGGAACTCGAGACGCTGGCCGGATCAGTGGTGGTAAGGGGATTTATCAATAGCTATCGAGCTGGCACAGCCCCCCCCTTCTCCTGTCTCAAATCGACTAAAATACGATCCCGGAGGGTCTTCGATGAAAGTCTTCTTGAGTTGGTCCGGCGAATTGAGTCACGGTGTCGCAAAGACACTGGAAAAATGGCTGCCTTATATGATTCAATCCCTTCGGCCATTTCTATCTAGCGATATCACCAAGGGAGACCGCTGGGGCGACGTGCTCGTCCAGGAACTGAAGGAAGCGCAGTATGCCATTGTTTGCGTCACTCAGTACAATCTTTTTAAACCCTGGATGTATTTCGAGGCCGGAGCATTAGCCAAATTCATCGGCCATACCAATGTTGCCCCCTTGCTTTACGAATTGCACCAGAGTTGTGTAGCTGGTCTGCCCCTGGCGCAGTTCCAATCGGTCCTGAACACCAAAGACGAAATGCTCAGTCTGCTCCACAGCATCAACAACGCTTCGGGCGAACTAAAATTAAACCGCGAGATCCTCACTTGCACGTTTGAACAGTGGTGGCCGAAGCTCGAAAGCGACCTTCGGTCCCTGATACCCGGCAAGGACGAGGAAACCCAGACTCCCTTCTCCTGGCTCTATCGTTTCGAGGACTTGCAATCCCGCGAGTCCCAAGCGGAAGTGAAGACGGTTTGGATCGTGACGACTGACATTTTCAAGCACTTGGCGGTGGTGCGTCAGAAAATGGCGATGTGGAGCGACAACGTAGAGTGTCGTTTTTTTGTTCGGGAGGCAGAAGAATCCGATCGCGCCGACCTAGAAGGAATCAAAAAGGACAGCGGCGGCCGAGTCGTCTACCGCAACTTCAAGCGAGATGATTTTGATACTGAAGTTGCAACCGACTACGTCATCATCAACGCCAACCCCCAACCACGAGTCGCCGAGATGCCTGCGCGTCACATGTTCCTGCGGGTGCCGATCCAGAGCGAGGAGTACTGGATTACCGTCGAAGACAATGCCGCCGAAAGATTCACGGACCGGTTTAACAAGCTCTGGGAAAAGGGCCGGACTATGGAGTCCGCAGCTGCTACTACCGCGTAGACTGATTTCAGGTGGTAACAGCCCTTCCCACAAGCAATCGACGAATAGTCCTCCCTCACGCCGTAGTGTTGACCGAACGATTAGTCCGACGGCAAGGCAGGAACTTCCCACAAATCGCTTATGGTTCGCCGCCTCGAGATTCAGCAGTGAGGTTTTTGTGTTCGCGAAGCCGTTTATCGCCGCAAGTCTAGATAGGTTACTCCTTCCTTCTTTTTCCACTGTGAGCCTTGTGCTGTGAATGTTCGGTGATAGCATCATGTGCGCAAACATGCGTTCCCTATGTCGGCAATGCCGAAGGGCATTGCGGCCACGGATATATGGCCTACGAGATCTTCATTTGCTACCGCAGAAAAGACACGGCAGGTTACGCCGGGCGGCTCCACGAGCACTTGAAGACAGAATACGGCGTAGAAGGTGTACTGTTTGATGTTGCCACCGAGGGAGATGCCGAGCTTCTGAGGGGCTGGGTCCAACGTGTCGTTCCGCAATCGGCCGTCGTATTGGTCTTGATGGGAGATCGCTGGTTGGACAGTCAATCGGGACGCCGTCGAATTGATGACCCTAATGACATTGTCCGGTTCGAAATCGAACTCGCGCTTTCCCAATCCGTTCCGATTATCCCGGTGTTGGTAGACGGAGCCCCGTTTCCAACCGTGGCTGAGTTGCCAGAGCCGATTAAACGCTTGTTGGAGTTCAAAGCCTATCCTCTCAGCAATGCCAATTGGGACGGGGAACTGAAGACCATTCTTAGCGCGGTTTCGAGCGTCGCCAAGACGCACGCACCTATTCTGCGGCGCGGCGTTGAGGCATGGAACCGGTGGCGGTCAGAAAACCCGAATATTCGACCAAACTTAAGACGTGTTTCTCAATCCAGAAAACTCCTCGCCGAGGCGAATTTGAGTGAGTCGAGTATGGAATCGGCAGATTTCGAACAGACAGACCTCAGCGGGGCCGACCTCAAAGGCTCGAATCTTGACGGCGCTCGGCTTCGCCATGCGGTTCTGACGAGAGCTCGGCTCGCGGGCGCTTCATTGCGATATGCCGACTTGTCGCAGGCACAACTCACAGGCGCGGACTTGAGGGGGGCCGATCTGAGATACGCAAACTTGAACGAAGCAGAGCTTACCGCAACAAATCTCAAAGGGTGCCGGATCTTCGGGGTATCCGCATGGAATGCTGATCTTTCAGGAGCGCTACAGGAGAATCTCCGGTTAGATGCTGGAGTGGGCACTGAGCCACTTACAACGGACAGTATAGAGACGGCAATTGTGCTCCATCTGCTCCTCACCAGTGGCGGCGTGCGACAGCTGCTTAACACGCTTACGTCGAAGGTGGTTCTGATTCTTGGCCGCTTCACACCGGAGCGCAAAGAGATCGTCGACGCGCTGCGAGAGGCACTCCGCCGCCGCAACTACCTGCCGATGCTCTTCGATTTCAAGCAACCACCCCACAGGAATCTGACTGAAACCCTTTCGACCCTGGCTCACATGTCACGATTTGTGATTGCGGATCTGACTGATGCGAAGAGCGTGCCACAGGAATTGATGAATATTGTTCCGTACCTGCCGTCTGTCCCCGTCCAACCGATCCTGCTTGCGTCACAGGGGGAGTACGGAATCTTCGAGCACTTCCGCCACTACCCATGGGTGCTGGAGCCGTTCTTGTACGAGGATCAGAATCGCTTGTTGGCAGCCCTCGCGGATAGAGTGATCAGGCCGGCGGAGGCGAAGGCGCAGTCAAGGCTCTAGCTCCCTCCCCTTGGTCGCGCTCGCCCTGGACGCGGAAACTTCGTGAATTGGGAGCACTCACATCACAAGCACACCGTAGATTGCCAACAACAGGCTGGCAATGTTGACGCACACTCGCTAGGGTGAACATGACCAGCGTCTGAGCAAGAAGGGTTCGGGTACTCTTCCCTCGAAACGTCTGTACATTCGGAAATCGACCTTCCGAACTTGGAAATCTCGCCGGCGAGAGCACATGCGCGTGGATGCCGGATGGCACCACCTGGAAGATCATATTGGAAGGCAAAGACACGAAGAAATAGCGGCGAGAAAGGAGTGTGTACGGGGACGGGACGCAGTCGATCGGTAAGAAGGTGCAAGTAAGTTCAGACGCCCGCCTGTGCGTCTATCAGGGCTGGCTTCTCGCGTCTTCTTCGAACGCTGCAACCAACCGATTGAACGTCTTCCAGTTGTCTACTCGAAAAACCTCGTAGCCTTTGATTTGTGACGATTTAGAAAAGTTGTGATGCCTACCCGCCTCCGGCTATCTTGGGGCATGAAAACCTTGAAACTCTTCCTTCTGTGGGTGCTCGAATCCCTCGAATTCGGCTGGCAGGCGATCCGTTATGCTCTGATCTTTGTCTCGGCCTTCTTCCGACAACGAGCCTCATTGGGATGTGAGATGGTAGCCATGCGCAGTCAGCTCACCTTTTACAGAGAAAGTATCCGCCAGCAGAGACAGCCCCGCCCTCGGTTTC
>Ga0126373_10005040_pt1 | contig 10193 bp, 12 predicted proteins | sample PanSoiMetPlot_11_FD_92545 | JGI IMG/M metagenome (GOLD analysis project Ga0126373, IMG submission 92545) | Tropical forest soil microbial communities from Panama - MetaG Plot_11 | ecosystem: Environmental > Terrestrial > Soil > Tropical forest > Bulk soil | place: Panama | collected 2016-02-17 | reverse complement strand
CAGAGGGGCCTTCGAAAATCTAAGTGATTGTAGTGTCGCACCTTAGCTTAGATTTTTCCTCGTTCGCAACGAGGAGGCCGGGGGTTCGAATCCCCTCTCGTCCACCAGATTCTAAAAGACTTATCCCGTTTTTCGGAATTGAAGGAGTTGACCAAGTTGACCAACTGAGGGCTTGGGAAGTTCGAACCCCATCCCAATCTTCTCAGCCCATTCCAGCCGATATGCCCGATCTTGGAGCAATTTCGTGTATCGCTCCGAGACATGCGTTTGGGCGTGTCCCGACCAAAAGTGCTCAAGCGCCGGTGGGCATTCCGCTTTCTTGAGTTGCGTGATCCGGAAACGCCGGAAGATGTTGAACCCACCCTTTACGTGTTCCAGCTTCTCAAGGATGGGATGAAGACTGTCCTGGAGAGTATTCGCTTGTAGGAGTTGCGCCCCTGTGGATGTGCAGAAGACGAGCCCCGAGGTGCGCGAGCCAATATACTCTTCGAGGATCTTCGCCAGAGAAAAGCAGAGATCCACATCCCTACCAATACACTCCCCATCCAGATTGAGTTCAGTGCCGCTTCTTGTCTTTGTGTAAGGCTGGAGGATGCCGCGCTTCGCTTTCTGGCGAATGTACAGCGTGCGGCAATCACTCGAAATGTGTTTGCCAATCTCGAGGCCAAGCGCTTCGCCGGCTCGCATGGGACCGCACCCCGCTAGGAGTGCATACAACACGCGATACTGCCCGGTGGCTTCCCTGAGAATCGCTTCCATGCCTCCCCTGTCCGTGCTTGGTTGGCGCTGGTGCTTCACCACAGGCGCGTCGATGTAGTCCTCATTCCAGGTCCGTGGGAATAGCTCTTCCCCGTCTTCGTTGATTGCCGAAGCGACTACCGACTTGACGAAATTCGAGTAATCGCGAATCGTCGCCGGAGACAGCCCCGGTCCGGAGATGTGCTCAACAAATTCTTTCATGGCACGGTTGTTAACGTCCGCAAGAAGGTATCCCTCAAAGAACGGATACATCCACTTATCGAAGGCATACCGCCGCGTGTCGATCGTCGTCTGTTCAACTGGATTGCGTTTACGGCTGGCGAGAGACTTGAGCCATCTTTCGGCTTGCTGCTTGAAGGTTGTCGTGCAGGTCGATTCGATGAAGGATTGAGTTGAGTTGATACCGAGCTGCTCGAGCTTCTCGGCGGCTGCTCGTTCTGCGATCGTGAGTGTTCGGCATATCCCAAGGGACACGGTGTCACGGATTGCTTCGGGCTCGCCTGGGAAATCTCGCCAAAACTTAACATAGGCAGGTTCCTTGGGAAGCCACGCATCCGAACGCTTTCTCCCCTTCTGGATGACGCATCCACGCTGATACTTGCGCCTCATCAGAGATTTGCCTCTCCGACGCGGTGCCACAATCGTGGAAGAGTCTACATCACGGATTTGAACGAGCGCAGCCATGCGGTTTCAGCGCTGTGCAAAACCCCTTCCTCCATTCGCCATGGGGTTACCCCTCAACTCCGACCGATAGCTTTGAAAACCCCCGGTTGAGAGGCCCTGCTGGAGCAAGAACGGCAACTCTACGCTGCTTTCTGAATGCCACCGTCAGTCCCTTTATCCTCCAGCGCTGTACTTGACCGTGAGCATCACAAGGTTTGCCGTACAAGCGCTCCATCCGCCGTGCCATTGAAGGCCACGACACGACCGTGATATGTGTTTCATTTGTGAGGAAATCCAGCCGGGCTATAACTTCGGCCTCTTGCGCTATGCGTTTCATTCTTCGCCTTCCTCGCGTCCAGCGGCTTGTACCTTCGCGTCCCAAAACTCCCCGGAAGAATCACCAGTTTCCCCAGCATCCAAAAATTCGAGTTTCTTTATGTCGAAGCGGCAGGGTATTCGTCCCAGTCTCCCGTCCCGGTTCTTGAGCACAAAAAGTTGTGCTTCGGTTTCGTCGCCATTCAGTTCGCGCACCCATGGCCGATCTACTAGCAGCACGCCCGTGGAATGCTTCGTTTTCGCGCCACTGCCGTAAATGCTTTGCAGTGTGGGGCGCTTTACATCCTCGCCCGCCAGCGGTTTGCGCAATTGCGAGACAAGAATCACCGCACAGTCGAGTTCCATTCCCAGGGACTTTGCCGCTCTCGCCAGGTAGCGCTGCTGATCGTTCTCTGTTTCACCTTCGACCGACACCAGTTCGTCATAGTCAATCACCACGAGTGATACTGCTGACCGCGCTTTCATTCGTCGGGCAGCCCAGCGAATCCGCAGAAGGTCCAGCTCACCGTCGAGAATGCGACATACATCGCATTGAGCACTGGCGGCCTCGATAAGCCGAGCAAATTCCTGTTCTGTGATGGCGTCAGGACGGCGCATCGTTCCTTGCGGCAGACCGGCCCACGCTGCAAGTTCACGCCGCTGCAGGTGTGTAGCTTTCATTTCGCCGCTGGCGTACAGCACGTGATGCCCATCACGACATGCACGACGGCGGGTCTGCTGTGCCAGCACCGTCTTCCCCACGCCTGTCGAGGCCGCGAAAATCCATAGTTCACCGGGAAGGAAACCGCCCAGCATCTTGTCGAGCGTATCTACGCCGGTAAAAATTCTCGCGGGCGGGGCTTCTCGAAGTTCGCCGAGCAGGTTTGTAGCAGCTCCCTTGTATGTCGAGCCGTCGTCTGCTTCGTCATCAAGTTCGCGGGCCATCGTGGACAGGCGATCGATTGAGTTGTCGAGGAGTTCGGCCGCTCGTCCCTCGCCCTGAAAGGCTTCCTCCTGAATCGCATCCGCCGTGGCAATAATCTCCCGGCGCCTCGCGTACTCCCGGACGGCTCCTGCCCACTGCACCACTGGCGCAACTCGCGGGATACCGTCAGCCAAACCAGCCAGGTAGCCAATGCCCCCGATGGATTCGAGCCCGCCATCAGCCAAAAGCGCGTCATGCACGGACAGCATGTCGGGAACCTGTCTGCGCTCTCGAAGTGCTTGTATCGTCCTGAAGATTTTCCTGTGGGGGTCGAGGTAGAAGTTTTCCGGCTTGAGAAGATCATAGACTGCCGCATGTTCACCGGGAGCTGACAGGATGGCGCCGAGAATCCAGCGCTCATGAGTCGGGGAATGTGGCAGAGCTCTGTCTATTTGGCCCATGATTCCACCTCCAAGACCGGAAGCGTGGGATTCGTAACTGAGTTGGTTATCCGTGCCTCTCGGCTCTCGACCTGCCGTTTTTTGCTATAGAAGGGTTTGGGAACTGGCACCCCACGGCTTTGGGCGGCCAGTATGGTCCGCTCCATCACATCGCTGAGCAGGTTGTCATTACGGGTGGAGAAGTAGTGCTCGTAGATTCCCTGAAACTGCGGAGTCCCCATAGGCAGGTCACTACCAAGTGCCTTCCAAGCCGCCGTCCGCTGCTGCGTCTCTCTACTGCTGTGTACTGCTGTGTTTTCTTTGTTTCGCCCAAAAAGGGCAATCTCTGCGCCCTCTAGGGGCAATCTCTGACCATCTGATTGCCCTTTTCGGGAAGTCTCTTCGGGTAGTGATTGCCCTTTCTGTCCAGTCTCCTTTGCCGTCCAGATGTTCCACTTTCTGCTGTTGCGTACTGCGATTACATATCCATAGGGCGTGCGCCGTCGAGTGATGTAGCCTTGTTCCTCCAGTGTGCCGAGCTGGTCACGAACGGATTTATAGGTGGAACCCTTTACGGTGTCCATGATCTCGGGAATCTTGATGGGCTTTCCCCCAAGAACATTGCCAACTCCATCTCGTTCGCCATCTTTTGGTATTCGGTCGATGAGCCACATGAAGACCCAGACTGCGTTGCCGATCCGTTTGTAGTGGTCAAAGATCCCGTTCCACACGGGAATTGGATAGGAATCGCCGTCGCCACACTTGCGCCCGTGGCTCACGACTGGACCACCTGATTGGCGAAGAGAGGTGTAGCCCCGGCCCGCTCTATTTCGTCGGGTACTGGCGAGGGCGTGTTCACGTGGTTGACTCCATCGGCGAATCATCGGCGAACTTGGCAAGCCGCACTAGATCGTCCCGAACAATTGGCTTCCCGGTGCTGAAACGACGCACAAGCAAACGAAGAGACGCACCTAATACCAAGCGGCGGTCGCTGGGAGTCAGGACCTTTTCGTTTGGTTCTTGACGAGTTTCGATTTGGAGTGTAAGAGTTGTGGTGTTCATCAATTTTTCCTTTTCCGTGAAACGATACTGGCCCGACGAAGGTCGCAACCCTTTGCCGGGCCAAACTTTTTCATGCCCGAACCTCGGTCAAGCTCGCATGTTCACGCTCTTCGTCCTGCCGAATCTGGCGCTTGGCTTCCAGCCGCTTTCGATACGCCTCAAACGAATCTTTGGCGATAACGATTCGCTTGTTCTCCCGGTGGGCCTTCAATAATCCACGCGTGATCGCCAGATAGATATTGGCGGAATGAGCGTTCGCGAGGATTGCGGCCTCTTTGACGGATAGAGTGTCAGCGGTAGTTGAAAGCATCTTTCCTCCAGGCTCCAGGGATTGTGATTTCCCAAGAGCTGTGAAATTTCCCGGCGGTATTTCTCCAGGAATACTTAGCTTAATTACGCAAGGAGAACAGCTAAAGGGAATGATTACGAACCTAATTGGGACGAGTTTTGTCCGCTTTATTTTTCGAGATTGTAAGATGGTGCGGGGAATTTAGTGAGGGTGTCCCAACTACTGAGGAGTCTTTCAGCATTCGTTCTATTTCCGGACTTTACCTGATGGCGCAGGCTGTCAACGCTAACGCCATAATGCACCTCCGCCAGTTTGCACGCGGAAGTGAGCAGGTTAGCAATCTGTTGGAGGTGCGGCTCTCCTGTTTTTTGTCTTACGTGCAGCTCAATGGCCCGAGCTGCGTCATTTGTCTCAATACGATATGGAACCGCTGCATCGATAGACCGCGCGATGTACCCTAGCTCTCCTTTCAACCGGAAGTAATCTTCCATTGGAATTGGAGCTTCTGGGGTTGGTCGAATAATCTCCCTTCCATCGCGCGTCCGCTTCTTGCCGACACAGAGCCATGTCAGAAACTCCGAGAGTTCCCGTGCTTTTTTCGCATGAGACTTTAGGCTCTTATCGCTTATACCCAAGCGCTTAAGAGCGCTCCGTCTCTCCCTGGGCAGCCCGACTGATAGGACGTAACGACAGGTGGCATGTACCAATAATTCCCGATTGCAGTCGCAGAACGGCGGTTCGTCCAACGATGACGGCTTTTCTCGCAGTTTATCTCTCAGGAGCGTTATATTCATTGGCTTTGTTTCTTTGGCTTCGGGCCGGGTCTATTCGTTCGCTTGAGTTTCTTCCCCTTCGCAACGTCAGCCTTGCTCCACAGCCACATTCGCCGACCATCTGGCAGACGGAAGGATGCCGGCTTGACTGCCCCAGCCTTGATCCATCGGTGCAATGTTAGCTGATGGACGCCAATGCGCTTCGCTGCTGCTGGTGTGCTCAGTCTGCGCTTCATAGATTCTCAGTATTATGCATAGTATCTTAGTTCAATGCAAGACTTGTGGTTGACTCTGTGCGATTTTCACGCATCATAGCTCCGTGAGCGAGGAAAACTCAACGAACAGACCGCAAGCGGGAACGTGGATCGAGATTCCACGCCAGCCTAAACAGAATCGCTGTCATCAATGCAAAAAGCGCACATTCTTCTGGACGCTCGAACCTGAGGGCTATCTTTGCAAGACGTGCGTGAACCTCCGCAACATGCCTCAGGTTCCTCCGGCATGCCCCAGCAATAGTGGCAAAAAGAGCAGGTCAACAATTGCGCCGGCAACGAAAAATGCCATTCTGGCGAAGAGGGCGAACGGCCAGTCTAAGTTGAGCATCGCCAGAGATGTGCATGTGGCACCTGGAACGGTGCGGAAAGTCTTGGACGAGGCCGATTTTGACCAGCTAGTGCAGCAGGGCCGAAGCGATTGTGCCGGCCTACTGCCAGAGGCAATTAAAGGGCTAAAACGGGCGTTTGAAAGGGGCGAGGGCGCTACGTGTTGCCGGTTCTTGGAAGGGATGGGCGTCCTTGGAGAAGATAAATCGCATCGTAACGGCACCATGCCGCTCAATCCGGTGCTGCATCAGCAGATCATGAATCTCTACTGTGGAAGTACTACGCCAGCCAGTGAATTGGAGAAGGATATAGCAAAAGTAGAGCAGCCCGGCGTCGGCAATAATTTCTCCGAAAAATAGCCAGCCATAACCAGGCTGGAAGAGGCTGGAAGACTGGGGGAAGCTTGAAATGCCAGTGCGAGCGCCGTCCGCGGGCTAACTGATACGACATAGGTACTGATCCGAAAGAGCCAAACAGCGCAACAATTAGTGGATTAACTGTCCGCCGTGATGGAGGTGCGCTTCGATGAATAGGGCTCTCCTGCTCCTGCTCATTACCTTGTCCGCTGGAATCTTTGTAGAGGCACAGACAAGCCCTAATTCATCCCCACCTCCGACTTGTAAAGCGTATTTTACTGTTCTCGAAACCGACGAAGTTACAGTCGGACTTCCGATGCTCGGACTCAACGCACCTCAGCTCAGTTGGTATTCGAAACACGGTAACACTGGCAAGCTAGCCGGGATTTGCTATTGGGACTTAACTGGTAAAAGATCACAGCTTTCGCTCGCAGAATTTATTAGCAGGGAAAAATCCGGCTCTCTGCAAGAGCCAGACGCGCCTCTTTACATAATTACTTGGGGCGAATCTCTCATTGTCGCAGCCGTATTCTCACACTTACCAGACACAGGAAACCAGCCAAGTTAACGTCACAGATCAAAACGGGAATACAAGCAGCGGAACGGTGACAGTTCCGGTGACACATACGCATTCGGGAACGAAACGGTACTACGTAGCAGCAGGGACTCTGCAACGTTGGGACAAGAAGACGCAGGCATTTATCCCAGTTGGGCCTCTTCACAACCACAACCGAACAGTCTTTACCTCAGCCTCCACGTCGCTGCTCAAAGACGGGCTGGATGCAGTCAGAAAGGCCGAAGAATCACAAAAGTAACTGGCCTCATTGGACAGGTGACTGGTCGCCGCTCGGCCAGCGCTCCTCAATCTTTTTGAGGATGCGCTCGGCTTTCTCTATCGCGTCAGTGATTGCAAACTCCCGCGCCGGGCATGACTTGTCGCCTATTTCGTGAAGTTTCTTCGTGGCCAGAATCGTTGCGGCAAAAAGGATTGCGTATTTCCGCTGCTCGCCCATTGAGTCCTCCAGCGGAAACGGGGCAATCAGGATAACACGTCCTCACGATGTGTGAAGATGAGGCGCTGGGTGCTGGTTCCCACGGTCGAGGACGAATAAGCTGGGTTATTGCCGGGTGGCTGTAAGTGTCCAGACTATATAGGGGTCAGTTTGGACGGCCCTCACTTGCCTTCCATGGTCGGCAATTACAAAATTGAAATGCGCATGATTCGTCGTATCGTTAAGTGAGCCGGTACAATTCTGGGCCACCGTGTACGTCCCGATGAAATTCAATGAGGAAGTTGTGCCTCCTACGTTTATAGTGAAAGACCCCGAAATATTTCCATCGCCGTCAGCGGTGACAACGCCAGCCTGAGCAAAAGGTACGGGTACCGGCCCACCCAAGACAAATCCGTCACCAGAGAAACCGTACCCGTCGCGGAGAGTTGCAAGGCTGCATCCCTCTTCGCCTTCGGCGTAAACCTTGGGCAAGATACTGCCAACGTGCTTAGTCTCCAAGGCCGTAACCGCAATTAGACACACCACAAACACCGCAGCGCCAAAAATCAATGCTCTACGCATGTTAACCTCCTGTTGCTCTTCTGGATGTCGAGGGAACCTAAACCTGGAATTAGGAGAGCCTACTCCTGTGGCCTATAGAGCGTCAAGCGGCGGGCTACTGCTGGCTTGTGCGCCGGTAGGTAGCGAAAACATTTCTTTTGTGGACAGAATTGGGCGGTCGCTAATCGGCTGCAATTGCAACACCGGGAGACTCGCAATTCGCGAGGGTTTTGTGGACAAGACTGCGACTGTATCCCAACTCAGTGGCGATCTCGCGTACGGTGCGCCCCTGCGCTCGAAGGCGAGCTATCTTGGGGGCGTCCACAATCATGCGCGGGCGGCCAAGCTTGCGGCCTTTCGCCTTGGCATTCCGTAAACCGGCTCTTACCCGTTCCACAATCAACGAACGTTCCAGCTCGGCCACTGCTCCCAAAACGGTGAAGACCATCTTGCCCGCCGGTGTGGTGGTGTCCACCTGCTCAGTGAGACTGGCGAACGCAATTCCGAGTGCATTGAACGTCTCGAGCGCCCTGAGCAGATGACTTACGCTCCTGGCGAACCTGTCAAACTTCCAAACCGCCACCACGTCAAAGCGGCGCTTGTGCGCATCGGCCATGAGCCGGTCCAGCTCCGGCCGGCGGTCCTTTGAGCCGCTGACCGTATCCACGTAGCATCCGACAACCTGCCAGCAGCGGGCCTGAGCGAATTGCTCAAGCTCACGGGTTTGCATGGTGGGATCCTGTCCGTTGTTCACTGTGCTCACTCGAGCGTAGATGGCGGCTCTCATAGTTCATCTCCATCTCAATTTGAACTCCGAACCTAGGTAAGTGCTCACTTCGGCTTGCGACCTCTCCCTTTGCGATAAGTTTCTGTCTTAATCTGATTCAGTTTCTTCACGTCGGCATTGGACCAAAGTCTGACGGCGCGACCATTGCGGATTATGGCCTTAGGTGGCTTGACCCTACCCTCTCGAATCCACCGCTGTAACGTGTGGCGGGCTATTCCAACCTTCTTGGCCGCTTGTGACGTTGCGAGGTCTCGACTCATATACGGATCATGTGTACCATATTTAAGAGTGCCTGTCAAATCAATTTCGCAGTTTTATTCGTCTTTTATTGCCTTTTGAAGGGACATGCCATCGAAGCACCCAAAAAGCCGTGCCGGTCTCGTTTAAACTTACACTTGCCCATACAACTTTTCCCAAAATCGCTTTTTTGCGTCAGCGCTGGGCTTGGCGAAAACGAGAAGAATGGCGAAAACAGCCAATTGCCTAACCTTTGTAAAGTCCCCAAACAAGCCTTCCGATTCGTTGACTTGCTCCAGATCGCAACCTAAGATTGCGGCACTGTGGCGGATACCGACACGCTTATCGGGCAGACCGTCTCGCACTACCGCATCCTCGAAAAGCTCGGTGGCGGCGGAATGGGTGTTGTCTACAAAGCCGAGGATACGGAGCTCGGCCGCTTCGTTGCTCTGAAGTTCCTTCCCGATAACCTCGCCAAGGACCCACAAGCCCTCGAACGCTTTCGCCGGGAGGCTCGCGCTTCTTCCGCCCTTAATCATCCAAACATTTGCACGATTCACGACATCGGTAAGCAAGGACACCAGTCCTTCATAGTCATGGAGTGTCTGGAAGGCGAGACCCTTAAACATCGCATCGGAGGCAAGCCTCTTCCACTCGAAGAGGTTCTCGATTGGGGAATCGAGATTGCCGATGCACTCGATGCTGCTCACGGCAAGGGAATCATTCACCGGGACATCAAGCCGGCCAACATTTTCGTCACAGGCCGTGGCCACACCAAAATTTTGGATTTTGGACTAGCAAAGCTCTCGCTTGTTCCTGAAGGAATAAGTGTTTCTGCGATGCCAACGGCCACAGATGTTGAATTGCTGACAAGCCCCGGCACGGCTGTGGGAACCATCGCGTACATGTCTCCCGAACAGGCTCGCGGCGAAGAGCTGGATGCACGGACGGATTTGTTTTCCTTCGGTGCCGTTCTCTATGAAATGGCGACGGGCCGGATGGCGTTTCCTGGCAACACAGCAGCAGTCATCCACGACGCGATTTTGAACCGAGCACCCGTTCCTGCAGGACAATTGAATTCCGCGCTTCCGTCCAAGCTGGAAGAAATCATCACCAAAGCGCTCGAGAAAAACCACAAGCTGAGGTACCAGCATGCCTCGGAGATTCGCACTGACTTACAACGCCTGAGACGCGACACAGAATCTGGCAAGGCGACAGTTCCTAGTGCTACCCCTGCGCCGGTGGTACGACGAAGAACACACCTCTGGGCCTACGCTTCAGCGGCTATCCTGGCTGTTACGCTCGTTGCTGCTGCGCTTTTCTTGCATAGCCGTAAGGCACATGCGCTGACAAATAAGGACACGATTGTACTCTCCGATTTCGATAATAAGACGGGGGACGCGGTGTTCGACGAGACGCTGAGGCAGGGGCT
>Ga0126373_10005039_pt1 | contig 10193 bp, 10 predicted proteins | sample PanSoiMetPlot_11_FD_92545 | JGI IMG/M metagenome (GOLD analysis project Ga0126373, IMG submission 92545) | Tropical forest soil microbial communities from Panama - MetaG Plot_11 | ecosystem: Environmental > Terrestrial > Soil > Tropical forest > Bulk soil | place: Panama | collected 2016-02-17 | reverse complement strand
TTGTATGGCATTGTAGGACAGTGAAATTGAGCCAATGAGGAGAGAGCAAGAACTGAGCTTCTTCGGCGGAGCAAAGAAAAGAATTGGAAGCACAATCAGGCCGCCTTGTCGTTTACGCTCACAACCACCGCGTGACCATTGTTGAAGCCGTATCCGAGGTCCGTTCCGGCTGGACCGGACGTGGTCCCAAGCTCCTCAGACTCCTGGCCAATCCCCAGATTCAGACGATCGTGGTCGCAAAAAACAGTGCAGGCCATGGAGCAATAAGAGCATGTTCCCTCCCTGAAGCACTGGGCCATCCATAGTGGATCAAGAGGGGGTGTAGTTGGTCTTGTTTCTTCTTCTTTCTTCCCCTTGTCGCCGCAGCTCCCGGTATGCTAGCGTGGGCCTAGGCGAATAGAAGGCGAAGCATGGGGCCGCTTCGGAGGGAACCGATCCGTGCCAGGCAACGATAACAGACAGGTCTTCACCTACCAAACACGGGTGTCGGCAACACCCGAAGAAGACCAAGAGCTTCGGGAGTATGCGGTGCTGTTTGGCCGTGTCGAGCGCACTCTCTATGGGGAAATGCAAAAGGGCGCCGATGCGAACCGACTCAAGTCAGAATATCTGGTCCGCTTCGCGATCACTGCGCGCCAATTCAACGCGGTGCGCATCCAGTTGCAGGGTAAGATCGAGGCCATCCGAAAACTGCTTCCCGTACAAATCGAGCACTTACGAACTAAGATCGGCAAAGCCAAAAAGGTCATAAGCAGGCTCAGCAGACAACTGCCCGGCTCCAGTCAGCTTCATCAGAGACGGAGGCGCTTGGCTCGTCTCGAACGCCGTTTGCAACAACGGGAAGCGGAGCGCAAAGCCGATCAGGTCTCCCTGTGCTTCGGCTCGAAGAAGTTGTTTCACGCCCAGTTTCATCTGGCAGAGAACGGACTCCAATCGCACGCCGAGTGGAAACGGGCCTGGATTGAGGCGCGGTCCAACCAGTTCTTCGTCCTCGGTTCGAAGGACGAGACGGGCGGGTGCCAGGGTTGCGTGGCCACGCGTGATCCGGACGGCAGCTACAGTTTGCGCGTGCGACTGCCCAATACGGCAATGGGGCGGCATCTGGTTCTCACGGGCGTTCGCTTTGCCTACGGGCAAGAGCAGTTCGAAGAATCCTTGGCCTGCCGCCGGGCTTTGTCCTATCGCTTCCAGCGCGACGGCAAAGGATGGCGCGTGTTCGTCTCCACCGAAGCCTCGCCGGTAAAACGGATGACCGACCGGCGATTGGGCGCCATCGGCCTCGATCTCAATCCCAATCAGCTGGTGCTCGCCGAAGTCAACCATTGCGGTAACTTCCGGGGCGGCGAACACATTCCCTGCGTGACTTACGGCAAGAGGAGAGAGCAGGCCAAGGCCGTGGTCGGCGATGCCGTGAAACAAGTGATGGCCATTGCGGTTCGATCGCGCAAGCCCTTGGTCATCGAACGCCTGGACTTTGCGAAAAAGAAGGCGGCTCTAGAAAATGCGGGAAGCGGACGAGCCCGCATGCTTTCGAGCTTTGCCTACCGGCAAGCGATTCAATCGCTGCGAGCCGCGGCGTTTCGTGCGGGAGTAGAGGTCCTGGAGGTCAGTCCCGCCTATACCTCCACCATCGGAGCGGTCAATTACGCGGCTCGTTTTGGGATCAGCATTCATCAGGGCGCAGCGATTGCGATCGCCCGTAGAAGTTTGGGTCTATCGGAGCGTCCGACGGTACGGGTAGCGCGAGTGCCGACCCGTCGCGGCGGCCATGTCACTCTACCCCTACCTGCACGGAATCGGGGAAGACATGTATGGTCGCTTTGGTCGAAGGTTTCTCGACAGATCCGAGCGGCGCTTGCAGCGCATGTGCAGTTGCTTCCCGCATCCGTGGGAAGCACACCGGCGTCTCTGTGTATCCAGACGTCGTGTGCTACCTGACATTGCATGGTGAGACCCAGCACGCGAATCCGTTTCCAACGCTGTTCGGGAAACGTGGTGGCATAAAATGCCATATTTCAAGAACGGTGTGTTTCCGGCTCAACTCTGTCTGAGAAATCGTCTCTTTCAGCTGCAACCCTCCTTGAACGTCTACGTCAAGCAACCGTTCGTGTCTCGATGTACAACCAAGCGACGGGGAACGTTGCCATGGAAGTCTCAGATAAATCAAGGCTTACGGACCAGGCTTACTGGGACGAGGTCTTTGCAGGTGCAGTGCCCTCCCCAAAGCCCTCAAAGCCGTGGCGGCGGTTGCTCCCGGAAACACCGCAAACCCGGCAGTTATGGCGGCACATCCTGCCGCCGCTGGTCCCCAAAGGTCCAGCCAAAGTCGTCGAACTCGGTAGCGCGCCGGGAGCTACCCTGCTTCGCTGGCGGACGCTTTTTGGTAATGAGGTGTTCGGAGTGGACTTTTCCGAGAATGGGCTCAAAGCTCAGCGGGAATTATTCGCGCTCTACGGCATTACCGATGAGCACAGCATCCGTGCCGATTTCCTTTCCGACACCTTTCAAACAGAGTACCGAGAAGCTTTCGATATCGTTTACTCGGGTGGCGTGATTGAACACTTCAGGGATCCTGTTGAAGTCGTGAACGCTCACCTCCAGATACTGAAGCCCGGTGGCTTGTTGATGATCAGCATCCCGAATATTGCTGGCATTTACCGGCCTCTCCTTGCAAAAAGAACCGTCGACGCACACAACCTTCACATTATGCGACTGGAGCGTTTTCGTGCGTTGTTTCGATCGCCCGTAATACAGCCTCTGTTGTGCCAATATTTTGGACAGCTCAATCTTGGTGTCGCCTACAGTGGCCATAACCGAAAGAGCAGGTGCTTGCTTCGAGTTCAAGCACTGGCCAATATGTTGCTGAGAATCGTTTCGTTTCCCGAGAACCGCTGGACCAGTCCCTGCTTGCTTTTCATCGGTCGCAAACGACTCTTCGGTTGAGCCGGCCCGATAGGCGTTAGGGCTGTGCGGCGAACGACAAAGAAACTCGCCATAGAATCCGGCGTGGCGAAGGGATCGCCCCCCATTCAGTCAGAGCTACTTGCTGGCGATCGAGCCGGTGCCCCTGATCTTTGCCTTTTGATTTATCATTCGCTTTAATGGCGAAGAAAATACCCAATTTCGAAATCACTTGTCCCTGCTGCAACGCGGTCCTGAAGGTCGATACCGAGACGCGCGCGGTAATCTCGCACACGGCCGCCGTAAAGCCCAAGACCTTCAGCGACATGGAAGCCGCGGCCAAAGCGATGCGCGAACAGGACAACCGGCGCGAGTCCATCTTCCAGCAGTCGGTCGAAGCTCAGCGGCACGCCTCCGATCTGCTGGAGAAGAAGTTTCAGGAAGCGCTCAAGAAAGCGAAAGAGACTCCGGACACCGGCAAGCCGATTCGAGACTTTGATCTCGACTGATGCGCATGCCGCCCGTCGGTCCTCCGCTGCTTCTCGGCCATCGCGGTGCGCGGGGTATCCGATCGATCCCGGAGAACACGTTCGCGTCGTTTGATCGCGCCCTCGCCGATGGATGTGACGGATTTGAGTTCGACGTGCGAGTGACGTCGGACGGCGGGCCCGTGGTCTGCCATGACCCGCGCTTCAAACGAATCGAGATCGCGCAGGCAACTGCGGATCGGTTGCCTGAGTTGCCGCTGCTCGAGCAAGTTCTTGACCGATATGCGCAGCGTGCATTCCTCGATATTGAATTGAAAGTTGCCGGCGTCGAGGGGGTCACGGCAAGTCTGTTGCGCAACTTTCCTCCCCGCCGTGGTTTCGTAATTTCGTCTTTTCTTCCTAACGTGCTCGAGAGGCTCCACGCTCTGAATTCCACCATTCCCCTGGGACTGATCTGTGAAAAGAAGAAGGAACTGTTGGGGTGGAGTCGGCTGCCGATCGAATACGTGATTCCGCACAAAAACTTGGCGCAGCCCAGGCTCCTCGAAGAATGGAAAGGTGCGCAGAAGAAGGTCCTGGTGTGGACCGTGAATGAGCTCAGAGCAATGCGGCGACTCCGAGACTGGGGTGTGGACGGGATTATTTCCGATGACCCCGCTCTGCTGGCGAAAACTCTCGCGAATTCGACGTCCGCCTAGCTCTCGACCCCTGCGGCAGCGGTGCTTGCCCCCGAGATGGCAGCTCTCGCATCTTTGATTTCTGTTTTGATCGTCTGTTCCCAATCGAGATGTGGAATTGCTCGCCTCAAGTAGACAATCCAGCGAAACCTGCGCCAGTTTTAGATTTGGGGGAGGTCTTTTCGGATGGCTGAAGGCCTCGGCACTCGTTCCTAACATCGCGCGGGCCGGGGCCGGTGTGCGGCACAGCCCGTCGAAGCCAATGGCTAATCCGCTGCTGCCTCCAGGGCCGAAATGGCGCGGGAAGGCCGCTGCATGAAGGCGGTACGCTCGGTTTCGAAGGCTTCCAGATGCGCGCCCAGATCCTCCTCTTTCCAGCCGAGAACAGCCCCAATCCGCAAGGCGGCTTCGCGACTGCAGGACTCCGACCAGCACGCCCCAAGCGCCACCGGAACACGGCGCAACAGCGCATCGGCGAGCGTCACCGCGTATTCATTGCGATAGGCCTCCACCGCCTCGGCGACGATATGAGAAGTGTGCGGGCAAATGGGAGCCCGCAAATCTGCGCCCACCAGGGCGGTGCGGGCGATGTCCATTGCCTTTTCGCCGTGCCATTCCATGAGGCCGCGCGCAGTCTCTTCGGAAACCGAACCGGCCCGCGAAATCTCAAGAACTTGCTGCTCGATCATGGGATCGAGCGCGCTGCCCGGCCCGACCAGCACTGATTGGGGCTCTTTCACCGGCAACCCGATCTTGCCCGCCAGTTCACGCGCCAGCGCGGCTGCCGTCGTCAGCTTCCCACCGATCACGGAGATCATCCGCTGGGCGCCATCGTCAGAGTGATCGTGCAAGAAATGGCGGCGAGTCACCGCAGAAGGATTATTCCCAGCCGAGTTCGGCAGCGGGCGCACTCCGGCGAACGCATATTTGATGTCCTTTGCCGAGAGCTTCGCCTTCGGAAACAGCCGCGCGGCCGTCTTGACGAGATATTCGATTTCTTCCACCGTAGGCGACGTCCTGCCCGGATCGCCGCTATCGGGAACTTCCGTCGTTCCCACCAGCAACTGCTCGTTCCAGGGCAGGACAAAAACCGGGCGGCCATCGGCCGCCTCGGTGTATAGAGCCGAGTTTGGAGCGCCGGAGAAACGCGGCAGGACAATGTGTGATCCGCGCACACCACCAATCAGAGGCTTGCCGGTGCGGACCGTCGATCGCTGGCAAATCCGGTCGACCCAGGGGCCGGTGCAATTGATGACCCAGCTGGCGTCGACCTTCTGATCTTTTCCCGTGGTGCGGTCCCGCAGCAGCACTCCCCGCGCCCGGCCCTGTACTACATCGACAGCCAGCACCTCGCAGTGATTTCGGATCACCGCTCCCGCTGCCGCTGCTTCGCTCATCCACTCGGCAACCAGCCGCTCCGGGAATTCGCACTGGGCGTCCTCGTAGTTCAAAATCAACCACCGATGGCCTTGATCCAATGCGCGCTCGATTCGCGCCATTTCCATCTCGCTCGGATTCGCGGATCGATGCCCGCCGATTCGCTGGTACAGCCACAACCCCGCGCGCACTTTCAGCGCACTGCGGCGACTGGTTTCGTTCAAAAGGAAAAGGAATTGAATGGGCTGTACCAGATGCGGGCGCTCCCGCAAAAGCCGTTCGCGTTCGCGAATCGATTCCCGAACCAGGCCGATTTCTGCATGCTCCAGATAGCGCAGGCCGCCGTGGATGATGCGGGTGGAGCGGCTGGTCACGCCCGAGGCAAAGTCGTTCTGCTCAACCAGAAGCACTTTCTTGCCGGCGCGGGCGCACGCGCGCGCTACGGCGACACCGTTAATCCCGCCTCCAATCACGACCACATGGAAGTGCTGTCCCTCGAGCGAGGACCTTGGTTTGACTGCTAAGCTCATGATTCCCAAGTAGTTGCCGGACCAAGATTGGCGAACCGTAGCTGAGAGCCTTTGCTTTCACGCCCAATGCTCTGATTTTCGAGCCTAGTGCTGCACTCCATGTAGGTCACGATAGTGCAGAGGATGGATGCGAATATTTCCCTCCCCGAAATGATACCGAAAGTAACTCTGTAGAGCTCAGAGATGCCCCACATCCCTCAACAGAAGAAAACCGGCCGAATGGGATGGAATTTGGCCGGTTGTTCCTCCCAGAGTCTCGTTCGTTAAGCAGCCCTGCGGAACTCTCCTCCCGCCTGTTCGCTGAATAGCTGAATCATCTCGCGGTTGAAGGCCGGGATGTCCTCCGGCTTACGGCTGGTCACAAGTCTACCGTCCCTGACGACCTCCTGATCGACCCAGTTCGCACCGGCATTCTTCAGATCGGTTTCAAGCGACGGCCAGGAAGTGACCGTATGCCCGCGTACCGCATCGGCTTCGATCAAAGTCCACGGTCCGTGGCAGATCGCAGCAACGGGCTTCCCGGTGTCGACAAAGTGCTTGACGAATTCCACGGCCTTCGGCTGCATACGAAGCTTGTCAGGATTCATCACCCCTCCCGTAGCAGCAGCGCGTGATAATCCTCCGGCTTCGACTCATCGAGCGGAACATCGACCGGAATCTGATTGCCCCATTTCCCGAGGTTCCACCCTTTGACTTTATCGCCGGCTGAAGAAATCACCATGGTGGTAGCGCCCGCGTCATCCAGAGCCTTTCGCGGCTCCAGCAGTTCTGCCTGCTCAAATCCGTCGGCCACGAGTATTGCTACTCTTTTTCCTCGGAGATCGATTGCCATCTGGTTGTACTACTTTGATGAACGCTTTTCGCCCGTTCCAAATATTTCCAAACCAGTTCTACGCCTGCCTAAAAATGAGCGAGTGTCTTTAGGATGCTGGCCCGCAAGTCGCGGTTGGCGCGGGCGTTGACCCCGAGGTGGCCTTCGCCCTTGCTCCCGCAAACGATTTTGCTTCCCGCTGCTTCGGCTGCGATTGCTTCCCCCATCCACCGTCATTTACATTGGAGTGCTCAATGCCCACGACTGGAGAACGCTTCGAACGCGCCGTCGCGATCATGGAACGACTTCGTGCTCCCGGCGGTTGTCCCTGGGACCGCGAACAGACATTCGACTCCATCAAGCCCTACACGCTGGAGGAAACCTACGAGGTTCTGGAAGCCATCGACAACCGCGACTGGCCGGAACTGGCGGGCGAACTCGGCGATCTTCTGCTGCAAGTGCTGTTTTATGCCGAAATGGCCAAGGAGCAGTCTTCCTTTTCAATCGACGACGTCCTCGATCGGCTCTCGAGCAAGCTGATTAACCGCCATCCGCACGTTTTTGGCGATGTGAAGGCCGATACGTCGGCCGAAGTCAAGCGAAACTGGGAAGCCCTCAAAGTCGAAGAACGCAAGAAACGAGGGGAGCAAGAGGGCGCTCGACAGCCGGAGAGGCATTCCGTTCTCTCCGGAGTGTCGTCGGCCATGCCATCGCTGCTGGAGGCGCACAAGCTCAGTTCGCGGGCGGCCGGAGCCGGATTCGAGTGGCCGAACATCGACGGGCTTTTTGAAAAACTCGAGGAAGAAGCCGGCGAATTACGCGAACAGCTGCAAGAATTTCCCGCCCCCGGGCCGCGGCCGCAAGGACGAGGCGTGGCGGGGGCAGGTCGCGCCGTGGTTCCCCCGTCGCTCGAAGCCAAACTGGAAGAAGAAGTAGGGGATCTTTTCTTCGTGATTGTGAACATCGCGCGTTATCTGTCCATCGATCCCGAATCCGCCCTGCGCAAAACGAACCGAAAGTTCAAACGCCGCTTTCAGTGGATGGAAGACCGCCTGCATGAATCCGGCCGCTCACCGGAAAATGTCTCGATGGACGAACTCGAATCCCTCTGGCAACGCGCTAAGGTTCACGAGCGGGAGAAATCCGCGTGAGCTCTGACCCGGTCGAACTCCGACGCTGTTCTGGCATCGAGGATTTTCGCGCCTGCGTCGCCCTGCAGAAAGAAGTCTGGAATTTCTCTGACGCCGATTTAGTGCCGCTGCGGATGTTTGTGGTCGCCGACAAGATCGGAGGCCAGGTCATGGGCGCCTTCGACGCCGAAGTCATGGTTGGATTTGCGCTCTCCGTACCGGGCACGCGCTCCGGCCACGTGTACCTGCACTCCCATATGCTGGCGGTGCGCAAGGATTTTCGCAACGGCGGGCTGGGACGGCGATTGAAACTCATGCAGCGCGACGATGCCATCGCGCGCGGCATCGACCTGATCGAGTGGACCTTCGATCCCCTCGAAATCAAGAACGCTTATCTGAACATTGAAAAACTGGGCGCGCTCGCCCGCCGCTACAACATCAACCAGTACGGCATCACCTCCTCGCCGCTGCAGGGAGGATTACCCAGCGACCGGCTGATTGCGGAATGGTGGCTGAAATCGAAACGCGTGGAAAGCCTTCTGGCGAACGGAAAGAACGCGCCCATCCGGACAGAATCCACCATCGGAGTGCCGGCGGAGATTTATGATTGGAAGGCCGCGGCCGGAACGCGTGCCAAAGCGCAGCAGGTGCAGGAGCGCAATCGCGAGCAGTTTCTGCGTGCCTTCGCCGACGGGTACGCCGTTCTAGGCTACGAGCGCGATGCCAAAGGCAACGGCAAGTTTCTGCTCGGCCGCTGGGATGAGAAGTGTTCGTACGCGTCGGAAGCACCATGAGCAAGCTCGAAAGTTTCAACCTGGCAAAGTTTGTAACGATTCGCGGGGCCGGCCGCTTGTACTTTGAAGCCTTGAAACCTGAAACCGTAAAACAACTGAAAACTCCTCAATGAAAATTGAAGCCATTACTCTCCGTGAAATTCAAATGCCGCTCGTCCACTTTTTCGAGACGAGCTTCGGACGCACTTACAGCCGCCAGATTCTGCTCGTCACCGTTCATTCCGAAGGTGTGGACGGCTGGGGGGAAAGCGTCGTCGGCGAGAATCCGTTCTACAGCAGCGAATGGATCGAAAGCGCATGGTCCACGCTCATTCATTATCTGATCCCCGCTCTGCTCGGGAAGCGAATCCAATCCGCCCGCGACGTGCCTTGCCTGTTCGCGAAAGTTCGCGGTCATCAGATGGCCAAAGCCGCGCTCGAGAATGCCATCTGGGAAGCCGAAGCCCTGCAGAAGAAAATGCCGCTGTGGAAGTTGCTCGGAGGCACGCGTGCCGAGATCCCCTGCGGTGTTTCCATCGGCATTCAGGATTCAGTTGAGCAATTGCTGGAGACAATCGAGGCCGAACTCGCCGCCGGATACCGCCGCATCAAGATCAAAGTCAAACCGGGCTGGGACACAAACGTACTCGAGCGCATCCGCTCGCGGTGGGCCGATATCACCCTGAGCTGTGACGCCAATTCCGCCTACACGCTCGACCAGGTCGAGCATCTGCGCAAGTTCGATCAGTTCAATTTGCTGATGATCGAGCAGCCGCTATGGAATGACGACATCTACTATCATGCTCGTCTGCAGAACCAACTGCGTACCGCGATTTGTCTGGATGAATCCATTGTCAGTGCCCGCAGCGCGGCTTTCGCGGTGGAAACTGCAGCCTGCCGCATCATCAATGTCAAAGTGGGGCGCGTGGGAGGATTCACGGAAGCCATCGCCGTCCACGATATCGCCCAATCGCACAAAGTCCCGGTCTGGTGTGGAGGCATGCTCGAAACCGGCATCGGACGCGCCCACAACATCGCGCTCTCTACCCTGCCGAATTTCAGTCTTCCCGGCGACGTGTCTGCCTCCAAGCGCTACTGGAAACAGGACATTGTCGATCCCGAGATCGAAGTGTCCCGCGAAGGGATGATTCCAATCGGCAATCAGCCGGGCACGGGATACCGCGTCCAACCAGAGGTGATTGAGAAGCTGACAGTGCGAAAGGAAGTGCTCCACTGCTAGCCTCAGATCCCGTCGGCGATCGTGTTGTCCCGCCGCTCGACCGGCCGCTCGCTTGGCCTCGAGAACTTCGGTCAGTGCCCTCCCCCGCCGCTGCCGCCGTTATGCGCCAGCTTGTCCTGTTCGTTCCTGAGTATTTCTACTCCTTTGGCGAACGTCAGATCCCCGGGCACGCGTCGAAAATCGCTGAACGTCTCGTCGGAAGTCATGCTGATGCTTTTAATCATCAGAATCTTTCCCGTGATTCTCAAGTGCATCGCCGTAATGTC
>Ga0126373_10005038_pt1 | contig 10193 bp, 10 predicted proteins | sample PanSoiMetPlot_11_FD_92545 | JGI IMG/M metagenome (GOLD analysis project Ga0126373, IMG submission 92545) | Tropical forest soil microbial communities from Panama - MetaG Plot_11 | ecosystem: Environmental > Terrestrial > Soil > Tropical forest > Bulk soil | place: Panama | collected 2016-02-17 | reverse complement strand
TATAGAGCGTTTCGCGGAAGAACGTCGCCTGGGTGGTGAAACACTTCTCGATGGAGCGTTCTCGAATTTTGCTCCGCTCAACTGCGTGCAGGACATTGGCTCTATAGCCAAGGGACTTGCTTCGCTCCTTAAGCCAGGTGCAGTCGCCATGCTGGTTCTATTTGGCACCTGCTGTCCCGCCGAGATGATTGTGGAAACTCTCCGCGGCCGTCCGCGCAATGCCCTAAGACGCTTCAGGCGCGGAGCCGCGCCGGCAAGCCTTGCAAAGCGTAGCTTTGAGGTTTTCTATCATCGAGGCTCCGAGCTGCGGCGCGCCTTTCAGCCGTGGTTTGCACTGGAACGCAAGATTGGCATTGGTATCGCCGTGCCGCCTAGCGCCGCAGAGCCTTGGATCTCTGCTCATCCTCATTTACTGGCAAAGATGGAAGACTTCGATCGCATGATGGCACGTCCGCTCGCTTCGCTTGGTGATCATGTCCTCTATCAATTCCGGCGGAAAAGCGACAGCAGGTCCAACAGCGAGGATCAAACGCATTGACTACATTGAGAAAGATCGCTGAGGTCAGTCTTCCCACTCGCTGGGCTCCTTTTCGCCTACTGGCGTTTGAGAGGAAACCGGATGGGAGAGCACATTGCCATTCCGAAACCGCACTCGCCCTTGTTCTTGGAGACATTCACACGCGGCCGCCCATCGTCCGCATCCATTCGCAATGTGCCACCGGCGACATCTTTCATTCACTTCGTTGTGACTGCCATGATCAGCTTCATCTCGCTCTGTGCCGCATCGCTGAAGAGGGGGCGGGAATCCTGCTGTATGAGCATCAGGAAGGCCGAGGCATCGGGCTGATGGAAAAGCTCCGCGCCTACGAACTGCAAGATGCTGGACTCGATACCATCGAGGCCAATCTGCATCTCGGCCATGAGGCTGATCTTCGCGACTATCGCTTGTCCGTCGAGATTTTGCGCTTCCTCAATATCGCGTCTCTGCGACTAATGACGAACAATCCGGAAAAAATCAAAGCAGTTGCGTCTTCCGACATCTCCATCGTGGAGCGTATTAGCGCGGAGGTGCTTGTTAGTCCTCATGCGGCCCGGTATTCAGCCACGAAGCGCGACAAGATGGGGCACCTCACCGGTCCAAGTGATGCCGCTGAAATCATGTATGACATCGGCAGCGAAGCGACGGAGGCAGCCTCGGAGTCCGCCCACTGCTGTGGCGAGGCAGAAGGGGTGACATTGGGGTTACATTCTTGAGACAACCCACCTATATCGCAATGCTAGCCTCGCGAAGAGGCAGAAGTTCGCCGTCGCATTTGGGCCTGCATCGAGTATTCTTTCTTGGCCTGCAGGAGTATCGGGGGATGAGTCGTGGCTGATGTTTTGTTGACGCATTCCTATCATCTTCCTTACGACACGAAACAATCGCGGAAGATGCAGCCCTACCTCCCGTTGGGAACACTCTATGCGGCTACCGCCTTGCGTAATCAAGGCATTTCAAGCGATGTCTTCGATGTGATGCTGGAAGTGCCCGATCATTTTCCGATGGCGCTCCGGCGCTCTGAAGCGAAGATTGTCGTCGTCTACGAAGACGATTTCAATTTCCTATCGAAGATGTGTCTTACCCGCATGCGCGAGGTTGCCTGGGATATGGCGCGCGCCGCGAAGGATGCTGGCGCCGTCGCCGTGGTGCACGGATCGGATGCCACAGATAATCCCCAGCTGTTTCTTGATAACGGGTTTGACTATGTACTGTGTGGAGAAACAGAAAACCTGCTAATCGATCTCTGCAGAGCCGTGCTCGATAATGCTGATGTTCCTCTCTGGGATGGATTGGTACGAACCGGAACTTCAGGTAGGCTTCTCCGCAGTTCGGAGAAGTTGGCTCGGAATCCAGGATGGTCACAGCTTCCACTCCCTGCGCGTGATCTTGTTGATCTGGAAAGTTATCGTCTGGCCTGGACGAGCGCGCATGGTTATTTCTCAACAAACATGGTGGCGAGCCGTGGATGTCCATTTCATTGCAATTGGTGCGCGAAACCAATCTCCAGTAATCATTTCCAATTGCGCGCCGCTTCGGCTGTGGCTGATGAGATGGCCTTGCTCAAACAAGCAGGCGCTGAACATATCTGGTTTGGCGATGACATCTTCGCCCTTAATCACCACTGGGTCGAGCAGTTTGGTACGGAAATCACTAATCGAAATGCTGCTCTTCCATTCAAAATCCAATCACGCGCCGACCTCATGCGCGAAGATACTGTCCGTCATCTGAAAACCGCTGGATGCACAGAGGTCTGGATGGGCGTAGAGTCGGGCTCGCAAACCATCCTCGATGCCATGGATAAAGGCATCACTGTTGATCAGGTTGCAGTTGCGCGCGAGCGGCTTGGGCATGCCGGCATTCGAGCATGCTTCTTCCTCCAGTTCGGCTATCCGGGCGAAACATGGACTGAGCTCCAGCAAACCATCAGCCTGGTGAGAAGATTGCGACCTGACGACATCGGCATCTCGTTTTCCTATCCGCTTCCAGGCACGCTCTTTTATGAGCGTGTGCAATCACAACTCGGTGCCAAACGGAACTGGACCGACAGCAACGATCTCTGCATCATGTTCAAAGCAGCTTATACTACGGACTTTTATCGTGCCGTTCGTGAGGCACTACACGCAGAGGTGGACTCTTGGTCCGAGCCCAATACGCAAAACAGTCGGATCGACTCTAGCCCTCTGTGGCAGATCGTCGAGGATATGGAACCGAGGAGCCGTCTTTCAGATGCATTTCGTTTTTCGCCTGATATGGATATCGCAGCCTCTCCAATGTTTGTTCCCGTTGACTCGTTAATTTCACCGAGCGGATCCCGACAATGAGACAGGCGCTCGAAGTTGCGTCCCCCATAGGCGCCATTGAACCCTGTCATTCAGAACCGCCGTATGGTATTCGGCTGCGTTGCCCTGTATGCAAGGGGCACGTCGGTGAGGACCGGAAGTGCAACTTTAACTCATGTAATTTCCTCATGAAGGAGACGGATGGAATCGTTCTTGCGCTAACTCCCGGACGCCTTGCTTACTTTGCCGATTTCATTACAGATTACGAACACATTCGGGCTGCGGAAGGTCGCGGTAGTCAGGACAATAATTACTATCTATCTCTCCCTCATCAAGATACGACCGGACATAATAGCGGTCAGTGGAGAATTCGCGCTAGGAGCTATGACTACCTCATCCGTCGCATACTGAAGCCCCTGGCGGGTGGAGAGACCATTCTTGATCTCGGGGCAGGCAATTGTTGGCTAAGTTTTCAGCTTGCGCGACGAGGCTATCAGCCTGTTGCCGTCGACCTGCTTACCAACCCTCAGGATGGACTTGGTGCCGCAGTCCATTACCGTCAGGTGCTTGGTTCAAGCATCCCGCGCTTTCAAGCCGAGTTGAATTGTCTTCCATTCGACGATGAACAGTTCGATGTAGCACTCTTCAATGCCTCTTTTCATTACTCTGAAGATTACGAGAGAACGCTGTGCGAAGCTCTCCGCTGCGTCAAACCCGATGGAATCGTAGTCATCTGCGATACTCCGTGGTACTCGCGAGAGCAAAGCGGAAGACAGATGATCGCGGAGCGTCGTGCTTACTTCCGTGATCGCTTCCACACCACATCGGACTCTGTGCAGAGTGAGGAGTTCCTTACAGACGACCGTCTGCGCCGTCTTGGCGAGGCGCTTTCTATTCGATGGACTGTGCATGGCCCTTGGTATGGATGGCGATGGGCCATGCGTCCGTGGGTCGCCAGGCTGCGCATGCGTCGCGAACCCTCGCAGTTTCGCATCTACGTGGCGAGGAAAAATGTCCGCTAACTCTGTCGGCCAAGGAAGCGATGCCGTCACCATCATCAGCGGCACACGTTATGCGGTAGGTCCTGATACGGCCGTTCGTGGTTCGCTTCACATAGTTGACGAAAAGTTGCAATCTCTCCACTCAGAGCCGCCGACTCTGCACACGCTAACAAGCGAAATCGACCTGGAAGGATTTCTGCTGTTGCCGGGATTCATCAACGCACACGACCATCTGCAATACGCACTCCACCCTAGATTGGGACATCCTCCCTACAGTAATTATGTTGAGTGGGGAGACGATATTCACGCAACCTTGCCTTCGGTGATTTCTCACTATAAGTCAGTACCAAAGGACGTTCGACTCTGGTGGGGTGGGATACGCAATCTTCTCTGCGGCGTCACCACCGTATGCCATCACGATCCGTTCTGGCCTGCATTGAGGGCTCAAAACTATCCGATTAAAGTACTAAGCGATTGTGGGTGGGCACATTCTATTAGGCTCGCTCCTAACATTCGTCAGGCGTGGACCTCCACACCAGATAATCGCGCTTTCTTCGTGCACGCATGTGAAGGCACGGACGAACTGGCGCGGAGAGAACTCGCTGACTTAGATAGGTTGGGTATGCTCGAACCAAAGACCGTAATCGTTCACGGTCTTGCACTGGACGGGCACGGCATCGGACTACTGCAGGAGCGTCAAGCATCGTTGATTCTATGTCTTTCCTCGAATCAATTCCTCTATGACCGCCTGCCAGATCTGAAGAACCTGAACATCATAAAGAACATTGCTTTGGGTAGCGACTCCCCCCTTACCGCTGCAGGAGATTTGCTGGATGAAGTTCGGTTTGCTATCGAAAATGCTTCCATTCCCGCGGATAAAGTCTATCGGATGATGACTGATGTGCCTGCAGCCATTCTGCGTCTCGCCCATGGAGAGGGAGAAATCCGGGAATCTGGTTGCGCTCATTTCGTCGCAGTTCGCGACAGCGGTGAATCCCCGCACGAGAGGCTGCGAACACTCTCCTGGCGAGACGTCGAGTTCGTAATGATTGCAGGCAAGGTACAACTAGCCTCAGAAGATGTGTGGTGCCGCCTCTCCCCTGCGGCACGGCAGGGCATGGAACCGCTCTGGATTGACGGATCTATCCGGTGGTTGCGCGCACCGGTTCGACAACTCCTGCAACAGGCGGAAGCTATCCTCGGGACGGAAAAGGTCCGTTTGGGTGGACGTCAGGTTCAACTCGTGGATTCCGTCGCTCCCGCCCCTCCACCGATGGCCGAACCGGCAATACCTCTGATTGCGGAGAGGACCTAGTGGCACGTTTGGGTGTGCTTTGCTATCAAGGTGCCGGCCACCTGAATCCTCTCATCGCGCTATCTCGGGAATTAGTGTCGCGAGGCCACGACGTTGTCTTTTTCCTGCCCCTTGAGTACGAGTCAAGAATTCGCGAGCAGGGTTTCGATTTCTCCCCCATCAAAGTGTCAGACATTGAGCCGAAGCGTCGTCGCGATGAAGCAGCACGGCAGCAAGAGTCCACCTGGATCGAGGAGACACGTCTCAGGCTTAGCCGTCTTGATCAAGAGATCGGTGAATACATGCGTGAATATCTCGTCGCCGTCAGTGCCGCGGCAGTCGACGCACTTCTCATGGGAGAGATCACGCTTGCGGGGCCCTCAGTTGCCGAGTTGCTACACGTCCCCTATTTTGTGGTCTCGACTTCAATTCCACACAACTTCGGATGGAGTGCGCCGCGATCGCTGCTTTCGCATCGCACATGGCAGGAACAACTCCAGACACGTATTTTTGAGGTGACGATTTTTTCCCTAAGAGGTCCCGTGCGACAGCTACTCGATCGCTACCGCCGGCAGGCGGGACTGGGACCAATTGCCAACATCGAATCAAGTTTTCCCGAACTGGCGCACATCACGCAATGGCCAAGATGTCTGGACACGCCCCGCCACGAAGTGCCCGATCGGTTCTTTTACACAGGCCCATTTGTCGATGAAGGCGCACGCTCTTCGGTTGAGTTTCCGTGGCATAAACTCAACGGCCAGCCGCTAGTTTATGCGTCGTTGGGAACTACACGGAAGGCCGATCCCGAGATTTACCATCGCATAGCTGCAGCATGTGTGGGACTCGACCTGCAACTCGTCATCACACTGGGAGGCCGGCGCAATCTCGAATCATTCGCGAATCTGCCCGGGAATGCGTTGGTAGTGGAGAACGCGCCGCAACTCGATCTACTCAAGCGGGCGGATCTCGTGATCACTCATGCAGGACCGAATACAGTGCTCGAAACATTGCTGTTCGGCAAACCAATGTTGGCATTACCCATCGCTCTGGACCAGCCAGCGGTCGCCGCCCACCTTCAAAGGCTCGGAGTTGCAGAGGTGTTGTGTCCGAATCATCGTTCGGCGGCCGAGATTCGCGAGGCGTTACTCAAACTCATGACAGACAATCGTTACCGTGAAGCAGCCAGCTTGATAAAGGTTCAACTTCAATCTCTTCACGGCACTGCTCAGGCTGCATCCATCGTGGAAGAAGCACTGGCATCACAGATCTCGCGTTACAAGGAAGTCACTAGTCTCTCCAACTGAGGGATAGCGTCTTCGAGCCTCTGATAGTACAGCTCATATGTCGCAATTCCCGCAAGTTTCTCTAAGACCTTCTGATGCTTTGCACGAATTTCCCCAGCGGAATATAACTCCTCCGACAACCTTTGCGTGGCGCTCCCATGAGGAAGTTGTATCAATGTAGGTCGTGTGGACGGCGCGCGGCGCAGATAAACCACCGCACTCACGTCGGCCTCGTCCGATCGACTGAAGAAGGGTAAGTCCGAGGCGGAAACCTCAATCGAAGGTTTTCCCTCCATGCGAGGCGTAATTTCACGGTCTCGGAGTTCGCCGAAGAGAGTCTTTGCTTCCGGCCGAAAGCGTATCCGGTGCGAATGTCCGATCACGCGTGGTGCGTCGGAGTCATTCAGTAGATAGCACGTATCGTCGGAGGTGTAAGTCCACCCAGCCCGTGCACAACCGTAAGAAAGCGTCGATTTACCGGCTCCGGAGTCACCACACAAAAGAATGCCTTTGCCTCCCTTGCTGATGCATCCAGCATGTATGTCAGTAACAACCGTGGCGCCCAACAATAGGTAGACAACCTTCTCAAGGAAGTTATGGCGCAGATAGAGTGGGTCTCTCACCGCAGATTCGTTCAACCAGACAAAGTTAGCCCCAGTACGGAGGTCGAGCACAGCCTGGTTCTCCGCATCGGCCACCATGGAATAGAGATGGTTATACTCGCGGCGTACCGGAGGCGGAAGAATCTGGCCATTCGTACTTTCGCTGACGCCGATTCTGATTTCGAGGCCTGCATCGCCATGCTGAAGCTTCCTATGGCCAAAACTCGCCTCCGCTGCCGCCATCACCTCATGTCGATTCGATAGGATGACCACAGAGAATCCAAGCGGAAAAAAAGACTTTCGCAGCGGTAAATTCATATCGCAGAGCAGCGATTCCTGCGGACGTGACGGTGGCAGTTGGTTCGTATTTGGATGAGCAACTAGGTTTGACATAGTGATAGTAGCAATCCCTCAGCTTGCGGCCTCTATCCGATCAAGGTGGCGCTGAGGTCGATATATAGAGCGTACCTGCCATCAGACAGGAGGTGTCATGCAATTGTCAGCAGTAGTTTACTGTCTCTGAATCTGTGCTACCGTCTCGATACGGTACGAGGTTTTAGCGATCTGCGGTGACAAAGAACTGACAAGCGCCAGAAGATCGCGAGACATTGCCGGGCTCCGATTTCGTTAATGTAGCCACAAGTGGTGGCTTCAACGAGGATATTAGACCGCCTACAGGGGTCCAATGAAATGAAAGCTTTCAGCGACGTTCAAACAGACAGTCTATCTCCAGCGATCCTGAAAGACGCGCTTGCCTTGAGAGGGTATGCGCTGATTCGCCAGTTGATCCCAGCTTCTGACATTAGGGCAGTTCTCGTGGAGGTTGCCGAGGTCCTCTCCAGGGCCGGATGGCTGCGGCCGGGCAGCTCTCCGTCAGACCGCATACCCGCTGGAGGAGCTGCCTACGGCGACCCTGATCCGGTCTTCAAGAAGACCTATCAGGAAGTCTTCAACCTGGAGCCATTCCACGCTCTGCCCCATCACGCTGCCCTGAAGAGGGTGATGGAGATGATCGTCGGTGATCATGTCCTGGTACACCCTAAGCCTATCGGTCGCCTTATCTTTCCCCATTGCGCACGGCTTGTCACGCATGCGCATCAGGACTACGAGTTCATGGGTGGAGATCCGGAGTTCTATACCGTGTGGATACCGTTGCACGATTGCCCACTTGAAACAGGTCCCTTGCGCATCCTTGAAGGATCTCATCGCTATGGGATTCAAGAGCACGCAAAGGAAAACCTTCACGTTCCCGAGATCCCTCTGGATGTTGTGTCTGGCGATGAGTGGGTCGAAGGACAAGTAAATTCCGGTGATGTGTTGATCTTCCACAGCCTTACGGTTCATGCGGCCGCGCCCAACATCTCCAATCGCATGCGCATCTCGCTTGACTGTAGATTTCAGGACTCACGCCGGACACTCAATCCTTCCAATCTCGTTTTTGCAGGCGAGTCCGGGAAATCCTGGGAGAAGACATATGCTGGTTGGCAATCCGAGAGTCTCCAGTACTACTGGAGACAGCTTCCGCTTACTTTGAAGCCGACGCGTGAAGATCTCGAACAGCTCGCCATTAGCGCAGACAGTCCGGCAATACGTGCGCGCTATGCCCGCATGGCGAGCCAGCTCGTCTGAGAGTAAACGGAATTGCTTTTTCCGTACGGGAAGGTGGGCCACCTTACAGAGTGGAATGAGTCGACAAGGCCAGATGAACTGGCAGCATCCTCTCCTCGCTTCGAACAAGCATTCCCTCTGTTTCCATTCGGTACCGTATCAATTCTGCAACAGTCAGCATCTTCATGCCATGTTCCTGGCAGAACACGATGAGATCAGGGACACGGGCCATCGTGCCGTCATCCTTCATAATCTCGCAGATAACACCTGCTGGACGAAGGCCGGCCATCCTGGCAAGATCCACGGACGCTTCAGTCTGACCAGGGCGCACCAACACTCCGCCTTCGCGTGCACGCAGCGGAAATATATGCCCAGGCTTCGCAAGGTCCTTCCATGTTGTTTGAAGGTCGATCGCAACCCGGATCGTATGCGCGCGATCATGCGCTGAAATCCCGGTCGTCACACCTTCTCGCGCTTCAATGCTCTCGGTGAACGCTGTCCCAAAGCGCGAGGTATTCACCGGAGTCATCGGCCTCAACCCCAAATGGTCTGCTCGCTCCTCGGTCAGCGTTAAGCAGATGAGTCCACGTCCATACCTGGCCATGAAGTTGATAGCTTCAGGCGTCACAAACTCCGCAGCCAGCGTGAGGTCGCCCTCATTCTCACGATCTTCGTCATCCACGACTACGATCATGCGGCCACGAACAAGCTCATCGATCGCTTCTGGAACCGTTGCAAATCTATTGCTCATCTGGGGCCTCCATCCACCGCGCACGAGTGTTTACTTACGGGTTGAAAAACCGGATCAGTTCCTGCATATCGTGCTCACTTAGCGCAGCGCGTACTCGCATGTGCATCGCGACGGTTCCCGAAATGCGTGGTGAGAAGCCGTCTGGTGGGTTGTGGCACCTGGCGCAGTTCTCCTTAAAGACCCTCTCCCCTTCGCTCTGAACATGGTTCTGCTTCTGTGCGGGTGTTGAGTTCTGTTGGGCAGCTTGCTGACCCTTCTGCGCTGGTTTTGATTGCGTCTGCGCGACGCAAGCAAAAGAAGAGGTCAGGAGAGCAATAGCAATGGCGTACCGGTGAAGTTGTTCACGATTCATTTCAGCGTCCTTTCCAGGCAGGGAAGAGGAACCGGTAGGTCACGCCCGTCTCCCAGATATTCACGTCTTTGGCAGAGGAGAACTGCCGCGAGTAGCTCGTCAGGATCCTCGTATTGTGCGGAAAGTTATAGTCGAGCCCAAAGTCAGCGCGCTGCGTATTCACCCCCGGCAGTGGGTCGCCCCCATGGTTGTCCGTTTTGAAGGTCTGCTGCATCCGGAACAGCGGCTCGAACCGCCCAATCCAGCTGTTGTAGCCTCCGAACTGCATCGGGCGATAGTCTGCTTCAATCCAGTAACCATTGCCATGAGCTCCGCCCGCCCACTCCGACCGCAGACGCAAGCCCGTGTTTTCCGGCTCCCACCAGACATGGACTCCGAAGAAGTTTTCGTGCGTTCCTTGCAGCAGCCGGCCATACGAGGTTCCCACCTCGAGCCGCTGCTCCGGCAGATAGAGGCTTACTCGCCCTCCGGAAGAACGAGCC
>Ga0126373_10005034_pt1 | contig 10200 bp, 10 predicted proteins | sample PanSoiMetPlot_11_FD_92545 | JGI IMG/M metagenome (GOLD analysis project Ga0126373, IMG submission 92545) | Tropical forest soil microbial communities from Panama - MetaG Plot_11 | ecosystem: Environmental > Terrestrial > Soil > Tropical forest > Bulk soil | place: Panama | collected 2016-02-17 | reverse complement strand
GTAACCTGGAGTGGCGGCAAGCTGACCCGGCGCCCGGAGCTCGGTACACAGTTTGTTTCATCGTTGTTCGAGGACCGTGAAGGAACGGTGTGGGCTGGTTCCCTGGCGACCCCCGGCCGGCTCTGCGCAATCCGAAGCGGCAGCGCTCAGTACTACGGAGAGGATGACGCCTTCGGCAGAGCCGTCTGGACTTTGTATGAGGACAGCTCAGGCAATCTTTGGGCCGGGGCACAGTCCGGCCTTTGGCGATTGAGGCCCGGTCCTCCACGGCGATACGCGACTCCGACAGAGATTATTGCTCTAAGTAAGGCTGACGACGGGCAGTTGTTAATTGCTCTGCACGGCGCAGGACTTATGCAGCTTGCTGCCGACAAAGTTCAATCGTATCCGGTTCGGGGCGCAACCAATTCGACTAGGCTGCTGCAGGACCGCGATGTCGATTCAAATCGGGTGCTGCGAGACCGCGATGGAGGTCTCTGGATCGGAACCGTGGAACGGGGGCTCATCCATCTGCATGACGGCCGGACCGACGTTTTTACGAAAGCCGATGGCCTTTCAGGCGACGTCGTCCTCAGCGTTTTCGAGGATCGCGAAGGCAATGTCTGGGTGGCCACCACGGGAGGACTCGACCGCTTTCGCGAGCTACCCGTCGCTACCATTTCTGTGAAACAAGGTTTGTCCAGCGATGCCACTCACTCCATACTCGCCACCACAGATGGGAGCGTTTGGGTGGGCGCTCATGAAGGTCTGACCAGGTTCGAGAATGGACAAACAACGATCTTCCGTAAGGCAGATGGACTGCCCGCTGATTTGGTGCAGTCTCTTTTTCAGGATAACCGCGGCCGATTCTGGGCATCCACAAGCCAGGGACTGGCTTTTCTCAAGGACGGCAGGTTTATTGCGACAGATGCCATAAGTAGCGGAGAAGTGCATTACATCACTGGGGACAAGGCGGGCAACCTCTGGCTTTCTGAGAACAACGGCCTCTTGCACTTGCGGGAGGGACGGTTGGTTGAGCAGATCCCGTGGTCAGCAATCGGACGGCACCAACAAGCTAACGTTGTACTCTCGGATGAGCACGGTGGCGTGTGGCTTGGATTCTGGGTTGACGGGGGCGTGTCCTATTTCAAGGATGGTCAGCTCGGAATGTCGTACACAACCGCTGATGGCCTGGGCCAGGGCCCGTTGCCCGATCTCCGACTCGATACGGATGGGGCGCTGTGGGCCGCAACCGAGTATGGTGGCCTGAGCAGAATTAAAGATGGCCGAATCGCGACCCTTACAAGCAGAAATGGTCTACCCTGCAACACGATTAACGGGACAATAGAGGATGACGATCGGTCGTTGTGGTTGTACACGGGCTGCGGCCTCGTGCGCATTGCGCGTAGGGAACTGGATGCGTGGATCGCGGACCCCAAACGTAGGATTGAGCTGACCGTTTGGGATGCGGCGGACGGTGTCAGACTTCGTTCGTCCGCGGCTAGTGAATACGGCCCTCGCGTCGCGAAGTCGATCGATGGGAAACTGTGGTTTGTGACCGGAGAAGGCGTTCAGGTGGTCGATCCGCATCACCTTGCTTTCAACAAGGTCCCGCCGCCGGTGCACATCGACCAAATCGTCGCCGACCACAAGAGTTATTGGCTAAACATAACGGATGCGGCGGCTTCGAACTTGCGTCTACCGGCGCGGACTCGCGATGTGCAGATCGACTACACTGCTCTCAGCCTGGTTGCGCCGCAGAAGGCCCATTTCAAATACATGCTGGAGGGCCAAGATCAGGACTGGAAGGAAGTGGTCAACGAGCGCCAGGCGCAGTACACGAATCTTCCTCCCCACCATTACCGCTTCCGTGTGATCGCGAGCAACAACAGTGGAGTGTGGAACGAGCAAGGCGATACGCTGGAGTTCTCGGTGGACCCGGCCTACTACCAAACGAATTGGTTCCGCGCGCTAGGCGTAGCCGCTGTTCTTGCACTGCTGTGGGCGGCCTACCAGTTTCGTGTCCGGCAGTTGCACCATGAGTTCGAAATGACATTGGACGCGCGGGTCGGCGAGCGCACACGCATCGCGCGGGAGCTTCACGATACGCTGCTTCAAAGTTTTCATGGAATCTTGCTGCACCTGCAAACCGTCTCCAACGAGCTTCCAGGCGGGCAGACGAAACAAAAACTCGACCGCGTTATCGATCGGGCTGCGCAGGCAATCGTCGAGGGGCGCGATGCGGTGCAGGGATTGCGCGCGTCGACGACCGAGGCCAATGATCTTGCTTTGGCGATTCGAACGCTTGGTGAAGAACTTACATCCGCTGAGAGCAGCCCGCGCCGGCCGCATTTTACGGTGCAGGTGGAAGGCGCACCGCGCAATTTGCATCCGATCGTGCGTGACGAAGTGTACCGGATAGCCGGAGAGATGCTGCGCAACGCCTTCCGTCACGCCGATGCACAGCGCATTGAGGTGGAAATCCGTTATGACGAGCGGCAACTTCGTGTGCGCGTCCGTGATGACGGGAAAGGCATCGACCCGCAGCACTTGAGCGATGACGGACGCGGAGGACATTTTGGTTTGCGCGGCATGCGGGAGCGCTCCAAGCTCATAGGCGGGAAGTTGACAATCTGGAGCGAACTGAACTCCGGCACGGAGGTGGAGCTGAGCATTCCCGGTGACCATGCTTACGGCACAGCGCCCGAGCGCCACGGATCCTGGTTGGTTGAAAAGCTCACGGGCAAGTTCTCCCGGAAAGACACGGAGCTGAAGTCATGACCGAAGCGAGTCCAATTCGGATCCTCGTGGTCGACGATCATCCAGTCGTCCGTGAAGGTGTTGCCGGGCTGGTGGGTGGTCAGCCAGACATGAGCATCGTGGGCGAGGCGTCGAACGGGCGCGAAGCAATCCAGCAGTTCCGAGCACACCATCCCGACGTTGTGCTATTGGACCTGCAGATGCCAGAGATGAGCGGGCTGGACGCCTTGATCGCGATTCGCGATGAAGCTTCCGAAGCGCGAATTATCGTGCTGACTACGTACGCCGGGGACGCGCAGGTGCTGAGGGCAATCAAAGCCGGCGCGCGGGGTTATTTGCTGAAAAGCGCTTTGCATAAGGAACTGCTCGACACCATCCGGGCAGTCCATGCGGGGAGAAAGACGATCTCTGCCGAGGCCTCCTACGAACTTGCCGAGCACGTCAGCGATGACGCCCTGACACCGGCGGAGGTGCGCGTTCTGCGGTTGATTGCCGCAGGGAACGCCAATAAAGAGATTGCAGAACAGCTATCAATAAGCGAAGAAACGGTGAAGGGCCAGGTCCGAAACATCCTGTCCAAATTGGGCGCGAAAGACCGCACTCATGCCGCCATGATCGGGCTGAAGCGTGGAATAATCGAATTCTAGCTCTCCCAAAAGAGGCCCTCGTTCGGGCCTTTTGGGGGTTACGTCTGAACCTCGGAATTCCTAACATGACTCTGTCGTGCGCCGACTCTTCTCAACCTTTGCCCACGGTGCGCCCGGGGCCGGTCTTCTTCTGCTGCGGGTGGCTACGGGGATCGCCTTGCTGGTTCAAGCAGCGATGGCATTGCGCGGGGACCCTCCGGTAGGGCCAATCCTACTTGCCGCGCTCACAGGGGTTATAGGAATACTCTTGCTCGTGGGTTTGTGGACCCCTATCACCGGAACCCTTCTAGCGGTCCTTTCGTTGTGGACAGCCTTCTTTCACCCCCCAGATCTATTGAACTGGATCCTGCTGTCGGCTCTTGGTGGTGGCTTGGCACTGCTCGGACCCGGTGGATGGTCGGTCGATGCACGCCTGTTTGGATGGAAGCGCGTCGAGCTGCCAAATCGAAAGAGTTAACCCCGCTCCTTTACCGCGGTAGTGTCCAGTCGCCCTCAATTTAGTGCACACGGCGAATCGAATTGAGGTCCATGAGACACCGTTCTAGGGTTTCCCTCAAAACGCAACTAGGTTAAACAGTGGTTCATAAGTGAGGCTCACATTCCAAGGTGAGCCGGGGAGGAAATTATGGCGGCGGCTGTTGGTTTTACGGACCTCGGAGGGCTCGTAGCATCAAGCTCTCCCGAACTGGGTGGGCTCGAAGAAGAACTCCTTTGCCTCGAATCACAGATTCGATCCGAACACAACTTCGAGGACATCGTGGGCAAGAGCGCCGCGCTGCGCAAAGTGCTCGATCAGCTGGAGATTGTCGCAGCAACCGGGGCAACGGTGCTTCTCTGCGGTGAAACCGGCACTGGCAAGGAATTGTTCGCCCGGGCCATTCACAACCTCAGTCCGCGCCGGCAGCGGGCGTTTGTGCGGTTGAACTGTGCAGCGATACCTTCGGGCTTAGTGGAGAGCGAACTGTTCGGGCATGAAAAGGGCGCGTTTACCGGCGCGTTGATGCAGAAACTAGGCCGCTTCGAGTTGGCAGATCATGGCACTCTGTTTCTGGATGAGATTGGTGATATCAGTCTCGAGCTGCAACCCAAGCTGTTACGCGCACTACAGGAACACGAATTTGAACGCCTCGGGAGTACGAGGACGATTCGTGTAGACGTTCGCCTGATTGCCGCAACGCACCGCAATCTGCAGGACATGATCCGCAACAACCAGTTCCGTGAGGACCTTTTCTACCGATTGAATGTCTTTCCAATTGAGATTCCTCCACTTCGCGAACGACGCGAGGACATTCCGTTGCTGGTTCACTATTTTGTTTCGCGCCACTCGCGTGAAATGCAAAAGCAAATTAAATTCGTTCCGAAGCAGGTCATGGAGACGCTGGTGAACGCCGAGTGGCCGGGTAACATTCGCGAACTGGAAAACTTCATCGAGCGCTGCGTGATTTTCACGCAAGGAGACGAGTTGTATGTCCCGCACACAGAGCCGCGGCGCTCCGCTGTCGCAGCCGAATCAACATTCGAAGGGGCTGAGCGGCAGGTCATCACCGATGCTTTGAGAGCCGCCTCAGGACGAATAGCTGGTAAGGGCGGAGCGGCAGAGCGCCTCGGCCTAAAGCGAACAACACTTCAAAACAAGATGCGCAAGCTGAACATCAGTCGCGCCGACCATTCCGCGTAACGGCTTTTTCTGGGTGTGATTTAGCGCCTGCATTATCCGTCGATATACAGAGCGCAACGACAGGAGTTTCGGGCTTTCGGTTTCTCAGGAGGGATTATGTCAGTGATTCTCACATTCACTAGCAAATGGGTTCGGTGGTATTACGTCCTGCGGTACGCAAAGGCACTCAGCTTCTTCGCCTCGGTGCGCTATGGCCTGTGGCTGGCGCGTAGCTGACGCCTTTGGCCCCCAGACCACTCCGCGACCAACCGCACACAGACAACGAAAGGTACAGATAAATGCTGCGTTGCTGCAAGTTTCTCACGCTGTTACTGCTAGTGAGTCCTGCCGCCGGTTTTGCGAGGGGAGTGCCGAACGGCGACTCGCCGGCCTTCACACCCGTGCCGGAGCTTAGCGCTGGATTCGATCTCTTATACGAGCAGAAGTTTGCCGAAGCACGCCAAATTTTCGCAAGCTGGGAGTCCCGCAATCAGGAGGATCCTTTTGGTGAGGTGGCCATGGCCGCAAGCTATCTTTTTGAGGAGTTGTACCTCCAAGGCGTGTTGACAAGCGATTTTTTTCTGAACGAAAAGAAATTTCTGCGCGGGATTGACGGCAGGCCGAACCCGGTTCGCATGAGCCATTTCGGCGAAGCGCTGACTCGGGCCCGCGAACTTGCCAAGGTGCGGCAGAAAACAAACCCCAACGATGGAGAGGCCCTTTTTTCATTGACGCTGGCTGCCGGAATGGAATCAGATGCCGAATCGGTTTTACGGAAGAAGCATATGGACGGCTTAAAGCACATGAAAGAAGCCAACAAATATGCCGAGTGTCTACTGGCAAATTATCCGGACGCGACCGACGCTTACATCTCCCTTGGCATAGCAAACTACATTATCGGATCGCAGAGCGCTGGTTCCCGCTTCGCCCTCTGGTTCGATGGAATTCACGGGAACAAAAAACTCGGCATGGAGCAAGTCGCCAGGGCTGCGGAGAGCGGTCGCTATCTGCGCCCTTTCGCCAAAATCATACTGGCCCTTGCGGCGTGCCGTGAAAACCAGGCTGCCCTCGCGCGAAAGTTATTGCGAGAATTGAGCGAGCAGTATCCGGATAGTGAACTGTTTGCGTCGGAGTATGCCAAAGTGGCGAGCCTCCCCGTACCGACAGCCCCGGTCCACTGACTTCCGTACATCTGCATCTCTGAATCAACGACTCGACGCCTTATCAACCCACTTCCATCCGCTAAGTGACCAATTATCAAGCACTTGGCAATCTCGTATAGAACAATTGACAGGAGCCATATATCGCTGTATATATCTATGCATATGGGGGAGGCTTATGCCCACAGTAATACAGTCGAAGAAAATTCTTGTGGAATTCCCGAGCGATCTTTTAGAGGCCACCGAGCGGGTTGCAGATGAGATGGGCACTGACCGGAGCAAGGTAATTCGGCATGCCGTAAAAACCTTCTTGCAGAAGCGTGCTCGCGTCCGGTTCGAGCGTGAATTAGCGGAAGCCTACAGAATGAACGATGAGTTCAACCGCAAACTGACAGAGGAGTTTGACTCGGTAAACGAGGTCCTTTAATGCCCGGCAAGGTGACGCGAGGCACGGTCGTGATAGTTAACCTTGACCCGATCATTGGGCACGAAATCGCGAAAAGCCGACCCTGTGTAGTCATTCAGAACGACGTTGGGAATGCCGCTTCTCACTGCACAATAGTCGCTGCAATCTCGGGGGCGGAGCACCATCCGAAGCCGCTTCCGTTTTTTGCTTTCATTCCGAAAGGCGAAGCTGGATTGACGAAGGACAGCTACGTCCTCGCCAACCAACTCAGGACCGTTGACGAAACGCGGTTCGTTAACATCTGCGGCAAACTAAGCAAGGACGCAATGAAAGACGTTGATAAAGCATTGCGAGTCAGCCTTTCCCTCTAGCTGACCTCATCGGTTTCATTGTCCTGCCTTCGTTGCCCTCTGGTTGTTGGAATCCCGCACTGGATATGTGCACACTGGCAAGGCGGGACGTGTCGAGAGGCGCTGGAGAGGATCGACGACGCTCTTGCCCACGCCGGGTATCCAGCCCATAGACTCTTTTTTAAAGGGATTCAGCCTGGCTCCACGCCGCGACGGAGAGACAGAAGGATAGGGTGCGAACGGTGCGATCCGCGCCCCCGAATGGAATTTGCTGGTGACGCAGTTGACGCATGGCCGTTGGTCAGCCCGTTTGTATCAAATTGTTTCTCGCCCCAGGGGGGCTAGGGGGCCAGTTAAGGGGGGTTCCCCAAAAGGTTAAGCGATTGTGATACGACCCTTAGCTTGGATTTTTCCTCGTTCGCAACGACGAGGTCCCCATGCCTGTCACGCACGAGCCGCCAAGCACGCTTTTTTGATAGCTTGTATCTTTGTACACCAAACCAAGCCTAAAGAAGTGTTGCACAAACGGTTGCACAAAATCTTTCCGACCATGCCCAATAAGCCCGACGGTAGCCGACTATTGCCGACGTATCCGACTGATTCCGTTGAGTCCAGCGAGTGAATTACCAACTGTCACGGCAGAAGTCAAAGAAAGGAACTTCTCTGACTGCCTGGATTCCAACAAGAAAATCAGCCGCTCCGTTTTGAGTCGGCACTAAGGGGTAGACCGGCGCCGCTAGGCCCATGTCGCCTTTATCCCGATTTATCCCAATACCCTGACAACCGTGCCCAAACCGTCCAGTTCGAGCCGGGCGGCGTCTTTGTTTCTCAAGAACTGACGAGCGAGCCAGAGCGCAATCACCCGTTTGCTAAAATCGTTCGTCGCGGTTCTGTGGACATGTGTTTATGACGCGGAAACTAGCAAAAGAAACTTCGGGTTTTGGAATCACACACCGCCCTGAGACACGATTACTGGCTTCATATCCACCACCGGCGTCCCATCAATCGCCTCGATCGGCTCAACCCGCAAACGATGTCCCGCGATCTCTAGGACGGTAACCGGGTGAAGCCCCAGCGGATTTGGCCGGTCCGGAGACCGCGTTGCAAAGACGCCGGTGAGCGCGCGTTTTGGATCGCTGCGCGGGTGAACCTGTAGCACGTCGCGATCCCCCCCGTGAAGCCACGTGATGACCCAAATCTTGTCTCCGACCTTCATGCGATGTAGCCCTGCAGACGCCCACGGTTCGATCTCGATCCATGCCTCCGGCGCGCCCTCCGACCCTTGCTTCGGTGTTTCGGTCCTCTTCTTGAGAGTCGAGCGAATCACTCCGATCGGCCGCAGATTAAAACGCCCGCTTCGCTTCGGTTTCATACTTCCTTCTTACAGTTTTCAAGCATTTACCAGCGAGCCGGACCGCAATCACCCGTCTTGAAAACCGACATCAGCGACGTCGCGCTCGACGCCAAGGTCGCGACCGGTGTTTCCGATGTTAGAAACCACATTGGTTGAAGGCCCGACTAACGAGCTTGAGCCACCCGCGAAATCACGCTTGCTAGGCATCGGGATCACTCGCGCCTCTTTTGTTTTCGCCGCCTTTTCCAAACCGACGCCGGGCAGAGCCTTGAAGGTTTGTGCTATGTGGCCACTTGCTAGGTGTCCGTAGTATCGCTCCACCATTTTCGTGCCAACATGCCCCAGCTGTTCGGCTACGACTTTCAGGGAAACGCCTAGAGTGATCCATCGGCTCGCTGCCGTGTGCCTCAGCTGGTGAAATCCAAACGGCGTAATTCCGGCTGCTATGCACGCTCGTCGCATTGGTTTCTTTTGGCTGTCTTTGACCCAAGGTTCACCATTCTTACGTAAGAACAGTGCCTCACTCAATTCACGATTCATACTCACTTCCCGGAAAAATCGCACAGCCTCTGGGTCGAGGTGCACGTATCTCTGTCGTCCACCCTTGGATTTCGCGACGAAGAGAGTGCCTGCGGACAAGTCAAAATCGCTCACACTTAATCGCCCCAATTCTCCGTACCTAGCACCTGTGTATAAGCCTCCGCGACCAAGGCGCTGAAAATCCTCTTCCGCCGCGCACGCCTTTACAAAGGTCCGCTGCATGGCCTCGTCGAGAAAGAACGGACGAGCGATTTCTACGTTTTCAAAGGGCGGCACTTTCCACGCCATAGGGTTTGCGTTAACACGCCCTTCGGTTAGGGCTAGATTCAAGGCCGCGCGTAGACGCCTCATAATTCTGTTCGCAGTCGCCCTACGACTTCGAAGCTCATCTTCGGTTTGGGTATGCGCTTCGTCTTCGCACTTATCTTTCCGATTTGTTCGCCTGGGGCTGGCAGCGATTTGTGCACGCCATTCCTCGAGTTTTGGACGCGTCAGTTTAGCAACTTGCAAAAACCCGAGTTCGGGAATCACGTACGCATCTAGGTCGTACTTCGTATGACGATAGTCGGGAGCACCGCGGCGCTCCAAATGCTTTAGATAATCTTGACAGCACTGATCCACACTGTAGCCGCCACGACGACTAACGTGTTCGCCTGTCGCAAGTGTTGTGGCGCTCAAAAACCAGGTTCGCGCCCTTTCTTGAGCCTGCGCGAAATCCAATATCCTTGCACCCTCAGCGTCCAGAATGTCATCTGCGAGCGCTAGCTTCTCCTCCTTGCGGAATCCCTCAATTTTATAGCGCGCGAGCCAGACACCTCCTCTCCGTCCCTTGCGATAACCCAGCGCTCTGCCCTGCGACAGAGGCATCCACGCTATCGTGCCGACAGCGATTGCTCTTCGCGCCGTTCTGCTACCGAGCTCCTTGTTAGTTACTGTTCGCGCCAAGCGTCCTCTCCTTCCAATACGGCCAACTCCTGGTCGCGCATTATTGCATTTTTGCCAACTATTTGCCAACTTCCCGGGCAACATAGCAGGGGCGTGCATGGCCGTGCATCACATAGCAGTCTGTTTGTATTCTATTGTGGCGTAATGAGTTATCGTGTGACTGAGGAATAAAGCTACAATGCCTTATGTCCGCTGCCGCGCCCCTGATAAGGGCGAGGTCGGTGGTTCAAGTCCACCCAGGCCCACCATAATTTTCAGGGTCCGGCCCGGAGACATGGGTTACACAATGTACCGGATACATGGGTAACACCCTTTTGAGTAGCCTCCGGTCAACTACCCTCAAGAACTAAAGTCCGCCGCGCGGCGCTCCTCCTTTCTGTGTTGTGCCGGATTGCACGGATT
>Ga0126373_10005033_pt1 | contig 10201 bp, 8 predicted proteins | sample PanSoiMetPlot_11_FD_92545 | JGI IMG/M metagenome (GOLD analysis project Ga0126373, IMG submission 92545) | Tropical forest soil microbial communities from Panama - MetaG Plot_11 | ecosystem: Environmental > Terrestrial > Soil > Tropical forest > Bulk soil | place: Panama | collected 2016-02-17 | reverse complement strand
TATCCAAATCTGCCAGCCCTCGACCGCGGCGCAATATTTCCACCTGCTGCGCCGTCAGGCGATGCGTTCGTGGCGGAAGCCGCTCGTCGTCTTCACCCCGAAGAGCATGCTCCGCCATCCAGACGCCTCATCGACGCTCGCAGACTTCTCGCATGATCGCTTTCTCAACGTGTTACCCGACAATGAGGTCGAGAATCCGCGCCGCCTGCTCGTTTGCAGCGGCAAGATTGGCCACAACCTCCGTGTCGAGCGCGAGAAGCGCAAAGACAAGAGCGTTGGAATCGTCTTCCTCGAACAGATGTATCCGTGGCCCGAAGAGGAACTCCAGGCTGTTCTCGACCAACACCCCAACGCTGAGGAGATTGTGTGGGTTCAGGAAGAGCCGGCTAATATGGGAGCTCTTTTCTACGTGATGCCGCTGCTTCGTCGTGTCGCTCGCGATCGAGCAGTGTTAAGCGTTAAGCGGAGTGCAAGTGCAACCCCTGCGACCGGCTCTGCCAAAGCCCACGACATCGAAGAGAAGACCCTTATCGACGTGGCTCTCGGCGCTGAAAACTAACGCGATAAGGAAACAAACAGCTTAAATACACAAAGGGATGGCATTGCCATCCCTTTGTTGATCTTTCGGTCGAGCTAGCCTCGAAAAAAACCCTTACAACAGGAGATGATTCGACGAAACGGCTGCTAAGACTATGTAAAAACTAGAGAGGCTGAACGTCCGACGCCTGCCAGCCCTTCGGGCCCTTTACAACGTTGAATTGAACTGCCTGACCTTCCTGGAGGCTCTTAAAGCCGCTCGAATTGATCGCCGAGTAATGAACGAACACATCCTCGCCGTTCTGGCGGCTGATAAAGCCAAACCCCTTGGCATCGTTAAACCATTTTACTGTTCCCTGTTCCATGATGTTTCTTTTCCTCTTTTACTGCTGAAATTGCCGCTAGATCCAAATCGGGGTTTCGCACAATGCCGAGCGTTGCAGAAAACCAATCTGTTTCAAACGATGTGTGAAGGTTAGCATATCTGACAAGCTTTTTCTCAATTAATCTTTGGAATGCACTAATTGTTGTGCAAATTGAGTGAGGTTTTTCAATGAGTTAACGGCATGATGTTACCTTTCGCTGAATCTTCACTGGTGAGAAATCGATCCGCCACCGTTCACAATTGCACTTTTATTCCGGCAGGTGCGAGCGGACGATCTTCTCCGCACGAGCTAAGACCTCATCCAGAGTCATAGCGGTGGAGTCCAGAATGACCGCGTCCGGAGCGGGTTTCAACGGTGACTCCACCCGATTGCGATCTCGCTCGTCTCGCTCCTTTAGATCCTTCAAGATAGCCTGCTGAGCGGCCCGTTCTTGCGGAGATTCAGGCTTCGGATCGACGTCCGGTTTAGGCGTAACTTGACGATAGCGGCGATCGCCCCGGACCTCGGGCGACGCATCGAGGAAGATTTTGACCTCCGCGTCAGGAAAGACGGCGGTTCCTATGTCGCGTCCCTCCATGACGACGCCGCCCGAAGCGCCGAGGGCGCGTTGCTGCTCGACCATCCAGGCCCTTAGTCTGGGATGGACGGAAACTCGCGAAGCTGCAGCGGTGACGTCTGTGTCGCGAATCCGGCGCGAAACATCGCTGCCATCAAGCAGAACCCGATTGCCTTCAATCTGAGGCTCGAGCTTGATTCGTGTGTACGCAGCAAGCTCCAATAGGGGAGCTTCCTCGTCAAAGGAGAGATCGTGCTCGATGGCCTTCAGCGCCAGTGCGCGATACATCGCACCGGTCTCGAGATTAAGAAACCCGAAACGACGGGCCAAGTGGGCAGCCAACGTACTCTTTCCCGCGCCAGCTGGACCATCGATTGCAATTACAGGTCGCTCGCGGCGCGGAGAGGCTTTGGTTTTATCTAAAGCTTCGGGCGTCTGACTCATTCAGGCTTTTGTCTGCGCTTCCCAAAGGGCTTTTTACTGCCCATGAATTTATTGAATGGACCTGGCTTGCCAGACGGCTTACCCGATTCTGCTCGACGAGGGCGACCCTCAGATTTGCCGGCTGCTTTGAATGGCTTTTTACCATAGGGCTTCGCCGTAGAAAACTCCTTCTTCTTGGGACCAAACTTCTTGGGACCAAAGCTCTTCTTGCCCTCGAAGCTCTTTGGCCCACGGGCAGTGTCTTCGGCAAACGGCTTCCTATCCGTGGTGCGAGCAAACGGTTTGCCGTCCTCGCGCCTGATAAACGGCCGGCCTCCCTCGCGTCCTGCGAACGGTGTGGCTTGGCCTCGCTTCGTAAAGGATTTGTCTCCCTCACGTTTGGGAAATGGCCGACCTTCGCGCTTCGCGAATGGCTTATCCTCGGCTCGTCTCGCGAATGGCCTTTCACCGCTCCGTTTCGTGAATGGGGCGGGCTTCTGGAAGTCGCGACGCGGCCTTGCATCTGTCTCGCTGCTTTCAGCCTGGAATCGACGTCGCGGCCGGCTTTCGGGATGGTTTCTGCGTCCTCCGCGAGGAAAGGCAGGTCTTGTCCCGCCAAAGTCGCGCCGTTCAGGTTGTTTGCCCGCGCGGTCGAATGGACGCGGACGGAATGGCCTCTCTCCAGCTTGTTCGCCTTCAGAGTCTCGAGAAGCCTCAGGCCGCGAAAACCTTCTCTTCTTCTCCTCTTCCCATGGTTTGGTGTAATCGGGCTTGCCTTCGCGAAGGAATGGACGAGGTCCGAAGTCTTTCCGTGGAGACCGAGAAGCGAATTTGTCTTCCGGTCTGCGCGGTCTTTCGCCCTGGGCGAACTTGCTGATGCGTGGACGCTGCGGGACCTCTTCCTCTGCAGCGACGACAACAGCTTCGGTCGTATCGAGGACAGGTTCCGGAACAGGTTCGAAGGTTGGCAATTCGCCCGCTACATGGAGCAGGGTTTTTCCCTCGACAACTATCGTTTCCAGCTGCCGTGCGGCCACAAGCGCGTGAATGACTTCGCGGATCCGCGAGCGCGCAGCTAGAGGTGAGAGGAATATCTCCACTTCTTCTTCGGTCGGAAGAACAGCCTGACCGAGATAGAGCGAAATGAGGGCAGAGAGAGCGGTTGGCTGGCCGGCGTTAGCTCCTGCCTTGATCTGCTTGGTGAAGCGGGTCGACATGAGTTCCCACAATGTCGGCGCACCATCGGATTGAGGGACAGGAATGACGCGAAGGTGCTGCCAGAGTTCGGTGAGAGCTCGCAAGACAGCGGTCTCGGTTACTTCTTTGCCCAGTTCGGCGGCGAGTTCAGAGGCGGAGAGGCGTCCCTTTTGGGCGATAAGGTCGTAGGTTGCGAGAGCGAGCGGCGAGACCTTCAGGGCTCCGCTTGTCGCGGGTGGTTGCTTCCAAGCCTTATCGCCGCGCAGCGTAAAAATGAACGAAAATGTCGTGGGCGAGACAAGAAAGTCTGGAGTCTCAGTTCCGGTTGTTGACCCGAGGAGATTGAGCGGAATTGCTGTTCCTTCGTTGATGAGGCGGGCGAGAAGGTTGCGCGCCTCGGAGGTTTCGGCGAGGCCGGGAGCAGCGTTCGCGGCTCCAAGGACAGTCTCGACGAAACTCGGTGCGGGGACGGTCAGTTGGGGACGCGGCGCGTAGAGCGCGAGTCCGGAGGTGCTAAGCCAGTCGCGCAATGTTTCAAGCGTGAGCAGCGGCTGCGCGTTGTGATGCCAGTGCACGAGGCGGGTAGCGGCCAGTTGCGCGGCCGAGGGGGAGTCTAGATTTCTCAAGGTGTTGCCTTCCTGCCTGGAACGGGCTTCCGGCAGCGTGGGCTGCTGCGGATGAATGGGTGCCGTCATTCAGAATATCAGTTAATGACGCCACCCTCCCGGCCGGGGTACCTCCCCTCCCCCTGTTTGGGTCCAAAGTGTTCAAAAATAAAGGTTTAGATCGGGACTTAGATTCTAAAGTGTTCCATTAAAATGATTTATCCGTAAAGTATATAAAATAAATGGTTTAGCTATAGGGGCGTGAAGATGGAAATGCTCCGGATAACCGGAGCTTTTCGAGTGTCGTATTCATTTTAGTTGAGCCGATAGAACCAAAATGCCACTCGGCCAGAACTTATTTCTCGGGGTAAGTTATTCTTTTAGTTGTGGTTGCCGGTTTGGCGTGCAGATTTTCCACAGATTTCGCGCTTGACAGGAATTTGCGGTCAACTTGACCGGCGTATAAAAGCTGCTTGGCATAATATCGCCGATGACCGGGCCTGGCAGTTCAATTTGATCCTACTCAAAATTTGGCAGGAGAGCTTTTTATGGCGAAGATGCGTGTGGTGCAGGTAGCGAAGGCAGGTGGCGAACTGGAGATGGTCGAGAGGGAGATTCCGGAGCCGGGGCCAGGCAAGGTTCGGGTGAAGGTGCAGGCCTGCGGAATATGCCATAGCGACACGGTGACCAAGGATGGGCTGTTTCCGGGGATTCAGTATCCTCGCGTGCCAGGGCACGAGGTGATCGGTGTGGTGGACAAGCTGGGTGAGGGCGCGAAGGGATGGAAGGTGGGGCAGCGTGTGGGGGTTGGGTGGCACGGCGGCAATTGCGGGTACTGCCATAACTGCCGTCGTGGGGATTTCTTTGCGTGCACGAATGATTTGCAGACGACGGGTGTGAGTTTCGATGGAGGGTATGCGGAGTATCTGGTGGCACCGGCAATAGGGTTGGCGGAGGTTCCGGAGGGGTTGAGCGCGGCGGAGGCTGCTCCGCTGATGTGCGCGGGGGTGACGACATTCAATTGCCTGCGAAACACGGGCGCCCGACCAGGCGATGTGGTTGCGGTGCTTGGGCTGGGTGGGCTGGGACATCTGGGGACGCAGTACGCGGCGAAGATGGGCTTCAGGACGGTGGCGATTGCTCGCGGGGCGGACAAGGGAGAGCTGGCGAAGAAGCTGGGCGCGGATGTATTCATCGACAACCAGACGCAGGACCCGGCGGCGGAACTGCAAAAGCTGGGTGGCGCGAAGGTTGTGCTTGCTACGGTTACAAGTGCGGATGCGATGGCCGCGGTGACAGGTGGGCTGGGAGTGAGGGGCACGTTCATGATCGTGGGCGCGGTGCCGAAGATGGAGGTGCCGGCGATCCAGATGATCTTGAATTCGCAAGAAGTGAAGGGATGGTACTCGGGCACATCGATTGATTCGGAAGATACGCTGAACTTCAGTGTGCTCGAAGGGGTTCGTTCGATGAACGAGGTTTATAACTTTGAGCAATTCAAGGACGCGTATGAGCGGATGATGAGCGGGAAAGCGCGGTTCAGGGTGGTTATGACTATGGATTGAGGTAGAGACCGGATCGCTCGGCGATGTTTCTGGAATGAGTGACTTTCGGCTACTTGGCAATCGCCTAGATCTTAAACTTCCGGGTAGCGACAAGCCGGAAATTAGCAAAGGTAAATGCGCGTTTGCCGCGACTAAATTCTTTGGGACCGGGTCACCTGAAGCTCAATGAGCGCACTGCTCCGTTGGAGTTTCACAAGGAAGACATAAGACAGAGGCGGGATGCGTCCCGCCTCTGCACTCGTTTGCAAACCCGGCTCTACATTGAATGGGGCGAATGTCGGATATCGGGAGCAGTTCAGTTGCTGTTCTCTATTGTCTTGGATGTTCGATCTGGTAGTTCGCCGGCACTTCGAAGAACGAGATGGCCTGCTCACCGGCCTGGATGTTGTGCAATTGATAGGTGGTCACTCCAAATCTTGGATCAGTTGTTGAAGACAAGACGATGGTATCGATGCTTGGTGCATACCAGGTCTCGGTCACGATCGCGATAGGACCCGCATTGCCGATCTGTCCGGCAGGAATAGTAATGGTCTGTCGCGTTCCCTTGCACACAATTCCCGCGATGGTTTTGCTGCCCAGGTCTTCTTGCGCGATCGCGCGGGCTTCATCGAGAGGAGGAAGCTTACGAACTTTCGGCACGCTCTCAGCCTCGCCCTCGTCAAGGAACTTGCGTGACCGACGTAGTTGTAGCGCGGTCTTTTCTCCGGGATCCAGTACGTAGGCGGCATTGCCCACCGGATCGTCGATAAAGATCTTCACCTCGTTCGATCCGGGGTGCGTCGGATCGACGTTGCCGAATGTCTGTTCACGACGCGTCCTGCCAAGGTCATCGCGATAGAACTTGCTGACGATATGCCGGACAATGCGATTACCGTCGGGAAGCGTTTGGACCGTGTCCGTGGTTGTATCAGCGGAAAACGGCTTACCTTTGATCAGTTTGCTATCGATAGACAGCACTTCAACCGCTTGATCCGATGCAAGGCTTGCGCGCTCCTGGGCCCACGCGGTTTTGGGTGCACACTGAGTTCCGACTAGAAGAACAAGGGATAGGTTGACGATGCGGTGGCATTTCATGGTGAAGGTTCCTTTCCAATGGGAAGTTTTAACGAACAAACCGAACAGCACGGGATAGGCCGTCCTCTCCAACGACAAATTCGGCCAATACCATCTCTGGAGCCGCGGTCGCAGGCACGTCTAAGCCGAACTCACGCAGATCGTCGCGCCTGATTCGCATCCGGACGAGAGTCGCCACCGTAGGTGCGGGTAGACCTTCGCTCGAAGGAAGGGTGATGAATTCACCGGCACTATCCTTCCGGGAAAGTGCGGGTGGGGCGGTTACCCGTCGCCCATGAGCGCGTGTGTCGGAGGATTGGGTAAACGGGGATTGGGTTGACGGATATTCGGACGCTCGATCTACGGTGGGTTGTGGCACCGCGACCAGTGAAATCGCCGGTTCTTGCTTGGTTCCCCGATGTCCCAGGTAGAAATACGTGGAACCAATGCAGCACACAACGAGAAGGGCCGATCCAAGAGTTATGGGCCTTAGCCAAAGAGGGCTAGCAGATCCCGGCACGCGGGCGTTCGTCTTCGTCTCCTTGACCAGGAAGGCCTTGATCGATCGAGGCCCGACGATCCGCTGATATTCGAGACGAATTGCAGATAACGCGTCTTCGACTTGATCGTCTTGCTTGCTCATTACTTTTTCTCCTCTCCCACGCATGCAGGGACCGTGCGCAACAGAGCTGCAAGGCGTGCCTTTGCACGATGAAGGCGTGACCGTACAGTGCCGATTGGTACACCCAGGATTAGGGACACCTGTGCGTAGGTCAGCTCCTCCAACTCGCAAAGGATGACTACCTCTTTCAACCACAAAGGCAACTGATCGATCCCTAAACGGACTGCGTTTATGGCGTCCTTTCGATTCAGTAGTTCGTCAGGACCGAGGGAAGACTCCTGATCGATCCGCTCCTCAAACGCATCGATACCGATGAATGATTCCTCACGTTCCATGCGCTTCCAGAGCTGCCTCCGTGCGATTCCGCAAAGCCACGTGGAGAAGGCGCCTCGCTCCTCTTCAAACTGGTGAGGCTGACGAAGAAACGCAAGAAAGACCTCCTGCGTGATCTCCTCCGCCATCGATACGTCGCCGCTCATGCGTAGCGTGAATCGATAGACCATCGCTCCGTGACGCTCATAGAGTTCCCCGATTGCGTCTCCATTGCCTCGACACGCAGCTCGAACTAAATAAGCATCGGATTCGCTTTCGCGCCGTCCTCGGTATCGCTTGAACATGGCTATTCATGATTACCATTCGGAGGCAAAAGGGTTCCCGGGACCTGGCCAATACGTTTGCCGACGCCCAATTGGTGTTGACACGCCCGCTCTAAGAGGATTGTTGAAGAGAAAAGCAACGGGAGTGGGATCAATTCTCTGTTGGGTTGAGTAGGAGGTGTGCGTAGATGCTAGACTTCTGAGCCGTGAGTGGTTTCCTCATTCGCCGCGCAGTCATCTCTGAACAAAAAGAGCTTGAAGCCTTACAATTGCGTGCATCTCTTACCAATGCTGGCGATCGTGACGCTCTGCTTGCTCACCCCGATTCGATTGAACTGCCGATAGATCAGATCGCTGCGGGTACGGTGTTCGTCTCGGAACGAAACGGGGCAATCGTCGGATTTGCTGCATTGCTGCCAAGACCGGATGGAGACGTCGAGTTGGATGCCTTGTTCGTGGACCCTGAGGTACGGCGTTGTGGCGTCGGAAGATCGCTGGTCGATTACTGTATCCAAGTCGTCTGTATGCAGGGATCTCCTGCGCTTTGTGTAATCGGTAATCCCCATGCCTACGACTTTTACAACGCATGCGGTTTCAAGATTGTAGGAACGACCGAGACTCGTTTCGGCCCCGGACTGCTGATGCGAAAGACGGTATGAGGCTGGTGATGGCAGGGTGAGTCGCTCGCCGAGAGTTAGAAGTTGTCGACCATCCAGGCGTTGTTGTCGCCATGCACTACTGCTCCGAGGATCCCGTGACGGCCATCGGGGGACTGAATCATAAACCCGAATGGTGTGCTTGCGGCGCCCTCGAGGACCACCGAGGCTTTCCCGGCTCTGTCGACCTCCAGAATGACGGGCGTTCCTGCCGGAGTAGCGCTTGGGATCAGAAGGGCACTACCATCCGCATTCCAGTCGCCGTTATCGACCGGCCATTCATCCAGTGTGACCGTCTTGTCTTCTTTCACCGCTCCATTCTCGACGGAAAGAAAGTGGATGCTGTGACCGTGAGGGAAATCGGAGATCGTTCTGCCATCGGGAGAGATACCCCAGTCGTGAATTGGGCCACTGAGTTTCCAGAGTTCCCGGCCGCTTCCGCGCACGGGATCGAAAGAGAAAAGAATGACTCCGTCTTTTTCTAATTTGCTAGCGATGCACAAGGTTGAAGGCAGACTGGCGCACTGGTAGTTGCCAAGAGCGACATCCTGCAGGACTAACTGTGGTGGACCGCCAGTGATCGGCAGTCGCATCAAGGATATGGGGACCGAACGATCGGCCGGATCAGTTTGTGAGAGGTAAAGTACCTGGGAACCGTCGGCGCTCAGCCGCGGAAGGAATAAGCTGTGTCCCTCGACCAGGACATCTGCCGTTGTTTCATCGATCGCCTGCTTAAAGAGCGTCCAGGTGCCATTCCTATTGGAAGCGAACAGGACCGTTCTGCTGTCAGGCAGCCAGGCTGTCGCTATGTTCCCATTCGCATCGAGTGTCAGACGGCGAGGTGCTTTCCACTTGCGCGTACTGGCATCAAATTCGGAGATGAAGGCCTGCTCCTGAGTGTTCTGTCTCCCTAGAACCAGCCGCTTCCCGTCTGACGAGACGCTTATCCTTCCGATGCGCCCCACCCCGCCGGTGAGGAGTTGTGGTTGCCCGATCGCTCTTCCAGTTTGTTCATCCACGCGAATGGAACGCACTTCTTCATCAGCCCGCTCAGCAGCGGTGTTTACTCGAGAAGAGAAGAGAATGCGACCGTCTGGCGCCCAGGAGAGTGCCCACCCAAGGGAAGTGTCTTGAAGGACCACCTGAAGATCGCCACTGTCCGCATCACGCGTCCATATAGAGGAGAGATCCGTGACGGGAGCGAATTCAGCAAACCAATGGTGTTCGATGCAGGCGATCCGCCGACTATTCGGCGACCAGGCGGGGGAGGCAATCGTACTACCTGTGTGGGTCGGTCCTTCGGGCGGGCGAGCCTCGGCTATCTTGTGTGGGTTGGATCCGTCCGCACCCATGACCCAGAGCTGATTTCCAGAGTCGGACGGGGTCGTCGTGAAGGCGATCCGGGTCCCGTCGGGAGACACCGACGCGGGGCCGGCGTTGTCGATGAGCTTTCGTGGATCGGCACCGAACAGGGACAGCTTCCAAAGGCTGGGTGACGGCCCGTCGAATCGTGCCGCCAGGAGATGAGTACCGTCCGGGAACCAACTGGCGGGGAGGGCGATGAAATCCTTCGGCATGTCCCAGCGGCGTGTTTCACCGGAAGCGATTACCCGGAGATAAAGTCCGGTGGGGTCGGAGTAGGCGAGATACTTGCCGTCTGGAGAAACGATCGCATGCTCGATCGGAGCCTCGGGAGAGTTGGAGGTGATTCGTTGTTCGGTGATTTGGTGAAGTTGTGGCACCTCGGGTCTGCCGGCCGCACGGGGTACCAGAGAAATCGCCGCGAGAATACCGACCGCCAGCACGCAGAGCCCGGCGACAAGGAATGGGGATCGTGGCCAGCGGCGGTCCGTGGGTTGCTTCACTTCGGATTTCGAGGGGATATTAGCTTCGACGGTGGGTGGACTTTGCTGCTCGTCCATCTTTTCAACGAAGCCGTCTTCTGCAATTTTTACATCGCAGAGGAAGCGGTAGCCGATTGTGGGCACGGTGGCAATGAAGCGGG
>Ga0126373_10005032_pt1 | contig 10202 bp, 8 predicted proteins | sample PanSoiMetPlot_11_FD_92545 | JGI IMG/M metagenome (GOLD analysis project Ga0126373, IMG submission 92545) | Tropical forest soil microbial communities from Panama - MetaG Plot_11 | ecosystem: Environmental > Terrestrial > Soil > Tropical forest > Bulk soil | place: Panama | collected 2016-02-17 | reverse complement strand
GCGGATGGTTCGCCGCTCGACCTTCGGGCACTGAGAATATCTACAAGATTTACGCCGAGAGCTTCCAGAGCGAAGCTCATCTAAATGCGATCGTGAGTGAAGCGCAACAAATTGTGAACAACGCACTTCGATAAACGAGCGGAACGGCGCCAGTTTGAACTACCGTGCCCCTATCCAACTCCTCCGTGAAGTCATCCTCTCGATTCCATCGTCTTCATGAATTGAAGTATCGTTTGGACTACGGTTCCTTCCCCAGCGGAAGTGTTGAGCATGATGTGATACACGGAGCGGGTAGGCCATTCGACATGGAAGTACCGCTGAATGAAATCGACGCGATCGCGATCGACCGTGTCCACAAGCTCTTGTGCCTCGCTTTCCGTCTTGCCCCGAGACATGACGCGCCGAACCTTGTCTTCCCGAGGGGCATAGAGAAACACGCGGAGAGTTTCCGGGTTATTCTGAAGAAAATGCTGCGATCCTCGTCCAACGATAATGCCCTTTCCTGCGCTGGCCGCGTGCCGAACGACCCGCTCGGTCAGCTTCACGATCGTCTCGCTGTCGACGAGATTCAGCTTGTGGGCGTTGATACTGCCCTCGTAGCTCCCGCGCAAGAACGATTTGAAGAGGCGGTAATAGAGAGGATCGTTCCGCTCCTCGCGCACCTCCACAACAGCTTTGGGGCAGCGAGCGAGCCGGGCGATCTCCTCGGTCAATAAATGATCCCAAAGCTTCCACCCAAGACGTTCCGAGAGAAGCTGGGCGATTTCGCTACCCCCCGACCCATATTCCCGTTCCACCGTGATAATTGTGATCATCCGAGCCTACCCTGTACGCAACTCACTCAACTGCTACGTTACCACCGCTGCCCGGTGCATTCTTCTTCAAAGCAAAAGCAAGCAAGAACATGATGGCCGAACCTACCGCTAGGACCATAAACGTATCCACGTAGGCCAAGGTCGCCGCCTGTGCTTGTACGAGCTGATAGATCCGCGCGTAGGCCTGCTTTTGCGCGTCCGGCGCACTCAACCCGGAATTAGCCAGGTGCTCAGCCAGTCCCTTGGCTACGTTTTGGAAGTTGGAACTCCCTGCGCGTACATAGTCGCCCAAAATTTCCTGGTGAAACTGAGAGCGCCGTGCAATCAGGGTCGTTACCATGGAGGTTCCCACGCTACTTCCCATATTGCGCATGAAATTGATGATTCCGGCAACGGCATTGTTCTTGTCGGGCGGTATTCCGATATAGGCAACGAGAGAAATCGGTACGAACAGAAAACCCAACCCGATAACCTGGGCGATGCGCAGCCAAGTTGCGGCATTGAAGCTGATCTGCAAATCGATGCGCTTCGTGGAATAGAACATGGCGATGGCCAGGCACAGCCAGCCGGTAGCGATGAGGTATCTCGCCTGAATTTTGGTTGTGAGCTGTCCCATGATGGGCATCTCGAAGAGCAAAACAAGGCCACCAGCCGAGAGCGCCAGCCCAGCCAGTTCCGATGTGTAACCCAGCAGCGTCTGCAGGAACTGCGGCATCAGGACCAAGCTGCTAAACAACATAATGCCGAGCATGAACATCATCAGGTTCGCACTCGCGAAATTAAAGCTCCGGAACATTCGAACGTCGATGATCGGGGACTTCTGGAACCACTCCCAGATCACCAGGGTAATCAGGCACACGACTGCCACTACGGTCAGTGTGGTGATGAACTGCGAACCGAACCAATCATCCTCCTGGCCCCTGTCGAGCAGGACTTGCAGCGCTCCGATGCCGAGAGTCAGCAGCGCGATGCCAATGTAATCCAGCGTCACCCCAGCTGCCTTGAGCCGGCTAAGGTAGGGCGGGTCCTCCACAAAGCGACGGACAAGAAACCAGGTGGTAATGCCAACGGGCAGATTGATGAAGAAAATCCACCGCCAGGAATAGTTGAAGGTGATCCAACCGCCCAGGGTCGGTCCGATCGTTGGCGCCATAATGGCGGTAATGCCATAAAGCGCGAACGCCAAACCTCGCTGGTGAGGTGGAAACGTGTCGGCGAGGATAGCCTGCGCCATCGGTTGTAAGCCGCCTCCGCCCGCTCCCTGCAACACGCGAAACAAAAGAAGAAGCCCGAGGCTCGGCGCAACCCCGCAAAGCAGCGAACTTGCGGTAAACACCGCCAGGCAGGACATGAAGAACCGCTTCCGACCCAGCGCGCCGGCCAGCCAGCCGCTGATCGGCAGGATAATCGCGTTCGAAACCAGGTATGACGTCAATACCCAGGTGCTTTGGTCGTTGCTCGCGCCCAGATTCCCGGCCATATACGGCAGCGCCACGTTGGCGATACTCGTATCGAGCACCTCCATGAATGCGGCGAGCGCCACAACCACGGCGATCAGCCAGGGATTGTATCGCGGACGCCAGACATCGAAGTCCAGCGGTAGGGCGGCTTCACTCATTGCAGGTACACGCTCGGCACTACGTTCATGCCCGGCCGGAGTTGACGGTCGCGGTTTTCTCCCGGCTCGAGCACGATCTTGACCGGAATCCTTTGCACGATCTTCACATAGTTCCCGGTGGCATTTTCCGGCGGCAGCAAACTGAAAAGCGGCCCGGTAGCTCCAGCGATGCTGTCTACGTGCCCCTTAAAGGTGCGGCCGCTGGAATCCACATGTAGGTTCGCCCTCTGACCCACTCGCATATGACGGAGTTGCGTCTCCTTGAAGTTTGCGGTGACCCAGACTTCGTCCAGCGGAACGACCGTGAGGAGCTGTTGACCGGGTTGCACGTTCAGGCCAACCACAACGGTCTTGTTCACTTCGCCGCTGACCGGGGCAAGGATTTTGGTGTATTGCAGGTTTAGCTCAGCCTGTTCCAATAAAGCGCGCTTTTGATCAACGTCGGCAAGCGCAGCCCGCGCGCGGGCCCGGGTTGAGGACACTTGCTGCGGCCCGGTTTCCGCCGAACGGTGATTTGCTTCCGACTCCGATAACCGGCTATGCGCTTGCTGCACGGCTTGCTGCGCGGCGCCCTCGTTGGCTCGAGCCGCCGCCACGTTCGCGGTGCTGGCTTTGGCCGCGGCCAATGCCTGGTCGTAGACTTGCTCGGCCACCTCCTTCTTGTCAACGAGCAGCTTGTAGCGGCGGAGATCGTCTTGAGCCTTGACGTCATTGGCCTCGGCCTGTTCCACCTGCGCGTGGGCCGCCACCAGTTGTTTCTCCGCGGCGGTTACCCCGGCGGTCGCGTTCGCGACGTCCGATGCGGTGAACGTCAATTGGCTCGACGTGCTGACAGAGGTAATCGGCACAGTGATGTTCAGCGACTGCGCCGTGGCTTCCGCGTTTGCGAGATTTGCACGAGTCTGAGTCAAAGCAACCTCGTAGTCCCTCGGGTCGATCTCAACCAGCACTGCACCTTTCTGGACGTACTCGTTGTCGCCAACGTTAACCTTAAGCACATAGCCGGAGATGCGCGAACTCACTGGGTAGAGATGAACGTCCACTTGCGCGTCGTCGGTCGACTCATAGCTGCTAAGATATCGCCACAAGAAGAAACCGGCGACGATCACTACCAAGGCGGCGAGCGCAAAGATCATCCTCTTGCGACCGCTAACTCGCGCTCGGCTGCGCGGTGGCCGCTCGGCCTCCGTCACCGAAGGCGCATGCGTCTCCGTTTCTTTGCCTACTCCCAGCGCAGAAGTGGAAGCTTTCTCGTCGGGCATCGTCAGTTCCTTTTGAAGTACTCTTTCACTCCGTTTTCAGCCGTTCCGAGAGCTCGAGCCAATGAAATCTTGGCAAAGTTGTAGTTGTACAGACTGCTGATGAACTGCTCGTGAGCGCTGGCCACTGCTTCCTGGGACTGCACCACCTCCACCGTATCGGTCACACCAGCGCTGAAACGGTCGCGCGACTGCACCAGCGTCTCTTCAGCCAAGTCGATGTTGCTTCGCGCCACCGCGACTTGCTCCGCTGACGATTGTAGGTTAAACAGCGCGGTTCGAACGTCCGCGTCAATCTGAGCCCGCAAGCTTTCTAGGCGCTCTCGGCTCTGCTCCAGCCTGGCGTCCGCTTGCAAAACGTCCCCATGAACACTGCCCCCCTGAAAAATCGGAATCGTCAGCGTGCCCTTGACGTCGAATACCTGCGTTGCAGTGGAGGGATGCGCACCCGCGGCGCCGTAGTCCGCGTTGAAGGAGAGCGACGGCCAGTAACCGGCCGCGGCGGCCTTGCGGGCGTACTCGGCCGCCCTCGTCTCGGCCAGCGCCGCCTGATAGTCCGAGCGCGAGACATAGGCATGCTTCAGCGCTTCGTCCAGAGTCAAACCCTCGAATGGCTGGTACGGAGATTTGTCTGTCAGGTCAAATTCCTGCGCGGGAGCCAAGCCGATGACACGGGCTACCGTCAGCTTCTGGATTGCAAAGTTGTTCTTCGCCTGAATCAACTGCTGTTGCCGCGTTTGGAGTTCTACCTTGGCTCGCAGCGCATCAATGGCCGGAGACGTCCCCGCCTTCACCTGGTCCGATGCCTGGTCGTACAGTGCCTGGGCGGTCTTGACTTGGGCTTCCGCAGTTTCGATGCGAGCCTCGTCGGCAATGCCCTGCAAATAGGTGTAGCCCACCGCGAGCACCACTAGGTCCCGCGCGTCCTTGTAGGTGTATTCCGCCGATTTCAGGGATTGCCTGGAAGCCCGCTCATTGTTGATCAGCTTCCAGTCAAACAGCGACTGCGTCGCGTACATACGGGCGTCAAAATACGAAAAAGGGCCGATCGACGGCGGCAGACTGAATCCTGGAGAACTGAATGTAAAACCGAGCTCGGCAAGATTTATTTGTGAAACATCCACGTTGGGTGCCACGGTCACGTGGGGCAGGAGCGCGCTCAATTGCTCCCAACGTTGGCCGCGTGCCGAGCGAACATCGGCGTTGGAAAGAAGCGCGCCGAGATTTTGCTTCAATCCGCGGTCGATGGCCTCCTGCAGCGAAATCGGGAGGACGCCCGGTACCGACTTGGCGGGTACACTAGCGGCGAACGGGCTCACTCCCTGCGTTCCGGGGATCGGCTGCCCGGGTGTGGAGGTCGTCTCGGATTGAGCGAATGACGCCTCTGCGTCGTACAGCAGTGCGCCAGCTACGAGCAGCATTCGGCCGAGTTCGAAAATGAAGCGGAGGGTCAAGGCAGAACCTCCTTTGCACAGGAGTCCGTTTAGGCTTGTGCCCCGGGAGCAGCATCCTAATCCAATTAAGCGGTACCCTACAACTCGAACGTCAGCAACGTCAGCAACGCAGGAGTTTGGATGTCGTCGGGTACCGGAAAGCAACATCTGAGGGTCTGGCGAAGCCGAAAAGGCCGACCTTCGGAAGCCCCGCCAGTCGCGAGTTTACAGGAGCATCAAAGAGTTGGCGTCCCCATTTTCGGCTGGCGCCCCGAACAGGTTGAAAGGCCTTCCGACTGGGTGATGCGCTTTCGCGGGTTTTCGCGATCCTCGTGTACACCGGACGCGAGGCCAGCTGCGCGGACTCGGTTCTTCTTACTTGAGGTGGCGCATTAAATCCGATGCGTTCTTGGCCGCCTTTTTGATTTCACCAATGCTGCGCACCGCCGTTTCAGGGCTTGCAACCTGGTCAGCCAGCAGGTCAGCGTAGGCGCTGATCACGCACAGCAGGTTGTTCAGCGCGTGCGAAACGAACTCGATCTTGGCCATCCGCTGAGCGGAATCCTCGTTCGACAGCGCCCGTTCAACCTCCATTTCTTCCTGCTCTTTTTCCTGCTGCGATTCAGCTTTTTCCTCCATCATGACAGAGGCAATCGTCGCGTGCAGCTCGCGAGCCGTCAGGCTGTCTAACGTAAGGCATCGGGACGCGCCCGCTTCCATGGCCCTCTTCTCCAAATCCTTAACGGCCGGATAGACCAGCGCAATGAGGGGCATCGCCTTGTACTCCGACCGGATCTTTTGAAGGGACAGTAGTCCTTGAAAGCTCCAGGCGTGGAGGTCTATGGCCAGCGCATCCCACTTTTGCGTCGACAGTGTACGGAACGCATCAGAAGGAGACTGAGCGCGATGTACCTGGAGGGATACCGCGGGCGCTTCGAGGATGGCCTGAGAGAGTTTCAGCCAAGACGGGCTTTCGCCCAAGAAAAGAATCTTTAGTACCTTGTCCAACATCGGTCGATCTGACTACTCCTGACAATTCGCGCACGAGTCCGTTCATCGTTGAACCCTCGCTGCTTAATTACGGAAACCTCTGGTGGTCTTTCTCTTCGGCTATGCAAACAAGCGCCTGATCTCCACGAGCAATTTCTCAGGCAACTGGTTCTTCGACACAAAGCTGTCCGCCCCATGCCGGAGACACTCCTCGCCGAGAGAGAGGCCTTCGAGTTCGGAGAAGATGACGACGCGCATCGCGGGAGTGCAGCGATGGATTTGTTCAGCTGCCTCCAGCCCATTGACGCGCGGCATGCTGAGATCGAGGAGAACAAGATCGGGCTTATATTGGGAGGCCAGTTGCACGGCGTTCATGCCGTCGCTTGCTGTTCCTACGATCTCGAAACCGCCAGCGAATTCGAGATAGTCGCAAACCGATTGCAAGGCCGTTGGTGAATCGTCTGCGACCAGGACTCGAATTTTCTCCACCGGACTCATCGCCTCTCCGAACCAGACCCGGATTATTAATACGCATTAACAATGAGGGATTTCCGCGCCTGAGGGAATTGGGCTGATTCCCTAGTGAATTTGCACTAGAAGTTCTTTCGAAGCTCTTTGTGACCGGGAACCGGTTGCTCTCGGGGAAAACAGGCTTAGCGGCCCACTTTTGGCCCGCGCAGGTCATCAGGCCTGAATGATTTTGTTACGTACCGCGTACACGACGAGTTCGCTAATGGAATGGAGATCCAGCTTCAGCATGATGTTTGCTCGATGTGCTTCGGCGGTGTTCACGCTGATCCCAAGAAGCGCGGCGATTTCCTTGTTACTTTTCCCTTCGGCCAAAAGCTGCAGGACTTCCCGCTCACGCGGTGTAAGGCGCGAGCGCGTCACCTTTGTGGCGTCGCCGCCTCCCTCGGACAGTTCTTCCGAAGTGACGGCTCCTGATACTCGCGTGGAGAAGTACGACTTGTGGAGCCGGAGTGCGTCGACGGCCGCGAGCAGAACTCGGTCGGCGTCGTCCTTAAGAATGTAGCCGCGAGCTCCTGCTTCCACCACTTGCTGAACAAGGTCGTCGGATTCGTGCATTGTGAGGATGAGCACTTCCGTTGCTGGGGACGACTTGTGAATCCGCCGCGTCGCCTCCACTCCATTCAACAGCGGCATACCAATATCGAGCACAGCAACGTCGGGGTTGAGTCTCAGGGCTTTTTCGACAGCGTCGCGCCCATCGCTGGCCTCTGCGCAAACCTCCCATCCTGCCCGTGATTCGAGTAATGTTCGGAGCCCTTTGCGAACGACCGCATGGTCATCGGCGATGAGGATGCGAAGCGCTGGCATCGTCGACCTCCGTGCTGACACCCTGAGTTGCCGGAATGGCGGCGCGAATCGTTGTTCCTTCTGGGCTCGAGTCAATTTCGAGGCGCCCGCCCAATTGCGCCATGCGCTCGCGCATTCCAGGAATGCCTACGCCGAGCCTGGCCTGACTCGGGCGCGACTGCCCATTGCAAGGCGCCGGAATGCCGCGGCCGGAGTCCTTGACTTCGAGCACGACTACCGAATCACCCTGCCGAAGCAGAATCCGAGCCGTAGGGCTGCCGGAATGGCGCTGAATGTTAGTGAGGCTTTCTTGTACGATCCGAAACAGCGCCGTTTCCGATGCCTGTGGCAGGCGAGGAAATTTCCCGGAGACTAAGAACTCCGTTGTGATTCCACTCCGGTCTTCAAAGCCCTTCGCGTATTCTTTCAGCGCTGACACGAGCCCCAAGTCATCCAGCAACGGTGGATGCAATAGGTAGGACAGAGTCCTGATTTCCCGCGACATTTGTTGCAGCAGGGCCCGCGCCTTCTCCAAGGATCGCAGTCCCGCTTCATCCTCGGGTTTGAGTGACTGGCGGGTTTGCGCGAGACTCAGATTAATTGCCAGAACGGTCTGCGCAAGTCCGTCGTGCAGTTCCCTGCCGATTCGGCGCCTTTCCTCATCCTGCAGTTTCAGAAGCTGCGTGGAAAGTTGGTGAATAGCACGTTCCGCGACTTTCATATCGGTAATGTCGGCGAAGGATGAGATGATCCGTAGAATGTTGCCGGTTGAATCGAACTGCGGAATCGCGTTGCCATGAATCCAAAGTGGCTGCTCTGCATTCGGGCGGCGAAAACACATCAGCGCCCGCCGTACGGCAGCGCGCGTGCGCACGACAACGGCTACCGGCCACTCAGACTCCGGGATTTCCTTGCCCCTTTCATCGAGGGGACGGACACCAAGATCCAGTGGCGATTTCCCAAGTACTTCCTCCTCCGAAAACCCGAACATATCCAGAGCCGCTTTGTTCGCAAATTGAATTCGCGCATCCGTACCCTGCAAGACGACGCCAACTTGCAGGTCGCGCACCAGCGTCCGAAAACGCTCCTCACTCTCGCGCAATGCCTCGACCGCGCGGCGCTGTTCGGTCAGATCGGTCGCGGAAACAATCACCCGGTCAAGTTTTCCGTCAGGCGCAATTTCGGGCACGGCGTCGAGCAGCGTCCATAGAGTTTCCGGTGAAGCTGGAATCTGCCAACCAAGCAACTGGCTTCGAATTGGACGTTTGGTAGCGATCACCTCAGCCACAGGTCTAAGAGACGGTGGAATCGGCGTTCCATTGTTGCGCAGTGGAACGAGACCCACTTCGACAGAGGTTTTGCCGATCAACGCTCCACGCGCAATGCCGAGCATTTCTTCGATCGCCTGGTTCGCGAATTGGATACGCCCGGAACTGTCATAGGAAACGATGCCGACGTGCAGGTTTTCGACCAACGACCGAAACCTCTCTTCGCGCGAACGCAGCAGGGTCTCGGCTTCCTTCCGCTCGGTCACGTCCCGCACGGCCACCAGCGCACAGCGGCGTCCATCCAAGTCGACCAGTGTGGCGGACATCTGTCCCGTTCGGATCTGTCCGTCCTTTCTGCGGAACTCAAACTCCTCTTCCTGGACTTCGGTTTTTTCGACGAGTTTGGCAAGCACTTCTGCGCGTCGCGAGGGATTGATCCACAGATTCAACTCCTGGGGCGTCTTGTTGAGCGCCTCCTCCCGCGTGTATCCCGTAAGCCGTGTGAAACCCTCGTTTACCTCAAGATAAGGACCGCCGGGGAAGACGCTTATGCTGTAACCGTCTGGGCTTGACCGAAACGCAGAAGCCAGGATGCCTTCCGAAGTTCTCAACGCATGCTCAGTCTCGAGCAGATTCAGCGAGATCCGGCGCTGCCTTGCATTCGTTAGAATCAGACGCAAGGCCGAACACAGGACCGAGGCCGTAATGGCGACCCACGCGAGCAGAAACTGTTCTCTGGCGATTGTGCGCCCCATGAAAATCACCGAGAGCGGGATGACGACCGGGAGAATCTGCGACACCGCATAATCGGCCCAGCGTGAAGTAATTTGCGGCCTGGGAATGCGCTCGTTCTGTTTCCAAGCGGCCGCCAGCACAATCACCAGAAAGTAGGGCACCATCCATAAGACGTCTCCCCAACTGGCACGGCCGGCAGTCGAGCTTAGAGTAAACAGGTAGTCGCCCTCAGGGACGGCTGCGAAAAGAAATACGGCGGCCATCACAAGCGAAAAGAGCTTCAACCGGGGAGAAATGGAGGTTCTTGAGCGCAGGAAAAATCCAGCCGATAGAAGCAGGTCCCGCACAATGTAAAGAATAAGTATCTGGCGCAACAAGCTTGTTTCGTTGGACTGCCAGCCTGAAGGGGTATAGAAAAAGTAAAGATAGGCCGTGGCGGCCACGATGGTGATTTGGGCAAAGTCCAGGACTCGCAACCAATCAACACCAGGTAGCTTGCCTTCCGATTGCGGCAAAAACATCATGAAGATGGGAACGACCCAGAGGAAAAACAACACGTCCGAAGGCCACGGCGCGTGCCCCGCACCCGGCACAAAGCTTTGGTAAAAGGCGCTGATCGCTTGCGCGATGGTCTCGAGCGCAAGCGCAATGCCCAAAAGACTCCAGATCTGGCGCGCATAGCTCGTGGAGCGCTGTGCCACGTAAAAGGAACAGCACGAAGCCCACAAGACCATGACAAGATCCAGGGAATTGGCTACCAGTAGACT
>Ga0126373_10005031_pt1 | contig 10202 bp, 8 predicted proteins | sample PanSoiMetPlot_11_FD_92545 | JGI IMG/M metagenome (GOLD analysis project Ga0126373, IMG submission 92545) | Tropical forest soil microbial communities from Panama - MetaG Plot_11 | ecosystem: Environmental > Terrestrial > Soil > Tropical forest > Bulk soil | place: Panama | collected 2016-02-17 | reverse complement strand
GTGGTGCGCCGCGGGCGGTGCTTGGGCTACGTCGAGTGCGAGGTCACCGACGAGCGCGGCCAGCTCATTGCTAAGGCGGCGTCGACCTGCCTCGCGTTGAGAGGTGAGCATGCCAAAGGGCGTTAAGCAAGCAGGCGGCACTGGCCCGCGCGAGTCGAACCTATGTCAACAATTCAAAACATTCTGTTCCCCGTAGACTTCTCAGCGTCTTGTGTTGCGATGGCGCCTACGTAAAGAGGGCGGCGGCTATCTTCCGGGCCAGAGTCACGCTTGTTCACGTCTTCGATCTCTACGATCGCGACGCGGTCCAGCTCTGTGTGCGGCCACTCGCCGAGGTTGTCGAAGAGCAGCAGGGCCTTGCCCGTGACAAATTGCACTCGTTCCTGAACTCCGAGTTTCCGGTCGAGGAGTGTCCGAGAGTCCTGTTGTTGGGCGATGCAGCTCGACAGTGTCCGCAATCCGGCGCGCTCGGTCGTCTGAGGGATCTTACTTACGCGGTCGTTCGCGACGCTCCTTGTCCGGTGCTTAGCGTCTGATGGTCCATCGCAGGCAAACGTATTCCATCAGCGAACGCCCTTTTCGACTTATCGGACCTTCACGCTCGGTTCTACAGACATTCCTGGCCGCAACAAGTGATCCGGGTCCTGCCCCTTTTCAAACACAATCTTCACGGGTATTCGCTGTACGACCTTGACATAATTTCCCGTCGCATTCTCTGGCGGTAGCAAGCTGTAGCGCGCCCCCGAAGCGCCCGCTATGTTCAAAACATGTCCTTCATATTTTCTACCGTACGTGTCGACCGAGATCTTCACGCTCTGACCCGGACGCATGTGCTTGAGCTGCGTTTCCTTGAAGTTGGCAGTCACCCAAATGTTCTGACTGTCCAGGGGAACGATCGTCATCATTTGTTGGCCTGGCGCTACATTCTGTCCTGGCTGGACGGATCTCTGCCCCACAATCCCGCTCACCGGCGCTACCACGGTCGTGTACTGCAGGTTGAGGTGGGCCTGCTGCAGGATCGCGGCGGCCCGCTCGGCTTCCGCCTCCGCTGACTCGGCACGCGACCGCTGCACCGATATTTGCTGTGGTTGGGTCTGTGCGTACTGCAGTTCGGCTTCGGCCTGCGCAATTCGAGCGCGCGCCTGAGTGACCGCCTGTTCTGCGGCAGCCGCGGCTGCACGGGCAGCCTCGACCGCAGCGGCAGTGGCCTTCTGGCTATCCACGGCTTGCGTGTACTGATGCTGTGGAATTTCGTCTTTTTCGGCCAGCGGTTTGTACCTGGTCACATCATCCTGGGCCTTTAGATCGTTGGCTTCGGCCTGTCGAAGGGACGCCTCCGCAGCCTGGAAACTCCGCTCGGCCGCAACCAGCCCGGCCTTGGCGTTGTCGACATCGGCCTGAGCCGTGGAGAGCTGGCTTGAGGTGTTTACCGAGGTGATGGGAATGGTCGTACGGAGCGCAGCGGCACTGGCCTGGTCGTTGGCCAGCGTAGCTTTGGCATTGGCCACTGCTACTTCATAGTCTTTAGGATCAAGCTGCACTAGAACTGTACCGGCTTCGACGTATTGGTTGTCGTCCACCAGGACGCGCGTCACGTAGCCGGACACACGGGAACTGACCGGATAAATGTAGCCGTCAATCTGCGCATCATCGGTGGACTCCCAAGCCAGCAGATAGCGGTAGAGCAACAGCGAGCTCGCCACAACAACGAGCACGACGAGCGAAATGAGCACTCGCATCCCTGTTTTCGAGTACCGTAAGCGAGACAGGCTTGCCCGTTCTCCGGCACCGACTGAGGTCTCCGGTTGCTCTGAGTTTGGCGGCTCGTGGACTCTGGCCGGCGCGGTTCCCGGGGTTCCCATGGTTATCCTCCTTCGAACCTACTCTAATGTGCCGCGGTAGGCCACTGGCGCTGTTTCGTGTAACGGGCGAGCGCGTCGAGAATGATCTCCACGGCTACTTCATTTCCCATTCCGGAGTTGACCATCAGGTGAAAACGGTGTCTTCCGGGCCACTCGACGTCGAAATACTTGTTTATGAAGTCGGCGCGGTCTCGGTCCACAACCTCGGCGAGTTCCATGGCTTCCTTCTCACTCTTCCCGGTGGCCTGCAGGCGTCGCACCCTTTCTTGAAAAGGCGCGTAAATGAAAACATGAAAGGCGTCGGACCGCGTGCTCAGATAATAAGCCGACCCTCGTCCGACAATCACGCAGTTGCCCGCCGCAGCGATTTCAGGCAGGAGTTTTTGCACGACTTCACGAACGCATTCCGTATCGACCATCTTCAAACGCGGGGCGTTCAAGCTGCCTTCAAAACTTCCACGCATAAAGGACTTAAGAAGCCGGTAGTAGGCGGGATCTTTTCGCTCTTCGTGCTTCTCGACGGCAGCGCAGTCGCAATCCAAACGACGCGCGATTTCCTCGGTGAGTAGCTGATCCCAGAGTTTCCAACCAAGCTTGGCTGCCAGCTGCGCGGCAATCTCGCCGCCTCCGCTTCCGTACTCGCGATCGACCGTGACCACTCGGATTGGCATAAATCGCTCGCTTATTTGCGCGTTACGAATCCCTCGACCGCAGCCCCCGGAGCCCAGGAGCGCCTCGACTTTGCACTTTTCAGAACAGGGCCTGCACCTAGAGACTACGCCGATCCTCAGCCAACAGCGACTTCCCCTCCGGCTCCAGGGTTATTCCTTTTCAGCACAAAGGACCGAAGAAACATAATCGCCGCGCCTATACATAGAACCCAGAATGTATCGATGTAAGCGAGCGTAGTGGCTTGGCCGATCAGCGCCTGGTACATGCGCGCATAAGCCTGGCTTGTCGCCTGGACAGCGTCCAGGCCCGAAGCACCCAAGTGCGCGGCGAGGGCCTCGACCGACTGCGCAAATGTTGGCTGCCCCGGGCTGGTGTGGGCGACGAGGTGCACCTGATGGAATTGTGCGCGCCGTGCAATCAGCGTAGCGACCATTGAGGTGCCAATGCTGCTACCGATGTTTCGCATGAAATTCACGAGGCCGGCAACGCTGTTGCTCTTGTCGGCAGGCACTCCGGCGCGTCCCCAGAGCTACGTCTAGAGGAGCGCGACCGCTAATAGTAACAGTGCGAGCCAGCCAGACGCCAGGCTAAGCCTAGTTGTGTTGAACGAAGTTTGGCGTGTGGATATCCGCCGCCAACCACCAGAGCGCGTTGAATGCCCTCGGCGGCTGTCTGCCGCAGGCAGAGCTAAGATCAGCCTAAAGATCATTCCTAAGGATTCCAATACGACTGCCGCCAGGAGGGCCAACGGCAATCTTGAAGTAGGGGTGTTGAGTCGGGCCATTGGATCGGACGCCTCTTACGGCTCAGAGTTTAGTGAAGCCGTCCGCACTCCAGCGTTCTGAGCCGACTCCATTGTGTACAAAGAACAATCCTGCGGGGTCGTATTTCTTCTTCACCGAAACGAGCCGCGCATAATTGTTGCCCCAATAGGAATGCTGCCAGTCCTTCTCGAAAAAATTGCTCTCCGAAACGTACGATCCGCCGCTTGGCGCCAGCGTGCGCAGTTCGTTCATCGAACCATGAACCCGCTCGCGTGATTTTCGGGCCGCCTCGACGTCCGGCTCGTGGCCGCGCACCCCTGGATACCCGCCTTGGCCGTCCGCGACAATCGCCAGCGCAAACGCATGCAGTACGGCGGGATTCGTCGCCGTATCTCCCGTCGCTTCGATAGCCTCGCGAGGCGCTCCCGCGAGCCCTTTGTTGAAATGCAGCTCGATCAGTTCGTAACGGGAACCCGCAAACAGTGCGTTGGCCAGCTGCTCCTGCGAATCATCCCGGAGTAGCGACGCCGGGAGCCAGAGCGATTCGAAACCGTAAATGGTCCAGGCCACCTGGCCCCCGTCGCCCGTCCACCACACGTTGTTCTCGCTTGCGCCGGGTCGCGCGTCCGAATCGAAAACGTGCTGGTGTTGCTCTTTCCTCCACTCCACGTCCCACCAGTGCCGCGCGGGCATGCTGCCGAGAATCATTCCCGGCTCGACCGTGTAAACTCCCGGGGAACGCGCAACCCAGTCCAAAAAGGGTTGCCACACTTTCCTGGCCTCTTCCGTGCTCAGCCCTAGTGAAACCATGCTAAGCCCGAGCACATTGTCCGAACCGATGTGCGCCTGCTCACCCCAATGATCGTTGAACAGATTTTCCCGGTAAAAACCGACGAAATAGCGCAACAACTGGCGAAATGCCTCATCCGAAGAAGCCTTGACCCGGAAAGTCGCGCCGCCCGCGTACTCGGGAAGTTCGTGCACGCGCAGCGTCACCTTCGTGGCCACGCCGAAGGTGCCCCCTCCACCTCCTCTGAGCGCCCAGAACAAGTCCGGATTCGTGCACGCGTTCGCGATCCGGATTCTTCCGTCGGCAGTTACAACTTCCGCTTCGAGCAGTCCGGCGGCGGATGTCCCATAATGCTTTGAAAAACTTCCGAAGCCTCCGCTTTGCACGAGACCCGCGACGCCCACCGTCGTGCATCCGCCGCCTTGAACGTACGCGCCGGCTTTCGTGGTCACGGTGTCGTAGGCCTGCATCCAGATTGCGCCAGAACCGCAGGTCACCGCACGCTGGGCCATTTGCGTCCCTTCACAGCCCTGCGGAACAAACGCTTCGTGCATCGAGACGTCGTGCATGTGGCGCGTCCACACCAGCAGCGAATCCGGCGCATTGGAGGTTCCTTGATAACTGTGCCCACCGCCCTTCACCACCAGGCGCAAATCATTCTCCCGCGCGAATTTGATCGCTGCGGCAACGTGATTCGCATCCTTCGCTCGGACCGCGAAGACGCTCGGTTTCGTGAACCAGGCATCTACCCATCCCAGGGTTTGCGTGAGGCCCGGTTGGTCGCCGATGTAGTACGGGTTCTTGATATTGGCAATGAGGTTCTTGCACCCGGTGCCATCCACGTCTTGGATGCACGCGTCAATCGGAAACTCCACAGGAATCAAATTTCCGTCAACGTCGTCGTTGAGCCGTTTCCACGCCGCTTTGGAAGGCCAGTCTCGATCCGATGGACGCCGCCGGCGAAAAGTCTTGCCCGCAAAAAGGCCAGGCGGCCAGTGCCGCAGAAACGCGGTCATACCGTATCGCTTCAAGAATGTTCTGCGGTCCATGTAGCTACAAATCCTCCCTCGCATAGCACAAATGAGTCCTTACGTATATCCGCTCACTTCTCCCAGTTTACCTGCGCGGTACAGCCGTCACCTGCGAGGCCCACATTCAACCATGAGGCCCTGAGGAAGGAAAGGCTTTCAGGTCATCCAGCCTGGTGATCCGGCGAAGTTGGGTAAAGCGTCCGTCAAAACAATCAGACCGTAAATCGTCAAGGCCGCAAAACGACTCCATCGAGGAGCGAGATGTGATCCCGAATTTGAACCCCCGACGGTCGATGCCACGAGCGCGTTGTTCCCACAAAAAGGTGGCATACCCCGTTTTGTAGGCCTTCGAAGAGCGGCTTTGAGGCCATGCCGTCAGCCCACGATAACGATTCCTAAAGCGTGGGCCGTTCGTGGGCCCAAGGGTGGGCATCTTCAAACGCAGCCGCCGCACGAAGAACCGTCGCATCCGCGAATCGTCGCCCGACAATTTGCAGCCCCACCGGAAGCCCTTGTTTTGTGAAACCGCAGGGAACGGTTGCGGCTGGCTGGCCAGTGAGGTTCCAAGGATAAGTGAAGGGTAGCCAGTCTGGAAACGGCGGGAGTGGGCCAAGCGTGCCGGTCATTCCCTCCGGGGCGTTGCGACCGGCAGCGAATGCAGTGACTGGCAAAGTTGGTAAGAGGAGCAATTCAAATCGTGCAAAGAATTCTCGCGTGGTATGCCAAAGCGCGGAGCGTCTCGCCAGCGCTTCGCCGAAGTCGCTTGGACCGAAGCGTGCCGCCCCCTTGATGAGCGTCACTAAGTCCGGGTCCATGCGGGATCCCCATTCCGGCAGCAGTGCTCGAAAGCGCAGAGCATAACTCATGGTCCAGAGGGTTGCGAAGGAGCTATGCTGACTCGCGAAACCCGGGTCGGCTGCTTCAACCTGACAGCCCAACGTTTTTTCGAAAGACCTCGCGGCAAGGTCCGTGATGCTAGCGACCTCAGTGTCAACTTTCGCATAGCCGAGTGCGGGGCTCCATGCCACGCGTAATCCGCGGATGCCCCCCTCACAAGCAGCCAGATAATCGGTTGGGTCGGCGGGTAGCGATAAAAGATCCCGTTCATCCGGCCCGGCAATCACGCCGAGCAGCAACGCCGCGTCGCGAACAGTCCGTGTCATCGGGCCCACGTGAGACAAGAAAGGAACTGGGTTGGGAGGGTACACGGCGACACGGCCATAAGACGGCTTCAATCCGAGAATTCCATTGAATGAGGCAGGGATGCGGATCGAACCTGCGCCATCGGTACCTAGCGCGAGAGGACCAAGGCCAGCTGCTACCGCGGCGCCTGCACCGCCAGAAGAGCCGCCCGCGGTTTTACCAACGTTCCAAGGATTGCGCGTGATCCCAGTGAGTGGGCTGTCCGTAACAGCCTTGAATCCGAACTCGGGTGTTGTGGTCTTTCCAATAAGGATCCCGCCTGCGGCAAGGACTCTTGCTACTGCTGGAGCATTTTCCTCCGGCACGTAATTCTCGCGCGTGCGCGAACCTGACATGGTGCGGACGCCCAGCGTGGAGAGCAAATCCTTGATTGAGACGGGAAGGCCGTGAAGATTGCCCAGTCGATCACCTCGCATTACCGCGTTCTCCGCTTGCTTGGCCGCCCTGATAGCGTCCTCTTCCGTAACCGTGCAAAATGCGTTTATTCGCTCATTGGTTTCATGGAGCCGTGCATAGACAGCACGAACCAGTTCGAGGGGTGAGAGTTTTTTCGCGCGGATGGCCGCGGCAAGGGCAGTGGCCGGCATGTAGCAAACATCTTGGTCTGGCTTGTTCACGAGGGAATTCTATCCATGGGCGCGCCGGAACGACAGTAGATTGCCGCCGGCACCGCCCACAAGTCGGAGGGCGCTGAGCCAGTCATGATTTTTTCGTTAAGACGCTCGGGAGGATCAGTCCGTGGAACGGAGACGCGCGTTGATGTCATCCAGCGCCGAATCCACGTCGGCCAGACTATCGACAACATAGTGCGCCCCGACTCTCTTTAATTCCGCGCGGGCGACAGCCAGGCGCTCTTCCCGTTCTGACGCCTGAAGCGCCGCAAACTCCTGTTGCGAAAGTCCCATCATATTGCCCGTGGCGGCTACGCCAATCGACCAGGCTCCCGCATTGAGTCCTTCTTGAACATCGGCAGGCGTGTCGCCGATCTTGACGATCGCCGGCAACGGATATACCCGCAACCGCACGGCAGTCTCATAAACCATGAATGGGAGCGGCCGTCCTGCCCCTACGTCACCCGGTGCTAGATTGCAATCCGGAACATACCCGGCTTTCTTACCGGCTTCCACCAGCAAATCGAGCATTTCGCGAGTGTAGCCTGTCGTGGTGCCGATCTTTAGGCCGCGGATTCGGAAACGTTCGAGCGTTTCCACGACGCCCGGAATGATCGCCGAGTATTCCAGCAGGCAGGAAAACTGAAGAGGAACAAAGTCGTCGTACAACCGCTCGACGTCCGTCTCGCAAGGATGATGGCGATGGACCTGCGCCCATTCGTTCCGGACCCGTGGCACGGACAAAATTGCGCGGATGTGGTCCTTCTTGGGTAAGCCCATGGCTTGCCGAATCTCGGAATCAGTCAACGCCACATCGGCACGGGCAAACACTTGTTCGAGGGTCCGCACGGGAGCCAAGCTCCCGTAATCCACGGTTGTGCCTGCCCAGTCGAGAATGACAGCCTGTAACTGGCCGTGGTATTGCGCGGGCTGCGAGAGTCTATTCGGCATCTCCTATTCCTCAAAAGGCCAGCCAAGCCGAACGTCGTTTGGTCAGGCTTGGGGTGTTACTTTCGACCGGCTGAGGCGCATTTCTTCAAGCGATCTTTGGATTGCAACGAGCAAGGCTTGCACATCCTTGGGAAAGATGTGCCCAATTGTACCGATACGAAACGAGTCGGCATCGGTGAGTTTTCCCGGATAAATAAGAAAACCCTGGTCGCTCAAAAGACGATAAAACCTCTTGAAATCGAAGTCTGGCTGCTTCAAATAACGAAAAGACGTAATAATGTGGCCCTGATTTTGAGGCGCGAGATAGGGCTCAAAGCCTAGCTTCTCCATGCCCTGGATCAGAATCTTCGCATTTTCAGCATAGCGACTTGCCCGCCCGGTGATCCCACCCTCGGCCTCCAGCTCTTCGAGGGCCTGCCAGAAAGCAAGTATTGCGTGGGTGGGAGGAGTAAAGCGGAACTGACCGTCGCTTTCCAGCCCTTTCCACTGCGAGACCAGGTCAAGGCTAGCACTGCGGGCGCGACCCTCGGCCTCTAGCAGAAGGGCGCGGCGCGCCAGTACGAAGCCGAACCCCGGGACACCCTGAATACACTTGTTCGCTGAGGACACCAGTAAATCAACTCCCCAACCCCGAATGTCCATCGGCATGCCACCAAAGCTGCTCATCGCGTCGACGATGAATGTCCTGTGGAGCCTTCCTGCAAGTCGACCGACCTCCTCGACCGGATTGAGAATTCCGGTTGTTGTTTCACAGTGGACTATTCCTACGTGCGTAATCGCTCGGTCACGTACGAGTATGTCTTCAATCTGAGTCGGGGCAATCGGCTGCGCCTCTGGGACGATAATTACTTCGGTCTCGATTGCAAGCGTCTTGGCGATCTGCGCCATGCGCCGCCCATAGGCTCCATTCATGGCGACGAGTAATTTTCCGTCCCGAGGCACAAGAGAGGAAATCACCGACTCGACGACGAAGGTGCCCGAACCCTGCATCAAGACCGCCTCGTATGTTCCGTCGTCTACACCGCCTATTTGCAACAACCGACGACGAATCCTTTGAATCAGTTCGATGAAAGTGTCATCCCGGGAGCCCAAGTCGTGTAACATCGCTTGCTTCACCGCTTCGCTGGTCGTCAAGGGACCCGGCGTGAACAGAAGTTTGTCACTCGTTCTCATGAGACAGTTCGGCTCCCGGCCCCAGAAACACCACACCGAAGTTTATGCAGCCGACGGCTCGTTGCACCAGGATATTTTCGGTTTCTGGCCGAGCTCTTCGCGGAGGCCCGGTTTATTCGGCGCACGCCTCATTGCTGGGGGCAGCAAGCGGGTAGATGACGGCTTTGATGAACGGCTCCCTTTCGCGGCTTTGCGTACCCACGATATTCGATGTATATACATCTACTGTGCCGCAAAAAATGCAGGCCACCAAAGCCGCCGCGGTTACCGGGCGGTCCCCAGCTCTTTCCTCGGCCAGTGTTGCCAATTTGGTTCTCGCCGGCGCAAAGGCTGGGTGCCCGTGCGACGCGGAGAAGACCGCGCTTGTTTAACCGGAGAGGCAAATTAAAGAGGGGCGAGCTTCGCTCGAGTTGGTCGACCGGAGGCGGTTATAAACCAGGGCGCGCTTGCGTATACCAGATAGAGAAAGGAGCCATGCTGCATGCACGCTGCTCATCAAAAGGCCTATAAGGGGACGGGGATGGAGGGATGGGTTGCGCGATGGTACACGCGCACTCGGCGGAACGACATGGCGGATTTTCGCCGCGAAGCCAAGGCCGTCGCCGATCGTCTGCCGAACGGTGCGAGCGTCGTGGAGGTCGCGCCGGGACCGGGATTTTTCGCCATCGAGCTTGCCAAGCTGCAAAACTGCAGGATCACGGGTCTGGACATCAGCCGGACACTGGTCCGGATCGCGACGGACAATGCGCGCAATGCGGGAGTGAAGATCGATTTTCGCCTAGGAAACGCGTCGGCGATGCCCTTTCCGGACGAGTCTTTCGATTTCGTGTATTGCTCGGCCGCCTTCAAGAATTTCGCCGAGCCCGTTAAGGCTCTCGACGAAATGCATCGCGTGCTGCGTCCCGGGTGTGAAGCTGTGGTTGTGGACCTTTGCAAGGATGCCTCACTCGATGAGATCGCTACGTATGTGACGCAAAGCGGGCGGAGCCGCATCGATGCGTGGATGACAAACTGGACCTTCCGACACATACTGCTCAAGCGTGCTTACAGTAAGGATGAATTCGTCCGGATGGCGCGCCAGAGCCGGTTTGGCGCATGCCAGATTAAAATTTCTACCATTGGCTTTGAGGTACGGTTTGCAAAGC
>Ga0126373_10005029_pt1 | contig 10205 bp, 11 predicted proteins | sample PanSoiMetPlot_11_FD_92545 | JGI IMG/M metagenome (GOLD analysis project Ga0126373, IMG submission 92545) | Tropical forest soil microbial communities from Panama - MetaG Plot_11 | ecosystem: Environmental > Terrestrial > Soil > Tropical forest > Bulk soil | place: Panama | collected 2016-02-17 | reverse complement strand
GGCTGGTGCTGCCATATGCTTACCTCTCCTTCGCTTGCTCGGGACGCCCTTGGGTCGAGTTTGCGGACGGGCCGACGCGCGCGTCTTGCTTTTGGGCACTCGGCGACACTACTACGAAACTAGTCCCCCGGCAATATCCCATGCCCATCCAAGAGCCGTACGAACAGGTTAGTACTCTCATGCGTGTCAGCGGCACATGCGCCGGCACCGCCCACCCATACGTCCTTAATTGCCAGCAATCGGGAGACCACTGGCCGGATCAGCGATCCAGAAACGCCCGCAGTCGGGAATACCCGGCGCGGCTTACCGGAATCTGTGCGCCGTTCGCCAGCACCGCCACGTGGCTGTCTTTCGCGTACGGCTCCACCCTCGTCACTCGTTCTACATTCACTATGTACGATCGGTGGATCCGCATGAACCGCGACGGGTCAAGTGCCACTTCCAGGCTCGAAATCGTCTGCTGCTTCAATTGCTTTTTGCCTTCCGAGCACAAGGCCACATAGTCGTCCTGCGCCTCGATGTAGTCCAGCTTCGCGATGGGAATGATGAAGACCCGCGTCCCATCGCGCACCGGTATCCGTTCGAGATATTGCGCCGGGGGCCGCGCCGCTGCCGCCAGTTCTGCTGCCTTTTGTTGAGGACTGGCTTGCGCCGCGCCGGCCGCCTTAGCGTCTTCGTCCGTGCCGGTGCCCGACTCTCCAGCGGTCGCCCTGCCGCTTCGCTTCGCGCTCAACCGTTCCTTCGCGCGCCCCAGCGCGGCTTCAAATCGGTCCGCGCCATATGGCTTTAGCAAATAGTCCACCGCATGCACTTCAAATGCTTTGATCGCATAATTGTCGAACGCGGTCACAAAAACCACCACTGGATCGGTGCCGAGCAACTCTAATACTTCAAATCCATCGAGCTTGGGCATCTGAATATCCAGAAACAACAGTTCCGGCTCCAATTCCGTCGTCGCTTTCACAGCTTCAAACCCGTTGGCGCACTCTGCCACAATTTCAATCTCCGGATGCGCTCCGAGAAACTCGCGCAGCACCTGTCGCGCCAGCGCCTCGTCGTCCACAACCACAGTCCGAATTTTGCGCGCTGTTGTCATGCTGTCCGCGCCTCCCGCTCCGCCGGAAACGTCAGCGCCACGCGAAACACATCTCCGTTTTTTGACACCTGGAAATTCGCCGCGTTCCCATAACGCGCTGTCAGCCGTTGCCGCACGTTCGTCAGCCCCACGCCGCCCTTTCGGCGCGGAGGCGCGTCGGGATCGAACGTGTTCTCGATCGTTATCGCCACACTGCTGTCGTTGCAGTGCGCGTCCAAACTGATCCGCCCGCCGTCCACGAGGTTCGCGATGCCATGCGCCACGGCGTTTTCCACTAGCGGTTGCAGCAGCAACGGCGGCACCTGCACGTCCAACACGTCTTTCGCTATGCTCTCTTCCATGTGGATGCGCGAACCAAACCGGATTTTCTCCACCGCCAAAAACGCCCGTATCAGCGACATCTCCTCATCCAGCGGAATCGCTGCCTTCTCTCCCAGCCCGAGCGTCCGGCGCAAAAAATCTCCCAGAAGAATGCACATTTCGCGCGCCTTCGCCGAATCTGAGCTCGTCAGGGCGCTGATCGAGTTCAAGCTATTGAACAGAAAATGCGGGTTCACCTGCGCCTTGAGCGCCCGCAGTTCCGCATCGCGCGCCAGCAGCGTTGCTTGCGCTGCGCGCTTTTGAGCCTCTTGCGACGCCTGAATCGCCAGCGCGATGTACGCCGATGCCACGGCCAGCAAATACGAAAGCACGCCTGCGCCAAACAGCGCCGGAAAGTCTTTTGAAAGCCGCGTGTCCAGTCCGGGAAACACACCCGAAATCTCGTACGCCGTGAACTTGAACGCCAGCACCCAGATCGCGCTGTTCAGCAGCGCCCCCACCAGGTGCGTCAGCAAGATCCGGCTGAAATCGAACTTCCCGAATGGCATCGCGCGGCATGGGTACCACGCCATCAAGCACATGAATCCGTACAGCAGATTCAGCGGCACTCCCATCAACACAGCTGCTGAGAGCGTCATCTCGCCCGTATGCACCAGCCAGTACACGATCGCCGCCGCGAACGGAGTGCCGCCGAGGAAGTAGAACAGCAGCCTGCGGGAATTGTTGAGTATGGGATGCATGCGGCTAGTTCTTGACGTTGACGCCGCCAAAAACCGCGGCCCCGGTCACAATCAGACGCTTTGTGTTCGGCCCCAGATCAATCGGCGCCCGAGTCTCATCCACGTAGCCGCCCATGATCGCAGCGGCGCGTACCGACACATGCCAGGTCTCGGGCACTCTCACCTCTCCGCCGCCAAAAACCGCATCGATGTGCAGCTCCGCCTCATCGCCCTCAATATCCGCCTTGCGCAGGTCGATAGTGAACCCGCCAAACACGGCTGTCACCTTGCCGCCCTTGAAATTCGTCGCCGTAATCCGGCGCTTCACGCCGCTGAAAATCAGCGTGTAGTCCAACCATGATTCCGAATTGCCCACGCCCCCGCCACCCTGCCCAAACCAGTTGGATGGCCAGTCCGATTTCCACAGCGGCCCTCGCCCCATCGTATGCAACAGAATCGAAACGCCCCAAAAAATAATTAGCAGCGGCCAGAGGATCGCAAGCGTCACATGAATCACGCCGAAGCTGTTGAATAGAAGCACTACGCCCACGGCGGTCAGCACCGTGCCCCAAAATTTCCGAGACCCTGTTTTGTAAAGAAGCGCCTCGATCCCCAAAAACAAGAACAGCCCCGGCCAAAACAGCCGGAACAAGTGATCCGCCGAAACCAGGCCCATCTGGTCGAACAGGAAAATCACTCCGACCGCAATCACCGCGATTCCCCAGATGAGCCCTTTCGGCGCCCGGCGATATGTTCGGTTTTCTGTGGTGTTGTTACTCTCCATAGCGGACTCCCGCACGTTTGCGGGCCACCGCGCGCTGCCGCGTCTGCTGTGTCGCCAGCAGCATCGCCAGGCCTACGCCTACCAGCGCCAACGGCCAAATCTGTCTCATTTCTTGCATCGCTGGAGCATTGAATCGGAGCGCGAGCATATTCCAAATATTGCCCGCCAGCACGGAAAAGAACCACAAGTCGTCGCCGTGCAGATGCGCGGAGCCAAGCTCAGCCAGTTGGAAGACGACCCCAGTCAAAATCAGAATGCTTGCGCTAATCGTCGCCATGGATATCCCCTCCATCGAATTTTGCATTCGGCCTTGCTGGCTGGCATTGCTCATCATGTTGGCTTCTCCCGCTAGGACGTTTCCGCTGTCCATGGCCAGAGAGTAGGCGCCCAAGCGCGCGCTGTCTCACCCTTTTCGGTGAACCGCGGTCAGCTACCGGCGAATGACGGAACTGAGGGGATTGACCCACATCGTAAGCACGTGGCCAGGAAGCCGGCGGGAAGTCGCTAAGAAAGCCGGGAAGGGAATTCCTGGGATTTGAGATGCAGCAGGCCTTTTAGGAGGAGAAACTCAAGCCTAGCCACAGGCACGCGGCAAAGAGGATCGCCAGACCCAGCATGACGCGCAACCGCTTTTTTCGCACCACGGCCACGATAATTCCCATCGCGCAAAGCACTAGGCCAAGCTCAGGCCAAACGAGACTCGCGCCGCTCGGCTGTGCCGCGCCGTCTTCAATCCAGAACGACGCATACGACGTAGCTGCCGTCATCGACACCGCAATCACGCCAGCCAGTGCCACGCCCTTCGCCCACTCCGGCACAATCCAGTCCTTCTTCGTCTCGCGCCACTCCCGCCACGTCTGCGCGACGATTAGTGCCACTATCGCCACAACGAACAGCGCCACGTTCCCCCTCCTAAGCTGGGCCGCTGCCGTCGAATAAACCCTCAGAACCGGCCACTCTGTTGCCTGCCGCCGATTGCTTCGACTTACTGCCCCTGCCTCGCTACCGAATCCGATGTTCCTTCCTCGTTCGCTCTCCAGCTAGCGCCACGCGCTCCGCCGGACGCTCGCCTCAGTTCGCCTGGACCTCTGCCGCCGGGCTCCCCGCCGCGCAACGCGTCCCGATTCGGCATTCCGATCGCGTGTCGAAACAGCTAATTCCTTTGTCCCGCTCATCCCGGCCCCGCCTTTCGGCTTGTTGATATCCGCCAGCACGGATCCGGGGTGCTGGGCCGCCAAGGGCGCTATCACCCCGCGAATCCCTTCTTGGATGGTTGACGGGCGCAGAAAAGGGCTAATGTGGAAACCCGAGTCTCTCAAAGGGCTGCCTCTGGGTAGTACTACGGCAATCGGACTGCCAGAGTGATTTCATTGCCACCTGGAAGCAGCCACCCAATATCTATAAGAAAACAAGCTAGATAGCGCGCTCGGGGCGCATGTCCTTCCGGAGGCGCGCCCTTGCCCCATGGCAAAACCCAAGCGTTTGCCTCATATGCGAACCTCTTTGCACGTTAGGCAACCGGCCCGCCCAAGTCCTCTCACGGGCCGCCTGAGTAGCAGTTGCGCACATTCCTCTCATCCCGCCATTCCAGCCCCTCGCGCCCACCTGATACCATAACCAACGAATCATGCGAACCCCCTGGATCATCGCGCATCGCGGCGCCTCGGGACACGCCCCGGAAAACACTCTCGCGGCGTTCGAACGCGCCGTCGAGCTCGGCGCCGGCTTTATCGAAACGGACCTGCATCTCACCCGCGACGCACGCTTCGTCGCCATACACGATCGCACGCTCGAACGCACCACCAATGGCAACGGCTCCATAAACGATTTCACTCTGGCACAGCTTCGTGAACTCGAAGCCGGCGTCTGGTACGACCGCAAATACATGGGCGAGCGCATGCCCGCGGTCGAGGAAATCCTCGCTTTCGCGCGCAAGCACGACGTCGTCTTTTATCTCGAATTGAAATACGAGGCTGCTTGGGGTATGCACCATGCGCTCGTCGGTGCCTTGCGCAATCCGGACGACGCCGCGCGCACTATCGTCATCTCCTTCGATCCCGCCACCCTCAGCGCCTTGCGCAAACTCGACGCCACCATCATGACCGGCCTCCTCGTCGAAGAGTCCGGCATGGATTGGGTGAAAACGGCCCTCGAAGTCGGCGCGCGCCAGATCTGCCCGCGCTCAACCCTTATCACACCGGCATTCGTCGACGCGGCCCATCGCGCCGACCTTCACGTCGCTACCTGGACCGTCAACGACCCCGATGAAATGCGCTCCGTCATCGCCGCCGGCGCGGACGGCGTCATGACCGACTTCCCGGATCGGCTCCGCGCGATCGTCGATTCTGAAAAAGTCGCCAGCTCGAAGTAGCTTTCCCTTTTCGTTCAGCCAAGCCGCCCGAAAAGACCAGCGAATTCCCTCAATCCCAGTTGCTCCGCCCGCGCATTCGGCTGCAGGCCCAGTGCCTCGAGCGCATCGTAAATCCGTTCATCACTCACGCCGCCGCGCAGATTATTTCGCAGCGTTTTTCGCTTCTGCTCAAAGCATGTCTGCACAAACCTCATGAATGTCGCGTCATCGCGAATGCCGAGGTCCTCGCGCTCACCCGGCAGCGTCATTCGCACTAGGGCGGACGTGACCTTCGGTGGTGGCCGAAACGCTCCGGGCGGAATCCGCAAGACGATCTCAGGACGCGTATAGAACTGGCACGCCGCCGAAAGGTATCCGTATGCGCGCCGCCCAGGCTTCGCCACAATCCGCACCGCCACTTCAAACTGAATCACGATGTGAATCGACGCGATCCACTCCGCATGCTCGAACAGCCGGTGCAAGATTGGCGACGTAATGTAGTACGGCAAATTTCCGTAAACGCGTACGCGCGTTTTACCAATTAGCGCCGCCAGATCCGCCTTCAGAATGTCCTCCGTCACTACATCGACATCTTTCCACTCTCGCGACTTCGCGCGGAGACCTGCCGCCAGTCGGGTGTCCGTTTCCACCGCAATCACTCGCCGGCCTTCCTGCGCGATTATCTGCGTCATTTCGCCGTGGCCAGCTCCGATTTCAAGCCACACGTCGCCCGCGCTTCGCGGCAGGGTTTCTAGGATTCTGCGGCGCCATCCAGCATCGCCCAGAAAATGTTGTCCGAGTTTTTGTCTCGCCATTGCGCCGCCGAGTGTAGCAATTCACTCCGAACTCGTGGCCATGGAAATTGCGTCGGGCAGACCGCCTTGACGTCCATTCTTCCTTCCGATACCGTTTTTGTTTGCTCTGAGGGAAGATGAAAATCCTGTTTGTCGCGTCCGAGGGCCTGCCCTATTCGAAAACGGGCGGCCTTGCAGACGTCATCGAAGCCCTGCCCAAAGCACTAGTCGAAATGGGTCACGAAGTCTGCGTCCTTTTGCCGCAGTATCACGGCAACAGAGCCGCTTCGACGCTCATCTCTAGTCTCACCGTCTCCCTCGGTGAGACATTGCGCTTTCCTTCCATCGGTGAGGCCAAACCCTTCTCCGGCGTGCGGTATTTTCTGCTCGGCGACCCCGCCTTCTTCGATCGCGAGCAGCTTTACGGCGATAAAGGCGGCGAATACGCGGACAATCCCGAGCGGTTCGCCGAACTCTCCCGGGCCGCGATCGAGTTCACCAAGCGCATCTGGCTTCCGGACATCATCCACTGCCACGACTGGCAAGCTGCGTTGGTACCCGTCATCCTGCGCAACCAGCACACAGCCGATCCCGTGGTCCGCTCTCTGCCCGTTGTCTTCACGATTCACAATTTGGCGTACCAGGGCCTCTTCCCGAAAACCACGTTGCGCAAGATCGGCCTGCCGGAATCCCTCTTTTCGACGGACGCGCTCGAATTCTACGGCAACGTCAATTTCCTGAAGGGCGGATTGATCTTCGCGGACTACTTGACCACCGTCAGCCGCCGCTACGCGAAAGAAATCCAAACCGCCGAATACGGGAACGGACTTGAAGGCGTCATCCGCAGCCGTTCAGAGCGTCTCGTCGGAATTTTGAACGGCGTGGATTACGGCGTCTGGAGCCCGGAATCCGACACCTTCATTGCCCAAAACTATTCAGCTCACAATCTCGACGGCAAAAAAGCCTGCAAGAAAAACCTGCTCGAAACCTTCAAGCTCTCGGCTGAGAATCTCGAGCGCCCGCTCATCGGAATCGTCTCGCGTTTCGTCGATCAAAAAGGTTTTGACCTCATCGCCCGGGACGCCGACGCCTTGATGAAAGAAAACCTCTCGCTTATTGCGCTCGGCACCGGCCAGCCCGAACACGAGAAACTCTTTCGGAATCTCGCCGACAAATTTCCCGCTCGCGTTGGCGTCAAAATCGGATACGATAACGCCCTGGCTCACAAGGTCGAAGCCGGCGCGGACATGTTCCTGATGCCTTCGCGTTACGAGCCGAGCGGTCTCAACCAGATGTACAGTCTGCGCTACGGCACGGTTCCCATCGTCCGCGCCACCGGGGGATTGGACGATACCATCCAGAATTTCGACCCGAAAGGACCCCAGGGCACAGGCTTCAAGTTCGAAGCCTACGACGGCGCCGCTCTCCTCGACTCGGTCCGCGCTGCCCTCGCCGCATATCGCGATTTGAAGGTCTGGCGCACGATTCAAACGAACGGCATGGCCAAGGACTTCTCCTGGAAGACGTCCGCGGCCTCCTATGCCACCTTGTATGAAGCAGCAAAGCGTGCCCGAATCCCTAGGCCCGCAGGAACATCTAAACTTAAGACCAGCGCGTAAACCCGGCCAAAAGCCTGTCAGCGGTGGGTCCGAACCGGTTTCGCGCAGCTAAGGACAAGAGACAAATGGCAGATAGCACGCTTCAAGCAGTCAGCGACGCGAATTTTCAGGCGGAGGTCATTGACGCCAGCAACAGCCAGCCCGTGATGGTCGATTTCTGGGCCGACTGGTGCCGTCCGTGTCACATGCTTACTCCGACAGTTGAAGAAATCGCGCGCGAGCACGCTGGTAAGCTCAAGGTGGTGAAGCTCAACGTGGACGAGAACATCAGCGCCGCCGGAAAATTCAACATCCGCGGCATTCCCACGTTGCTCGTTTTCAAGGGTGGACAAGTTGCCGACCAGATCGTCGGCGCAGTGCCCAAAGAGCAAATCGAGAAGGTTCTTCAGCGCCACATTCAATCCTGAAGGCACTCTCCACTTTCAATTCGGCCACACGGAAGGGCGGCATGACGCCGCCCTTCGTGCTTTTCAGTGAGCCCGCGATGCAGTGCGATCCCAACGCGCGATCGGTGACAAAGACCTGTGAAGAGTGCGGTGCCTCGTTCACTTGTGCCCGCGCCGATCAGCCTTGCTGGTGCGAATCGGTTCAGCTTAGTCCGGAATCCCGCGCCACATTGCGCGCCTCTTTCTTGGATTGCCTCTGTCCCGCGTGCCTCACCGCCGCCTCTCGCGGAGAGACCTGATCGCGCATCGGGCACTAGGCTCACTGCAATCCCACCTGCCCGCGCAGGCTCTCATAAATCGCGTTCGAGTCGTATCCGACTCCGTCCTTGAACACCGTGATGGGCCGCTCGATCACCGTCACATTTTTCGACAAATCTCCGTCCAGCAACACCAGGTCTGCATTCTTGCCTGCAGCTATGCTCCCGATTTTGTCCGCCTGCTGTAGGAATTTTGCGCCGTTCATCGTCGCGATCTGAATCGCTTCGCTCACGCTGAAGCCCGCTTCCACTAACAGCTCGATGTTCCTCTGGTCGCCAAGGCCCGCCAGCGTGTGCCCGTCTCCGGTCGGATCACAGCCCGCCATCAAAAGCCCACCCGCCCCCACGAACTCTCTCTCGAACTTCATCTCTTTTTTGATCATCTTTTCGAAATCCGCCTCCAGCGCCAGCCCTGAAATACGCGCCGTCATCGCGTGCGACCACGACATCGGGTTCAGCAACTCGTGCGTCCGCGTCATCGCCAGCGATGTCATCGGCGGTCGCTTCCCCCCCTCGAATACCGCCAGCGTGGATGTGATCGCCACGTGGTGCGCCACCAAAGTCTGAATGGTTTGCTTTAGCTCTGGCCCGTCCGGCTCGATTCCCTCTACGATTCGCAGGAGTACGCCGAACCAATTCGTCTGGCAGCCGTCCGCCTGGTGCTGCGGATCTAATTCGCCGTCCGGCGCGCCATACGGACCGTGCTCCAGGTTGTCGATTCCCATTTCCGCCGCGTCACGGTATCCCACGGAGCACAGGTGCCCCGTCACGGTCATGCCCAGCTTGTGTGCCTCATCGATTCCTGCGCGCAGCTCGTCCGGCGTGATATTGACGTACGCCTTCACCGACGTAAATCCCACTGAATGCCAGTAGCGCAAAAATTCGCGCGCTTCGTTCGCATCCTTTAGTTCGTGCAGTTGCACGATCAGGCTCGGTGCTCCTTGCAAGTACGGCGACGTCAGCCACAGGTGCGGCCCCAGCATCTCTCCGCGATCCACATCCGCCTTGGTTCGCAGATCCCCGTAGGGGTCCATCGATCCGGTCGTCCGCGCCGTCGTCACCCCGCTGGCGAGATAGAGCGGCGGAAACGAGAAAAACGGATGCACGGCGACCAGCGGCCCATCGGTCGGCGCCACATAAAAAAGATGCTCGTGCATGCCCACGAGCCCCGGAATCACCGTCTTGCCGGATGCATCAATCAGCTTCGCCCCGGCAGGCGGCGTAACCCTCGCCGCTGGCCCCACCGCCGCAATCTTCCCGTGGTCGATCACGACCGTTTGATCTGCCGCCGGCACCGCGCCCGTCCCGTCAATCAGCGTCGCGTGCGTCAGCGCGATCACCGGCGCATTCTCGCGCGCGAATTTCGACGCCGGCTGCTGCGCCGACGCGACACCGGCCACCACCCCCGACGCCGCTAACACACCGAACACGACCACCGCCCGCACTCCCTCGGCTTTCCACCCGTTCATTGACATGGACACGCTCCAGAAATTCAATCGCGCCGCATTCTACCTGAAGCCGGCGCTCTTGCGCCCCCCGCGCAGAATCCTTACGATGAAATGCTCATGAAAGAATTCGTCCCGCATCCTTGGCTCCGCAATCGTCACGCGATGACGATCGCCGCCGCCTTCCTACGCCGCCGTTTCCCTCATCTCGGTGCGGGCGTCGCGCGCGAATTCGAAGTCGAGCCCGGCTCTCGCGTCCTCGCCCGCTGCCATTGGCAGCCTGATCCTGCGCAGCATCCCACCATCGTCTTGCTTCACGGCCTCGAAGGCTCCTGCGACGCCAACTACATCCGCGGCACCGGCGAAAGAGCCTG
>Ga0126373_10005027_pt1 | contig 10209 bp, 6 predicted proteins | sample PanSoiMetPlot_11_FD_92545 | JGI IMG/M metagenome (GOLD analysis project Ga0126373, IMG submission 92545) | Tropical forest soil microbial communities from Panama - MetaG Plot_11 | ecosystem: Environmental > Terrestrial > Soil > Tropical forest > Bulk soil | place: Panama | collected 2016-02-17 | reverse complement strand
TGCATCATTGGTTGCCAGGTCCGCTCTTTCGGCAAAGGGCAGCAATATCTGAAAGGTTGCGCCTTTGCCTGGAATGCTCGTGAGATGGATTGAACCGTTGAGGTCCCGAACGATTCCCTGGACGACCGCGAGCCCAAGGCCGTGGCCCGCCGATTTGGTTGTGAAAAAAGGGTCGAACACTTTGTCCTGCATTTCGAGCGACATGCCGCAACCCGTGTCAGTGACCTCAAGTTGCAGGTAGTCACCGTCCATCCCGTGTTCTGATGCCGCTCCCGAATTCCGGCCCGCCGTCACGCGGCTTGTGCTTACGCGGATCATTCCATCCTGATCCCCGATGGCTTCGGATGCGTTCGTGATGAGGTTCATGACGATCTGCCGAAGTTGCGCGGCATTGGCCCTAACGGCGGGAAGATTCTGGCCGAGATTCGTCGCCACTACGGCGTGTTTGGATACCGAAATGCTGAGCAGCTCAACCATCTCGCCAACGATTTGTGAAACGTCTACCGATCCTACAGTCGGAGTGTCCTTTCCCGCGTAAACCATCAATTCGCGGACGATTTCGGACCCGCGCAGCGCCACGTCCCGAATTGTCTTTAGCTCCGATTCGACATTCGATCCCGCGGCCTGTTCTTCCAGGCCCATCTCGGCGTGGGCGAGCACGCCACCCAGCAGATTATTGAAATCGTGAGCAATGCCGCCCGCCAAAGTTCCTACGCTCTCCAGTTTCTGCCGGGCGAAGGCCTGCTCCTGGGCACGTTTTACTTCGGTGATGTCCTCAACCATGGCAAGCCCGTAGAGCGGCTCATCGTCTTGACCGCGGATGATGGATGCAGTCAGGTTGATCCAGATGAATTCACCGCTCTTCTTTACGTAGCGTTTTTGCATTCGGTAGAAAGGGATTTCACGCCGGAAGAGGGACTGAGCGAACTCGACATCAGCGCGAACGTCATCCGGGTGCGTGATATCGGCGAAAGACTTCCAGAGAAGTTCGTCCTCCGAGTAACCCAACATTTGACACAGCGCGCTGTTGACCTTCAGGAAGCGATAGTCTTTTCCCACCAGCCCAAGCCCCAACGGCCCTTCCTCAAACACTCTTCGGAAACGCTCTTCGCTCTCGCGTAGACTGGCCTCAGCGCGCTTTTGCTCGGTAATGTCCCAGACAACACCCATCGAGCGACGCGGCATCCCGGAGTCGCCAACCAACACAGTGCCTTTTCCGTGAAGCCAGTGCGTGCTCCCTTCGGGCCAAATGACGCGAAAATCTGCGTCGAAGATATGAGGCGGCTCCAGAGCCTCCCGTCTGAATGAATTAACTCTTTCCCGATCTTCCGGGTGAATCAGACTGAGCCATTCCTCGTGAGTGATCGCCGTGCGATCAGGTGATAGGCCGTGGAGTTGGGCGTACTGTCCGCAAATGGTGAACTCATTCGTTGTCATATCGCGGTCCCACACTCCAAGCTGTGCCGCGTTCTGTGCCAACGCGAGGCGCTCCTCGCTGTCACGAAGCGCCATTTCGGCACGTTTGCGTTCGGTGATGTCGTGAACCGACCCGATCAGATGAGTGCAGGCGCCCTGGCCGTCAAATACAGGCACTACCGTAATTTCGCCGGTCAATCGTGCGGCTGGGTAATCCGACGTTTCCTCCCAAAGCATGCTCGTCTTTTTTTCGATGGCCTGCCGGTACTTGCCCAGAGCCATTGTCAGAGACGGCTCAGGGATAACCTCATTCACTGTTTTGCCGACTACCATCTCTCGGCTTAATCCGGTAACCCACAGAAAGGCGGCGTTGACGGAAGCGAAACGGAATCGACCTTCGGGCTCGACCGCCAGATGGAAAATGACATCCCGAACGGCGTTGTAGATCGAGATCTGTTCCTGTTCGCTTTCACGAAGCGCCTCGGCGCTCTCGCTCAATTCGAGATTCGCCTTAGACAACCGGTCGATGGTGGCACGGAGGTCCGAAACGTTGCTTTGGTCGTCGTTGGCGATCCGGCTTCCGATCATAGCGAATACCGCCAGGGTTAGTTCGACATAAATGATGGAATCCAAGGTTGTACCGGTACGGGTCCCCGGTATGGCACGGGTCAGACCGCGCTTTTCCGCAATCCCCAGTGCCGCGACGGCCAACAGGACGATAATCGCTGTCGTCAGATAGGACGCACGATCCAGCAGCATTACAGAAATGAGCAGTACCCCTGGGAAAACGAGCATCGCGTGACTACGAAATCCGTCATGAGCCTCGAAAACGAGCAGAATTGCGCCCAATATCAGAACCATAACGGCTGTGCGGCCTGCCCATACCGTCCTCCCCGCACGGTTCATGGCCGCTGCGGCAAACAGGCCGACCGCCGCAAGCAGTAACGGCAACGGCACCTGTTCTCCCGCGATCATGTCCAAAACCGAAATGATCCCCAGAGCAGACGCGAACAACAGACAGGAGAACTGAAGAGTTCGGGCATTGCGGTCGCGGCCTACGTCGCCGGTTGTCTTCGGATAGAACCAGAATGACGACATGAATCGGAACCTCCGGTTGCAATTCGGGAGTTTACCCGAATTTATCGTTCTACTAATTGCCCGTGAATCCCGCGCTACACGGAAGCTGAACTCGACGCCCCGCCAGGCGACCTCAGCTTTCGGCCTTGCCGACCGCTAACCCGGCAAAGTTGTATCGAGCGCCGCGACAATTGCGGACTCGAATCAGGAAAGCCGCGGGCGCCACCGAGCCTGTTGCAGTCAGGAAATGGTTTGACGGATTAATTCTTCAAGCTCGCTCGTTTTGTAGGGCTTTCGCAGGAATCGCCGAACCGGGAATTCCAATGCCGCCCTGGCCACCTCCTCCGAGTAGGCGCTGGCAACAATCACTTTCATCTCCGGTCTCAGTCGCCGCGCTTCGTCGACGACCTCCCGGCTGGAGGCTCCGGGGAGTGTCATGTCCAGGACAAGGACATCGATAGGTTCGGGATGGGCTCGGATAATTTGCAACGCAATAGATCCGTCCGCCGCTTCAAGGGCGCGGATTCCCGATTTGCCTAGTATCTTCGACGCTGCTCGACGTAGGAACTCCTCATCTTCCACGAGCAAAACAGTCACGACATCGGACAACTGCGACTGCGCAGCTACGCGAGACGCTTCTTCGCCAACTGGCCGAGAGTCGTTTCTGGCAGGTGGCAAGGAAATCCGAACAGCGGTGCCAACGCCCGGTTCGCTCTCAACCTGAATCGAGCCGCCGAGGCTCCGAACGATCCCATCGACAACAGCCAGCCCCAGACCTCGTCCCGTGGATTTTGTACTGAAGAAGGGATCGAGGGCTCTGGCTTTGGTTTCCGGCGGCATACCACAGCCCGTGTCGGAAATCTCCAGTTGCACACAGTCGCTTTCGGTCGGAGGATTCTCTTTGGAAACGTTGCCTTCTGCCGCGGCATGACGAGTTGTAATTCGGATCACCCCATCACGATCGCCGAACGCATCAGATGCGTTCATAACCAGGTTCATCACAATCTGAGAGATACGCGCGGGGCTTGCCAAAACTGCGGGAAGCTGACCGGCCAGGTCGGTCACGATCGTGGCTTGCTTCGAAACGGAGATCTTGAGTAGCTTGAGCATCTCCTCCACGACCTGGGAAATATTCAACAAGACGGGGGCTTCGCTCTCAGTCCCCGCATAGATCATCAGCTCGCGGACGATCTCCGAACCATGCACCGCGACATCGCGGATTGCATAGAGTTCTTCCTCCGGAACTCCTCCGGAATCCAGTTCGGAGAAAGCCAGTTCAGCCTGTGCGATTACTGCGCTCAGGAGATTGTTGAAGTCATGCGCAACCCCATTGGCCAGTGTTCCAAGTGTCTCCCGCTTCTGTCTGGCGAAAGACTCTTCCTGCGCCCGCCGCACATCCGTAATATCCTGAGACGCGCTCACGATTCGTTCCAGAGCACCGTTTTCGTTCCGGATACCATCGACGATGGAGCGGATGACGCGCTCTCCATCTGGCCGGGTCACGCGGTACTCCACTTCCACCGGCGTATTACCGTCGTGGGCGCGCTTCCTCACCTCGAGAAACGCATTCTTCTCGCTGGAGTGGAAGTGAGTCAGGCAAGCCTCAAAATCGGAAGGCGCCTGCGACGCTCCGATCATACGAAGCTTCTCCCTGGACCATATCGCCGAGTTGTTTTTGACGTTCCACTCAAAACTGCCAACCTTGGTTAAACGTTGAGCGTGGGTGAGCTGGGCCTCGCTTTCCCGCAGTTGCTCTGTGACGAGTTTCTGCTTAGTGATATCCGCGCACGTGCCGATGTATCCGGCGAATTGCCCCTCCTGGTATAGCGGCGCGCCGTTTACATCCATCCAACGGTATTCACCGTCAGCGCGTCGAAACCGGCTCTCGGCCTGAAAGTTCTCGCGGGAATCAAATGACGACTCGTATTGCGCAATGAAGGCCGCCATGTCGTCGGGGTGCAGGCCACGGGCCCAGCCATTGCCCAGTTCCTGCTCAAACGAACGGCCCGCAAAGTCCAGCCATTTCTTGTTTACGAAGGCGCAGAGCTTATCTGACCCAGACATCCACATCATCACGGGGGCCGAGTTCGCCAGAGTTCGAAAATGCTTTTCTCTTTCGCGCAGCACAGCTTCGACGAACAACAACTCCTCAACCCGTTCGCTGCTGCGCTGCCGTTCATCGACGACTGCGGCGAATACCAGACTCGTTATCGAGTAAATGGCGATCAGGAGCCGAAGATCACCCGCCGAAAGCGCGCTCGACCAATCTCCCACGGTCCAGAGAGTGGTCGCGACGACTGCATTGGCGGCAAGCGCCAGGGTCGCCATACGCATGCCGCGAAATAACGTGAATGCCAGCGGTGGGAGGACAGTCAGGTACGTGACGTTCAGGTTGTAATGCGCCTTGAAGTGAACCGTGATCCACAGAGTGGCGGACCAAGCGACGACTTCGACGAGCAATTCAAGAGCATTCCGCACACTAATCGGTTGCTGCCATTCGCGGTCCGAAGGGAGCCCGACCCATTCCTTCAAACGGCCGGAACCGTTCGCAAGGAGCGCCGGGGCCACGGCCAGAACTCCCGCGACGCCGCGGAGCCAACTGTCTAAGGCACCGGGTAGCCCCGGAACACTTCTCAATCCGAGAAGACGCACAACCGCGTTGTCCAGTAAGGCAGGTATGGCCGGAGCCAGAGCCGCACCAGCCAGAAGCGCCAATGTGGACCTCTCTCGCGAAAGCCAGGGTTCGCTGCCTGCAAGCCTCCGAGCTACAACGAATGCGCTGGTCTGGGAGAGCAGATACAGCAGGCCGATTGGAAGTGCCGCGCGCAAGGGGAAAAACCACGTGAACGCCGCGAGGAGCATCAGTTGGCTCCATATCAATCCGCGCCAACCAAAAACCAGCGCGCATCCGAACAAGAAGCCGGGACGATATGCGATTGTCGGGGTCAGCAGGCTCTTCCAGCGCGACCCGTCAACGATGCCACAAGCAGCTACACCGGCGACCAAAAAGGCGATGACCCGCAGATCAGGCGATTTGAGGATGCGTTGGAGGTACTTGGGGGGCCGCGTCACGTGGGTATTCTATACGGGATCGGTAATGGTTCGATCGGGTTTTGTCGGCTAAACGCTATGGCATCGGTACCTCTATCTGGAGTGGTCACTGGACGGTGACGTGACAACGGCGTAATTTGCCGATCTGCCAGTACAGCCCGCGACTAAAGTCAGGCAGTTCATCTGGGAGCGCGAACGGTCCCGCTGGCCGAGATTGGCATTCTCGCCCTTACCTTGGCGGCGATAGGCATCCGCGCGTTCGGGCAGTTCGGAGGATTTGCAAACTCTATATCATCGGATTTATGACGGATCAGACCGAAACCTATGCCGCAGCCACTTATCTGATTGCCTCATTAGCGGCCGTGGGATCTCTTCGCCGAAATAGAGACCTGCGTATTCCGGTTGACTTGATATCACACGAGATGAGAGCTAATGTTCATGTGGCTTCCGATATTTCCAAATAACACTGCCCAAAGGACTTAGCTCGTGAATGAACTTGTTGTGGCGGATCGCGCCACAGAATGGCGCCGCCTCAAAGCACTGGTGCTGGACAGCGTTTCTTCCCCGATCACCAAGCGCGTTTACAACCTCGGACTCGACGAGTTCATCGGCTGGTACACGGCTGAACCGCGTTCCGCCGGATTCACGAAGGCAACCGTCGCCGCATGGCGCGTTGCGCTCGAAGCCCGCGGACTCGGGCCTATCTCTATTAATGTCCGGATCACCGCCGTGAGAAAGCTGGCGGTCGAGGCCGCCGACAACGGCCTGCTGGCGCCCGAGCTGGCGTCCGGAATCGCTCGGATCAAAGGCGTTCGGACGCACGGTGTTCGAGTCGGGAACTGGCTTTCGCTCCAGCAGGCGCAGGCGCTTCTGAATGCGCCCGACATCCGAACCAAGAAGGGGCTTCGCGATCGTGCGATGTTCGCGGTCCTCCTCGGGTGCGGACTGCGGCGGTCGGAGGTCGCGGCGCTCACGATGAAGCACATTCAGATGCGCGACAGCCGGTGGTGCATCGTGGATCTGGTCGGTAAACATGGCCGGGTACGAACTGTGCCCATGCCGACGTGGACGAAAAACGCTCTCGATGCGTGGACATCCGTCGCCTCGGTTTCTGAGGGGCATATATTTCGGCCGATCATTCGCGGTGATCAGGTCTGCGGCGACCGGCTGAGCGAGAAGGTCGTCTGGCAGATGCTGAAACCGTATGTTTCCAGCATTGGCGTGCCGCACGTCGCGCCTCACGATCTGCGGCGCACTACTGCGAAGCTCTGCCGCGCCGCTGGCGGAGAACTGGAGCAGATTCAGATGCTGCTCGGACATTCGTCCGTCCAGACTACTGAGCGATATCTGGGAACGAAACAGGATCTGGCCCATGCGCCGAACGACGGGATCAGGTTGAACCTGACAGTTGAGTTCGCTCGTCGAAGTTGCCCCCACCCTATACAAGCCGGGATGAAACCGATCCCAGGGATGGACAGGAGGCGGAAGGTGGAGTGATTCGAGATTGGGCGCGATTATTAATGCAAGCTAATTGTTCTTTACTTTCAGCAACTTCTAAGCAAGATCTCCCAAGCCATTAGCAATGGCGCTCAAAGCTTCTACGCAGGGGGTGGGCACAAGTGCAGTGTGGCGTCGCGGACAAGGCCCAGTAGGCGTTAGGCGAGCAACTTGCAACGAGCTGAACGCTTCCGTCACTATCTACTGCATGAGCGGGCTACTGAGATGGCCGGAGTTGGGTGCACCAGTCGCCCAAAGGACTCGCGCTGGCTGTGTTCGATTCTCGGGAAGGGCTACTTCGGATTTCGACTCGATCCGAGACAGCGAAAGGCAATCTCAACTGAGACGTTTTTCGGAACCGGTTCACCGTTTCTTGTGGCGGGCTTGAACTGCCATTGTCGCAATGCTTCAATCGCTCTCTCATCCAGTCCCTTCCCTAGGCCACGAGTCACTTGAATGTCCGTTGCTATTCCGTCAGCGCTCACGATTGCACTGAGAATTACGGCCCCCTCCACGCCTGCATTCCTCGCGTCCTTTGTGCATACCGCGTCGACTTTATACATGACGCCTGGAGCAGTCTGCGCGTTTTGGGGAGGCGGGGTACGCGCGCCTTGCGCAGGATTCGTATGCGCGACCTCCTGAGCCTGGAGAGGGGAAGCTGCTACGCGTTGGGGCGTATCCCAGCTTGAAAGCAGTCTCCAGACGATTACAACGCTCCCGTCATTAAGTTTCCGTTCTACCCTGAATGCCACTAGGATGTCGCTCCGGCCCAGCGATATTGACCGGAGGAGGTATACCATACCTTCGCGCGGCAAGGTCTGGGGGCCTTCGTTGGGCAATTCTTCCCTGCGGACGCGTTGTAAACCGGCAGGGTGCCGATAGCTCCACTCGTCGTCCCATGCTTGTCTGGCAGATCCCGTAATCCACCCGGGAGCATCCGGGCTTGGCTGGATGCTTTCGATTGTTCCCTTGCCAAGGTTGGCGAAGAATCCGTAATCGGCACAGCAAAACCGACGGTCAGCAATCCCCGGGCCTCCAGTTGAATATCGTTTCCCTGGCCATAGTCGTGGGCGCGACGAATAAAGGAATAGTACGCTCCGCCCTCCAGCCGCGAGTCCATCAGACTGTTGTGAAGCCCGCGCGGCATGAGCTTTACGACTCCGGTTTCGGGCAGTTTCAGGAAATCTGCGTATTTGTCGGTAATCTCCTGCGGCGGCTCCAGCATTGATGCGACAAGGCGAGACAGTTCAGCGCGTAAAGCGATGATCTTCTCTTCCGTGGATTGCTGCGTGGCCTGACTGGCGGTTCCTTGGCCATTGGAAGGCAAGGAGGCCAACGCAAGCGTTAACAATAGTGTCTTCATCTAATCATCAGCCCTCATCCCTCGCTGTTAGAAGAACATCGCAAGTGCCAGGGGATTTGCAAGGAAACATACGATCATAAACCAGTTCTCCCGCTCACGTCTTCGGACGCCATCATTGTGATCGTTTGTTAGACTTGACTGCCTGCACGGTGGCTGGCGGAGGTGCTGAAAACGGATGGGCAGATTGCTTTGGACGCAGAGACAGGATATGGGGCCCAGCCCACGGCAGGCCCACGCCATGGCCTACGACAGCGCGCGACAGCGAACTGTATTGTTCGGCGGGGTTGCCGCTGGCGATCAGGGCGGGCAAACGGTGGGAGATACGTGGGAATGGAACGGCGAGTTCTGGACTCAGGTAAGCGACCTCGGGCCGAGTGCGCGGAGTTTTCACGCGATGGCTTACGATGCAGCGCGAGCGCAGGTCGTGCTGTTTGGCGGAGATCTCAACCCGCGCCCATTCGCGGGCAAGAATCTTCCCAGCGGCGAGACCTGGGCCTGGGATGGGCAGGCGTGGACGCAGCTTGCCGATACCGGACCCTCCCCGAGGCGGTCCGCGTCTTCTATGGCATATGACAGCGTTCGCGAGCGCGTCGTGCTCTTTGGCGGGGACGTGAATCAGGACACGTGGGAATGGGACGGCGCGGAGTGGACTCAAACAGCCGCCGACGGCCCCCCACGCCGGGAATCCGCAAGCCTCGCTTATGACAATGTTCGCCAGCGTCTCGTACTATTCGGGGGTGACGGAGCCGGGTCTTTTGGCGATACGTGGGAGTTCGACGGGAATGCCTGGACGAACGTCGCGCACAGTGGTCCCTCGGGGCGGACGGATACCGGCATGGTCTTCAGCGGGAGTCGCACGATCCTCTTTGGAGGGGGGTTCGCCGGAGGTGGCCCTACGCTGAAGGATACTTGGGAGTGGAGCGGAAAGTACTGGACTCAGCGCCAGGACATCGGCCCGCTAGATCGTGCGCGGCACGGGATGGTCTATGACTCGAATCGAGACAGAATTGTGCTGTTCGGCGGGGCAACGGTACATCCTCTGGAAGATGTTCCCGTGGTTCCGCTGAATGACACTTGGGAGCTTCCCGGAAGTGCCCTTGCACTGACCGCCCTCACGGTTCCCAGCCCGCTCGCTTCAACCGGAGTAGCCACCGTGTCGCTGAGCGGACCGTCGCCGATCGGAGGAATCGTGGTTTCCGTCCGCGCCGACGTTCCTGTTGAGATTCTTGAGATTCCGGATACGGTCTTCATCGCGGAGGGGAAAACGAGCGCCGATTTCCCGGTTAAGACGACCGCCTCTCAGGGCCGATCGCCGGTGGCGGCGTCTGTTACGGCAAAACTCGGCGCGTCGAGCATCACTTCAGGAGTAGAGATAGGAGCACCGTAGCCGAATTGCGTGGCGGCCATCGTCTCGCTCCCATAAGTCCGCGGCCCGCTGCGATTGTATCGGCGAATCGCGCGATCTGCCAGAGCCGATTCCGGAGGCTGCTTTGCCCTTCGATTGAGCCCTCCGCTTTGTCCAGGGTACGAGAAAAACGAGTAATACGAAGAAAGGAGCCGCTTCGCTCGTATAGCTCGTTTAACTCGTACTCATACGCTGTGCAAATTGGGAATCGCACGGGGCGAATGTCGATGCTTGATGGGCCAACAGAACGTCTTCCAACTGGCGCTGCTCACGCTCAGGCAGTGTCGCATTCAGGATATTCCGGTCTGCTAGGGTGAACCGGGATGAGCAGTGATCGAGCTGATCGATTCAGGGGCCGGCGTTTTCCCGAAGAGATTATCGTTTTGTGTGTCCGGTGGTA
>Ga0126373_10005026_pt1 | contig 10210 bp, 10 predicted proteins | sample PanSoiMetPlot_11_FD_92545 | JGI IMG/M metagenome (GOLD analysis project Ga0126373, IMG submission 92545) | Tropical forest soil microbial communities from Panama - MetaG Plot_11 | ecosystem: Environmental > Terrestrial > Soil > Tropical forest > Bulk soil | place: Panama | collected 2016-02-17 | reverse complement strand
AGCTTCCCAAGCTTCGGACGTGGGTTCGATTCCCATCGCCCGCTCCAGATTCTAAAAGACTTACGCAAGTTTCTCTCGATTTCCAACATCAAAAGCTCGCCACGCTTCAGACGTTAAGATTCGACGCTTGAATACGTCCTGGCATTGCATTAGAGGTGGGCGGTTCAATCCTGTACCTCGTCAAAACTCTGGTACTTGCCCCTCCGTCTGGAAATTCATCCACGTGACAATGTTCGCAAGCTCGTTGTATCTTGTCGATTCTAAAGTCGGCTCGGGGTTTTGGCGAACGATAAGCTCCTCTATTCTCTAGTGCGCGTTGAACGGATCTCCAGTTTCTGTATACCCTTGCGCAGGACCCAAGTCCGAGTCGCCAAGTTGCACTAGCAAGATCCTACGCCCCTCCGACGCCGCAACCGATCGAGGCTCCAGGGGCCAGCTCCGGCCGTCGCCAGGTACAGAAATACGAAGCAGTAAAGCACGGCCAACTCGCCCTTGTTGACCATTGGCCAAAACCCGTGTGGCGCGTGCGCCAAGGAATAAGCCACGGCCATCTCCCCTGCAAGAACAAACGCCACTGGCTGGGTGAACAGACCCATCAATATGAGGAAACCGCCGAAGAACTCAAGCCCGCCTGCTACAAGCATAAGCGGCGGAAGATGCGGTATCGCCTGCGGTGAGGGCGGAAAGTTGAAGAGTTTCTGTCCGCCGTGCGCCATGAACAAGAAGCCTACGACGATGCGCATGATGCTGAGCATTCGGGGCAGCCATGTGGAGTTGAAGGCAATTCGGTTCATCGAGTCTCTCCCTCCTCGGAACGGTACGGTATGGTATGCGAGTCTCGGCCGTGAGAAATGGTAACTCTTGGGTGAAATACAGGTACGAGCTGGAACTTGTCGCGTTTCCCGACGCACGAATACTGAAGGTTTTGGGTAATGGCAGATGGCTGAGTCTAAAAACTCCCCCGAGGAATGAGAGCCGCAAAGCCTTCATGCGGTCACTGAGTATCTTCGATGTGTTGGCTAAGCCAAAGCGTGCGCTGGTTTCATGGGTCGTCCTTTCAGAACTGCAAACGTGAGAGAGGGTAAGAAAAGGGAGAGTATGCGCGAGATTCGCCTTTGCGCCATCCGGACTTTCGCAACGGATCATACACAAAGATGCGTCCTACTACTTAGAAAGAATTCTCTTAATCGTGATCCGGTCAACTCGATCGAGAAAAGCAGGCAGAAACGCTGTAAATGACAGCCAAAAAAGAGCGTCAATTCTTACGGGGCGTGGTTCGTATAGCTGCCCCTGCCTGGGATTTGCCGTACTTTTCCGCGAGCGATAGCGCGGTGTCTCCCGTAGCCGTGCGCGCCTCCGTATCTGCGCCAGCGGCCAGAAGCATTTGAATGATCTGTGTGTCCCCTCGATCGATAGCAGCGGCCGCATACATGAGTGGCGTGAAGCCCTCGCTATCGCGAGCATTGACGGCGGCACCTCGCTCGAGGAGCAATCTCACGATTTCGGGATCGCCTTCCTCGGCGCACATCATCAGCGCAGTGGCCTCCCTCCTTGCAGCCAATTCAACTGGCGCGCGAGTATCCGCGATCGCTCCTCGGTCGAGCAGCATGGCGGCGGTGTCGCGGTCCTCCTGAGCAGTTACGCCGAGCAGTGCCGCCGACCCCTGTGGCAAATCGTTCAACGCAGCGCCACGCGAGAGCAACTGCAATACCTCTTCCCCGTCGCCGCGCATGGCCGCACGCATCAGAGCTGTCCCGATGATGTCGGATGCGCGCGCGTTTATCTCGGCGCCGTGATCAAGCAGAAGTTTTACCGTGGCAACAGCGCCATCGTATCCAGCAGCGAGTACGAGCGCGGTGTGCCGCGATTTGGTCGCGGCATTGACGTTGGCGCCGGACTTGATCAGCAGGGAGACCTTGGCTGGATCATGCACGCTGCACATCAAAGGCGTAATCGCAAGCGAAGTGGCTGGGGCGTTCACATCTGCTCCGTTGCGAATCAGAGTTTCCATGTCTTCTTCTGTGCCCCAAAGGGCGGCTCGCATCAGAGGGGAAAGGAGATCGTGATTGGGGGCAGATTGCTTCGGGCCATTGCCTGCAAACAAAGGATCCCGTGACTGATTCTCGCCAGTTTCGGCCGCAGTCTCGTCTTTGGTTACGAGCTCCACGTTTCCTTGACTCGCGTTCAGATTGCTTGGCGCGCCCATCAGGGCAATGGAGATCCTCTCTTTGTCGCTCAGCGCCAGCGCCATTGTTGCCCAGGCTGTTCCCGCGTAGGAAATGAATTGATGCTTGCCGTGTGGAAAACCCGATTCGAAGTAGGGCAGCCCGGGTCTCCATGTCCGGCGTGTCTCGACCAGCCAAGAACCGTCGGGGTCCTGCGTGCGTAGAAGGAACTCCATGCCTCGTTTGTAGACAGGATCGCTTACCGAAACACCAGCCGCCTGATTGAGTGCGACTAGGGCCTGTCCGGTCGCGTATGCATCGCTGTCCCGGGTCGCGATCTGTGCCCAGCCGCCGTCAGGGCGCTGCCCGCGCAGGAACTCGTCCCGTACGCGCGCAATGCCACGTGCGTCGGCGCCACCCCAAGCGAGACCGAGCAATTGCATAGTGAGCTCTTCCGAGTTTCGAGCCGCAGCCTTTGACAGCCAGGCAGTCGCGCGTCGGACGCGCGCATCCATTTCCGGTTTTCGATTTGGCGGTGCAAATAAACGCAGAGCTCGAATCGTGATGGCGGTCGCAGTAAAGTTGCTGTCTTCAAGTGGAATGCGGTGGTTGTAAGAACTCCAATGCCCAGTCACGTGCTGCTTGCCAGCCAGCATGTGCGCTGCCATAGCGGTATACTCGTCTGGAGGTAGCCCGCCGGCAGCCAGACCGACCAGCCTGTAACTCTGCCCGATCTGTTCATTTGTGCTTGGGCTGCCAATTACGTACTTCGCAGGCCCACCCAGGCCACGACGTGTGTTCTCAACTTGCTCCGCCAGCAGCGCTTCGTTAACCCTGAAGCCCCGCTCTCGAGCCACTGCCACGGCCATCATGCCGAGCCCCTGATGATGGCACGAAGCGCAGTCTCTCTTCTCGAACCAGGTGCGCGCGCTGCTCTGCAAAAGGGGTAGCGCTTTTTCCACAGCTTGGTGGGAGCGCCGCGCCTGTGAGTCAGGCGGAGCTGCCCTGTAGGCTGCCGGAGAGAAAACTGCTAAAGAGACGACCAATCGCATTATGACAGTCCGTGAGCAAAGGGACATTTCTTTGGCCTCCGTATCAATCGATGTCAATTAAGAATGCCAGCTACTGACGATCTAACAAGTTCTAGATACCCCGGAGCAAGGGACAAGCTTTGCCATCCGTGCATTGGCAGGCTTTGACACGCAGCGCTAGCCAGGTGTCGCTAGCAAGGTTGCGGGTGTACGGGTTTAGCACTAGAATGTGGTCACCCACTGAGAGTACCTCCATGGCTGGACCCGCACAGTTTGTTCCCCCTGAGCCGCAGAAACCTTCTGCCGCCGAGCGCCTTGATTCGTGGAAGGAAATTGCGGGGTATCTGAAGCGGTCGGTCCGCACAGTCCACCGCTGGGAATCTGATCAAGGCCTTCCGGTCCACAGGCACCTGCACCAAAGCTCCGGTACCGTGTACGCCTTCAAGTCTGAGCTGGATGCGTGGTGGGCGAGCCGCAGAATCGACCTGGAGGCTATAGCGGGGCCGTCAGAAGATGAGGCCGCGACTGGTAGCTACTCCCGATCACCCGCTGCTTCCATGCAATGGCTTATCGTCGTGGGAGTACTTCTGCTCGTAGCGACGCTTGGTTCCATCACTTACTGGCGCACGCGTGTGTCGGCGAATGTGACAACGATCAAGTCTCTGGCCGTTCTTCCTCTCCAGAATCTAACGGGAGATCCAGGCGAGGAGTACTTCGCCGATAGTATGACTGATGCGATCATTACTGAGTTGGCAAGAATCGGTGCGCTACGCGTGATCTCGCACACATCCGTAGTGATGTACAAAGAGGCCAAGAGGCCGCTGCCGGCCATTGCTCGAGACCTAGACGTTGACGGCATCGTTGAAGGAACAGTGGTGCGGTCAGGGTCACGGGCCCGGATCACCGTACAGCTAATCGATGCCCGAAACGACCGACATTTATGGGCAAGGAGCTACGAACGCGACGTGAATGAAGTCGTCGCGTTGCAGGAAGAAGTTGCGCAGGCGATTGTCGACGCCGTGGCCGTTAAATTAACTCCGCAAGAGCGCGCGCGGCTGATTAGTGCGCGGGCTGTGGACGCAGAAGCGAATCGATTGCTTTACCAGGGGATCGTAGCAGCTGGCCCGCAGAGCTATCAGGGCTACAGAAATGCCGTTAGCTATTTTGAGCAGGCGATTGCCAAACAGCCAGACTCCGCCGCGGCCTACTCCGCGATGTCCATCTGCTATATCCAATTCTCATTTGTTGGTCCTCTGGAGCCTGAGGATTTCATGCCCAAAGCGGAAGCGGCTGCGCGCAAGGCGCTGGAGTTAGATGAAGGGCTGGCGGAAGCACATGCTGCCCTGGGGATAACCCTGTACCGATATCATTGGAACTGGCCCGCGGCTGAAACGGAGTTTCGACGAGCACTGGATCTAAACCCCAATTTTGCAGAAGGCCATCGAGTGTTCAGTGGCTTTCTAGCCGCAGAAGGGCGTTCACAAGAAGCTTTGGCAGAAGCGCAACGTGCGCGAGAGCTAGACCCACTGTCCCTGCAGGGAACGCTCGACCTCGCCCGCGCGTTTCGGGAGAGCGGAGACTACGGGCGGGCGATTGCGGAATTTCGGAAGGCCCTGGAGATGGACCCAAACCGTCCACGGGCGCATTTCCAACTCGGCGTCACCTACGTGGAAAAAGGCGATTTGAGTGCGGGCATGACCGAATTGGGGACCGCGGTAAAGCTTTCTGAAGGCAATCCGCGATTCGTTGCCTACCTGGGGTATGCGCAGGCCGTGTCAGGAAAACGGAGAGAGGCGCAAGAGACTCTGAGCAGGTTGGAAAGCCTTTCGGCGCAGCAGTATGTCACACCGGTTGGCATCGCCACGATCCATATGGGGCTCGGTGAAAAGGACAAGGTGTTGGTCTGGCTCGAAAAAGCTTACCAGGCGCACGATGGCGAATTGGCTGGGATTGCGACAGACCACCGGCTCGCCACCCTCCACTCTTATCCGCATTTCCAGGATCTGCTTCAACGCGTCGGTCTCGCTCGGTAGTCGCGCAGCGTCGCGGGCTGTCCGCGCTGGCATGGGCGCTAGCCTCATGAAGAATCAGGACAATGGCGAAGAGCTTTAGCTTTGGAATCTCCCATCTCACTGACTGCCTACGCTCGCCGCGGCGTCAACAAGCAATTTATCCAGCGCGGCGCGATCGAGGTATCTGCCGTTCAGAACTACTGCATGAATTTTCTGCGTGTTGTGGATGTCTTCAAGGGGATTAGCATCCAGCAGCACCAGGTCGGCGAGTTTGCCCTTTTCGACGGTGCCGAGGCGGTCCAGCATGCCCAGGAACTTCGCGGCATTGAACGTGGCTGTCTTGAGTGCTTCCCCTGGCGTGAACCCTGCCTGGACAAAAGTCGTAAGCTCTTCATGCAGACTGAAACCGGGGAAGAGGAACGGATTGCCGACATCCGTACCGGCCAACATCGGGACTCCGGCTTTGTTCATCATTGCGATGATCGTGAGCCGTTCCTGTTGGTTCTTGTGCCTCTGTTCTACCTGTTGAGGCGATGTCTCCGGCTTTGGCAGCCGTTCCTGCCACCGGGCTCGCACGTCGCTGGGTAAGTACTTTGCTCGCGGATCGGTGGTTAAGAGGTCCCGCAAGTGCGTACGATCCGTCAGAAATAACCAGGATGTTGGCACTTGCCAGGTCTCGTTCTGCGCGAATTTCTGTGCGAGCTGTTCACATTTTTTCTGATCGTAGGTCTCCAGCATCACCTTCGCCTGTTGGGGGCCCCACTCCTTCGTTTCCAGCCATTCCTGTTCTCTTGCAGAGCAGCCTATGTCAACGTTTGAAAGGTGCTCGATGCTCCTTGCGCCGTCATCGGATGCCTGCGACGCGCTGATCACCCACGGCATATGTGCGACGAACGGGATCCCAACTTTCTTAGCCTCGTCAACGATCGCGACATATTCTTCCCGTCGCAGCTTCTGATACACCTTCACGAAATCCACGCCCGATGCCTTTACGCGATGAACAAAATCGCGTGCTTCTTGCGGCGTGGTGACGACATCTGAATTCGGGAAGATTGGTTCCGGCCCATCCACCGTCCAGGCAACGGCTCCATACCTCGGCCCAAGAAAGCTACCGTCGGCTAAGTCCTTTCGGAACTGCACGACCTGCGGGAAATCGTCGCCGGTCGTCCACATGTCGCGCACGCCGGTCACGCCGTTGGCGATAAACAATGGGAAGTACCAAGTATTTGTGGAACGGGGACTATGCCTGAAGGTGTGTACATGCATATCCCATAGGCCTGGAATGAGAAACTTTCCACGAGCATCAACTACTTGAACAGACTTCGGCACCTTAATCTCCGCGGCTTTACCCACATCAGCGATATGGTCGCCGACAATGAACACCGTCATGTCCTGCTGAATTGACGCATTGGCGGTATCAATCACCACAACATGCGTGAACGCAATCGGCGCTTGGTTGATCCCTTCGTGAGGAAGAGGGAGAGGGGCTAACAGAGCTAGGAAGTTAATTACAGCTGTGAGATTCCTTTTCATGATGTCCACCTGTGATCGAGTCTTATTCCCCCGAACTGCGCCGCCAAAACCCTCCCTGACAACGTTACTCGTGCCGCAGGATGGTCATTGGATCCACGTTGGTCGCGCGCCGGGTAGGCACATAGCACGCCAGCAGCGCGAGGCTCAGAAAGAGTATGCCGACGGCGGCATAGGTTGCGGGATCGGTGGGCTTCAAGTGATACAGCGAGAAGTGTTCACTCATGTACCGGGCTAGCGCAAGCGCCAACCCAGCGCCAACGGCAAGTCCCAGGCCTGCCAGCCCAACTCCCAGCTTGCCGACTAACATCAGCATGTCGCCACGCTGCGCTCCAAGCGCGTATCGAATGCCCATTTCTCGCATCCGTCGGTTCACGAAAGATGAAAGTACGCCGTAAACGCCGATCGCCGCCAGAACCACCGCGATGCCGGCGAAGACGCCCAGCACAAGAGCGTACGCCCGATAATCGCTCAGAGAGTCCCTTAGCACGTCTTCCATCGTGCTGATGTCCGTAACCGGCTGGTCGGGGTCCATCTTCTTCACCATCTGCTTCGCTGTAGCGACAATGTCAGCTTCGTGCGCATGCACATCCCCTACCGCGCGGATGACCAGCGTCCCAGCCAAATGGAAACCATCGCTGCCGCTGGGGTACACCTCCGGCTGCTGAAGATACGATTCGTAGATAAGTGGGTGGAGACCCCCCATCCCAGTTTGCTTCACCTCGCCCACCACACCTACGATCTGGCGCGGCCGCTCTTCGTCCACTTCTTTGAACGTATAGCGAAGCTGAATCTCTTGCCCAATCGGATCTTCGTTCGGGAAATAGCCGTTTGCCGTTGTCTCGCTGATGATTACAACCCATGGCGCATTCGTCGTGTCGCGTTCATCAAAGTAGCGGCCTTTCTTGAGCGGGATCCTCATGGTGCGAAAATAACTGGGGCTTACTTCGTTGAAGCCTACGAGGGGCCTCTTGTCCGGCGCGGGATGCCCTATGATCGAAAAGGTCCTGCCGCCCGTTCCCAACGGCGGGAGGATTGTAATCATGCCTACGGACTCGACGCCGGGCATCGCCGCAATTCCTTCAATCAATTGTTGGTGATAAGCAGTTACTTTCGGAGATATCCTCTCAATCTGCTTTCCTGGAGTCTTCTGTAGGTACTTCCCTCCCGTCCAAGGGAAGAGCACCTTCATCGTCAAGACATTTGCCGGATCGAAACCCGGAGAGGGAAGCACCATGCGAAGCAGGCTGTTAATCATCAGCCCGGCGCCCACCAGGAGCACCATTGCCATGGCCACTTCGGCAACCACCAGCAAATACCGCATCCCTCTGTTTTTTCCGGTCGCCGTCCTGCTTTCTTCCTCTCGGAGTGCATCATGCAAATCCGCGCGCGAAGTTCGGAAAGCTGGAGCCATCCCGAACAGCAACGCGGTTAAGAGGCTGAGCCCGCCGGCGAACAGCAAAACCCGGCCGTTGATGCGAATGTTCTCCGCGTCTGGCAGATCCTTCGAAATTGCGGCAAGCAGATGGATTCCCCAGAAAGAAAGCACGACGCCCAGCAAGCCTCCCAGCAGAGTCAACAAACCGCTCTCCACCAGCAACTGCTGCATGAGCCGTCGCCGGCCTGCGCCCAGCGACGCCCGCACCGAATATTCCTTTCGGCGGCTCTCCGCCCTCGAAAGCATGAGGTTTGCTACATTCAGGCATCCGATGAGCAGAATGAATCCTACGGCCCCCACGAGCGGATACAGGGTTTTTTGCGAGTTTTTGTAGAGTGTTTCATACAGCGGAACGACGACGGCCCCCACTCCCTTGTTTTTGGGGATATGCCTTCTCCAACGCCTGCGCGAACACGTCCATCTCCAGTTGCGCTTGCGCCAGCGTTACTCCGCCTTTCAGCCGCGCCAGCGGCACAATCCAGAAGCCCCCGCGGCTTGCATATCTCGCGTCTTCGGGGTTGACGGGCTGCCATACGTCTACCCGCTCTCCCGTGAACCACGGCCCGAATGTTTTGAAGTCCGCTGGCATCACTCCGACGACCGTTGAGACCACGTCGTCAATCCGAAATGTCTTTCCCAGCACGCTTGCGTCGCCATTGAATTGTTTCTTCCAGAAAGAGTCGCTGATAATCACTGTCTGCGAGTCTTCGTGACTCTCCCCCACGCGAAACATTCTCCCTAAGACGGGTTGCCAACCAACCAGACTGAAAAAGTTAGGAGTCACGGATTGCACAGGCACTTGCACCGGCTCCCCGAGGCCGGCTACGGTTGCTAAGCCGATACCACCTACCGCACCCATGTCGGCAAAAACGTGATTCGCTTTTTTCCAGGTTGCTACGTCTGCAAGCGGCACTGAATCTTTTTCTAAGCTAGGGCCCTCTTTGTGTGTCGCGAATATCGTCGCTAGTTCCTCTGGATGCTTGTAAGGCAGACCGTGCAGCAACACCGCATTCATCACGCTGAAGACCGCCGTGTTTGCTCCGATGCCCAGCGCGAGCGAGCAAATCACGACGGCCGCGAAGCCGGGACACTTTGCCAAAATTCTCGCGGCGTACCGAAAGTCTTTCCAAAGCGTTTCCATCCACGAAAAAATCCACAGTTCACGGCAATCTTCCTTCACCAGCGCAACGTTCCCGAATCGACGCTGCGCCGCGGCCTGCGCGTCGCCCTCAGCAAGCCCCATGCGGCGATTCTTCTCCGCACGTTTCGTCAGATGAAATTCCAACTCTTCCGCGAGGTCGCGCTCCAACCTTCTTCGGCTGGCGAGCGCCTTCACCTTCAGCCAGGTCTCCGTCAACCACTCTCGCAACATGGGTCCTCCTCGAGCTTAGGCCGGCTCCAGGATCCTCGCGATCGCGTTCGCCATGCGGTTCCAGCGTGAAGTTTCCTCTGCGAGCTGTTTCCGTCCCGCGGCCGTCAACCGGTAGTACTTCGCCCGCCGATTATTGTCGGACGCGCCCCACTCCGCCGCCATCAGCCCACGAAGTTCCAGCCGATGCAGCGCCGGATACAGCGCGCCCTCTTCGACCCGCAGCACCTCTTCGCTTCTCTCGTGGATGTACTCCGCGATGTCGTAGCCGTGCATCTCACCGCGGCTCAGGGTCTTCAAGATGAGCATGTCGAGCGTGTCGCGCAGCAGGTCGCCGGTTTCAGGTTTTTTCGGAGTCACTGGATTGGGCTTTGCCCATAAGAATCTTAGGGGAGTATGCCACTATTTTTTGAATTTGCAAGCTCAAGCCTGGCTTTAACCGCACTACCGCCTCGCTAAATTCAAGGCGGGCCCATGTTCGTCCGGTGGCGCCGAGGCAGCCGTGGGTTGACCTAAACAATGGGGCAGCCATCGATTTCAGTTTCCATCTGGTTTCCAATTAAGGCCGTCGCTCAAGAAGCTAAGTGCCGCCAATTCAATCGCTCTCCGAGTTTTGTTCAAAGCTTCCCAAGCTTCGGACGTGGGTTCGATTCCCATCGCCCGCT
>Ga0126373_10005025_pt1 | contig 10210 bp, 9 predicted proteins | sample PanSoiMetPlot_11_FD_92545 | JGI IMG/M metagenome (GOLD analysis project Ga0126373, IMG submission 92545) | Tropical forest soil microbial communities from Panama - MetaG Plot_11 | ecosystem: Environmental > Terrestrial > Soil > Tropical forest > Bulk soil | place: Panama | collected 2016-02-17 | reverse complement strand
CGGTACGCGTTCCCGGATTGAGCGAAGCAGTAGAGCTGATATTCCGGCATGAATTCTCCTTACGTTTAAAAGATGCGAAAACCTTTGTTTTGCAGCGGTGCGAAAAACTACGGCCGAGCAAGCGTGACGGACCCGCCGCCGGGTGCTTGCCCCTGGAAGCGGCCGGCGGCGAATGAAAGCTCGGCCAAAGCCTCGCTTTTGTGGTCGCGAATGATCAGCATGTCATGCTCGAAGGTCCACTTGCGGCTGGTAAAGAAATTGCCCGGACATCCTCCGGCGGGCGCGATCGTTCCTTCAGCCGCGCCCGGCGTGGCAGCGAGCGTCATCAAGCAGGCGCCGCTGGCCGCGGCGAGCCGCCAGCGGCCTGCAACGTCGATTGGCGGCGGCTGCGGGGGTGGAGGAGGCGGCGGTGGCGAGGCCGCAACTTGCTCACTTGGCGGGGATCCGAGCTGTGACGTACTGGTACACGCGCTTGCGGCGGCAAGCGACAGGAGCAGACCGGCGGCCATCGCGCTGCGTCTACGCGGGCGGCCGCACATGGACGTAATCATGCAAAGGGCTGCTCACAGACCGGCCGTTGGGTTGCGCCAAAATGCATTCGGTCGCATCTTGTATTCTACACACGCGATTGCGCAATGGCGGACTATCGAGGGATATCACCGCGCACTATGAGTTGTCGGCGTCGAATTTCGGAGGACGACGTTATGGCCACAGAGACGCGATTTGATGAGGGACGAAGTCATGAGCAGCCCTGACCGCGACGGCAAAATCTTTGTGGGCAAGGGCGACAACGATCAGTTTCTGTCGCTCGCGCTTGCCAATCGTCATGGCCTTGCAACCGGCGCCACTGGCACCGGCAAGACCGTGTCGTTGCAGGTTCTGGCCGAAGGATTTTCGCGCGCTGGTGTTCCGGTCTTTGCCGCCGATATCAAAGGCGATTTCTCCGGCATTGCTGTCCGAGGCGAAGCCAAGTCGGAGTTGGTCAAACGCGCAAAGGACATGGGTTTCGATTACGAGCCTGAAGAATTTCCGGTAGTGTTCTGGGATCTATTTGGCGAGCAGGGGCATCCGATCCGTGCCACCGTCTTCGAGATGGGTCCGCTTCTGGTCTCGCGCATGCTCAACTTAAATGACGTGCAGGAAGGCATCATCAATATCGCCTTCCGGTTCGCCGATGACGATCCCGAGATCAAGGCAACCGACGGACAAGGGCTGGTCGATCTCAAGGATCTGCGCGAGCTGCTGAGCTACTTGGCCAAGGACGCCAAAGAGCTTGGCAGCCGCTACGGCAACGTAGCCGCAAGCGCGGTCGGCGCCGTGCAACGCCAGCTGCTGGTCCTTGAGAATCAAGGCGGCACGAATTTCTTCGGTGAGCCGGCCCTGGCCATCGATGACCTGATTCGCGTCGCGCCGAAGGGCCGTGGCACAATCAATGTGCTCGCTGCCGACAAGTTGATGTCGAGTCCGCGGCTCTACGCAACGTTTCTACTCTGGCTATTGTCCGAATTGTTCGAAAAGCTGCCGGAGATCGGCGATCCACCGAAACCCAAGCTGGTTTTCTTTTTCGACGAAGCGCACCTTCTCTTTAACGAAGCGCCGAAGGAGCTGCTCGACAAAGTCGAGCAAGTCGTACGCCTAGTCCGCTCCAAGGGAGTCGGCGTCTATTTTGTCACCCAAAACCCGGTCGACGTTCCTGACAAAGTACTCGCACAACTCGGCAATCGTGTGCAGCACGCGTTGCGCGCTTTTACGCCCGGCGATCAAAAAGCGGTCAGGGCGGCGGCCGAGACCTTCCGGCCCAATCCCAAGCTCAATACCGCCCAAGTCATCATGGAATTGGGAAAGGGTGAGGCGCTGGTGTCGTTTCTTGAGGCCGGCGGAACACCCACCGTGGTCGAGCGTGCGCTTATTCGTCCGCCTTCGGCGCGGATCGGCGCAATCTCGCCCGACGAACGCAGGGCCGTGATCGCGAAGAGTCCCTTGAAAGGCAAATACGATACGCCGGTCGATCCGATTTCGGCGTTTGAAATATTGCAGCGGCGACTCACCGGCGCTGCGGTACCGCCGATAGCCGGTGCCACGCCGGGCAGCGCACCCGCATCGCAAGGTCCCTCAGGATCCGGCGCTCCGTCGCCTCCGGAGACTGGTCTGTTTCACCGGATCGGCGAAAAATTCCGCAGTCTCTTTGGAATCGGCCGGCCGCGCGGCACACGCTTGACCACCTCGCAATCCATGGCGCGCAACGTCGTGCGGGCCGTTGCCGCTGGCATGGCCACCCAGGTCGCGGCGGAATTGGCGAAATCGACTGGCAGTAAGACCGCGGGCACCGTCGGCAAGGCGGTTGTACGCGGGGCGCTCGGCGGCGTGCTGCGACGCTGAGACGTCCGGCGGCGCTGACACGCTGCCCGGTTGCGCTAGATCACATAGAGCCGATCCGGCAGCTCGTTGGCTGAGCCGTCCGGTGGAGCGTGCGCCGCCAGGACGGCGCCGCAGCGCTCAATCGCCGCGGTAAGACCTGCTGCGATATGGCCTTCCCGGATGTGCATCGTTAGCGCATCGACCGCCGCCTGCCACTCCGACGCATGCACTTTTTGCGCCACGCCTTCATCGGCAACGATGCGCGCATAGTGCTCGGCCAACGACACGAAGATGAGCACGCCGCATCGATTGCGCGTGCGGCTAATCCCGCGCAGGACGAACTGCTCGAGGGCGGCGCGATGGGCGCGGGCGCGCTGCACCGCGCGCGGCACAAGAAGAATACGCAGTGGCGCCCAGGAGAATGCGATAGCCGCAACGAGGAAGACGATGAGCTGCGCCAGGAATATGCGCTGCACGCTCCATTGCGTGAAATAGATCAGTGGCCAGGGCGTGAAAAGCGCCAATAGGCTCGACCACAAAATGGGAACGTGGGCATAGGCCGATGAAGCGTGCGCAAGCACGCAAACGACTTGGCCGCAGGTGCGTTTTTCCGTCTCGCGGATCGCAGCGGCAACGGCGTCGTAATCCTCCTTCGTCAATTCCATTACCAGCTCCCGGATGCGCCGCCGCCGCCTGACGATCCGCCTCCACCTCCGAACCCGCCCCCGAATCCGCCCCCGAGCCCGCCGCCGCCCCATCCTGAGCCCCAGCCAGGCCCACCATAGGGAATGAAGATGGGCGTGCCACGCCTTCGGCCTGTGCCGCGCCCGGTCGGCCCGCCGCCGGCGTTGTGAATGAGATACCAGCAGATGAAGATCACCAATAAGAAGAACAGGAACGGAAACAGCTTGTCGAAATCAGCCGAGGCGTCGTCGCGCCGGACGTCGACCTTGGCTTGCCAGCCGGCGCTGTCGCCGCTGAGCACATTGATGATGCCGTCGACGCCGCGGTCGATTCCACCGGAAAAATCTCCCGCCTTGAAGCGCGGTATGATGGCGCTCGCAATGATGACCGAGGACAGCGCGTCAGTCAGCGTGCCTTCGAGGCCGTAGCCGACTTCAATGCGGACTTTATGTTCCGCCGGCGCGACGAGGAGGAGCACGCCATTGTTTTTCTGCGCCTGGCCAAGTTTCCAGAAGCGAAACAGTCCATTGGCGTAGGTCTCGATGTCGCCGCCCTGCAGCGATTTTACCGTCGCGACGACAAGCTGAATGCTGGATTTATCCTCAAGCTCCTTGAGCTTTGTTTCGAGCGCGCCGCGGCTTTGCGCGCTAATGACATTGGCCTGGTCGACCACGCGGCCGGTCAGCGGCGGATAGTCAAGGGCAAAGGCTACAAGAGCTGCAAAACTGAGTGCGACTGCGGCAGCCAATATAGAGGCGCGTCTCACGGTGGTGGACTTTTGGAATTTCAGAACTTCACCGTGGGCGGCTTCTCCGAACCTTCGCTGGCCGTGAAATCCGCCATCGGCCTCTCGCCGGAAAATGCCGTCTTGGCCCAGATTACGGTCGGGAAGGTGCGCAGCGCCGTGTTATAAGCCCGCACGGTATCGATGTAGTCGCGCCGCGCCACCGCGATGCGATTCTCAGTCCCTTCCAGCTGCGATTGTAGCGCCAGGAAATTGGCGTTGGATTTAAGGTCCGGATAATTTTCCGACACCGCCAGCAAACGGCCGAGAGCGCCGGTCAATTGCGCCTGGGCATCCTGGAAAGCTTTGAGCTTGTCGGGATCGGTAAGATCGGAAGCATTGACCGTTATTTGCGTAGCTTTGGCGCGCGCCTCGACGACGGCGGTCAGAACGTTTTTCTCTTGTGCGGCATATCCCTGGACCGTCGCCACAAGATTCGGGATTAGGTCGGCGCGCCTTTGATACTGGTTCTGCACATCCGACCAGCGCGCTTTTGCCTGTTCCTGGAGCGTTGGAATTGTGTTGTAGCCGCAGGCCGAGAATGTCAGGCCGATGCCGATGAGCGCCAAAACCACACGAATGCGTGACATTATCGCAGCTCCCTCAATCATGCGTGCCGGCCTAATTATTAGGGTTAGAAGCCTTCTTGCAAGAAGGTGAAAAGATCAATGCGCGCTATGGCTGCCTTCTCGGCGATGCGCAAGCTGAAATAAGGTTGCGATCAGGCATTATCGAGGAAGGGATTTATGAAAATGTAAAAGCCGATATAGAGGAGAACAGCCAAACCGATCACCGCCAGCACCGTCGACAATACCGCACACAATTTGGCGGCAAGCGCCAGTCCGGTGTGCCACCACGTCTTTTGCGGGTATTTCGATGAGCTTCGCCAAATGGCGAACGAGGCAAATGGGATGGCGATGCTCGAAAACGCGAACAGAGCCAATAATACCGCGCCCGCTGTCGGGTCCTGAATGCCGCATCCCACCACCGTGCACGCCCCGCTCACGTCCCAAAGCAGCGCAAGCGGAAATCCGATGAGCCAGAAGGTGCACCAGAGGGCGAGTTGGCCGGTCATCAGTTTTTTGAGAAATGTCATAGGTTCAAGCAAGTAATCCCGACCAGCAGCGCCCTTGGCGATGAGGAACTTTCAGCCGACCGTATCGGGTCACAATTTCTCCCAGTATTGGTGGCATTTGGCCCGGTCTCGGGGCAAATTTGGCATCGAAGTCTCGGGCTAGGGCGCGATTGGGGGCAGCGCTCCTTAAGCATCTATCGCCCGATCGATAGCATCTCGTGGTCGATTCATCCATCAAACTCGGCAAACTCATGGTCCAGCGCAAGAAAACTGCATCCGTCTTGTTCGCCCTCCTCGCGGCCATCGTCATTTCCGCAGGCTTCAACACGAGGGCCGAGGCCCAAGCCGTTAGGGGGCGCGCCTATCTGTTCTATGGTCTGATCCCGCAGATCGATTGGGGCATGGACGAACTGGCGCAGCGCATCAACCGCAGCGGTATCGTGGCAGGCAACTATTCGCACGCGACCTGGCGCAGCGTGGCCGACCAGGCGATCAGCGATTATCGCCGCGATCCCAAACCGGTCGCCGTAGTTGGCCACTCGATCGGCGGTAATTCCGCTGTTCAATTCGCGCAAGCGCTCGGGGCAGCGCATGTACCGGTGAGCCTGCTTATCACTTACGATCCTAACCGCGGTTCCGACAGCATCCCGGCGAATGTGCATCGCTACATCAACCTCTACCAGTCATCCAATATACTCGGTGGCGGTGACCTCGCGCCCGGCCCCGGTTTCCATGGCCACTACGCCAGCTACAATCTCAAGGATCGCAGCGAGATCATTCACGTCAATCTCGACAAGTTCAGCCGTATCCAGGAGCTTCTGGCCGCCAAGATCAGATCGATGGCTGGAGGCGGGGAAGGCGAGGCCGTGCCGCTACGCATTGTTTTTGCGGCCGCCGGCCCGATCGAATTGTGGGACTCAGGCGTGGCGATTTCAGCCCACGCCGGCGACACGCTGCAAAGTCTTGCGGCGGCGTATCATGTGCCGGTCTGGGCGGTGGCGCAGGTCAATCGAAAATCCGAGAGCGCGGCGTTGAGCGAAGGCGAGCGCGTCGTGGTGCCGCGCTATCTCGGCCAGAGGTTCGCCAGACCCACCTCGCCGGACGCAGCCAAGCCTGCTTCGGGCGATGAGCCGAAACCTGTCTCAGGAGACGACGCGCCAGCCTCAAGCCCTCCTGAGGCGGAACATTAGATTCTCGCTCACCGATCTGCGGCGCACCGTGTGCTGGCTCAGCGCATCGTCGGAATGACGAACTCGGCCCCTTCTTTGGTGCCCGATGGCCAGCGCGCCGTCACCGTCTTGGTCTTGGTGTAGAAGCGCACCGCGTCGGGCCCGTGCTGATTGAGATCGCCGAAGCCCGAGCGCTTCCAGCCGCCGAAGGTGTAATAGGACAAGGGCACCGGGATCGCGAAATTCACTCCAACCATTCCGACCTGCACACGGCTCGTGAAATCGCGCGCGGTATCGCCGTCGCGTGTGAAGATAGCGACGCCGTTGCCGTATTCATGCTCGGACGGTAGCCGCAGCGCTTCTTCATAATCCTTGGCGCGCACTACCGACAGCACCGGGCCGAAGATCTCTTCCTTGTAGATGCGCATGTTCGGCCTGACTTCGTCGAACAGACAGCCGCCGATGAAATTGCCGTTCTCGTAACCCTGCAGCTTGAAATTGCGTCCATCGACGACAAGCTTGGCGCCTTCCTGGATGCCGTTTTCGATGTAACCTTTGACTTTGTTGAGAAGGTCGCGCGTGACCATGGGCCCATAGTCGACCTGAGGGTCGCTGGCCGGGCCGATCTTCAAGCCCTCGACCCGTGGAATGAGTTTCTGCACCAGCGTGTCGGCCGCCTTTTTGCCAACCGGGACGGCGACCGACACCGCCATGCAGCGCTCGCCGGCCGAGCCGTAGCCGGCGCCGATCAAGGCATCGACGGCCTGGTCCATGTCGGCATCGGGCATCACGATCATGTGGTTCTTGGCGCCGCCGAAGCATTGGACGCGTTTGCCATGCGCGGTGCCGGTCGCAAAAATATACTCGGCGATCGCGGATGAACCGACAAAGCCGATCGCCCTTACGCGCGAATCCGTGAGCAGCGTGTCGACCGCTTCCTTGTCGCCGTTGACGACATTGAGCACGCCGTCCGGCAGCCCAGCTTTGAGGAACAGTTCGGCGATCCGCAGCGGCACCGAAGGGTCGCGCTCGGACGGCTTAAGAATGAACGTGTTGCCGCAGGCGATCGCCGGAGCGCATTTCCACAGCGGGATCATCGCCGGGAAATTAAACGGGGTGATGCCGGCGACGACGCCGAGCGGTTGGCGCATGGAGAAAAGATCAATCCCGGGTCCGGCGCCCTCAGTGAATTCACCCTTCATCAGGTGTGGAATGCCGCAGGCGAACTCCACGACTTCGAGGCCGCGTTGGATGTCGCCCTTGGAATCCGCGAAGGTCTTGCCGTGCTCGGACGAGAGCAGGCGGGCCAGATCATCGTACTCGCTCTGGATCAGCTCCAAGAACTTGAACATGACCCGGGCGCGGCGCTGGGGATTGGTCGCGGCCCAAGCCAGGAAGGCAGCCTCCGCATTGGCGACCGCCTTCTCCACCTCGCTTTTACTGGCGAGCGCCACCTTGGCTTGGATCTCGCCGGTATTGGGATTGAACACGTCGCCGGATCGATCCGACGTTCCCTTGACGATTTTGCCGCCGACAAAATGACCGATTTCACGCATTCTCGTGTCTCCCTGGACTTGGTCGCTGCCAGCCCGTTTGTCGCCCACTATCTTGCTGTCTTTTTAGCCGGCGGTCACGGGGGCCCGCCCGAAAAGCGCGGCGCCGACGGTTCGCTGTTTTAACGCATTCTGGGCGTGATCCGTCACCTCGCGGCCTTTTGGCTCGTGGCCGTTGCCGGGCTTCGCTCCTATCTCCGGTGCGCAACTTGGCTCGGCGTGAGGTAGTACGAAGGTTGGCTGTTCGGCGGCATGACATCCGGGTGCGATGGGTGTATAGGCCCGCGGCTGCCCCCGGGGGCGGACGGCATATCCGGAGCAGGGACCAAGGCGTCCCGTTCATAATCCATGGCGAATAGTCTGAGCGCTTCTGCGCCCGGAAGCGAAATGCCGGCGAACGGCAGCCATCCCACGCGAACGCGTGCCGGGCTCTGGGGCCTCGCAGTTGGCAGCATCGGCGTCGTCTATGGCGACATCGGCACGAGCCCGCTCTACGCCATGCGCGTCGCGCTCGAGGCGGTATCGGGGCCGGATCATGCGGATATCACACGCGCCGCTGTCATCGGAGTCCTGTCGTTGATCCTCTGGGCTCTTATCGTCGTCGTCACGTTGAAATACGTGGTGATCCTGCTGCGCGCCGATAATAACGGGGAAGGCGGGACGCTGACCTTGATGGCGCTGGCGTCGCGCGCGGTCGGTCACGTCGGCAAAGTCATGGGCGTCGTGGCGCTCCTGGGCATTGCCAGTGCTGGCCTATTCTACGGGGACGCGGTGATCACACCGGCACTGTCCGTGCTCTCGGCGGTCGAGGGTATCGACGTCGCTACCCCGGCCTTCCACGAATACATCGTGCCGCTCACGGTGGTGATTTTGGTCATACTGTTTGCCGGGCAGTCGCGCGGTACCGCCAAGGTCGCTGCGCTGTTCGGCCCGATCATGGTGGTGTGGTTCGTGGTCATCGCTATCCCCGGCGTGTTCTGGGTCGCCGCCGACCCCGGCGTGTTGTGGGCGCTCAATCCTTTGTACGGGATCGATTTTCTTTTGCATCACGGCATCATCGGCCTGTACACGCTCGGCGCCGTATTTCTTGCCGTCACCGGCGCTGAGGCGCTCTACGCCGATCTTGGTCATTTCGGCCGTGGTCCGATCCAGATCGCCTGGCTTTTTGTGGTCTTGCCGTCGCTGGCTTTGAATTATCTGGGGCAGGGCGCGCTCGTCTTCGATAATCCCAAGGCGCTCGAAAATCCGTTCTTCCTGCTCTATCCGCAGTGGGCGCTAATCCCGATGGTGGTGATGGCGACAATAGCGACCGTGATCGCGAGCCAAGCCGTGATTACCGGGGCCTATTCGCTCACCAGCCAAGCGATTCAGCTTGGCCTGTTGCCGCGGCTCGAAGTGCGCCACACCTCCGCGCAACTGGCTGGCCAAATTTATATGCCGCGCGTCAACGGGCTCCTCCTGATCGGCGTGCTGCTGCTGGTGGCATTATTCCGCTCATCGACGGCCATGGCTTCGGCCTATGGCATCGCCGTTACCGGCACCATGGTTGTGACCGGCATGATGGCGTTTATCGTGATCTGGCGGATGTGGCGCTGGTCGCCGTTCGCCGCTGCGGCGCTAATGGTGCCGTTTCTCTTCATCGACCTGACCTTCCTGATGGCGAACCTCTTGAAGGTCGTCGAGGGCGGCTGGGTGCCGCTGGCGATCGGCGGCTTGGTGATGCTGGTGATGTATACTTGGCGCCGCGGCACACGGATTCTGTTCGCCAAGACGCGGCGGCTGGAAACTCCGCTCGACGATCTCGTCCGCATCCTGGAAAAGAAGCCGCCGCAGCGCGTGCCAGGGACCGCCGTGTTCCTCACCAGCGATCCAAAAAGCGCGCCTACGGCGCTGCTGCACAGTCTCAAGCACTATAAGGTGCTGCACGAGAAAAATGTCATTCTCAGCGTCGAGACCACGCACACGCCGCGCGTCGATAGCGACAAGCGCGTGCGCATAGAGCCAGTCGGATCGACGTTTTTACGGGTGCTGCTGCGCTTCGGATATATGGAGACGCCGAACATTCCGCGCTCGCTTGCGATCGCGCGCAAACTCGGCTGGCAATTCGACATCATGTCGACTTCGTTCTTTTTGTCGCGGCGCTCGCTGCGGCCGGCCACGCATTCGGGAATGCCGCGCTGGCAGGATCGCCTGTTCATCACCCTGGCGCGTTCGGCCAATGACGCAACCGACTACTTTCAGATACCGACCGATCGCGTCGTCGAGGTCGGAACACAGGTTACGGTCTAGCACCCTGGTCCTTCACGGCTGCGGCGAGACTGCGTAGATTTAGATCGGCGCGAATGCGGGGAGAGTAGGAATGCAGGAGCAAAATCCGCAGGTGCGGGATCTGACACCGCAGGAGGTCGCTCACGGTCTCCAGGACGGCCGCTTTATCCTCGTCGATGTGCGTGAGCCGAACGAAACCGCGGTCGAGCGTTTTCCCGATGCCGTTCTGGTTCCACTGTCCAGCTTCGATCCTGCCGCCATTCCCGATCCTGCCGGCCGCGACGTCGTGTTTGCCTGCCGTTCCGGACGCCGGTCGGTG
>Ga0126373_10005024_pt1 | contig 10211 bp, 6 predicted proteins | sample PanSoiMetPlot_11_FD_92545 | JGI IMG/M metagenome (GOLD analysis project Ga0126373, IMG submission 92545) | Tropical forest soil microbial communities from Panama - MetaG Plot_11 | ecosystem: Environmental > Terrestrial > Soil > Tropical forest > Bulk soil | place: Panama | collected 2016-02-17 | reverse complement strand
GGCCTATGATCGAACGCACTTTGTATGGCGCCTCGAGGGTGGCGACCTCCTCTTTTGACAGCTTCACATCCAGCGACTTTACGGCTTCGTCGATGTGATCGAGCCTGGATGTTCCGAATATTACCGAGGTTACGCCGGGAGCCTGGAGGGCCCAGGCTAAAGCTACCTGCGACATGCTCACGCCCTGATCCGTTGCGACCTTTCTGACCGCGTCCTGAACGTCGAAATCCTCGTCGCGGCCATACCAGGCGGCGGCTGATTCGTCGCGTGCAGCCCTGGGGGTGTTGGTCTTGCCGCCGCGCTCGCGGTTGCCGGACAAAAAGCCCTGCGCCAGAGTGTTGTAAGGAACGACTCCGACACCCTGGTCAACGCACAGGGGGATCATTTCGCGCTCTTCCTCGCGGTAGGCGAGGCTGTAGAGGTTTTGCATCGCTGAGAACCGTTGGCCGTACTCGCGCGCGGTGTAAATCGCCTTGGAGAACTGCCAGGCGGCCATGCTACTGGCCCCCAGATAGCGGACCTTGCCCGAATCAATCAGGTAGTCGAAGGCGCCGACGGTTTCCTCGATAGGCGTGGTGAAGTCCCATCGATGCATGTAGTAGAGGTCCACATAATCGGTGCGTAGACGCTTAAGCGATGCCTCGCAGTTCTGGATGATGTGCTTGCGGGACAGGCCCGCCATATTGGGGCCTTCGGCGATGCGCCCGTACACCTTGGTGGCGATGACCAACTCGTCGCGCTTACCCATTTCCGATAGCCATCGTCCGGTGATGGATTCGCTCACACCGGAGGAATAGCGATTGGCGGTGTCAAAAAAATTGATTCCCGCCTCAAGGGCACGGGTGAAATGCGGGCGCGCTTCGGCTTCGTCCAGTATCCAGGGGAACCATTTCTTGTCCCCGTAGGTTCCGCATCCAAGGCAGATCCGTGACACGCTGACGCCGGTGTTTCCCAACCTGGTGTATTTCATGATTTTCTCTCCTCATTGGCGGTATGCAACGTGTCAATCCTTGAGCAGCTCGCGTGCGATTACCACGCGCTGGATCTGTTGGGTACCCTCGTAGATTTGCAGCAGCTTGGCGTCGCGCATCAGCTTTTCCACCGGATACTCGTTAATGTAGCCGTAGCCGCCGAAGATCTGCACCGCGTCGGTGGTAATCTTCATGCAGGCGTCGGCGGAAAAAACCTTGGCGTAACTGGAAATGACATTGCGTGGATTGCCGTTATCGACCGACCACGCTGCCTTACACGTCAGCAGGCGCATCGCCTCGATCTCCACTGCCATGTCCGCCATCATAAACTGCAGCGCCTGAAAATTGGAGATCGGCTGGCCGAAAGCGCTGCGCTGCTTGGAGTACTTGACGCATTCGTCCAACGCGCGCTGGGCGACTCCGGTGGCGATTGCGCCGATTTGCGGGCGGCTGCGCTCAAACGTCTTCATTGCGTATTCGAAGCCTTGCCCTTCGTTTCCGATCAGCGCGGCTGTGGGCACGCGCACGTTGTCGAACACGATCTCACCGGTGTCCGCGGCGCGCTGCCCGAGCTTGCCATGCATGCGGGTACGAGTGATGCCGGGCAAGTTTGCGGGCACCACGAAGCAGGAGATCCCCTTATGGCGCTTGAGGCGGTCTGCGGTCGCAAACATCGTGTACCAATCCGCCACGGAGCCATTGGAGATGAAATGCTTGATGCCGTTTATGACGAAGCTGTCGCCGTCGCGATGATAGCTGGTAGCCATCGCCGCCACGTCGGAGCCGGCGCCGGGCTCGGTGATGGCGAAGGCGCAGAAGCGCAGGTGACTCATTAGTTGCCCAAGGTAATAGCGCTGTTGTTCGTCGCTGCCGGCGATCAGGAGCGGCAGGGCGCCCAGGTCGTTTGCGGCGATCGCATTGGCCATCCCGGAGCATCCGTAATTGAGTTCCTCGGTGATGAGGCAGACGTCGAGCACGCCCATGCCGGGGCCGCCCAACTCTTTGGGCACCGCAAAGTTGATCAGCCCCGCGGCGAATGCTTTTTCGCATACGTCGCGGGGAAAGATCGCCTGTTCGTCGTACTGGCGGGCGCGCGGGATGATTTCCTGCGCCGCGAACCTGCGCGCCAGCTCTTTTAGCTCTTTCTGCTCGTCGGTCAGGTCGAACCTCAGCATTGGCTTGGCTCCTTTGTGTCGCCGGCACGAGGTCTTTGAGAACTGCGGCCGATGCCGTAACAATCGCCCGCAGCTTGCAAAAGGGCAAGGCAGCGGATACAACCAGCGCAGGTTCGCGTCGGCGGGCGTTGCTCAATCGCGGGCGCATCCAAGCGAAAAGAGAGGAAGCGTAATGGCACTTGTCATCATCGCAAGAATGAAGGCCAAAGCGGGACGTGAAAACGAGTTGGAGGCGGCGTTCCGCGACATGATCAAGAAAGTCCGCAGCGAGCCAGGATGCCAGCAGTACATCCTGCATCGCGCGCTGAAGGATCCGACCCAGTTTGCGTTCTACGAAGTTTACGCGGATAAGGACGCGTTGGATTTCCACGGCAAGACTCCGCACATGGCGGAATTGCGCTCAAAGCTCGGCGACATGATCGAGTCCACCACGCTGGATGTCATGAGTGAGATCGACCGAAGGTAAGGAGCAGCGGCGCGTTCAGCCGCAACCCACATAACCGCAAGGACTTACCGCTCGCTCATGCTCGCGGCCAGGATCGAATCGTTGCAGCCGCAAGCGTCAGCGAGCGGTTGTTTTTTGGGTCGCACGAGTTTGCCGTGCGTGATCGTTCCGATGGTGGTAGTTTGAGCCGAGCAGGAGAACCGAGCCATGGCTGAAGAAGCAAGACAGGAATTCAAGGTAATCGGAACGCGTCCGGTGCGGCACGACGGCGTGGACAAGGTGACGGGGCGCGCCAAATACGGCGCGGATTACGCGTTTCCGGACATGCTTCATGGCAAGATCCTCCGCAGCCCGCACGCGCATGCAATTATCAAGTCAATCAAGACCGAAAGAGCGCTGGCGCTGCCTGGAGTCAAGGCGGTCCTGACCGGCGATGAAATTCCGGAGTTGCCCGACAAGGCGGAACCGATCGGCGAAGTGCCAACCAATCTGCGTCATACCGCGAACAACTGCCTGGCGCGCGGCAAGGTGCTTTACAATGGCCACGCTGTGGCCGCGGTGGCAGCGACCTCACCGCATATCGCCGAGGAGGCGACCAATCTGATCGAGGTGGAGTACGAAGTGCTGGCCCCGGTGCTGGACGTGTATCAGGCGATGGCGCCTAACGCGCCGATCCTGCATCCGGAACGTCGCTCCAAGGAGTCGCCGGACAAGCCGAGTAATATTACCAGCCACGTCCAATTCAAAGGCGGGGATCTCGACAGCGGTTTCAAGCAGGCCGACCACATCATAGAGCGGCAGTTCGAAACCAAGATGGTCCATCAAGGATACATCGAGCCGCACAACGCGCTGGGGATTTACAGCCCTGACGGTCACGCCACCGTTTATACGTCAACCCAGTCTCCGTTTGAGACACGCCAGTTGACCGCGTTGCTGGCCGGGATGTCGGAGGGCGACCTCAAAGTGGTCCCAGCCGAGATTGGCGGGGGATTCGGCGGCAAGCTGGTGGTTTACATGGAGCCGTTGGCCTTGTTGCTATCGAAGAAAACAGGCCATCCGGTGAAATTCGTGATGAGCCGGGCGGAAGTGCTGCGCGCGACCGGGCCGACTTCAGGCTCCTCGATGAAGGTAAAAATCGGCGCCACCAAGGATGGCAAACTGGCGGCCGCCGAAGTGTGGCTGGCGTACGAAGCGGGCGCGTATCCAGGTTCTCCGGTGGGCGCCGGCGCGATGACCGCGATTAGCTGCTACGAAGTGCCTAATTTCCTGGTTGACGGTTACGATGTGGTGGTGAACAAGCCCAAGACTGCGGCGTATAGAGCGCCGGGTGCTACCAACGTGGCTTTTGCGGTGGAGACGGTACTCGACGAACTTGCGGAGCGATGCGGCATGGATCCGATCGATTTCCGCATTAAAAACGGCGTGAAGCAGGGCAGCGCGCGTGCCTTTGGACCACCATACAAACGCATCGGGTTTGTGGAGACATGCCAGGCGATCAAGGACAGTCCGCATTACAAATCCAAGCTGGAAGGGCCATTTCGCGGGCGCGGCGTGGCCTTTGGCGTCTGGTTCCACGCCGGCGGCCAGTCATCAGCGGTGGTAAACGTGCATAACGACGGCACTGCGAGCGTGATGACCGGTTCAGTGGATATCGGCGGCAGCCGCGCCTCGATGGCGATGATCGCGGCGGAGGTGTTGGGATTGGACCCGGCCAAGGTGCGGCCGATGGTTGCTGATACGGATTCGATCGGATACACGGCGATGACCGGCGGCAGCCGCACTACGCATTCCACCGGAGTGGCGGTGTTCGAAGCCGCACAGGACGCGGTGCGCCAACTCAAGGATCGCGCCGCCCGCCTGTGGCAAATCAAACCGGAAGATGTGGATTTCGTAGACGGTAAGCTGGTCTCCAGGAACAACGGCGTACCGCCGATGACAATCAAGGAACTGGCCGCGAAATTCGGGCGTACGGGCGGCCCGGTAAGCGGGCAGGCGGGAGTCAGCGCGCGGGGCGGAGTAGGCACTTTTGCCGGATGCTGCGTTGACGTGGAAGTCGATCCGGAAACCGGCAAGGTTCAGATTTTGCGCGCAACTGTCGCGCAAGATGCCGGCAGAGCGATACATCCCAGTTACGTCGAGGGCCAGATGCAGGGCGGCACCGTGCAGGGGATCGGCTGGGCGCTGAATGAAGAGTACGTCTACGACGAAAAGGGCAACCTGAAGAACGCAGGATTTCTCGATTACCGGATGCCGACCTGCCTGGACTTGCCGTTGATCGAAACGCGGATCGTTGAGGTGCCTGGGCCAGACAATCCGCTGGGGATCCGCGGTGTTGGTGAGGTATCGATCGTGCCGCCGCCGGCTGCGGTGGCTAACGCAGTTTACCGGGCAATCGGCGTGCGCATCAACGGGCTGCCGATGTCGCCGCCCAACGTGCTCAAGGCGATTAAAAGAAGGTAGGCCGGATGCGGCGAGGATCCGTACAGGATCCCCACCCCATTCCGGATTGCGCCTCCCGTCATCGTTACAATGGAATAATTGATGGAACTGCTGGCAAACTGCCGGCAATGACCTGTTGCGTCGAATGCCGGGCTTGTATAGCGCTGATCTGTCATGCGCAACAGAAAGTTCGCCGGGGCTGGAGTTGAAATCAACTGCGTGGATTATGGCGGCGAGGGGCAGCCGCCGCTGCTCTTCCTGCACGGCGGGTCGGCCTTTGGTCATTGGTGGGACTTCGTGGCGCCGTCGTTTTGCGCACAGTTCCATACCCTGGCGATGGACATGCGCGGGCATGGCGAGAGCGGCTGGTCGGGTTCGGGCGCTTATGGGATGGGGGATTATGCGGACGACGTTGCCGCGATGGTGAAAAGCTGGGGCCTGGGAGCGCCAGTGCTGGTGGGTCATTCGCGCGGCGGATTGGTGGCGCTAACCTACGCCGCGGCGCATCGCACAAGAGTGCGCGCCCTCGTGGTAATCGACAGCCTGCCGCAAACCACCCAGGAAATGCTGACCTGGACCGAATCCATGAAGACCTGGAAGCCGCGCCGTTATGCGACGCTCCAGGAGGCGTGCGCGAGCTTCAGGTTGTTACCAGCGGAGACACACGCCACGCCGGCGATGCTGAATCAGATTGCCCGCCATGCCTACCGGCAGGAGGAGGACGGAGCGTGGGTGGTAAGAATCGACCCGCGATGCCGCGCACGCGACCCCTTCGACGTGTTCGATTACCTGCCGGCGATTAGTTGCCCGGTCCTGATTGTAAAGGCTGCGCTCAGCCCGATGATAACGCTAGAGGTGGCGAGGCAGATGGCGATGGCGGCGCCGCAAGGATCAATGGCCGAGATTGAGGACGCTTACCATCACGTGATGCTGGACAATCCTCCGGCGCTGGTGCGCGCGCTGCATGCGTTCCTGGCGCCGATTGAGCCACGGAAGGGTTAGCACTGCCAGACTGATTCTATCGACGCCAGGAAAGGCGGCGCCGGCGTTGAGCTACCGGCTGAGGTGTCAGTTTGTGGGCCGGCCGTACGGTTGCGGCAGTGACGGCAACCGCAACAACCAGACATATGAGAGCGGGGATGATCGACATAAGAGTAATTCCTTTGGAAGTTGTCCGAGGCCCCGGTCCATTAAGCGAATCTAGCGGCGTCGGATCCGATTAGACTCAAAGAGCAATAGCTGTGCCGCCACGGCTCTAACCGGGAGGCCCCATATTGCGTTGGTTTTTACGGAGGACTCCGCCTGTAAGCTGCACGCCCGGGCGGCGTCTTGGCGGTGACGCCAGGGTGGCGTAGGAAACTGTGGCTGCTATGCCCGGTTATCCTTATGCCAACGCTGGTTTTGCCGCCTGAGCGTGCGAATGGGTTTGACTGTTGCAGCGGCAACAAAGATCGCCAGAATCAAACTTGCAAGGCCCGGAATTAGAAGCATTTCACAAGTATTCCTGCCCGATTACCAGAAACTTCAGAGGCCCTATTCGTATCAATAATCGTTATGGCGATACTCCTCGTTCTGGATATGATTGCCAACAACGTAACCGGTTCCCGCGCCGAGCACGCCTCCGATCGCGGCACCGGCACCCGGAGCTCCTACCGTTGACCCAACTATCGCGCCGCCCCCTGCGCCGACTGCTCCACCGAGGAGAGTGCCTTTTTCACGAGTGGTGAGAGGAGCACCTGAGCAACCGGCCAGCAGCATCGCGGCGCCTAATCCGGCTGCGATGATTGACTTTCGCATCACTAGAACCTCCATTCATAGGCAGCGACAAGCAATAAGCATCAGAAAGGATGGTCGCTGTCCGCCTTAGGTAGGAGAGCAAATACCTTGCCACCGCAAAAACATATGAAGCCTTGAGAGAATCCGCCCCCATTCAAGGCTCCGAGGCTTGAAGCATGTAAGAAGGAAACAGTCGGCTGCGTCGAGCCGGTGCCGCGAAATGAACAAACACGTAGTGAACGAATACGGTGCAATTTAGCACGCGGTCAGAAAATACAAGAAGCGAAGAAAAGCGGTGGAAGCAAGCGAACAAGGGTCTGGTCCGGGCGAGGCAAACTGGCATTCAGAACCCGCGAGCGGATACGATTGCCTCTAAACAGAATGTAGCATAGCCTGACACCGCGATAAGATTTGTATATTGCTCGGTGGATGGATGTTGATTGCGAACACCATGTAAAGGTTTTGAAACCAAGCTCATTCTCTGTATATATTATGCGTCGCGGCGATAGGCTGCTTAAAAGAAGCGGGAGCGGCTGTTGAAGAATCAGGGATTAGCGAAGGGGCGATCATTAACCAGACGGAGGAAGAGGAAGTGATGAACGACAAGGAAGACGGCAAACTTGCGGTTGGAAAGAGTTTGGCGCTATTCGGTGCGGTCGGAGCGGTGGTGGCGCTGCTCGCTGCTGTGGCGGTGGGGTGCGGGAGCAGCAGCTCATCGATAGCGCCGTTTGCGGGCGTGTGGGTGGCCAATGGCGGCGGTGCAAATGTCGAGCACTTCTCAGGGAACGAGATAAGCGTTCTCGCCGGTGTATTCAATCTGCCACCGACAACCTTCCTTAACACCAAGGTCTTCACCTCTCCACAGGACACTACATTCGACAGCTCCGGCACTATGTGGGTGGTTGACGGTGGTAAGAACGATGGGCTGGGAACGGGGGCAGCGGTTTTTGCGTTCGTTGCCGCGCAGCTCGCGCATCTAAATAGTCAACCCGCGCCGGCGCCCGGCGTGATAGTCAAGCCGGTGGTGGGAGTAAATAACTTGTTCAACTTCCCACAATTCGCGGCCTTTGACACAGCCGGCAACCTGTGGGTCAGCGATTCCGCCAATAACGCGATCTTCGAATTCACTGCCACCCAGATAAAGTCGCCCCTGGTGGCGTCGCCCAACGCGGTGCTCGTCAGTGCCGGTTTCAACGGCCCGCTGGGAATTGCCTTTGACGGCACGGGGAACCTGTGGATTTGCAATAACGGCGGCACGACCATCGTGGAGATCGCCGCCGCGGTGGTTAACGCGGCAAGTGCGTCGGGAGGCACAGTAACAGTGACGCCGGCTACCACGCTAACAGCGACGGCCTTGCGACTCCGAGCATCAACAACCCGTGGGGTATTCTGTTCGACGGCAGTGGCAACATGTGGTTCACCAATGAGCAGCTTACTCCCCCAACCGGCGACCCGAACGGCACAGTGGTGGAATTCACCGCCACTTCGATCGCAGGTGGTGGAGCCCTCACGCCCGCGCCTAACGTGACCCTGCACGCTACTTCGGTTGGCGGAACCACGAGTTTCGGCGATCCCAACGGTATCAGCATGAACTCTGCGGGTAACATCACTGTGGCCAACGCCGGAAACAGCAGTCTGGCGGAATTCACTGCCGCCCAGATCACGACCACGGGAAGTCCAGTACCGCACGTGTTCTTCGTTGGGGCGGCGACGACGCTGATAGGACCGACCGGCTTGACCTACGGTCCGCTTAGCTTGCAGTAAGGTTTGCTTCGAGCCGCGGCGCCCGGATCGAGTGGGCTCCAGAGCTCCTGCTCGCAGCGAGAATGACGCAAAAGGCGCACCGCCCGTTAAGGTGGTGCGCCTTTTGGCGTTAAGGGCTGATAAAGCCTCTCGAGCCGGCCGTGATGCTTGCGCGCTTCAGTGCAGCGTGAAGCCACCGCCCGGAGCGTTACCCGAGCTGCTGAAGGGCACAAACGGCGGGTTGAGGGCCTGCACGTATGATGGACCGGGTACCGCAGTTGCGGGCTTGGTGAAAGTGAAGCGGTTATCGTTGACGAAGGTCAACGGGATCTTGGGCTTGCCGCCGGATCCCAGGCCACCGAGGTTCACTGCGCCGCCACCCTGCGCGTTGAAGAAATTAATTACCGTCAGGGTCGAAAAGCCGTTGCCGTTAACGGTCAGGATGGTGCCCGCCTGGGTGACCGACGTGACGTTGATCCGGGCTCCGATTGGCACCGAAACCGCATTGCTCTTCTTGATGTAAGTCTTCGCGGCGGTGGCGTCGCTCACTACGAAGGATCCCGGTCCAGTGGGAGGAGAGTTGAGCGCGCCTTTAGCCGGGAGCGGGAAGCTCAACAGGGTCTTGCTCAGTCCGGGGTTGCCAGGGTTTAGGAAAAACGGCCCGACCTTCCCGCCTGGACAGGCACAGAACAGATCGACTGCGACGCCGTTGACGGTATCGAAGGTTAGTCCGCCAAGCTTGACCATAGTGCCTTGAGACACCACGGTCTCGACATTGTCGGTGGCGTAACTGGGATTTGAGCTGGTTGCCGACAGCCCGACGCCGTTGATGGCGGTCAAGCTGGGGATACCCGCGGCGGGAGATCCCTCGAGCAGGGCGGTCCCAAGGTTGGAAGCAAGGAAGCCCTTGTCCTTGTTGACTACCTGTACAGAAACGAAACCTTGCCCGGGGCTGACGGTGGACGGGACGTTGATTGTCAGTTGAGTCGCGCTCTTCGTTGTCGGGCTTAGGGGACCCGCGTTGACCGGACCGCCGGAGGTTGCGACGAAGAAGTTGGCTACCGAGCCGGGGGTAAAGCCGGTGCCTTGTATGACGAAGCTGGCCCCCACCAGGATCGTTGCCGGGACACTTGTGATGACTGGAGTTCCGGGCTTGGGTGTCGGGGTTGGCGACGGCGTGAGCGTCGCTGCCGGTGTGTGGGTTGCGGTCGAAGTAGCCAGCGGCGGCGTGTGCGTTGCGGTATGGCTGGGGGTGCGGGTCGGCGTGCTGGTGGGGGTGCGAGTTGGCGTCGGAGTGATCGTACGCGTCGCGGTTGCTGTCACGAGCGCTCCGGTGAAGGTCCATACTCCGCGCCCGTGGGTGGCGGCCGCCACGACACCGTGGGCAGTTTGCAACTCGTAAACCGGTGCGTTCGGCATCGTGCCGACGTTGGCATTGTCCCAACTCGTTCCCAGGTTGCTGGTGTGGAAAACTCCGATATCGGTTCCGACAAACAGGCTGGTGGAAGGAGAGGCCGGATCGAAAATCACGCTGAGCACCGGGATGTCAGGTAATGCCAGGCTGATATCGGTCCAGTGACCACCGGTGTCGGTGGACATGTCAAGGCCGGACGAAAAGTACATCAGTGGCCGGAGTAAAAATGCATCAGTCTGGCCGGGTTT
>Ga0126373_10005022_pt1 | contig 10213 bp, 10 predicted proteins | sample PanSoiMetPlot_11_FD_92545 | JGI IMG/M metagenome (GOLD analysis project Ga0126373, IMG submission 92545) | Tropical forest soil microbial communities from Panama - MetaG Plot_11 | ecosystem: Environmental > Terrestrial > Soil > Tropical forest > Bulk soil | place: Panama | collected 2016-02-17 | reverse complement strand
GCGCGGCGGTGCCTCGACATTCAGCAATTTCTCAACCGCTTCGCAATACCCCAAACCGTTTGAGACCGCGGCAACGTAATCCATACGATCCACGTACGGATTGAACATCGCATAGGTGCGGTTCTCGGCAATTTTTTCCACGCCACGATGCAGGTACCCGATCACGCATTCCGTGCCGAGAACTTTTTCGCCATCCAGCTTAAGAATCACACGCAGCACGCCATGGGTAGCAGGGTGCTGCGGGCCCATATTGATGATGAGTTCGTTGGAATCGAGAAAGGTCTTGTCGGCCTGCTCCAATTTCAACGGTGAGGTCCGCTCCGTCATTGTCCGCTTTCGATTCCCAGGTTGATCTGCACCCACTCGTTGTCTTGTTGAATAATGCCGTAATCTTTGCGCAGTGGATGGCCTTTCCAGCCATCGGGCAGCAGAATGCGTTTCAGATCGGGATGGCCATCGAAGCGAATCCCGAACATGTCGTAGACTTCGCGCTCCAGCCAATTAGCCGTCGGCCAGATCGCAACTGAGCTGGGCACGATTCCTCCGTCTGCGATCATGATCTTCACGCGAATTCGCTCGTTGCGCGCGAACGAGTAGAGAATCCAGATTAGCTCGAACTGGTTTTCGCGTTGCGGATAGTGGACCGCCGTAATGTCCACACAATAATCGAACTGCTCCTGATCGCGCAGAACCTGCAGCAGTTCAGGGATCAAAGATAAATCCACAATCATGTAATTCTGGCCAAGGTACGTGTTGGCCTCGCGGATTCCGGATCCATATTGCCGTTTGAGCGCGGTCACCAAGGCAGAGTTCCATGGCTCGGCGGCTGGCCCCGTGGGTTTTGCCGGAGCAGCGGGTGCATGTGGCGCCGCGGCTTTAGGCTCGCCATTGGGCAGTGGGGTTGGGGCTTTGGTCTCCTCAGGCATCGATAGGGGGAATCAGCCTCCCGACAGCGCGCGCAATACAAGGGAACGTTAACTTCTAACAGCTTGCAAACAGGGTGTCAATGAGGGCGGTCAGCTACCGAACCGGTTCCAACTTCAAGTGCTCGAGTGCGAGTTCCCGCGCGAGGCCCTCGACTCGCTGGAGAAAGCGCAAGGCTTCCCGGATGACCTGACAAAGACCGCGAATCGAAAGGGCTCCACCCTGTTCACGAGGCTCATTTCCTCTGCGCCGTTTGATACGCCTCAATCAAATCGCGAATCTGTTGCGCATCCGCCTTGCGATGCCCATGGCTGGTGATTGGGTCTGAACCGCCCGAAGAATCAATACGAATATTCGACCAGATGATTCCAGTTGAAATCTGCACCGAAGCGACTTTGCCGATGGCGATGCTTTCCTCGCTCCTGCCAAACAGGCGCGGCTTCACGCGGCTCACGTGTTGCTGAGTCACGGTGATGCGAGTAGGAAAGAAGAGATTTCCCCTGGTCCAGCGGCTAGCGGTAAACGTGGCACCCTGAGAATCAACTTGATTCATCTTTAGAAATCACTTGCGGGCTTCCTCCGCGAACTTTGCGCACCCCGCTGCTTTCTCGCGGTTAGAAAATTGAAGAAAAGCTCCTAACCGCAGAGTGCGCTGAGAAAACACCGATGAGACCGCTGAGAAAGTCACCAGCAACAGCATCACAGAGAACTGGAAAGCTGACAGCCGAAAGCTGAAAGCTCTCTACACCCACTCCAGCGCACCCTTCGTCCAAATCCAGATGTAGCCGACGATCAGAATTAGCAGGAAGATCAGGATCTCAACGAGCCCGAACACTCCCAGAGCCTTGAACTTGACGGCCCACGGGAAAAGGAAGACCGTTTCCACGTCGAACACGACAAACAGAATCGCGACAATGTAAAAGCGAACCGTGTAGCGGCCCCGCGCGCGATCCACCGGATCGATGCCGCATTCGTAGGGCATCAGCTTCGCCTTGTTTGGGTTTGCAGGCCGCACCAGCTTGGCCGCGAGCAAAGTAACCGGAATGATCACACCAATCAGAGCGACGAAAATAAAGATAGGAACGTAATTTTGCGGCATCTACTTTTCTCGAGAACACAAAATGTAATGGTACCGCCAGGCGTCATCCGGCACAAGAAGACTCGCGCTTGGGAAATTGCTACTCACAATGTGAGTCGATCCGTGCTGGCCTTTACTTGGAGTGCAAAGACTCAGATTTTCACATCCCATGCACATGTCTGGGCGCTATAGAATCACTTACAACCGTTCTCCCCGTATCCACATCCAAGAGGTGCTGGCAACGCCTCTTTGGGCGTTGGAGAAAAACGGGGTCAAGGATTCGCGTTCTTTCAACCGTACTTCCGGAGGGGCGGAACAGCGTCTTATGTCCAGGCAATGGTTGTACCCGGCAGTCTTGCTGTCGCTTGCACTCTCACTATCCGTCGCTCCACCCGCGAACGCAGAGCAGCTTTGTGATGTGTCTTTCCAAAACTGTCGCACGCCTCTGCTGCAGCTCATCCAGGCCGAAACCAGGCAAATCGATGTTGCGTTCTGGTTTATGGATGACCAAAACATCTCGAGTGCATTAATCAAGCGTTTTCGGGCGGGTGTAAAGATCAGAATTCTAATGGACACGCGCGCTGATGACCCACACCCTTCCGATGCCCTGGTTCTCAGTCAGCTTGCCTCCGCGGGCATTCCCATGCGGGAGCGCGTACACAACGGTATTTTGCACTGGAAGACGATGATTTTTGCCGGCCAGGGAAAGGTTGAATTCAGCGGCGCCAACTACACCGGATCGGAGTTTGTCCCCGTTACGCCCTATGTTAACTACGTGGATGAGGCGATTTACTTCAGCGATGATCCCGCCGTCGTCAGCAGCTTTCAAACCCAATACGACAACTGGTGGACTGATACGATCAGCTACATAAATTACGCCAACGTGAGCACCGCTCCGGCGCGGGCGTACGCAACCTCGTCGATCGATCCGGAACTCGATTTCCTTCCAACCACGCAGTGGCAGCAGAATTACGGGACCCGCACCCAGATGGCCATCAATGCGGAAAAATCACAGATTGACATTGATATGTTCCGCATCACAAATGCCACCATCACCGATACAACTATTAACGCCTTCAAGCGCGCAGTTGCCATTCGCATGTTGGTCGATAAATCCGAGTACCGGAATCCTACGCGCGTCTGGGACGCCTTCAACATTGATCGCCTCTACATGGCTGGCATTCCTATGAAGATAAATATTCACCAGGGACAGAATCACGAAAAGGCTTTAATTCTTTACGGCCAGGGGCTGACGATCTTTGGGTCATCGAACTGGACCACGCCTTCGTTCAACATTCAGCAGGAGCACAATTACTTCACGAAAAAGCAGTGGTTCTTCCAGTGGTTTCAAAATTCCTTGTCGCGTAAATGGAGTTCCAGCACCGAATATGCGCCGTTCCAGCCATTGCCGCCGGGATCGCCCGTCAACAAATTCCCTGCGAACGGCGCGCTGAACCAACCCTCCAGTCTGACGCTCACATGGGAAGGCGGTCCCTGGGGCCAGAAATACGACATTTATTTCGGTACAAGCTCGAACCCACCACTGCTGGCCTCTAACGTTGTCACTGGCCAGCCCGAGGATCCCAACGGACCGTTAACACCGGAGACGTTCGGCGTTTCCGGACTCGTCTCAGGCCAGAAATATTATTGGCGGATCGTCGGCAAAACCATGGCGAACCTAACCGCCAGCGGACCGACATGGTCGTTCACAGCCAAGTAGGCTCATGTGGCGCGGACACTCCTGTCCGCGAAAACGTCCGATCTGTGATAGGTGCGAGTTCCTCCTGCTCGTGCTTCAGCTTTTTCTCCGCTATACTCCGCTCGTCATGGCCTTGTTTTCACCTGCCGGAACAAATTACATCGCCGTCGCGGACACCGCCGCCGCAATCTCCTGGTACAAGGACAAGCTCGGCCTGCACAAAATCAACCTGGAGCTTGATGAGGGCGTCGCCATGGGATTCTCCGACGACCAATGCGCACTGGTTCTCGGGCCTCCTGTCCCACCCATTGACGGCCCGCCCAGCGGCGAAACCAGCATGCTCTATACGTCCAACGTCAAGAAGGCTAGAGAGCTTTTGAGCGCGCGGGGCGTCTACGTCGGCGCCATTCAACAGGATCGCCAGGGTACTCACTATTTCGAAATGCGCGATCCGGAAGGAAACGTCATCGAGATTTGTGAGGAGCCCTAAGCGCGATTTGGCAAACGCGTCCCTAGTTCCTCGTTGCCATGATATTGCGGCGGAGAATATGCCAGGGTCTTATCCTTACGGCCGTCTCAAGGTCAGCGTGGAATCGAACTCAATGCGTCTCATCTTCCGCCGGGGCAGTGTCGGGAGTGTCCAGCCTTGGCGCGGATGTGGGCTGCGTCTCCGGAGGGGGTTGGAATTCACCCTGATCTTTACCGGCGGTTGCCGCAGTCATGAAGTCCATCCATATCGGCAAGGCGGCGTGTGCTCCGGTCTCTTTTGCGCCGAGAGTGCGCTTCTCGTCGTAACCCACCCAAACACCGCAGGTCATCGAAGGCGAAAAGCCAATAAACCAAGCGTCCGTGAAATCATTGGTAGTGCCGGTCTTGCCGGCGATGGGAATTTTCATGTTCCTCGCGGCCACGGCAGTTCCGTGTTGGACCACTTCACGCAACATCCCGGTCAAAATGCGGGCGGTGCGGGAACTGATTACGTCCCTTACATCCGGAAAATCTTCTTCGAGCAAGCGCCCTTCGTCATCGGTCACCTTGGTGATGTAGCGCGGGCTAATGCGTACACCATCGTTGGGAAACACACTGAAAGCCGAGGTCTGCTCAAACAAGGTAATTTCCGCAGCACCCAGCGCAACGGGCAAATACTGGGGAATGTTGGAAGTGATTCCGAAGCGGTGGGCGTAGTCGATCACGCTTTTTATTCCTAAGCCGTCGGCCACTTTCAACGCTGGAATATTGCGCGATTGCGCCAGCGCGCGCCGTAACGTAATCACGCCCTCAAATTTGTCATCGTAGTTGTGCGGAATGTAGGGACCGGAGGAAGTCTGGAACGTTATTGGCACATCGAGCACGGTGTCGTCTGGATTTGCTCCTTGATCAATCACGGCTGTATAGACATAGGGCTTGAACGATGATCCTACCTGTCGCAACGCCTGGGTCGCGCGATTAAACTTTGAGAGGTTGAAGTCACGGCCCCCGACCATGGCTTTGATTTCACCGCTGGCATTGTCGAGGGCAATGAGCGCGCCCTGTGCTCCAGAATCCTGCTCAAGAGTGACGCGGGATTTTCCGCGCGCGCCAAGTGAGACAATCTTCACGTAAACAACATCGCCAAGCTTCAGAATCGCCGCGATTTTCCGTCCGGTCCAGGAAACATCGGACGATGCAAGCGTGGCAGAGTACCGGCCAAAACGAATCAGGGCCGTTCCTGCGCTAATGCCGGTTACCAAAGCGTGAACGTAATTGCCGGGTTCAGGCTCGTCCGCCCAGTCAGGATGCTGATATGCGGCCACCGTGCTGCTACCCTGGAGCACGTTCTCGAGGTGTCCCTTCCAGCCGTGGCGCCGCTCGTATATGGCCAGGCCATCGAGAACAGCCCGGTTCGCGGCGCGTTGCATGTCCATATCGAGCGCCGTGTAAACACGCAGACCACCTTGGTGAACTTGATCGGAGCCGTATTTCGCCTCCAAATAGCGGCGGATTTCTTCAACAAAATACGGCGCCAGCGAGCCGGGATCATGCTGCGGGTTTAACTCAAGCGGTTTGTTTCGCGCTTCGTCCGCCTGCTGCGCAGTCATCTTTCCGTCTTCCAACATGGAATTGATCACCATGTTCCGCCGCTTGAGGGCGTGTTCAGGATGATTAATCGGAGAGTAGTAATTCGGCGACTTTGGCAATGCTGCAAGCAGCGCGGCTTCTTCTAAGGTTAGCTGCCGGGCAGGCTTGCTGAAGTAATACTCCGAGGCGGCTTCGAATCCGTAAACTCCGTGCCCGAGATAAATCTGATTTGCATACAACGTGAAGATTTGTGGCTTGGTAAAACGGCGTTCAATTTGCACGGCAAGCAGAGCTTCCTGAATCTTGCGATGAAAGGAGCGGTCCGGGGACAAAAAAAGATTTCGCGCAAGCTGCATGGTAAGAGTGGATGCACCCTGCACCCTGCCGCCTGATTTGATGTCGCGATACGCGGCACCGGCGATGCGCCACACGTTTACTCCCCAATGGCGATAGAAGTCTTTGTCTTCGATGGAAATCAAAGCATCGCGCAGCACTGCTGGATAATCGTTGTAGGAGGCCACCACACGCCGCTGCAATGCGAACGACCCGATAATGCGACCCTGGTCATCGTAGAGCTCGGTCGTTGAGCTGGGTCGGAAGTGTTCCAGTTGTTCGACTTGGGGAAGATCAGTCGAGTAGACCAGCAAGAGTCCACTAGCCGCTCCAACCAGAGCAGCAAGCACGAAGAGCAGCGTGACCACCAACCGTCCCACCAGCTTGCGCTCGACCGCCTGCGCCGGTGGCGCTTCTTGCAGCAAGGATTTCACCGGAGTTCAACTTCAGGATAGCAAGGAGCGGCGGTGGGTGGTTAGCGGATAGTGGTTGGCAGAACCCTTCGCGAGCAGGTCACAACTGTAACCAGAACAGAAGGGCCGGACATCCGCCGGCCCTCTGAACTATTTAGGCCTTGGTGTTTCTACTGCGGCAACTTGCTTTGCGCAACCGCTGGCTTGACAGGTTGTTTACCAGTCATTGCCACCTTGGTTGCCTTCGGGGTCCAGAATTCCGGATCGGCCTTAATCCATTCCGGCGAGACGTAACTCATGGCCGGGTCGAAAGCAAACAGGTTATTTTCGGACCATTCGATTGCCGAGGCAGACAGCTCCGCAAGACGTTTCATTCCATCCTCGCCCATTGCCGATTCGAAGTCCTTGTTATGAAGGATTTCCTTGTCAACTTGCGCAGCCGATTTCAACGGCGTGAAAAAAAGATATGTGCCGTCATGGGTTCCGTATAGCACCTGGTAACACGCGAAGTGCATATCCGGTATCTTCTCGTAGGCTTTGAGCACCATTTTCACGCCTTCGTCCCACTCCTTGTCGTGCCCGGGTTTGATGTGGAAATGTGCGATCTCGAAATAGCGCATGTGCGGAATATCGACCGCCGCATTCATGCTGTAATCTTCGCGGTAGAGAAACGCGGCGCCGTCCATGTCCGAAAGCAAATCTCCGTCGGTCATCGCGGCCCGATCCAGAGCCGCGCTCAGTACCGCATTCTTTTCCACGGCTTTGACGTCTTTCTCCCAGTCTGCGAAAGAATCGTAACGGGTGAAAAAGAGCGCGCGAGGACGACCGGTAATAGATGTGACGGCTAGATAATTCGTTGGCCACTTCGCGGAGCTCATGGCTTGCACGAACGCAGCCTCGGCTTTCTTGTGAACTACACCCGCGCGGCCGGGTTTGAGAAACTCCCGGCTGATGACAAGCACCTTTGGAGGCTGCGTAAGAGCCGTGCCGGTATTTCCGGAATTCTCTTGTGCGGTAATTGCGGTTTGACATGCCAACACGACTACCAAGCTGACGGCCAATTTACAGAATTTTTTCATGGATGCTGGCCTCCCTTGCCAGCGAAAGCGACAAATTGAGAAGTTGAAGATCGGCTGCGAAGAGGCCGATTGTTAACTTACGAAGACGGCGAGAGCCTACGCGCAACTCGACTGTGAAGTCAAATGGTGCCGCGAAATTTTGGCCAAACGTAGGTGTTGACTTGTTATTGTTGATTCGGTATTTTCTGTATTTACAGAAGTGTCGTAAATCTGATGCCGCTCACCTCGATCGAACAACGATTCATTCTGCATTGGGGAGAAATGGGAACCCGTTGGGGGATCAACCGCACCGTAGCCCAGGTGCATGCTCTGCTGTTCGTTTCGCCAAAACCTCTGCATGCTGAAGAAATCGCAAGCACTCTGGTAGTAGCGCGGTCAAACGTCAGCACGAGTCTCCGTGAACTGCAGGGCTGGGGAATTGTCCGCGTGGTGCACGTGCTCGGTGACCGGCGGGATCATTTCGAGTCGGTGAAGGATGTCTGGGAGATTTTCCGGATCGTCGCAGAAGAACGAAAGAGACGAGAGATTGACCCGACGCAGCGCGTTTTACAGGAATGCGTTGGCGAACTAAAGAAGGCCGGGGGAAACCCATATACGCGTGAACGATTGCAAGAGATGCTGGAATTTCTCACGACGACGTCAGCCTTATTTGAGGAACTCATAAGCATGCCGACTGGCACACTCAAGGGCATAAGCCGTCTACGCGGCAAACTAAAGCTGCTTCTTGGCAAGTCGTAAGCGGGGCTCTGATGAAAATTGCGTTTGCAGACCTTTGGCGTTCAAGTGGCACGATCGAAAAGCGCCCTCGACGTATAGCAGCTTCCCTTCCCAAAACCAATGGCGCACCTTGCGGCGCGACTAAAATCAAACGACTGTTCGCGGCTAGCGCGCGTGGGGCTCTGAATGGCCTTGTTCGGCTGCTCGTCGGTCTGCGGGGCTTCTCACCGGTGGCTCAGGCGATTCCTAGTCTTCATCTGGAACGGGACACATATCGTCCCTTCGGCGGCAAGGATGTTGTATGACGGCACACCAAGAGGCAGGATCAACACGGGGTGACCACTCCTAATTGACAGTTGGCAGTCAATTGACAATTAGGCGGTGGGCATTCGAAAATTGCCGCATGGTTTCACCAGACCTGCTGGAAATGCTTGTTTGCCCAGTTTGCAAGAAACCTTTGACCTTGAAGGACGAAGGGCAGAGCCTCAAGTGCGGCGAGTGCCACCGCGTTTATCCCATCCAGGATGACATTCCTGTCTTGTTGGTGGACGAAGCTATCACCGACCCTTCCTGAGCTCGGCTTTGAGGCGATCACGAGCCCCTAGCGGGTTTGTGTCCCACAACGACACATACTGTCAATGCACGACGCTTCACCCGCCGCGCGGCGAGTTCACTTCTTCTTTAAGAATCTCCTGTAACTAAAGCTGCAGCAGTGGGTTAATACAAATAACTAGTTTCTGGCACGAAAATACAGTGACGTCTGGCAGCGGCATGGAAATTGCATGCAACGTAGGGGAAGGCCACTGACTCTAATGGTCAGAGGGTAAGGGTCGGAGGTGAACGACCGAGGTGAACGACCAATGAGAGAAAAAGAGAGATTTTCGAGTACCGAACTCACGGCATTACGTAACGATCTCTTGCAGGGAGGTTTGGTCGATTCGCATGAAGCTGCAGAGCTCCTGCAGATCTTCTTGATGGGACGCGGCTATGGTGTATCGCCGCAGGCTGCCTTGGATGCGGTGGGTCGCGTGGAGATGTCGGGGTGCTCGCTGCCGGTACTGCAGCATGAGTTGGAGAATTTAGCGTTGGTGATGTAATACGAGCCAATTTGCCCTGAAGGAAATGCGTCGGGGACCCTCGAACCAAGTCGCTCTCCGCCGTGGTAGAAACAGACGAGCCGGGCCAACCAGCCCGGCTATCCTGTTTTTGGGCGATTTGCTCTTCGGCTATCGGCCGTCCGCTTGACCTACTCGTATCTCAAGCTTTCCACGGGATCTAACCTGGCTGCCCGGGTGGCCGGCACAGTTCCAAAAATAATCCCCACCAGAGACGAAACAACAATGGCGACAATAGCCGAAAGCCCGGATATTGGAATCCTGTATTCGGTTAAGAAGCGTACCGAGAACGGGAGCGCCAGCCCGATGATCACCCCGAGTAATCCTCCTATTAGGGAAATGAGGATAGCTTCTGCCAGGAATTGAAACTGAATCTCACGATTGGTAGCACCTAGAGCCTTGCGGATGCCGATTTCGCGGATGCGCGCGGTGACCGTTGCCAGCATGATGTTCATAATTCCGATACCGCTCACGAGTAAGACCACCGCAGCAACCAGTAGCAACACGATCGTGAGGGCATTTGCAGTCTTTTCGGCGACAGCCACTAATTGCGTAAGGTTCGTCACGTTATAGACCGACTCAGCTCGGTGGCGGCCTTGGATCACCCGTCTTATCTGATCTGTGGCAGGGCCGACCATGGATGGGTCCGCGACGGAGAAGTAAATCTGCTTGACCGTCGGCGTATCACTGAAATAGCGGCTGACGGTGTACGGAATGACCATCGTATTGTCGGTCACCTCAGATTCACCGAATGTATTGACGCGCTCCTTGAAAGTGCCGATGATCGTGAACGGCAG
>Ga0126373_10005021_pt1 | contig 10213 bp, 10 predicted proteins | sample PanSoiMetPlot_11_FD_92545 | JGI IMG/M metagenome (GOLD analysis project Ga0126373, IMG submission 92545) | Tropical forest soil microbial communities from Panama - MetaG Plot_11 | ecosystem: Environmental > Terrestrial > Soil > Tropical forest > Bulk soil | place: Panama | collected 2016-02-17 | reverse complement strand
GGAAATAGCCGCTCGCCGGTGCGCAGAATCGTCGGGAAGGTCAGCAGCCGGTACTCATCGACAAGGTCCGCCGTCATCAGCTCGTGCACAACGCTGAGGCTGCCGGTGATGATCACGTCACGCGGCTCACTCTTCACAGTGTCGGTCACGTCACCGCCGACGGCGCGCGAGTTCGGCCACGCCGAGGTATCAGTGAGCGTGCTGGTCGCAACCAGCTTCGGGACGGCGTTCATGCGGGCTGCGAAGGGGTCGTCTCGGCCCGGCCAGATGCCCGAGAACAGCTGCCACGTCCGTCGCCCTAGCAGCATGACGCCGTTGTCCATCGTGCTGCCAAGCCGGAACTTGTCCCCGGCCACGGTCTCCAGACCATGCCGGAACGCCCAGCCGCCCGCATGCGTCCCCTCGGATCCGTCGGGGTCCGACACGATGCCGTCCAAGGTGATGAACTGAATGACGATCACGCTCATGACGTTCTCCTTCGGTCGATTGCTCATCGGTACATACCGGCGGCATCGTCCTGATTCATCGGTGCAGCGCTTCAGTTATCGGCCGCATTAGCTGCCTTCCCACAGCCTGGCGCTCCGGGCGGCAACCCGGCGTCCAACGCCGGCGAGCGCGGACTCGGCCGGCATTGCGGGTAGCTGACGGCCGTCCCTGAGCCGCAGTGCCACCGCGCCGTCGCGAGCCTCCCGAGCTCCAATCACCGCTTGATAGGGAACGAGGCGGTGCGAGCGAATGCGGGCTGCCAGCGAGCCGTGCTCGGGACCAGCCAGCTCCGCGCGCAGCCCAGCGTCGATCACTTGCGAGACAAGCTCCTCGGCACGGCGCACCTGCGCATCGGCGATGGGCAGCACGACAAGCTGGACCGGGGCGAGCCAGGGCGGGAAGGCACCGGAATGGACCTCGATCAGGTGGGCAACGGCTCGCTCCAGGCTGCCGATCACACTGCGGTGAACCATGACTGGCCGGTGCTTGCCGCCATCGGCGCCGATGTAGCTCAGTTCGAATCGCTCGGGCTGGTAGAAGTCGACCTGAACGGTTGCTATGGAGACCTCGCGTTCCCCGCTATCAGCTATCTGCACGTCGATCTTGGGCCCGTAGAAGGCGGCCTCCCCCTCCTCGGCGTCGAACGGAAGCCCGGCGCTGACCAGCGCTTTGGCCAGGATGTCGGCGGCGTCGTCCCACATGCGCGGGCTGCCCACGTACTTGCCAGACTGGCTGGGCAGCGACAGCCGGTATCGTGCGGGCTCGATGCCCATCGCTGCGTGTGCCTCGCGGATCATCGCGAGCGACTGCGCCACCTCCTGGGCTACCTGGTCCATGGTGCAGAAGATGTGCGCGTCGTTGAGCTGGATCGACCGCACTCTGGTCAGGCCGCCGAGTACACCCGACAGCTCAGAGCGGTACATACCGCCGAGCTCGGCCAGCCGCAGCGGCAAGTCACGGTAGCTGCGCGCCCGCGAGCGGAAGATCAGTGCGTGGTGCGGGCACAAGCTCGGCCGGAGCACGACCTGCTCAGCCCCGATGTCCATCGGCGGGTACATGCCGTCCCGGTAGTGGGACCAGTGGCCCGAGATCTCATAAAGTTCGCGCTTGCCGAGCACGGGCGAATAGACGTGCTGAAAACCGGCCTTGCGTTCCAGTTCGCGCACGTACTCCTCGAGCGAGTGCCGGATCGCGGCGCCTGCTGGCAGCCAGTACGGCAGGCCGGCGCCGATCAGCGGATCGGTGTCAAAAAGCTCGAGCTCGCGGCCGAGCTTGCGGTGGTCTTGCATGGCGGTACTCCTCGCTGCGTGGGACGGGCGAGTGACCGCAGGAACGCCGAAGCCCCGAGGCACTCGCCCCGGGGCTTCGGTTGAGGACAGCAGTCAGCGCGCCGGGACGTACTCCGGCGTCGTCGTCACAAAAGCGCGCTGCATGTCTGTCATGGTAGCAAGACTGGTCAGTCGGAGTCGGGCACGACCCGGCCGAGGGTCGGCTTCTGCTTGTAGTAAGGGCTGCCCATGACCCAGTACACGATGAGCGGGATCAAGCCGATGGCAAGACCGCCCAGCCCGACCCAGTCGACGACGGCGCCGTCGCTCGGGATCGACTCACCCAGGATCCAGAACATGAAGACCGCTCCGGCCAGCGGCAGCAGGCCGATGAGCAGCGCGTTCTTGGCTGAGCGGAAGATGATCTTGCGGAAGGCGACGACCACCGTCAGGCCAGCCAGCCCGTAGTACACGCAGATCTGCAGGCCGATCGCGCTGATCGCGTCGGACAGGATGTTGTTGACCGAGCCGATGTAATTCGAGCCGATGAACAATCCGAGCGAGACGACGGCGACGACGATGGTGGCAACCCAAGGCGTGCTGCGGGCGCCGACCCTGCCCAGCACGGCCGGCATCGTCCTGTCCCGGCCCATCGCGAACAGCGTCCTGGTCACCTGGATCAGCGTGGTCTCCAGGGTTGCAATGGTCGAGAGCATGACGGCGATGACAAGTAGCTTGCCTCCGGCGCCTGGCCAGATGGCCTGTCCGAGGTTCTGCAGCACATTGCCTGAATTCTGGACGGTCTTGCTCGACAGCACCAGGTTGCTCGCGATCGTGAAGATCTCGTACAGGGCGAACACGATGAACACGCCGATGACGCCGCCAAGACCTGCCGTGCGCTTGCTGTCGTGCATCTCCTCATTCAGGTTCGAGGAGACGTCCCAGCCCCAGTAGTAGAACGCAGCGATGAGCCCGCCCGCGGCAAAGCCCGACAGTCCGTGGAAGTGGCTGAAACCAAACCAGGACCAGGAGAAGTTCGTGACATGGTGCGATGCCGAATGCGCGATCGCCAGGATGGCGAAGAGCACCAGGATCGCGACCTCGATGCCCGACATGATCCACTGCGCTCTCGCGGTCACCCGCACCCCGAGGATGACCATCAGCACCATCACCAGGAACCAGGCTGAGCCCACGAGCGTAATCAGCGCGGTGTTGTTCGACGCTGACGCGCTGAACAGCCCGAGCGTGACCTGTCCGGCTGGCAGCGACCCGGCCACCATGAAGATCGTCGCCGAGATGACCAGCGACCAGCCCGCGATGAAGCCGAGGCCGGGTTGCAGGATCTTGGCCACCCAGGCGTAGCTGGCACCGGCGTTGGACTCGACCCGGTTCAGGTAGCTGAACGCCCAGGCGATGCCGAGCATGGGGATCCCGCAGTAGAGCAGCGCGGCCGGCCCGGCTAGGCCGACGGCGCCGACGAGTGCGGCGGTGCTCGCAGCAATGGTGTAAGCCGGCGCGCTGCCCGCGACGGCCATAACTATGGAGTCGAAGAGGCCGAGGACATTAGCTCGAAGTCCGGTTGATGGCGCGCCGACAGCGGTCGGCTCAGTACTTGTGGTCATGCTGGCTCCAGGCACGTGGAACGTGAGATGCCTTGGGATTGTGACGTTCGACACAGGCGGAGCGCAACAGATTCAGGACAGCAACGCGATCTGACTCGGATCTAAATGCCGACAGATCAGCTCAGACAGGCTCGCTCTTGTCCTCGATCTCCCACAAGTGGTCGAGGACGTGCCACGTCATCCGCCGGGCGACGTACCTCGCCGGCCAGCCTTTCTCCGGGGTGATAAGGCTGCCAGGATCGCGGAGCGCGCCGCCGATCCGAGCCCGGTGCACGGCTACCGCATCGGGCCTGGCTTCCGCTTCCTTGTCTCGCCCCAGTCCCATCTTGCGGGCGTACATGACCTCGGCGTCGTAGACGTGCGCGACGATCTGGTCGGTATCACGGCCCCCGCCTCGCGGGCCCTTCCTGAGCTGCGCGGGAGCCGCAGCAGCGGTCTCGTCGAAGGCGGCCCAGGCGGCTTCGAGCAGCAGCGCCAGCCGCTCGCCCTCCTTGCCGGTCACCGGCGAGGTCTCGCTCGTGGCGATCTCCCCAAGCGCCCCGAAGTCGGTGTTCTTAGCGACGCCTTCATGCCGCTCGGTGATGACAAAGGTCCCCCGCGGCGGCTTGAGTCCGGCCCGCTCCACGATCGGCGCGTACCGGGGCAGGTAGTCGGCCAGCGCTTCCAGCGCCAGCTCCTCGGTCTTCGCGCGCCGGGCCCAGCCGGGCCAGTCGAGTGCGGAGGCGAACACCCGCGTCTTGCCCGCCTCCATGAACACTGCGATCTCACCAGTGGACATGTCAGTGGGTACGCCTACTGCTCGGAGCTCTTAGCGGCTGCCGCCGTGTCGGCTCCGGCATCAGCTGGAGGGCTGGCATCGGCGCTATCGCCGGCCTCGGCGGCAGCTGCTGCCTCGCCGCCGGAATCGCTGGTGCCGTCCTCAGCAGCCTCCCCCAGCTCGGCGGACACTGCAGGCGGCGCTGTTACGTCAGCCGTCGCGGGAGCGCGCTGGCACCGGGCGAACCAGGCAAGTCCGATGAGCGTGAGGACTGTCGCCACATAGAAGTTCAGCCGCAGGCCGAGGAAGTGCTCGGACGAGTCGATCCTGACGCTCTCCTCGAAGATGCGGAAGGCCGAGTACCCAGCCACGTACAGGGCGAACAGGCCCCACGGCCGGATGCTCCTGTGATTGCCGAGCCAGATCAGGAAGGCTGCGAGCGCCAGGTCCCAGATCAGCTCGTACAGGAAGGTCGGCTGGAACGTGCCATAGGCCAGGTAGCCGGCTGGCCGATGACTGGCCGAGATTTCCAGGCCCCACGGGAGCGTGGTGGGCTTGCCGAACAGCTCCTGGTTGAAGTAATTGCCGATCCGGCCGACTGCCTGAGCGACCAGCAATGCCGGCGCGATGGCATTGGCGAACGCGCCGGTACTGACGCCGGCCCGGCGCACCCGCCAGATCCCGGCCGCTGCTCCGGCCGCGATACCACCCCAGATGCCAAGCCCGCCCGACCAGATCGCGAACACGCCCCACCAGTGGTGCGGGATGTCGGCAGGGGTCGTGATGTCGAAGTAGATCCTCGCCCCCACCAGGCCGATCGGGACCGCCCAGATGGACACGTCATAGACGAGGTCGGCATTGCCGCCAGCGGCCCGCCACCGACGCCTGGTGATAATCACCGCCAGCGTGATGGCGATCACGTACATCAGGCCGTAGACATGAATGAACAGCGGCCCGATGTGGAACCCGTTGTCGGATGGGCTCGGGATGAAGCTGAGCGGGAGGGCATGCTTCGGCATGCCTCAGAGAGTATTCGCTTTTGGACGCTCCCGGCGTCGACCCCGGCTACGACGTCAGGTCGTACAGCAGCCGGTAGAAGGCAACCCGATGATCATCGCGGGTGACGCCGTAGCTGCTCAGAAACAAGTCCTCCCAGCCAGGGCCGAGGTTCCAGGTGACGCTCCAGCTGCCGACTGCCAGATCCCACCACCGGTCAGCCACGCCGAGCTCGCCAAGATCCACAAACCCGGTCGCGACCCCATCGGTTATCAGCACGTTAGGCAGGCAGTAGTCACCGTGGCAGACGACCAGGTCCTCGGTCCGCGGTCGCAGGCGTTCCAGTTCTGCCAGCGCCGCTTCCGGGCTGAGGTGCGCGTGCTCCGGATGCATATCAGGCGCCGATATCAGCCCGGCCCGTACCCTTCCCCTCCCCCTGGCGATCGCGTCGTCTATTCTGAACGGGAACGGGCACTGCGGCGCCGGAACCAGGTCATGAAACTGGCGGAGTCCCCTGGCCAGGATCGGAACCAGCGTCTCTGGCTCGTACTTCAGAGCGGGATCAACCGCGCTGCGGCCAGGCAGGGCCTCAGTCAGCAGCCAGTCAGCCGAACCCAGGCGGCAGGCCGTGACGACGTCAGGGACCGGCAGCCCGGCGGCCCTGGCCCACCGCATCCGCGCCGTCTCCCCGCCAAGCGTGACGGCCGCGTCGGCGGGCCGGGTCTTCAGGTAACGATGCTGTCCATCGGCACTGGTCAGCTTCCAGGTGCTCGAGCCAGGACCTGACTCCCATGCCAGCGCGCAGGCCCAGCCCGCGATGCAACTGTCGATCTGGGCGGGAAAGCGCATTCGGCTAGCATGCCGGAATATGACGAGACGAAGCGACTGGCTCAGCGCTGAGCTAGAAGAGTACGTAGCCGCGCATAGCGCCCAGCCCGACGAGGTACTAAGGAAGCTCGCAGAAGAGACTGCCAGCGTCTTCCCGGATGCGGCAGAGATGCAGATCGGCCCTGATCAGGGCGCGTTCATGACGATAATGACCAGGCTCATCGGTGCGCGCCGGGCGCTGGAGATCGGCACGTTCACCGGGTACTCGTCTATCTGCATAGCCCGCGGGCTCACCGGCGACGGCAAGCTCACCTGTTGTGACGTGAGCGATGAGTGGACGTCGATGGCGCGCCGCTACTGGCAGCTGGCCGGCGTCGCCGACCGCGTCGAGCTGCAGCTGCGCCCGGCCCTTGACACCCTGCGCGGGCTGCCGCGGGACGCAACCTTCGACCTGGCCTTCATCGACGCGGACAAGCCCGGGTATATCGGCTACTGGGACGAGGTAGTGCCCCGGATCCGCGCGGGCGGCGTGATCCTCATCGATAACACGCTGTCCAGCGGGCGGGTAGCCGACCCGGCCGTCCCCGAGGACCGCGTCCCGGTCCGGGCCTTCAACGACCATGCCCTGGCCGATAACAGGGTCGAGCTGGTGTTGCTCAGCATTGGCGACGGGCTGACCGTAGCCCGCAAGCTCTAGGCGGCGGAACCGGGCCAGCCCGCTGGATCTGCTTATATCTGCTGGGTGCTGTCTGAGCCCGGGTCAGATTGCATGCTCGAGGGCATCTGCTGAGTAGAGCCCGAGCCCATGTCAGATTGCATGCCCGAGGACATCTGATCTGGCTCGACCTCGATCCGCTCGCGGCGTACCTCGTCGCGGAACGTCCTGTCTTCTTCGACGCGCCGGGCTACCAGGCGGACCCGCTCCACCGGCACGGTCTCCTTGCTGAAGACGACCCGCTCTTCATGCAGGATGATCTCCTGCTCGCCCTCCTCGATGCCGCCGCTCTGGATGCTCTCCTCCGGCGTGATCGGGATGCGCTCCACGTCGAACTCCTCGTGGAACACGTGCGCGGTCTGCTCGACCGGCTCGCTGTCGACGTACTTGTGCAGCCGGACGTGGCCCGTCTCCAGCATCTGCTTGCCTACTTGAATCCTCTCTTCTTGGCGTACGAGCCACTCCCCGTCGCTCATCTTCCGCGGCTGGGCCGGGATCGTCAGGCCGTAGTACCGGCTGAGCTCCTCGGCCTGAGCAGCGGACATGTGCTGGCCAGCGTCAATATTCGGGCCGCCCGCGATCTTCTGCGAATCGAACGGGACGCTGAGCCCGTCCGTGGTGACCTGGCTGTTGCCGAGCGGCACGAAGCGGCCGGTCTTGCCAGAGCGGACGCGCGCCCACGCCGGCGTCCCGTCCACATCGTCCCTGAATACCTGCTCGACGGTGCCTACTACCTTGCCGTCGGACCCCGTTACCTGCGCGCCGAGGAGTGCTTCGGCCTGCGTTGTCATGGTGACGTCTCCCCCCGAGTCGCTATCACCGGACAGTGACGGGCATCAGCTACAACGGAGCTCATGCTCGTTACCCACTGTAATCTCCGTACTACTGTCCGATATCAGCGGCTAATGCCTCCGGCCATCGCATGGATTTACGTCTTCTATGGCTACCCACGGGCCGGTGACTGACCCGCGTAGCCGCCGATCGCAGGTCGCCCGTCGCGGGTGAAATCCCTGACTCCAGGGCGGCCTCAGCAGTCCCGGCAGAGCATTCTGGTTACGAATTAGTCGCCACCCACTGGTAGGTGTACGCAGAGTGTCACCTCGGCGCGGCCGGGTCGCTACGATGTCCCGCTATGGCGCCATTGTTCAGCCGGATCATCCCGATCTTGTTTGTCGGGGATCTCCAGGCGGAGCGGAAGTTCTACGAGAAGCTCGGCTTCCACGTCACTTATGAGGGGCCCGAGTACCCGTATTTCCTCGCGCTCGGGCACGGCAAGCTCGAATTCGGCATCGAGTGGCGGGCTGACTTCTCCCCCAGCGGACCGGATCGGGTGCTGACCTGGCAGTTCGGCGTCAGTGATCTTGAGATGGCGAAAAAGCGCCTCGAGGAGGCGGGCGTCCGTTACCGCGAGGAGCTCATGACGCCAAGCTCGGACTGGCAGTACCGCGTCCTGCACGCCAGGACGCCGAACGGCTATCACCTCCTGCTCGAGGAGGGCAGCGACTGAACCCGCGGCTCTGCTAAATCACCTCGCCGCGTGCGTGTCTGCGAGCCACTGGAATGCCCGGTCCCGGCTGAGGAACCACCCGGTGGGGAACGTCGCGGGGCCTTCGGGCGCCGGGTCGGCACCGGACTCTACGGTGGGGAAGGGAACGCCTTCGCCGGTGACGAAAGCGAACTTGGCCACCCCCCCGGCGTTGTAGTGGGGAATGATCTCCCTGTCGCGCCAGGCCATCATGTCATCGGCCCATCGGTGGAAGAACTCAGTGGTATCGACGAGCAGGAACTGCGGCTTGAGCTTCTCGGTCTCAGCGGCGAACAGCGCCATCACGTCTCTGGCCTGCGCCTCGGTGGCGTCCGTGGTGGCAGGCAGCCATTTGAGTTCAAGGGTCCTCCACTCGTCGTAATAGGTGATCACGGCGAATTCCGTGCTCGCGACTTCGGCAGTCATCTTGCGGTTCCCTTCGTTGAGTTCGCGCTCCTACACAACCTGCGCGCCCAGCGGCGACTGGCAGAACTCCGGCACCCGCCGGCGGCCTGATCGCGCGGCTGTCCCAGCACGTGCTGGCTGCCCTTCTGTCAGCGCTCTCACCCGGCCCTTACTGCAACATATGGTTTGGACCGCTGAGGCGTGAGAGTCCGATCGGACAACTTCCGAGCCAGATCGGTCACCGCCGTCCGGACGAGCGCGGGCGCTCGTAGAATCCGGTTAATGGTCATGGTGGTGATCACTGCGCTGGCTGGCACGGCATCGATCGGCACGGCGGGGCTGATGGACGCCCTCAACAAAGCCGACATGTCACAAGCGCTGCAGACCGGGCAGCCAGTCCAGCGCGTGTTCGATGTGCGACTCGTCGGCCTGGATGCGGGCAGCGTCAACTGCCGCGACGGCGTGAGTCTTCAGCCATCTGCACAGGCCGCCGATATCACCGGGCCGGACCTGGTCGTGGTTCCAGGCCTGGATGACGACCTGGCCGCGTCATTCGAGGGCAACCGCAGCTGGGTACCGTGGCTGTCTGGCTGGCATCGGGCCGGTGCCAGGATCGCCAGTTCCTGCACGGGCGCATTCCTCGTCGCCGACGCCGGCCTCCTGGACGGCAGGCCGGCGACCACCCACTGGCTGTTCGCACCAGAACTGCAACGACGCTACCCGGCGATCCGCGTCACCGCTGACCAGATGATCGTCGATAACGGCGACGTGATCACCTCTGGAGGCGCCACCGCCTTCCTGAACCTGGTCCTCTACCTCGTCGAGCGCTTCGCCGGTCACGATCGCGCCAACCTCGCGGCGAAGGTTCTGCTGGTTGACGGTCACCGCGCAAGCCAGCTCCCATACATCGCCTTCGGCCGGCAACGATCCCACGATGACGTGATAGTGCACCAGGTTCAGCAGCACATCGACCTGCATCTGGATGGCACGCTACCGATCGCCGAGCTAGCGGCGCGGTTCGGGCTCAGCGAGCGTACTCTGTCCCGCCGGTTCGCGGCCGCCACCGGCCATGGCCCTCAGGCTTACCTGCAGCATGCCCGCATTCAGTACGCTATCCGCCTCCTTGAAACCACTAGCGATCCGATCGACCAGGTACGCCGCGATGCCGGGTACAACGACCCCGCCGCGTTCCGCCGCGTCTTTAAACAAGCCACAGGACTGGCGCCCAGCCACTACCGCGACGCATACGGACTCCGCAGCAACTCGGCGATCGGGAGCGAAAGCCCAGCGGAATCCGACGCGGGTTTATAGACACGCTCCGCTTCGCGGCCTAGGCGCCGATACAAGCGAGGAACGCCAGGCAACTGGCCCTCAAACAGGCGAGCACCAATTCTGGCGGGCTACATACCCGGGGTCGGCAGCATCTCGTGAACTTCGATCGTGCCGCCCGATTCCAGGTGTGGGTGCCCGGCAAGCACGTCGCTGAGCGCTGCCGGCGACTCAGCCTCCAAGACGGAGTAGCCGCCGATGATGTGGCCTGCCGCAGGGACTGGCGTTCCTGCTTCAGGCACTTGAGCCAGCGGCGCGCCCATGTCCACGATTGCCGGGCCG
>Ga0126373_10005020_pt1 | contig 10214 bp, 6 predicted proteins | sample PanSoiMetPlot_11_FD_92545 | JGI IMG/M metagenome (GOLD analysis project Ga0126373, IMG submission 92545) | Tropical forest soil microbial communities from Panama - MetaG Plot_11 | ecosystem: Environmental > Terrestrial > Soil > Tropical forest > Bulk soil | place: Panama | collected 2016-02-17 | reverse complement strand
GTCCGGATGTGCTGTTGATGGATGAGCCGACGAACCACCTGGATCTGGAATCGATCATCTGGCTGGAACAGTTTCTGAAATCGCTGCCGGGCGCTCTGCTGATGACTTCGCATGATCGCGAATTCATGAACCGGGTGGTGACGAAGATTGCGGAGATCGATGGCGGGGAGATTGTCGTTTATTCGGGCAACTACGATTTCTACGAGCGGGAGCGCGCTATCCGCGAGAGCAATCAGCAGGCGGCATTCGCGCGGCAGCAGGCGATGTTGGCGAAGGAGCAGCGCTTCATAGATCGATTCCGTACTCACGCGGCAAAGGCGGCGCAGGTGCAGAGCCGCATCAAGGCGCTCGACAAGATCGAGAAGATTGAACTGCCTAAGAAACGGACGGTGGTGAAGTTTGAATTCCGCACGCCGCCGCGGTCGGGAGATCAGGTGGCGGCGATCGAGGGAATCAGCAAGGGATTCGGTTCGCGGAGGATCTACGACGACTTCAGCCTGACGATTCGGCGCGGGGAGCGGTGGGCGGTGATGGGACGTAACGGGGCAGGGAAGACGACGTTGCTGCGGATTATCGCGGGCGTTCTCGCGCCTGACGGCGGCGAGGTTCGGCTCGGGGCGAGTCTGAAGATGGGATATTTTGCGCAGCAATCGCTGGATGTACTGGATCCGGAGCTGACGGTGATTGAGCAGTTGCAGCGGGACTTTTCTCAGGATGGGTTGGGCGCGCTGAGGTCGCTGGCGGGGGCATTTCAGTTTTCCGGCGATGATGTGGATAAGCGCATTCGGTCTCTATCGGGCGGGGAGCGGTCCAGACTAGCGATGGCTCGGATGCTTTACGATCCGCCGAATTTTTTAGTGCTCGACGAGCCGACGAACCACCTGGATCTCGCGACGAAAGAAATGCTCGTGGAGGCGCTGAAAAATTTCGAGGGAACGATGATCTTTGTTTCGCACGATCGGGTGTTTTTGAGAGGCTTGGGGTCGCGGGTGCTGGAGTTGGGCGGGGAGAGCGGAACGGACCGGAATCCGCTGGTTTATCCGGGGTCGTACGTCGAGTACGTGCAGAAACTGGGGCACGAAGCGCCGGGGATTGGGCACGGCGCTAATTAGCGCCGAAAATTTATCTGAAACGACCGGGCGGAAGCGCGCACGTTATAGGCGAGAGTTCGGTAGCGTCAAAAACCAATCCCACTTACCACCTGAAAATTACCCCAACACCCCGCCAGCCTCAATCCTGAGGTCTTCCCTCTTAGCGCCGGACTCTCCCTCTTCAATCCATTCACGGTAGACGCCCAGGAGTTCTCGGATGTCGGCTACGTCGGCCGGCCGCGTGTTCATCAGAGGCGGGCGGACGGGACCGGCCGTCATGCCGAGGATTTCCATCGCGTCTTTCATGACGGAGACTTCGTAGCCTTTGGCCCGTTCGCGAATTGCGTAGAGCGGGTTGACGAAACGGGCCATGAGTCCGTCGAGACGGGCGAAGTCTCGCTTCATGCCGGCGTCAGCGAGTTCGAGAGAAAGCCTCGGGGCGATGTTCGAGATGCTGGATGTGAAGGCCTGCACACCCACTGCGAAATAGGTGGGCACGCAGTCATCGCCAAGTCCGCCAAGCCAGGCGAGCCGATCGCCGTTGTAGTTCATGATGCGCTGATATGTGCGGCCGTTGCCCTGACCGTCTTTCCATGCGGCGAGAGAGGGAACGCGGTCGCAGAGGCGCGCGACCTGCTGCGGCGAGAAGACGGCCCAGTCGCGGCTGTAAATCATCAGGGGCAGCGGCGTGGCCTTGCCGATCGTTTCGTAGAACTGGAAGAGGCCTTCCTCGGGAGCGTGATTGTAGTACGGCGGAAGGACCAGAATGCAGTCCGCGCCGGCGCGGTGCACGCGGCGCGCGATATCGGCGCCGAGGACCGCATTGAAACCCGTGCCCGCGACAACAGGCATGCGGCCATTGACCGTTTCAACGGTGACCTTGACGACGCGCTCAATTTCTTCGGGCGTCATTGAATACACTTCGCCCGTACCGCCGGCGGCGACCATCGCGCAGAAGGGATAGCGGGCCATTTCGTCGACGTTTTCCGCTAACGCTTCGAGGTTGAGCGAGAGATCCCGATGAAAAGGAGTAACCGGGAAACCGAATACACCGGTAAGGCCAGCGGCGAATTTGCGCGGGGTCATGAAGACCGTTTTATCACGGCCGGGTAAAGAGAACCTCGCCCCGCGCACAAGCGTAACCGCAAGGCGGAAGAGGAAGCGATGCAAGTTCCGCAACTTTTACAATCAAAGGTGGCCGGAGCGTCACGTAAGCGCACACCCTCGTCCCACGACCGAACAGACCTCCCGCGGCGCGCTCATAAAAACGGCTGGCTATAGCATAAAGTCAACGAGTTAAGAGGCGCGACCGGTGGCGCCAGGCGTGCGCGAGTTTCGAGTGTGCGTTCGGCTTTTCTCCTACTCTCCGTGAGCTTGTGTGCGCTCCTGCCAACACGTGCTCAAACGCCTCCGCCGAAAGGTGCCGCGAGAATTTACTTCGATCAGGCGCACGGCGAGGCTCCCCCGCCCGCCCCCATGGCGGACATAGGACGACGGCTGGGCTACACACTCGATCTCGTTCGGGACGCCACCACGGCCGAGTCTCTAAGGGGCAGCCAGTTGGCCTATTTCCGCGCCCCCAACGGAACTTTCACCGAGTCTGAAAAGGCGGCAATCGTCGCGCACGTTAACAGCGGAGGATCGCTGTTGGTGGTTCTGGATGAGGAGAAGCGCCAAAGCCTCGACAAAACAGGCATCAACGACATCCTCGCTCCCTTTGGCATGAAGTTGTCCGGCGACACACCGCGCATCGCCAATACGGGCGCCATTGCCAAAGCCGGCGAAATCAACCGTGCTGATCGACAGGTCCCGTACGACGGCGGGCGCGAAATCATCGGTGGCACGCCGTTCGCCTATCAGCTCGATCGGAACGGCAATCCTGCCCAGCCCTACGCAGCTTACAAAAAGCTCGACAACGGAGGCCGGATCGTCGTCATGGCCGAAGGCATGGCAAGCATCTTCCTCGGCAGCCCGGACGGCGTCCGGCTCTACGAAGATCCGGTCAACCCCGGCGACACGAAGTGGTGGGGCAAAGACAGCCGTGTCTTCATGGAGGAAGTGCTCGCGTGGTTACTTGCCCGTTGAAACTGTGGTCGACGGAACCTGGCGATTGGGCTAAATGCGCGGACGGCGACGTCTCCTTTTGAGTGCATCCTCACGTGGGACGCTCGAGGGCGGTTGCGCAAATACGTTCCAACTCGCTCGACGACGCTTAAGCGGAAAAAACAGGGCGCTGCTGCTTGCTTGCGCGCGGCTCAGAAAGGCGCATTTCAGCGCCCTGTCCCCTCTAACGTACAATCTCTCCGGTTTAACTTAGGTCCCGAAGTTCTCAGCGAACGGGCAGAAAACAGCAACGACGACCATGCTCTTCAGGCTCGTCCGGCATTGGAAACGACCGCAGCAGGAGACGGCGAAAGGAACTGGTAGGATTGACAGAGACCGACGCGTTTGATACGTTTCAATATGAAGACAGTATTGCTCAAGGACCTCTGGAACGAAGCAGAGGCTGAAAAACTCGCCGCGAATCCGCTGGCCCTTCTTCGCTACCGTTCCAACCTGCTCGGAGCGGACCTGCGCATCACGAATTTCGGGGGTGGAAACACCAGCTCCAAGATCGAAATGCCGGATCCGTTCACGGGGAAGCCGGTCAAAGTTCTGGCTGTAAAAGGCAGCGGCGGCGATATCGGATCGATCAAGGAATCCGGCTTCGCGCTGTTGTATTACGAGCGGCTGCTGCAACTCAAAGGCATCTATCGCGGGGAGAAGTTCGAAGACGAGATGGTCTCGTTCTACCCGCTATCGGCATTCGGCGAGAACCGCGTGGCGGCGTCGATCGATACCGCACTGCACGGGTTTCTGCCATACGATCATGTCGACCATCTGCATCCCGATTGGGCGATCGCCATCGCGGCGAGCGCGAACGGGCAACGCAAGATGGAGGAGTTCAATAAGGAGTTCGGGCGGAAGATTGTTTGGCTGCCCTGGCAGCGGCCTGGTTTCGAGCTGGCGCTGATGCTCGAAAACGCGGTGAAGGAGAATCCGGGTGCGGATGGGTTGATTCTCGGCAGCCACGGCTTGTTCACCTGGGGCAATACGCAGCGCGAGTGCTACGTGAACAGCGTTCAGACGATTGATCAGATGGGTCAGTTCATCATGGCCCATGAGAAGAAAAAGAGCGCGATTTTCGGCGGTGTGGAGCAGCTTGGGCTGAAGAACCGCGAAGATGTCGCCGCGAAGATTCTGCCCGCGCTGCGGGGCGTTGCGTCGTCGAATCGGCGGCAGATTGCGCATTACGCGGATCACCAGGACGCGCTGAACTTCGCGGGATCGAAATGGGCGAAGGAACTGTGCGGACTTGGTACGAGCTGCCCGGATCACTTCCTGCGCACGCGCATCTCACCGATGTTTATCGATTGGAAGCCGGAGAACGAGAGCATCGATGTTCTGAAGCAGCGTATTGGTGAGACTGCGATTCGGTATCGAGAAGATTACGCAAAATATTACAACTCCTGGGCGGAGAAGGATTCGCCGAAGCTGCGCGATTCGAATCCATCGGTGGTGGTAATTCCCGGATTGGGGCTGTTCGGCTTCGGGAAGAACAAGAAGGAAGCGCGCATCACGACCGAGTTCTTTATCAATGCGATTCACGTGATGCAGGGCGCTGCGGCGCTCGAAGATGGCGATGTGCCTGACCCGCTGCCGCAGGCGAAGCGCGCGGCGCAGTCGAAGCATTTCGCGACAGCGCATAATTACGTGGCGCTGCCGCGACCGGAAGCGTTCCGGATCGAATACTGGGCGCTCGAGGAAGCGAAGCTGCAACGCATGCCTCCCGAAGCGGAGTTCAGCCGGAAGATTTTGCTGGTTGTTGGCGGGGGAAGCGGAATCGGGCGTGAAGTCGCGCTGATGCTGGCGAAGAAAGGCGCACATCTGGTGATTTCGGATGTGAACGCAGAGTCCGCGAAGCAGGTGGCTGACGAAGTCGCCAAGCTGACCACTTCGGAGACGGTGGCGCATGTGGCGTCGAATCTCTCGTCCGCGGAGAGCCTCGGCGCAGCGATCCGGCACACGATTCTGCAGTTCGGCGGGATCGACGGCATCATTAATACGGCGGCGATCTTCCCGGTGGGCTCCGGTTCCAACGGGCAACTTACGGCAGCGCAGTGGAACACGACGTTCGAAGTCAACGTCACGGGTAACTTCCTGCTCGCGAACGAATCGAAGTGGGTTTTCAGCGATCAGAAGCTGCCTTCGACCGTGGTGCTCACGAGTTCGGCGAACGCGCTGGTTCCTAAGTTCGGGAGCGAAGCGTACGACGTCAGCAAAACGGCGCTGAATCACCTGATTCGGGAACTGGCGGTGGGAATGGGGCCGCTGGTGCGCGTGAATGGCATCGCGCCGGCGACTGTGGTGGCGGGTTCGACCATGTTCCCGCGCGATCGCGTGATGCAGTCGCTTTCGAAATACAAGATTGATTACAAAGAGAGCGAATCCACCGAAGAACTGCGTGATAAGCTTGCTAACTTCTATGCGCAGCGGACGCTGACCAAGCGGCCCATACTGCCCAAGGACTGCGCCGCCGCTATTGTCTGGCTGGCGGGCGACGAGAGCGCTAAGACGACGGGGCACGTGATTCCGGTCGATGGCGGTCTTCACGAAGCGTTCCTTAGATAGGCGATTTTTTCGATGCCAAACAAGGGTTTTATTTCGGATGCGCTGACGGCTGGCGACGGAGTCGTACGGCTTGCGCCTTGCTGGGTTCCGCGATCGTTTCTGATGCCGGGCGGCCGGCTGAAGCTGGACCCGCGCGATTTGTATGCTTTCGGGGCGCACCGCGGGGGCATTGACGAGCGCTGGTTTTCATCGACCACGAAGGCGGCGAACGGTCCGCTGACGGGCGAAGACGAAGGGCTCAGCTACATCGAGTTCAACGGGAAGAAGGTTCTGTTAAAGGAAGCCGTCGAGACGAGCGGGGATCAGTTTCTGGGCGCGGACGTGATGGAGCGCGAAGGCGGCTGGAATCTGCTGTGCAAGTTCTTCGATAACCTGGGGCCCATTCCGCATCACCTGCACCAGAATGACGAATTCGCGGCGCGGGTGGGACAGAAGGGCAAGCCCGAAGCTTACTACTTCCCGCCGCAGTACAACTTCAAGGACAACAATTTCCCGTATACCTTCATGGGCCTGAACCCGGGCACGAAGAAGGATGACATCCGGCGGTGCCTCGAGCGCTGGAATGAGGGCGATAACGAGATTCTGTATCTCTCGCGCGCTTATAAGCTGAAGCCGGGGACAGGGTGGCAGGTGGATCCGGGCATTCTTCACGCGCCGGGTTCGCTCGTGACGTACGAGCCGCAGGTGAACTCGGACGTGTTCGCGATGTATCAGTCACTGGTCGAGGGCCGCGGAGTGCCGTGGGACCTGCTGGTGAAGGACGTTCCCGAGAAGCATCATCACGATCTCGACTATCTCGTCGAGATGATGGATTGGCCCGCGAACACAGATCCGGAATATGCGGAGCACCGGCTGTTCCATCCGCTTCCGGTGTGCGATGAAGCGGCGATGAAGGAAAAGGGATACAGCGAGAAATGGGTGGTCTATTCGACGCCGTTTTATTCGGCGAAAGAGCTGACCGTATTCCCTGGCCGGACTGTCACGATTCACGATGCGGCGGCTTACGGGATGATCCTGACTTCGGGATACGGGACCTTCGGGAAGCATGACGTCGAGACGCCGAGCCTGATCCGGTTCGGCCAGATGACGCGCGACGAGTTGTTCGTGACGGCGGACGCCGCGAGGAATGGCATCGTCATCAAGAACACGAGCGAGACCGAGAATCTGGTGATGCTGAAGCATTTCGGTCCGGGCAACCCGAGCGCTCCGACGACAAAGCGTTCCTGAAAACGTGAAGGGCGATTACCTCGCATTCGACCTTGGGGCCGAAAGCGGCCGGGCTATTCTCGGGCGGTTGCGCGGGGGCGCGCTGGAACTTCAGGACGTCGCACGGTTTCCGAACGGGCCGGTAAGTCAGCCGGGATCGCTGCGGTGGGATGCACTGCGGCTCTGGTCCGAAATGCGGAACACGGTGGATCATCCGCCAGTCGCGGAACTCACAAGCATCGCGGTGGACACGTGGGGCGTGGACTACGCGCTGATTGGAGAAAAAGGGCAGCTTCTCGAGAACCCTTATCACTATCGCGACCGGCGTACGGACGGGATGGTGGAAGAAGTCTGCCGGATTTTGGGGCGCGAGCGGATCTACGGGACCACCGGCATACAGTTCATGCCGATCAATACGCTCTATCAGATTTACGCGGCTTCTAAAGCTTCGCCACGGTTGCTCCAGGCGGCGGACACGATCGTCACGATCCCGGATTTGTTCAATTACTGGTTGACCGGAAACCTGGGGGCCGAATACACCAACGCGACGACGACGCAGTTCATGAATGCAGGGACGCGGACTTGGGCGGTGGATCTCTTCGAGGATCTCGGGCTGCCGGGGCGTCTGCTGCCGCAGATTTTCGAGCCGGGCAGCGTGATCGGTAAGAGTGGCCGTGTTCCCGTGGTGGCTCCGGCATGCCATGACACGGGCTCAGCCGTGGCTGCGATCGAGACCGAAGGGCGCGCGGCGTTTCTCAGTTCCGGTACATGGTCGTTGTTGGGAACGGAAGTGCGGAAGCCAGTGATGACTCCGCGGGCGCTCGAACTGAACTTCACAAACGAGGGCGGCGTCTGCGGGACGACTCGTTTGCTGAAGAACATCGGCGGCCTTTGGCTGCTGCAATCGTGCAGGCGTTGCTGGAGCGATCGGGGACACGAGTATTCGTACGAGGGGCTGATGCAATCGGCTGCGGAGGCTGAGGCATTCGGTTCTTTGATCGATCCCGATGCGGGCGCGTTTCTGAATCCACCGGATATGGCGGAGGAGATTGCCGCATTCTGCCGGAAGACCGAGCAGAAGGCGCCGTCCTCGGCGGGCGCGTTCACGCGGGCCATTCTTGAGAGCCTGGCGTATAAGTATCGGATGGTTCTGGAGTCGCTCGAGGAGCTGATAGGGAACCCGCTGGCGGAGATTCGGATTATCGGCGGCGGGTCGAAGAACCGGCTGCTGAATCAGTTCACGGCGAATGCCACGGGGCGCACCGTGATCGCGGGCCCGGTGGAGGCGACAGCGCTGGGGAATATCGCGATGCAGATGGTGGCGACTGGCGGAATGTCCTTAGCGGATGCGCGGGACATCATCGCGCGTTCATTCCCGCCTGAGCGCTTCGATCCTCAGGACACGGGTAAGTGGGACGGGGAGTATGGCCGGTTTCGCTCGTATGTGGCGGGTAAAACCGCATGCTGATTTCGCTGTTCGTCGCCTGCTATAACGACGCTCTTTTCCCGGAGACCGGAAAGGCGGTGGTCCGGGTTCTGGAGCGGCTGGGTCATACGGTGGAATTCCGCGCGGCGCAGACATGCTGCGGGCAGATGCACTACAACAGCGGATATCACTCGGAAGCGATTTCGCTGATGCGGCACTTCCTTGATGTGTTTCGGGGCGCGCAGACGATCTGCGTGCCTTCGGCGTCATGCGTGGCGATGATCCGCGATCATTTCCCGAAGATGGCGGCAGAAGCCGGGTTGGAGCGCGAGGTCGAGGAGTTGCTTCCGCGAGTTTTTGAATTCACGGAGTTGCTGGTCGATAAGCTCGGCGTGACCGATATGGGCGCGAGTTATCCGCATACTGTCACGCTGCATACGTCGTGTCATTCTTTGCGGGCGCTGCAGATTGGAGATCGTCCGGAACGGCTGCTGAAGAGCGTTCGTGGGCTGGAATTGATTCACCTGCCGGGAAGCGATCAGTGCTGTGGGTTCGGCGGCACGTTCGCGATTAAGAACGCCGATGTTTCGACGGCGATGCTGGCCGAGAAGATGGATTGCATTCGGGGAACCGGCGCTGAGGTCTGCACGGCGGCGGACAATTCCTGCCTGATGCATATCGGCGGGGGATTATCGCGAGCGGGGGCTCGTGTGCGCTGCGTTCACATTGCGGAGATTCTCGCCTCGTGAGTATTCACGTCGGCGATTCCGAGACTGCGAAGGCTTTTCCGCGCGCGGCTCGCGAGTTGCTGGGGAACGAGCAACTCAGAAGGAATGTCCGACGAGCTACGGATACGATCCGGAATAAGCGCGCGCTTGTGGTGGGCGAGACACCGGACTGGGAAGAACTGAGGGAATCGGCGCGGCAGATCAAACAGCGTGCGCTGCGGAATCTGGATCAGTATCTGGAACAGTTCGAGGAAGCCTGCACGCGAGCGGGCGGCGTAGTGCATTGGGCACGCGACGCGGACGAGGCGAACCGTATCATCGTCGGGATCATCGAGGGCCACGGCGAGAAGGAAGTCATCAAGGTGAAGACGATGACTTCGGATGAGACGCGGCTGAACAAGGCGCTGGAAGCGGCGGGGATCACGCCGTATGAAACCGATCTGGCCGATCTGATTATTCAGCTGGGGCAGGACAAGCCGTCGCACATCGTTGTGCCAGCGCTGCATAAGAACCGGGCGGAGATTCGGGAGCTGTTCATCCGGAAGATGGGATTGCCGGGGCTGGGAACCGAGCCGGAGGATTTGGCTGCCGCGGCGCGCGCTTATCTGCGGGAACGCTTTCTTCGGGTCAAGGTCGGGTTCAGCGGGGCGAATTTCGCGGTGGCTGAGACCGGGTCGGTGTGCGTCGTCGAGTCGGAGGGCAACGGCAGGATGTGCGTGTCGCTGCCGGAGATTCTGATCACGATGGTCGGAATCGAGAAGGTGATTCCGACTTTTCAGGATCTCGAGGTGTTCCTGCAACTTCTGCCGCGATCGGCGACGGGCGAGCGGATGAATCCGTATAACTCGATCTGGACGGGTGTCACGAAGGGCGACGGGCCGCGCGAGTTTCATGTGGTGCTGCTCGATAACGGGCGGACCGGCGTGCTGGCGGATCCGGAATCGCGCGAGACGCTGCACTGCATTCGTTGCGGAGCTTGCCTGAATATCTGCCCGGTGTATCTACAGACGGGCGGGCATGCCTACGGGTCGATCTACAGCGGTCCAATCGGGGCGATTCTGACGCCGCAATTACACGGGATGGAGCATGCGC
>Ga0126373_10005019_pt1 | contig 10214 bp, 11 predicted proteins | sample PanSoiMetPlot_11_FD_92545 | JGI IMG/M metagenome (GOLD analysis project Ga0126373, IMG submission 92545) | Tropical forest soil microbial communities from Panama - MetaG Plot_11 | ecosystem: Environmental > Terrestrial > Soil > Tropical forest > Bulk soil | place: Panama | collected 2016-02-17 | reverse complement strand
TTTTTGACAGCGCATGATGCCAGATACGCATCGAACAAGAGGAGCGAGCGCGCCCAACCTTCCGACGGGCTTTGCGGACTAACCCAGGGGCGTTAACGGACGCGCGCCGCTCCAAAGTTTTCAATGATAAAAAAGGGGTTTGAGGATCAGTTTTTTGAGCTCCTTTTTGCCGTTGCCTCGGGAACTTAATCTCCCCCAACCATGATCAGTTTAAGTTCTTGTGCGCTAGCTCGTCGGGTTTGCAGCCGCCACAGATCGACGATGAGTTGCCGGCCGATGGCGATGACGGCTTTTTTCTTTAGCGCCGAGTTAGTTCCTTCTAAGACCTCTTTCCATTTTTGGATCGGTCCATACTGAGGTTGGAACCTCTTAAAGCGCCACACCATCTCCACCATATTGCGCCGGATGGCTGGTACGCCCACTTTGGTGATAGAGCCTAAGCGTTGGCTAGTTCCGGTACTCCATTCACTGGGCACCATTCCGGCCAAGCAACCGAGCTTACGTTTGGAGCCATAAAGGTTCCAATCCAGTAGCTCGGCTTGTAGTTGCACCAGACTTTGAGCCCCAGCTCCCTTGGGCCGGGCTCCCTTGGCCCTGCTGGCTAAATTAGCTTTGGCTTGGGCTATCTGCTCATCCAGTTGCCCAAGCAGGGGCACCCACACCTTGAGTAGCTCCAAAACCCAGCCCGCAACGGCTTGGCTTAAAGCCTCGAAGCTCTTGGCCCGCCACCAGCCTTTGCATACTCCGTAGCCCTGGCTCAGCAATAGGGCATTGCCTTTGGCTCCCAGTCGCTTGCGCTCTTGAATCAAGCAATCACATTGTCGGCTCACTAGCCGAGCTTGTTCCTGTTCTGGGCTTGGGACTCGCACCAGGCGCAGGGCTCGCTCATTACCATTGAGGTAATTAAACAGGTTGCTGGTCAGGCTACGGGCGTCGATTTGATTGCTCTTACGTCGGGTTTGCCTTTGCAGCGTACTATCGGCTGCACAGACGTAGCATCGCACTCCCTGAGCCCTCAGCGCTCGATACAGCACGTAGCCCAGCGGCCCGGCCTCGTAAAGCACCACCACCTCTTCTGCCTGCTGGCGTTGTCGCTCCACGTAGAGCAGAAATTCTCCCTGGCTCCCAAACTTTGCTGCTGTCCCTACCACAGCGTTATCCACTTTGCGCGCCGCGTAGTAGCTCCTCAGATGGACATCAACTCCGATGACGATTCGCTTTGCGCCCAGCGTCCTTTGGCTTTTTACTAAGTCAGCGGCGGGTGCCGCTTTCAGTAGATATTTCATATTGTCAGGTTGCTGCTATCCAGCAGCCTGACAATCATCATGGCAGCTTCCGTTCTGGGCCCTGCTGCGACGTCCCTAAGGTTGACAGTCCGTTCGCGCTCAATAAGTTAGCGGCGATTTTTGTTCCGGTCATGAGGACCCCCGGGTTGTTTTTGCAGATTTTTTTTGGTTTGGTCGTGACCTCAAACTCCCAGACGCCAGCGCAAGGAGGAGCTGAGACACCGACTAGCTTTGTCGACAATGCGATGAAGCTGCGCGAACAGGTGCTTTTCAAGCTGGAGCCAGGGAGTATCCAACACAGCCTGGCCGATACGGTTCCGGGCAAATTTTTTTGGCACACTAGTATCGTCACGACTACGTTCTGGATCGGCGAGACGCCCGGCGGCAATAATCCGATTCCAAATGAATCCAGCGCCTGGGATTCAAATTGGTCGCGCAATTACGGTGGCTTGGATCTGCCGGAAAGCGGCGATCGCCAGGGCTTTTTACCGGCAAAATTTGTTCCTCGCCAAAACCCGTTCTACATCGCGTTGCCGTATAATGATGTATCCGGGGGAAAAACTAAGCCGGAAGCTGCGCAAATTATCCCTTGGTTTAAAGCGACGTTCGTAAAGTCAGGACAGAGCGTCCTGAAAGGACGTTGGCTGGCGGTGCGAAAGGGAACCCGAACATGCTATGCCCAGTGGGAAGATGTAGGTCCGTTTCAGACCGATAACTGGGAATATGTCTTCGGGAATGATCGACCACGGCCCAATCTCAATCGCGGAGCCGGCCTGGATATATCACCGGCAGTGCGGGATTATCTTCATCTCTCGCCGACCGACACAACGGATTGGAAGTTTGTGGAGGCATCGGAAGTTCCTCCTGGTCCATGGACTCTTTACGGCGATAACAACACTTTCGTGATCGACCGGCGCAAACGAGAGCAGATCGCGAAGAGACAATAGGGAAAGCGAAATGGCGATCTGGAGGGATCGCTGCCTGTCCGACATAGCCTTTTCTAACTGCGCGTTTTTTCCCACCATTGGCGGCGTCGGATCCTCGCGATCCGTTGTCGAACTCCTTGCACTCTTTAAACTCAATATCCCCAGAAACGAATCGTGTCGCCTTCTTGGTAGACGCGATGGAAACGGCCTCTCGGCGTATCGATGACCAGATTGAGGTATTTCGTTTCGCCTTTATATGGGTCAAACCCGAAGGTCTTGTTTTCCACGTCCATTTCGGCGGCCGGCACTGCGTAACGGCGCACGACTCCGGTTACGTCAATGTAGTGACCGTAGACGCCGTAGCTAGCGTGGACGACTCGGCCGACCGGCGCCCAAACGTCGGCTCTGCTCAGCGCGGGTATGGTCATCGCGACCAGTAACAAAGCGGTTAGGAACCTACCTCTGTGCATATGAAAAGGGAGACTAAAGGAAAAGGGAGACTAAAGCGTAATCCGCTAAAATCACCGCTGAAAAGACGCGCGGGACAAGAGACGGTTACGGGGCGAGGCCTCGCCTCGCCTTAGGCTCGGAAGGAGCTAGGAGCTAGAATCTAGGAGCTAGGAGGGGCGAGACGGCGAATGGGCGAAACGGCGACAGGGCGATGACAATGCGGAGGCGCGCAGCGGCCACAGCGAGCGGATGGGACTCACGAGACTAACTGGAATCAGACACATAAGTCCTATTGGTCCCATAAGTCCCATTCGGTCGCGGAGCCCACGGTCCCATAAGGCCTAAACCCTGCCTATACGCCCTTCAGCCGCCCCCTCCTGGCTCCTAGATTCTAGCTCCTAGCTCCTTCCGAGCCTAAGGCGAGGAACACCTCACTTCGCACTTCTCACACGAGGAGCGGTCTCGCTATAGTCCGGGCGGCATGCACCCTATTATGGATATGGAGCCTCTGAAAAGAATACGGAGTGTGACGCGGGAACGCGTCTGCTGGTTTGCTAGGCCGGGGATAATCTCCGGAGCTTTCTCGTTCGTACTTTTTGCGTGGTTCAATGTCGACACAGCCGGAGCCCAAAGCACGCCGCCGGCTGAGGCTACACCGGCTCCAACCATCACCGCGTCTCCAACCAACACTGCGTCTCAGAGCAGCACTCCAGCTCAAGTAGGCACGGTTCATCCGGAAAAAGCGCAGCTGCCGCCTACGGGTCAAAATATTAAATTGCAGACGAGTCCCAAGGTGACCGAAGTGTTGAATAGCGCGCCTCTGATCATCAAGGACGATGACACTCAGATAATTCGGCTTAAGAAAATGCGGTTTAACATGGCGCTTACTGAGGCCAAAGATCGTTATACTTTGTTCAAGAAAGGCATCATCAAGCTCTATGACCTGATCGATGTCGGCCAGCGACTCCTCTCGGCACAAGCTGACCTGGCTCAGAGTCCGGAAGAACGGGCGGACGTTCTCCAGAAGCAACTCGAAATTTACGCCGAGGCCGAAGACAACTTGCAGAAACAGATCAAAGAGGGCAAAGCGGAGAATGCGGATTTAGATCACTTGCGCTACGAGCGCCTTGGAGCGGAAATTGATTTGGAAGTTCTTCGGCGCGGTATGGCCGAGTGAAGGCCAACGCCGTGAACGCCGGGATCGCCGCGAGCGCCGGGAACGACCAATCACAAATCACCAATCAACCTTCTTTCTCTACCCCATGAAACTGTATTGGCCTTTGTCTGTCAGCATTTCCATCTGTTTGTTGTCGAATATCGCTCTAGGACAGAACAAACCGGGCGGCACTTTGGAAAAGATCAAAGAGGCCGGTGTGATCGTTATCGGGACACGCGAGTCGTCTATCCCGTTCTCCTACTACGATCAAAACAATGAGGTTGTTGGGTACGCCCAAGACCTGGCCAACCTGGCCGTAGAGGCAGTAAAGCAGAAACTCAATCTGCCGAACTTGAGAGAGAAACTTGTTCCGGTGACTTCTCAGACCCGCATCCCGCTGGTGCAAAGTGGGTCCGTAGATCTGGAGGCGGGTTCCACCACCAATAATCTGGAGAGAGAACAACAGGTGAGCTTCTCGAATACCTTTTTTATCGTGAGCACACGCTTGTTGGTTAAGAAGGATTCAGGCATCAAAGACTTCCCGGATCTGAAGGGTAAAAATGTGGTCGTGACTGCTGGGACTACCTCGGAGAGGCTGATCCGCCAGCTCAACGACAAAGACCAGATGGGCATGCAAATCATCGCGGCCAAAGATCACGGTGAATCGTTTCTGATCCTGCAAAGCGGACGAGCGGCCGCGTTCATGCTGGATGATGCCCTATTAGCAGGGGAACGAGCTAAGGCGCGGAATCCAAGCGACTGGGTGATTGTCGGTACGCCACAGTCAAAAGAGGCCTACGGAATGATGCTCAAGAAAGACGACACCGAATTTAAAGCCGTTGTCGACGCCGCACTCGCCGAAGCCCAAAAGAGCGGCACGGCGGAGGCGCTCTACAAGAAGTGGTTCATGTCACCAATCCCACCGAAAGGCCTGAATCTGGAGCTTCCGTTAAGCGACGACATGAAGCAGCTGTTTCAGAATCCGAACGACAAACCGCTGCAGTGAACGGGGAAAAACGTGAAAGGTGAAAAGTGAAAAGTGAAAGGTAGGGAGCTCGGCGAACGCAAATATGGCAGCAAACCCCCTTTCTGGACGGCAGTTTTAGCCCGGCTTTTGTCTTCCTACCTCCACCGTGTGCCCCTCACTGGTCATTCCGTTCCTTGCGCTCTCCGCTTCCGCAGCGCACGCTTTTCACCTTTCAGCTTTCACTTTTCACTTTTCACCTCTTCCCGCGCTCGCCGCCTTTGATTTCAGCGTCTTCCTCCGCCCGAGTCCCGAATCCGCGCTGAATAATCTCTCCTATCTACTGGTCGGGTTGGGGTTGAGCTTGTTGTTGGCCTTGGCCAGTTGGGTAGTGGCTTTTGTGGTCGGCTCAGTTGTCGGTGTGATGCGGACGTTACCGGGCCGGATCTTGCCCTTCATCGGCGCGTGTTACGTCGAGTTTTTTCGAAACGTTCCTCTACTAGTTCAGCTGTTCATCTGGTTCTTTGTAGTCCCGGATGTTACCCCGGTTCTTGGGGATTGGTTTAAACAGCAGGTGCCGCCGATCTGGCAGGAATTCATTGCGGGCACGGCCTGTCTAGGCCTATTCACTGCGGCGCGAATTGCGGAACAGGTTCGTGCCGGGATCGGCTCGCTGGGAGCAGGGCAGATAGGAGCTGGTTTGGCGTTGGGCCTGAAAAGAAGACAAGTCTATCTGCTGGTCTTGCTCCCGGTTGCCTATCGAATTCTTATCCCGACGCTGACCTCAGAGTTTTTGAACCTGATTAAGAACACGGCCGTTGCTTCTACGATCGGGTACCTCGAGCTGGCCCAACGCAGTGCGAGCATGGCCGAGACTACGGCCCGGGTTTATGAGGCTTTCACGGCAGCCACACTTTTGTACGCGGCGCTGAATCTATTGGTCATGTTTTTAGCGCGAGCACTGGAACGGTTCACCGCTTTACCAGGCTTCTTGGGAGGCCGTAAATAGGATGGCTTTTGACTGGAGTTCCATACCTGGCTCTCTGCCGATCTTATGGCAGGGAATGATAGTCTCGCTTCAGATCACGCTGGTAGGCGTACTGGTCGGAATTTTGCTCGGAATTTTGCTGGCCTTGCTCCGGCTATCGCCGAACCGGCTGCTCTCGTGGTTGTCCGCTGCTTATGTGACAGTATTTCGCTCGATTCCGTTAGTGATGGTTTTGTTTTGGTTCCATCTGATCTTGATCCCGCTCGTGGTCGGGCTGCTTTTCCCGGGCAAGCGATTGGAGCTGCGTTTAATCGCCGCGTTAACCGCGTTTTCGTTGTTCGAAGCTTCTTATTACGCCGAGATTATCCGGGCAGGAATACTGAGCGTGACCAAAGGGCAATTCAATGCCGGTTTGGCTCTAGGGATGAATAGACGTCAAGTGATGAGATTGGTGGTTCTACCTCAGGCCTTACGGCGTATGGTCCCGCTGTTGCTGACTCAGGCAATCATCCTTTTTCAAGACAGCACCTTAGTTTATGTGATTAACCTGGATGACTTCTTCCGGAAGGCTTATAACGTCGGCAACACGGTCGGCACTCTGAACGAGTTGATTCTATTCGCCGGAGCCGTCTACCTGGTAATTTGTACTTTGGCGTCGGGCTGTGTCCGGCAACTCCAAAGAAAGCTCACTGTACTGCCCGTTAAATAGCATGATTTCGATCCGGAACGTTTCCAAATGGTACGGCGAGTTTCAAGCCCTCAAGAAATGCTCGACCGAGGTAGACAAGGGAGAAGTTGTGGTTATTTGTGGGCCGTCCGGATCAGGCAAATCAACTTTGATTAAGTGTGTGAACGGCCTGGAGTCGTTCCAAGAAGGCGAGATTTGGGTAGATGGAATCTCAGTGGCCGATCGGAAGACAGATCTACCAAAGCTGAGATCGCGGGTGGGAATGGTTTTTCAGCATTTCGAGCTATTTCCGCATCTGAGCATCCTGGACAACATAACCCTGGCTCAATGCCGGGTGTTAGGCCGATCCAAAAAACAAGCGGTAGAAAAGGCGGTCCAACTGCTCGAAATGGTAGGGTTGGCTGAGCAACAGCCGAAGTTTCCGGCCCAGTTGTCCGGTGGCCAGCAACAACGCGTCGCCATCGCCCGAGCGCTGGCCATGGATCCGGTCGCAATGCTATTCGACGAGCCGACCTCGGCCTTGGACCCGGAAATGATCAACGAAGTGTTGGACGTCATGGTTAACTTAGCCCAATCCGGGATGACGATGTTAGTGGTCACTCACGAGATGGGTTTCGCCAAGAGAGTCGCCGATCGGGTTATCTTCATGGACTGGGGTGAAGTAGTAGAAGACCGGCCGAAACAAACCTTCTTTGAGCACCCGGAGACAGACCGCGCCCGGCAGTTTTTGTCGAAGATTTTAACGCACTGATTACAACGCCGTGATCGCCGGGAACGCCGGGAATGGGAGGGGTGGTTAGCGGTTTGCCGTTTGCCGTTCCAACAGGGAGGTACTCCAATCATGGGAGGCCAGGAACCCCATGACGTATAGAAGTTATTGTTGATATGGAAATTCCACCAGCAGCCGGTCTGTCGACCGCACATTACCTACTGCCAACGGCAAACTGCCAACTGTAAACCGTAAACCGCCAACCCCATTTCGGTTCTTGACCTGCCGGGCGGTTGAAAGATAATCAGACGAAGCTGACCGGAGAAGAGGCCTCGGGTTCATTCCGGAATCTTCCGGTATCGTTCCCCAGACCTCACGAACGGAAGCGTACTCCCCAGAATATTATGTCAACTCCCCCAGGCACCGTTTCGGAGTCGACTGGTGAACTTCAAGCGAAACATCGCTTGGTCATCATCGCCTCTTCCCTTGGTACCGTTTTCGAATGGTACGATTTCTATCTCTACGCAGTCCTAGCGCTGTTTTTTAGCGCCTTGTTTTTTCCATCCGGCAATCCGATTGCCTCGAATCTAGCTGCATTAGCGACGTTCGGTGCGGGGTTTTTTGTGAGGCCATTTGGCGCGCTTGTGTTCGGACGGATTGGCGACATTGTTGGCCGCAAATACACGTTTCTAATCACGATTGTGGTCATGGGCTTGTCCACCGCGCTAGTCGGTCTCTTACCGACTTACGCTCCTGCAGGCGGCTGGCCTGGGATCGGTATTTGGGCGCCAATCCTGTTGGTAACGCTACGTCTGGCGCAAGGGCTGGCCCTTGGCGGGGAGTATGGTGGTGCCGCGACTTACGTGGCGGAACATGCGCCGCAGGGAAAACGAGGACTGTTTACCAGCTGGATCCAGACTACTGCTACCATTGGTTTCTTTCTGGCCTTGATCGTTATTTTGGCCTTACGAAAGGGGCTTCCGGAAGGGGATTTCAAGGCATGGGGATGGCGAATTCCATTTCTCTTATCGGTCATACTCCTCGGTATCTCCGTTTATATCCGATTGAAACTGCAGGAGTCCCCGATCTTTGCGGAGATTAAGTCGCAGGGGAGAGCCTCGAAGACGCCGCTTCGAGACAGTTTCTTTACCATGCCAAACGCTCGTTATGTTTGGTTAGCACTATTAGGCGCTACCGCCGGCCAGGGAGTCATTTGGTACACCGGGCAGTTCCAAGCGCTTTTCTTTTTGACCGGCGTTCTGAAGCTCAATTACGAGGTTGCTTATTACTTGATCGGATTTTCATTGCTGGCCGCATTTCCGCTTTTCATATTTTTCGGTTGGCTCTCGGATCGCATCGGCCGAAAACCGATTATCCTGGCGGCGTGTCTGCTGGCCGCGGTGACTTATATCCCGCTATTCCATGCCCTCACGAGCTTTGTAAACCCGGCGCTAGAAGCGGCGCAGCAAAAATCGCCGGTTGTTTTGCATACCAGTGAGTTCAGCGGCTTCTGGAGTAAGCTCGGGGTAACCATCGACGATGCATTCCAGCAATATCACCCGAGTGGGGATGCGGACGTGAGCTACAAAGCGCGGGTTTACCTTAGCAAGCGCGGGGTTCCTTTTGAGATACAACCGGCTACACCGGATGCTCCCGTTTCTCTAACGGTCGGTGACAAAACCCTGACTGGATTTAAAGACGCCGATTATGAAGCGGCGGTAACCGGGGCGGGTTATCCAAAGGCGGCCAATCCAGCTCAGGTCAACTACATCGGCGCAGAGCTCATTATCCTGGTGTTCATCGTCTATGTGACGATGGTTTACGGCCCGATCGCGGCATTTTTGGTCGAGTTGTTTCCGACTCGCATTCGCTACACCTCGATGTCGTTCCCATATCACATCGGGAACGGCTGGTTTGGCGGATTCTTGCCCCTGATCATCGCATCAATCACCGCAGCAACCGGGAACATTTATGCGGGTTTCTGGTACCCGATTGGGGTATCGCTGATGACGCTGGTTGTCGGTGGCCTATTTATTCGGGAGACTAAGAATCGCGATATCCGGAGTGAAGTTGCCGGGACCGAGGAAACGACGGGAAACGGGCGAGATCCGGCGCTGGCCTAGAGTTCTAGGTTCTAGGTTTTAGGTTTTAGGTTGGGCCCGGGTTTTTGGCGCCCGGGCCCGTTTTGTGTAGCGGCGACTGGGATGGTGCCTTACGCGTTTCCAGCTTTCAAAACATGATGCGTCCCGAAGGGACGAAAGGCTACGGGCGGAAATTTAACGATCGTAGGGTGCGTCTAGGCACCAATCCCGAAGGGATGAAAGGACTAAGCCTGGGGTTTTAACCCCAGGTATTGGTTGAAAAGGCGATCCGCCCTGAAGGGGTATCTCCGGCCCTCGCGTTCGCTTCGTGCAAATTGGGGAGGGCGCGCGTCCCCGCGCGCCGCGAGGAGGTACCTGAACCCAAACGTATATTTTGCCCGCCGTTTGGGAGCGAATCACGTAAACGAAATACATGTTCTTCCAAAATGGCTCCTGAGGTAGGATTCGAACCTTTAACGCTTCTATACGTAAAGAATTATCGTTAATAGACTTACTTCGAATCGATAAAATCGTCAGGGCTTTTTTAGGGCCTTTTTCGAAGCTACTCCTAGAGCCCGCTCCTCCGACCAACGGTCGATTAACGACCGAGAGAAGCGATAATCCTTACCGGCTCCGGGTAAAGGTATCCGTGGGAACTTATCGAGTCGACACCATTTTCGAAGCGTGTCGACGTGGACGCCCACATACCGGGCGGCTTCTTCGGCAGTCCATAATCGATCTTCGGGTAGCGTCTCGTACACACATCCCTAGAACGCCCAACATCGTGTACGATCGGCGAGAAAACCGAAAATTACCGACTAATTATTCCCTTCAAGCGGTGCGGGCGGCGGTTTGGAACTAAAGTTCGGAAAGCTACCCCGCAGCAAGGCGTCCAGCTCGGGCGAAATCCTTTGTGGGACGTTTACGTCCCGAATCGAACCGTCTTCTTCGACGATGGTATATGAG
>Ga0126373_10005018_pt1 | contig 10214 bp, 10 predicted proteins | sample PanSoiMetPlot_11_FD_92545 | JGI IMG/M metagenome (GOLD analysis project Ga0126373, IMG submission 92545) | Tropical forest soil microbial communities from Panama - MetaG Plot_11 | ecosystem: Environmental > Terrestrial > Soil > Tropical forest > Bulk soil | place: Panama | collected 2016-02-17 | reverse complement strand
TAAAGAAATTCGTCGCCATTGCATTCTACCTTTGGGTGTTCCTCAGCCTCTTCGAGATTCATCGCTTTGTTGTCCTTAGGGAGGCAAACGCGGCCTCGTTGTCCGGCTACAGGCTGGGCTTCGCAGCGGTTAACGCATTAGTCTTGAGTAAGGTCATCCTAATTGGCCAAGCACTTCATGCAGGAGAGCGGCTCAGCGAAAAACGCCTCATCCAATCTGCCTTGTACAAGTCTGCCGTGTTTGCGTTGTTGCTGGTCTGCTTTAACGTTGTCGAAGAAGTGATCGTTGGCCTGATCCATGGTAAGTCTATCGTCGCGAGCATCCCGCAGCTGGGCGGAGGAGGACTGGAAGGCAAGATTCTCGTTGCCATCATGGCATTCGTAGTCTTGATTCCATTCTTCCTGTTCACCGAACTCGAAAGAGTGCTCGGTAAGGACAGCCTACGTTCACTGATTGTTCAGAACACATCGAAATCTAAAGCAGCCTAGCAGGTAGTCAACCAGTCGACCTTATTTCCACAGTCACGAGACTGGTCAGCCTGGTCTCCTCAATGAGCTCGGACACAGCCGTTGCAAGCGACCGAGGCCCGTTACTATTCTCGGCACAATCGCGACATCAATATTAAGCGGTTGAGTTCAGCTTTCTTGCTCTGGCGGCGGGCCGCGGCGTTTGGGAGTCTCTGCCGACCGACAGTCGCACACATCGACCGATTTCGCGCCATTCCAGGTAATAAGCACCTTCCGGGTGCCGTTCCGGGTGGGGGTTAACAACGACGAGATCGGGTTTTAATCGCCCGTTCACGGATATCACGACAGGGGAAAGCCCTTGTAGGTTTTAACGCGTTTGGCGTTTGCTTCTTTGCTTTTTAGGCACCGACGATACCTCCGATCCAACTTGGAATCAGTGTAGGTATCGGCCTGCCTGTACGAAATAACTAAGGTAATGGCGGAGAGAGTGGGATTCGAACCCAAACTTTCCAACAAAATCAATGAATTAGAAGGCGCGAATGGCACGCGAAACCGCTAACAACCTGCCAAAACAAATAACTCCGCATCTTATTGGACGCTTAACGGACGCTGATCTGTGGACCTCGTGCGGGACGCTGCTGCCCGTGAAAAGTACAGTCGATCTGCCGCGGGAAAGTTTTCGATGCTGGATGCAGCTAGCCCCATGCGAACTCCGGCATTCCCGAGTTTTCGGCCGTTATTGACTTTGCCGAGCGCGGTAACGCGATTCGCTTGAAAGGGGGGAGTATCACCACACTGTACGACGATCGCGAGCAGCCAGCCGAAGTGCAAATTCGGGATTGCCACGCAACTATTGTGCAACGCATCGTGCGGATTGGATGGCACCCAATTCGGTGGCCGGACACTGGCCGTTGGTGAAGCCCGCCCCAGACCACATCGTGTCTCGGGTGGTGGAGAGCGCCGCAGAAGTGGGGGTCGTTGGTAAAACACCTGCCGCGAGCGCCCGGATCGGAGTCGGAGTTGTTATGCATGCCTAACATGCGCTCTGCTCGGATTGCCCCAAATGCGGGAGTGAGAACATCGTGTTCTTGGTGTACGCACCTCACAAAGGGGTGAACCTTCCGAACCTGAACCGCGTCACCTGTAGCCATTGCTTCCACGAGTACCACCAGAGTACCCGTGACATGGTGTTGCGACCGAAAACTCGGCAGGAGATTGATGCGGTCGGCGGAGAGCATATATTGACTTGGATCTGAGAATCGCAGGAAAGCGGCGGAGATAGAACAGAGTTAGTAGCCACCAGGGAGTTGAGCTCGTTGCCCTGGAAATGGAGCGGCAAAGGCAGCGGCTGCATGCGCTGCTTAGGGTTGGCCGGCTGAACACAACGAGTTGGGAAGAATTTCAGGAAATGGTGGCAACTTTCTCCTGGGCCGCGTAATGCTTGCGCTTGTTCTTCATAGGTTTTCCCGATTATCTTAATAGGAGAACACTTTCTCCATTTCCTGCAGAGGCGGGACACTTTCGACCGCAGCAAAATTCGGCAACACGGTTTTTACATACTCTTGACAAGGCGGAGACAAATCGAAAACCACTCTCCGCTAGCGTGAGAGCGTTTGGCCTCTGTTCGATAAGCCAAAAACTTCCCACTAGCTTCTACTCAGATTCAAGGAGGTGTAACGTGTCGAAATCCGTCCGTTTCATGACGATCGGTCTTTTCCTCTCGGTGATTTTGCTCTCAGCGAATCCCGCCACTGCACAATACAAACGGCTCGACCTAGTTTCGAACGTTGCGGGGAAGGCTCTGCATACGGATCCTAACCTCATCAATGGTTGGGGACTGGCGTTTTTCCCGAATAGTCCCTTTTGGGTTTCTGATGCGGGCACCGGGTTTTCGAGCCTTTATGGTCCCCTGGGAAGCGCAGTCCCGCTTCTTGTTACGATACCGTCGGCGGCGGGCGGGAGTGTCCCGGGCACGCCGACCGGCATCGTAGCCAATCCCAGTACCGACTTTGTTGTTTCGGAGAATGGAGTTTCCGGAGCCGCTGCTTTCATCTTCGATACCGAAGACGGGACTATCAGTGGCTGGAACCCGAGTGTCGACCTTACCCATGCGGTGATCGCGTTGAATAACTCGAGTCTCGGCGCTTTTTACACCGGACTCGCCATCGGCGCTGATAGTTCTGGGAACAACTTCATTTATGCGGCTGATCAGGCCAACAATAAGGTTGACATCTATGATGGTAGTTTCAATTTCGTCAAATCCTTCACTGACTCGAACCTGCCACCGGGTTACGCCCCCTTCGGCATTCGAAATATTGCGGGCAGGCTATACGTGACCTTTGCCGGATTCTTAAGCGGGGCACCCGGCGGTTTCGTCGATATTTTTGACACCAGCGGTAATTTCATCAAGAACTTCGCTTCAATGGGCACGTTGAATCTGCCCTGGGGACTGGCCCAGGCTCCAGCGAACTTTGGAAGGTTCAGCCATGACGTGCTGATCGGTAATCTCGGAGACGGGCTGATCAACGCTTTTAGGCGGAACGGAAAATTCAAGGGACAGATCAGAGACGCTAACGGCAAGCTGATCTCCATCGACGGCCTCTGGGCGTTAGCTTTTGGCACTGATCCTGGTGCGAACGGTGCAAAGAATCAATTGTTCTTCACTGCTGGACCCTCTTTCTATAGCCAGGGATTGTTTGGGAGAATCACGGCCATCGAGGAGGAGGGTGAGAATTGACTTTTGTACCGGGGAGCCGCAGTTTCGGGTGGTCCGTTCAGCGCGGCCTTAATGCCATTTTGCTTCGGCTCGAACGGCTTTTTGGAATGTAGGGCCTCTTTCTTTACTTCACTTCGAACCGCCGGAGAACAACAGAGGTATTGACTACCGGGCGTAAGCTTAGAGGGCTGAGAAGTTCCCGCCATGTGCACCGGCCTCCTCACGCCTGTATGGCTTTGGTTTTGCTTTGAGCATTGGCGAAACCAGCTGGCCCGAACGAACCAACTGCGCAGATAACTAGTCCGGAGCCGGAGTACTTGGAAGAAACATCTGAGTTTGTCGATGACTCTGGTGCCATTCCAAAATTCTCGCGTCGACAATTCTCAATGGGCACAAGCATCGCACTTTTCCTTATTGCTGCCCTCTCTTCCGCTTCAGATTTTTGATGGCTTAAGTATGGGTGCTGCTCCTCAAGCTCAGTCAGGTTCGCGGCAGCAAACTTGTCCATCTTGGGCATGGCCGCAGAGACGCAATCAGAGGGAGCGGGCGTCGTCAGTTCCTGATCCATTAAAACCCGCGACCGCGCGGACGCCCATACCCGCTAAAACCGATTCTCCTGGAGTTTCGATCTTCGATTTCATGCGCCAACAGAGAATTGCGCAACGCGCTGGCAGCTCTCAAGTGGCGAAGGCGAGCAGGCGTATAGCGCTCGGCCAAGAGCAGGAGTACCGCGCTCGAAAACACATAGTTGACGGTACTGGAAACGCCATTCGCATCGTTAAGGAGTCTTAGTTTAACAGCAATGAGGCATTTGGTCTTAGTAACTCAGCAATGAACAGAAATTCATCTTCTCTTCAGAAAGGCTTCATAATCCAAATGCTTAGATTGATGAAATCGTGCGCTCAATAACAGAATGCATGCTCTAAAACCCAAATTGGAACAGAGTAGTCATGGCCACGGCGTCAGTCTGACTCGTCGTGATTGGTTACGGCGCAGTGGATGGATGCTCGCGGCCTGCGCTCTGTCGCTTCCAGCGGCATTTGCTTCGGACCAAGTCAGTTCCGTAATGGACACGCTCAGCACGTATATGGCTGAGGCTGCCGGGCGTGCCTTGCCGGACGAACCGTTGCTGGAAACCAAGCACCACATCCTCGACACAATAGCCGCCATGGTCTCTGGCTCTGACTTAGTGCCGGGACGTCGCGCCATCGAGTTTGCCCGTAGCTACGGCGGTCGAGAAATCGCGACCGTGGTCGCGTCCAATGTCTTATGTGGTCCCATCGAGGCGGCATTCGCCAATGGAGTGCTGGCTCACTCCGACGAGAGCGATGACGATTTCACAACGGGTGGAGCGCATCCCGGATGCGCAGTTGTGCCAGCGGCACTCGCGGTAGGAGAGCAGTTCAGCGTGAGCGGAGCGCATTTCGTCCGTGCCGTTGCACTAGGTTACGATCTTGCCATGCGGGCTATGCGGACGGTTGGGCCGGGCATGAAGGAGACTCACAACCTCGTTGGAACGATGGGCGCGAGTGCGGCAGCCGGATGCGCTGCTAGTTTGAATGTTCAGCAGATGAGGTGGCTTCTAGATTACGCCACGCAACAGGCGGGTGCAGGGATTGGGGCATGGCGGCGCGACACCGACCACGTGGAAAAGGCTTTCTTGTTCGCTGGTATGGGAGCACGCAACGGCGTCAATGTCGCACTGATCGTTCACGCGGGCTGGACTGGTGTAAATGACGTCCTTTCGGGTCCAAACAATTTCATCGAAGCGTACAATGCGAAAGCCGATCCTGCTGGAATGATTGCACAACTCGGCGCCTTGTTCGGCGTGACACAAACTACGTTGAAGAAATGGACAACGGGAGGACCCATCCAAGCACCACTGGATGCGTTAGACAATATTCGCAAGAGGCATCCCTTCGCCACGGATCAGGTACAGGAAGTCGTTGTACGGGCGGCTACAAGCGCAGCGTACACTGTTAACAATCGAGATATGCCAGATATCTGTCTTCAGCACCTGATCACGGTAATGCTACTCGATCGGACGGTCTCGTTCGCGGCAGCGCATGATAAGGCGCGAATGCACGATCCAGCCGTGCTCCGCGAACGCAGCAAGGTGCAACTCGTTCCTGATGAAGAACTGGAAAAATTAATACCCGTTCGCGTAGCGGTGGTGGAGGTTACTCTGAAAGACGGAACGCGACTCACTGATCGTGTTGAAAACGTACGCGGCACGCCCGAAAACCCCATGAGCCAAGACGAGGTGATCGCGAAAGCTAATGATTTAATGACGCCAATTCTTGGGGCCGCCCGCTCTGAGAACTTGATCCAGCGTGTACTCAGAGTCGACGAAATGTCGAACATCCGCGACCTCGGTCCTTTGCTAAAGCGCGTAGTCTGAGCGCTATGGAATTTGCGGGGAGAAATGAAGTTTTTGACTGTCCTTTTATGCTCGTTGCTGTTCATCGCGTCCATCAACGCCCAAACATCTACCCACACGAAATCCGCTTCAACCAAGGGGAACCCAACAGGTGCAGGCGACTCCTTAGTTGTGCTTGTGGGCGCGGGAGACATTGCAAGCTGTGACGATCTTGGCGGCGCCATAGCGACAGCCAAGCTGCTGGACAACATTCCCGGCACGGTGTTTGCAGTCGGTGACTTGGCATATCCAGATGGCTCCGACGAGCAATTCGCCAAGTGCTATGGCCCAACGTGGGGACGCTTCAAGGAGCGTACCCGTCCTGCTCCCGGAAACCACGAATACCACAGCGACGGCGCATCCGGGTATGTTCGGTATTTTGGCACTGCTGCGGGAGACCCAAAGAACGGCTATTACAGTTATGATCTTGGCGCGTGGCACGTTATTGTTCTGAACAGCGAGTGCGTTCTGGTCGGAGGATGCGGAGCGGGCTCGGGGCAAGAGCAGTGGTTACGACAAGATCTGAATGCACATCCCGCAAAGTGCACGGTGGCGTACTGGCACAAGCCTCTGTTTAGTTCGGGTGCCGCGCATGGTAATGATCCTGAGGTGAAACCCCTATGGGAGGCGCTTTACGCAGCAAATGCTGACCTAGTGATAAACGGGCACGATCATGACTATGAGCGTTTTGCTCCCCAAGACCCTTCGGGAGAGCCTGAACCGCGGCGTGGCATTCGGGAATTCGTGGTGGGCACCGGAGGCAAGAATTCACACCGCAGCTTCGCAAGCCGTAAACCCAACAGCGAAGTGCGGCGGGCTGATACCTTCGGCGTTCTAAAGCTCACCCTACATCCTACAAGCTACGACTGGGAATTTGTGCCCGAGGCGGGAAAGAAGTTCACGGATTCCGGCACGGGAACATGTCACTAGGGTTCCACCCGCTCACTCTGGACCGCCCGACGCACGCCGCCGCTCTCCACGCGAATAGTGCGCCAATAGACACGTTTGTTCTCGAATCCCCACTCGTACGCTAGACATTGCGGGGGTTTCCGCACGGGTTAGACCGGCGATGAGACGTCGCACGCTGATGGGCCGAATATTCGGCAAGTGTCATCGGCCGGCGATGCGTAGCCAATCCCATTTCTGCTTGTGCTCTAGCCTGCAGCGCACATGATTCGTTACAGCACTACACCCTGCGCTTGCTATCGCGCGTGAAGCGATTATGCGCTCTCAGTCGCAGTCTCGTTTCAACTCCAGCGTGTGAAATTGCCCAAGCGGGCATTCCGCAGTTATGACAACTCTTAGTCATAGCTCTCTCCCGTTATCACCCAACTCGGGAGACACGGATTGGTCAACGCATTCGGTCACACGCCCACAGCCTTCCAGTTGCGGGAGAGCTGCTACCATTCGGGAATTTCGAGGCAAATTCCGGCAGCCGCTCGCAGAATTTTTGGAACGTTTTGGAACGTGATTCAGGTTTTTAGGCGAGGTAAGTTGTTGATTTGATGGTGGCCAGGGACGGAGTTGAACCGCCGACGCCAGCCTTTTCAGGGCTGCGCTCTTTAAGCCTAACCGCATTTTCAATCAACAACTTAACTCGTCAGAGTGGCCAAATTATTGTGACCATTCTGTGACCAAGCGCCGATGTTCGCCTAAGCGTTGGCTGTAATTGCCAAGGAGACGAATCGAGCAACATCATGAAAGGCCCCGGGTCTCGAGATGAAATCGGTGTTGGCGCGGTTAAAGGACGCAAACAAATTCCAAAACATTGGAAGTATTAGGCAGCGGTCGCACTGCAATGTCCCGCAAAAGAAAATAGGAAGATAAGACCTTGAGGCACTTGAACTGTTCTTGTGCCGCGACGTGGTGGAATTCCATCCAAGGGCGATAATGAGATGAGAGTTTGTCGCGACAAGTCGAACCGCGCCAGAGGAAGCAAGCCCACAGGAAAAATACCTCTCTGATCGACCTACATGGCGCCTCGTGCCCGGATGAACAAGCCATCGCTGATGGTCGCGTCAACGAGGGTCAATGCATTGAGACCGGTTCCCGCCGACTAGCGACGCATGATCTTCGGGAAAAGCCATGTCGGCCCCACCGTAAGGAAGGCTCCCACGGTGAGGACGCCGACCGTTGTACCGATGACAAAATCCGAACCGCTCATGAGACCACCGACGAGGCCGTATCTGATCGCGAGATAAAAGATGACGAGGTAGAGCGTGCTCGAAACTAGGCCGGGTGAATAGGTGTGCCGGCGGATGGTCCAGTAGAGGTGCACCGTAAAAGCGTGCGTGACGAATCCCGCGATCCAGAGAAGTGGCGGAATGACCCAATGGCCTCCCAAAGAGTCGAAGAGAACATTACTGGCAGCAATCAATACAAGGGCACCAGCATTGAACCAGAAGAACATCCGCGTGTTGTACGTCGGCCAGAAGTTGTCCCTGATCCACTGAACGAATCCTCCGTTCAAGATCGTTTCGTCGAGGATGTGGATGACATATGTGGCGAAGAACGCCCAAAAAAGAATGCTAAGAAACATCATTATGTTGAGCCTTAACTATATCTTTCCGTTCTCAGTTGTTTTGCGGATACATGCTTGATGATGTCGTAACTGATATCAACCGAGACTTCGCCCTCCGGGGCTGCTCTGCTGTCGAAAACGGAGCTGAGAGTCCGGCATTTTGAAAATTATTGCACGAGGACTTCAACCAGGCGAAATCCTTCCAACGCAACAGAGCACGTATGTATTGGAAACTGGGGTCGACGGCAAACGATCATTAGGTTCAAGTCGACTCACGAAGATCTTTGCTTACCGTCTACCAGCACGGCCACTGGACGAATCCGGGTTAGCATACCGACAAAGAGAAATGAGCCACATCTTGCTGTGAATCCGCCTCCTTCGGCGACGCGTTGTGCCGCTGCGCCGTCCTCGAACAGGAAATGTGCTACTCCTCCCCAAACGCCCTTTTCTTTAATGCTTATGCCGGCGCGGCCTAATGCCTAGGCCGAGAGCGCCTGTCACAAGGCTCCGCAGCGTCTTATGCTTCAGGGGCGTCAACAGAATCACCACGGTTCGGGACCATCGTTGCCGAAGACTCCGCCTGTCGCTCCATCGTCAGGGAGCAACGCCAATCGGACAGGGGTGGCAGCCGCTTCCTCGACGGTCCGCGTCCCACGAAATTGGTTCATATCCGTTGCCGCGGAACCGGGATCAGCTGCATTGACTTTGACTCCCTGGTCTCTCAGTTGAATGGCCAATCGTACCGTCATCATGTTCAGCGCCGCCTTGGATGATGCATATGCGAGCAATGTGCGTCTGTCAGGAAGAGGGACGTTTGGATTGGTGAAAAAACCAAACGAACCGTTCCCACTCGTCAGATTGACGATTCGACCTCGCTTAGATCTCTTCAGCAGCGGAAGCACCGTCTTCGTTACGCGGAAGACTCCAAAAACATTTGTCTCGAACGTTTCCTGGAGGACATCCATGGTCAATTCCACTCCCGGCAGCCAGTCCAACGCGATCTCGGCATTGTTCACGAGGATGTCGAGCCGTCCATAGCGACGCTCGATCTCGGCTGCGGCATCGTCTACGCTTTGCTGCGAGGTGACATCCACTCGAATGGTTCCACATTGAGTTTTTCAGCTTTAAGATCTGCCACGACCTTCTCTCCGCGTTCGCGGTCGCGCGCCGCCATAAGAACGAGTATTTGTTTGGCCGCAAGCTGCCGGGATATTTCTTTCCCAATTCCCTTGTTCGCGCCCGTCACGAGGGCAATCATTTCTGCCACAAGACAGTCTCATTCAATCATTTGGAAGAGCTGGTACGGTTCCGACCGGTGATGAAGGGGCGGATCTTGGAAATGATAACCAGACTCCACCAGACAATCTTGGATAATATTGCGCTTCACCGAGCGGCAGTCCGTTGAGCGGAGGTTCGTGTCGCAGCAATCGTAAGTAACGATTACACTGAGAAGCTAAGACGATTTGTCATGCGAAGAGAGCGGTCACAACCGAATGCAGGAGATTTCGCTCAATACTCACGAATCTCTGGCATAGCCGGCCTTGAAGTGATGAGCGCCCACTGGGTAGAGCATTCTTTTGCTCCGCACATGCACGATTTTTACGCCGTGAGCCTGAACTATGGCGGTCGAGGCGCATTTCATTGTCGCCATGCGCTTCGCGACGCCGCCCCCGGCACCTGCAATCTCATTGCACCCGGCGAACTGCATACAGGGCATGCCACATGCAGCGAAGGCTGGATTTATCGCAACCTGTATATCGATACACCTCGCATGACCGCGCTCCTGCAAGGCCTCGACTGGCAAGGGCAGTTGGAAGTCAGATTCAAACTCCCACTCGTAGGAGATGGCTTGTTAGCTGAACGACTTGCGTATGCCTTCGCGAGTTTGAATGAATCGAATTCGCTGTTGCAGAACGAGTCGCTGGTGCTGTCAGTTGTGGCTCGTCTGGCTACAAACCATTTCGTGCCAGGGCAGTCCCTTCGTGGACTAGGACGCGAACATGCGGCCGTCCGGCGAATCAGGGAGTGGCTTGATGCCCATCCGGAGCAGAATGTCTCGGTTCACTCGTTGGCGGATATCGCTGGGCTGAG
>Ga0126373_10005017_pt1 | contig 10214 bp, 9 predicted proteins | sample PanSoiMetPlot_11_FD_92545 | JGI IMG/M metagenome (GOLD analysis project Ga0126373, IMG submission 92545) | Tropical forest soil microbial communities from Panama - MetaG Plot_11 | ecosystem: Environmental > Terrestrial > Soil > Tropical forest > Bulk soil | place: Panama | collected 2016-02-17 | reverse complement strand
GGTTGTGGCGATGGCGTACTGGCGCAATGCCTGTTCAATCTCCTTCGCGAGAGAAGCCGCCTGGTTGGCGAGCACGTCATCGTGCGCGATCATGTGCGCCATCTCAGCCAGTTGCCTGAGCGAGGCGACCGCGAAGAGATTCGACGGTACGAGGAAAGGAAAGATGCAGGCATCGTCTGAGGGACGGAAGCCTGACGCGATGAGCCCAACGGGCTTGACTGGGTTGCCGATGCCGGCAGCGGGTAGAGTCTCGGTCGATACGTCTGAGGTGCGCTGGAAGCGGTAGGGGCCATCACCGTTCTTGCGCTGTTGGACGCGGAGGGTCTCGACGACGAGGCGCATGGCCGCAAGCCAGCGCGTATCGAAGGGGCCGGTGTCGCCGGTCTGGACCCAGTAGCCGTGCGAGAGGCGGATGGGATAACAGAGCGAGTCGACCTCCCACTTGCGCTCGCCCACGCCGCGCCTCATCTCGGTCTTATCGTGCAGGCTCCAGGGCAGCGGAGGCGCGTCGAGATCAGCCATGAAGGCGTTGGCATAGGGATCAATGACGATGCAGCGCGCCTGGCGGCGGATGACGCCCTCGAGCAGGTCGCGCAGTGAGGGGTCGTTCTTTGCGAGCGGCAGATACGGCCAAACTTGTGCCGAGGAGTCGCGCAGCCACATGGCGGCGATGTCTCCGGTGAGGACGGCGGTATCCGGCTTGCCCTCAAACGTGCCGGGTGAGACGGTGGTGTCGAGCGTGTTGGGGAAACAGTTAAGGAAGAGGCGGGCAAGATCGGCGTCGGCGATGTGTGCGCTTCGCTCCTTGAGGAAAGCCTCGACGGCTGCGCTCTGGAATCTGCGCTCGGAGGGATCAGGGCGGCCCTTCGACATGTCCCACGGAGCTTTGACGGGCGGGACGACGACGGCGGGTGCGGTTGCCTGCGCGGCGATGAGATGTAAATGGCCGCCGGCTGCGAGTGCAGTTGCCGACGTGTTCAGGAGAAAGTTTCGTCTATTTAGTTTCATCATGAAGTGTTCATGAAGCCGCTCTTCGGCTCGTGTCATTCTGCGTGTAGTGGCGCCTCGTGGACTTCTCTATTGTGAGGGCGGAGCGGGCCGTTTACGACTCCCAACGGGCTAACGTGCGGTTGCCTTGCGGCGAGCCAGCTCTTTGTTGAACTCATCGCGTGTCATCTTCAGTTTTTCAGGATGCGCGTCGATCCACTTTGAGAGCGCATCGTACTTGGCCGGCGTCCAGCCGCCTTCAAACTCGGCGCCGTTCTTGCCCGAGGCGTTCAGCTCGAAGTTGAACGCATCTTCGAGATTGGTGAACTCAGCGTTGATGATGGCCCCTTCAGCCATTGCGGCAGGCACGAAGATGATGCCATCGGCCTTGGCGATGACGAGATCGCCGGGGAGCACGGTGGCTCGGCCTATACGGATGGGCGTGTCAATGGAGGTCAGCGTCATGTCCTTCCACGCCGAGGGATCACTCTTGCGATAGAAGCCGTTCAGGTTCGCGATCTCCTTGTTTTCCTCGACGTCGCGGATGCCGGCATCGAAGATGAAACCGGTGTGCGAGTGCGCCGCGATGCCCGAGCCGAGGTTCGACCCAATGAGCGTGCCCTCGACGATTTTGCCGAATCCATCTGCAACGTAGACGTCGCCTGGTTGCAGCTCATTGATGGGCCACATGTTGTTGCCGCCGGTGCGGCCTTCGCGCTTGCCTTCGGCGGTAATGGCAGCCACCATGTCGGGTCGTGCGGGCATGTACTGGGCCGTCAGCGCGCGGCCGGTCATTGGCTTTTCAATGTGCAGCGCCTGCCAGTTGCCCTCGTACTGGCAGTTGTAGCCGTGCGCCCGCAGGTAGTCCCACACATCTTCGATGGTGACGGCCTTCGCGCGTTCGAGCAGATCATTGGGGATCTTCGGCCGGCCGTCAGGAAAACGTTCGCCCTTCCAGTCGGACGTGTAGAAAATCATCTGTTCTTTGGACGCCTTTATCTGCGCATCGGCTACGGCAACGGCTGCGCTTGCGGCACACAACAACAATGCGGTTTGAATGACTAGTCTCAAGGCAAAATCTCCTTTTTTGTGTCAGCTAAATGTCCAGTCATCGAAGGACTGCTTCTCGTCCCACATTGGCGTCGGCTCGAAGTAGCCGACACCCGGCGCAAGGTGCTGTTTGACGACCTCGTCGTTCAGTGTCACGCCGAGCCCGGGTGTATCCGGCACTGGGATGTAACCGTTCTTGATGATTGGCTTGTCGATCTCGTTGACCAGGTCCTGCCACCACGGCACGTCGAGCGAGTGGTTCTCGAGTGCCAGGAAGTTCCTCGTTGCCGCCGCACAGTGCACGCTGGCCATGCAGGAGACTGGCGTTCCGGCAAAGTGCATCGCCATCGGCACACCGTACTTGTAGGCCATGTCACCGATCTTGTGCGTACGCAGAATGCCGCCAGAAGTAGCAAGATCGGGATGAATCTTGTCGACTGCATGCGTGCTGCACAGCTTCTCAAAGTCCGCGATCTCGTAGATATCCTCGCCGGTGAGAGTGGGTGTCGTCGTGGAGTCCGTGATCTGCTTCAACAGATCGGTGTACCACCAGGGGATGACGTCCTCCATCCACTCGAGGTTGAATCGCTCATACGCGCGGCCGAGGCGGATGATGGAGTTCACGCCGAGGTGGCCAAGGTGGTCCGTCGAGAGCGGCATCTCGTAGCCGATTGCTTCACGGATGGCCGACATGTACTCGCAGTAGACGTCGATGCCCTTGTCGGTCAGTTCGTTGCCGGTAAACATGTGCGGCAGGCGCTTGTCGTACTCGATGCTTTGCTGATCGGCGGGCTCGACAAGCGTGCCGGGCCGGCCCTTGAGCACGTCGGTGCCGATGTCCACTTTGATCCACGTCAAACCCATTTCCTTGCGGCCTTTGGCTTTGGCCGCGAAGGTTTGCGGCGTCTCTGCCTCGGGTGTGTCTGCGTAGATGCGAATCTTTTCGCGCCACTTGCCTCCGAGCATCTGGTAGACGGGCGCGCTGTAGACTTTGCCTGCGATATCCCACAACGCCATCTCAATAGCGGCGACGCCGCCACCCTGGCGCGCTACGCCCCCGAACTGCGCGATCTTTTCAAAGAGGTAGTCTACATTGAGCGGGTTTTCGCCCATGATGCGGGTTTTGAGCACCATCGCGTACTGATAGTTCGCAACGTCACGCACTTCGCCGAGCCCGTAGACGCCCTGGTTGGTGTCGATGCGAATGATGGGACATGGGCTTGGGCCGGGCTTCTTCACCACGGTGTAGCGCAGGTCGGTGATCTTGAGCGTCGATGGGCTGGAGTGCTTATTCACGTTCTGGATCGAGCTCTGCGCCTCGACCTTGGGCACTCCCTTGCCGAACAGCCCGGCAGCGAAGAGCGCCATGGTGGACTTCATCATGGTCCGGCGATTGGTGAAGCGGTTGTAGAACATCATGCCCTCCCCAATGTTGCTCGTCAGTTATTGTCTATCCACCAGAACTGTCCGGGAGCAAGATGTGTCTGGTGACGTCGGGAATCAGCAGCTCGGGGGATTTTTTCGGCGTTGCCCAAGTCCTTCGAAACCTCGAATGCCTCCATCTCATCCGCGGGGAGCAGGCGCAGCAGGTCGATCGGTGGGCAGGACGGATCGGAGTCGCGGTCGAGCCAGCGGTCATGGTCGCCTGGGTGCAAGATAACGGGCATGCGGTCGTGGACCGGAGCCATCAGTCGTGGGGGCGACGTTGTAGTCCCAAGGCGGCGACGGAGTTCTATCGTCGACCAGATGTACGTGGAAGGCTTCGGCGATCTTCTGCTTGTCACCTTTTCGATAGTAGCGACCGCACATAGAACGTTAGCAGAATCTGCCTGCCGAAAACGCCGAAATAGCCAGGAGGATCTCATCGGTGAGGCGTTCATATCGTGTCTTCAGGTTGCTGAGGATCTGGAGCTGTTCCGGCGTGCTCCAGTTCTCCTGGGCGAGGTATAGGTTGAGGGCTTCGAGGTCCGTCTGGGCAGACTCGTACTGTTCCATGAGTAGCAGCGCAGTTGCTTGTGGCATGGGCGAGAGCGTACCAGCGCAGGGGCTGAGGAAAAGTGGCAAGTAATTATGGCTCCAGCAGCTTTGAATCTATTTGAGCAAGGCCACCGCGAGTGCAAGGAGGGCTACGAGCAGCGCGGCGCCGGGGAGGACGTACCGCACCAGCGGCGACTCGTGGGACGCCGTCGCGCCTGCGACGAGGTTCGCCTCCGGCAACACGAGGGTCTCGTCCGCAAACAGCGACTGCCGCATTACCCGCTTGGCGGCAATCACTTCCTCGATGCTTGCCTCGAAGTGGTGCTGATGAATCCGTTTCGACGAGTCGGGAACGGGTTCAGCCGCGGCTGCAAGCGCAGCCTTCAGCACTGCGTTACGGATGTCACCACCGCTCACCTCGTAGCGGCGCGCCAACGCCCGGAAATCAACGTCGTCTGCCAGCGGCGTCCGCGATGGATGCAACTGCACACGCCAAATCTGCGCTCTTTCTGCCTCCCCTGGCATCTCGAACAGGACATGTGTTCGTATGCGCCGCTCGAATGCCGGATCAAAATTCGCTGCGAGATTCGTGGCGAAGATCACCACGCCGTTGTACGACTCGAGCTCCTGCAGCAGCACGCTGACGGTGGTGTTCAATTCGCGCTGACCGCCGTGATCGACTGATGTCGAGCGGCGCGTGGCGATGGCGTCAGCTTCGTCGAACAGCAGCACGGCCCCTTCGTCGCGCGCTGTGCGAAAAATGGCGGCTACGTTCTTCGGTGTCTCTCCCATCCACATCGATTCGAGCTCGGCATAGCGGACGAGCAGGAGGCGGCAGCCGAGCGCGTGCGCGATCGCTTCGGCGCAGATCGTCTTGCCAGTGCCTGGAGGACCAGCAAAGTTGAAGGCAAGCGCGAGCCCGGTGGGATGCCGCTCACCGAGGCCCCAGCGGTTGAAGATGAGATCGTGTTGTGTCACCTGCGCCAGAGCGGTGTCAAGCGCGCGCCGGGTCGAGGGTGGCAGAATCACATCGTCGAACGTCCGGCGCGGCACGATCGACTCGACCGCGCGGCGGCCGCTCAAGCCGAAAAGGCGGGTGAATGGGATCGGCGACACGGCTCCACCCTACCGCCTGTCCCGAGCTGAAAGCAACAGTAATGGGCGCTGCTTGAAGGATCGCGGTAGGTGCTATGAGCTTAGTTTCGGCCGTATAAAACGCTCGGTTAGGGGCAGTTTTGGTGCCCATCCTGGAGACAACACAACCTAATACTCCCTTATTTATGTATAACTTTGTTAATTCATTGGTAGTTGGATCTACCAAATTCAAATCCGAAGATGACGAAAGAGCCTTCTGAGTCTTCTCGAGAAAACTTGGTGCCTCCACCTGTGGTTATGGCTCAAGCTGCGCCGCTTCGCTTCACCGACAAACCGTGACCGGCGTGCCGTCCCTTCTTATGAATCATCGGCATCTCTGTGCTCACATAAAAGTACTGAACCAATGTCTCGCTAGGCCCCGGATCCATCGGGCCGTAAATAGTGTTTGCAGTCTCAGCCGTGATGAGGGTTGCCTCCGTGCACGACGGCAGGACATTCAACACCTTCAGCGGAGTCGATGCGGTGTAGGTGATAATCCCCGCGCCCGAAGAGAATACCGCGCTCGCACCATTCCCACCTCCCACAATGTTGAACTCAAACGCAGTAATCGGAGAATAATCCCTGCTTGGCAGAGTCTCAATCGTTTGCGTCTCGTTCGCCAACTCGAAGTGATTCAGATCGTTGTTCACCCACTTCGCTCCGGGATGAATGTAGAGTTCGTGAAGGTGTCCGTCGGTGCCGATGAAGTTCACGTGCTGGCTGTCATCGTCCCCCCAGTATCCATCCAGCGCCGTGCCAGCAGCAGGACCGACGCCATCTCCCGACATATCGATCAGGTCATTATTCACCCACTGTGCGTCCGGATGAATATAGAGTTCGCGAAGGTGCCCGTCGAGACCGATGAAGTTTACGTGCTGTCCACTGTCAGGCCCCACGTATCCATGCAGCGAGCTTCCGGGCATCGGAGCCACGCCGTCTCCCGACTGATGAATCAGGTCGTTGTTCACCCACTGCGCACCGGGATAAATATAGAGCTCGCGAACGTGGCCATCAGTGCCGATGAAATTTACATGCTGCCCCTGATCGGGCCCCCAGTAACTGTCCAGCGAGCTTCCTGCTACTGGCCCGACACCATTTCCTGACAGCTTAATTAAATCGTTGTCCACCCACTGCGCGCCTGAATGAATATAGAGTTCGCGAACATGGCCATCCCGGCCTATGTAGTTCACGTGCTGGCTGTAATTGTTCTCCTCCAGCCCGGGTCCCCAGTATCCGCTCAACGGACTTCCCGGCATGGGAGTCGTGTCACTCTTCGAGAGCAACGTGAGATCGTTGTCTACCCAGCCCGCTCCCGGATGAATGTACAGCTCGTGAACATGCCCATCGGTTCCTATATAGTTCACGTGCTGGCTTCCGTCGAGACCCCAGTATCCGTCCAGCGCCGTGCCCGGCGCAGGCAGCACCGCGCTCTTCGACAACACCGTCAGGTCGTTGTTCTCCCAGCTTCCTTCCGGCTCGATGTGAAGCTCGCGAACGTGTCCGTCTATCCCAATGAAGTTCACATGCTGGTCGCCGCTGTTTCTCGCGTACCCGTCCAGCGCACTCCCTGCCATGGGAGCGACGCCGTTTCCCGAAAGCTTCGTCAGATCGTTATGTATCCATTTCTCTTCCGGACGAATGAAGAGTTCGTGAACGTGACCATCCGTTCCGATGAAGTTCACATGCTGCTCGCCGCTGGTACCTATATAGCCGTCCAGCGCGCTTCCCGCCACCGGAGTAATTCCAACATCAGTCACGGTGTACGACGCCCCGTAGATCGCGCTGTCTTCTCTCGCTATCAGCGAGATCGTCAACTCATATTCGGCCGGAATAGTCAGCTCCGAGATTGGCATGAGTCTCACCCTTGCGTTGATGAGGTCCGAAGAACCCTCTACGGTCCAGGTTTCGATCTGGCCCTCCATCCACTCGTCATGCATGGCAATCACATACTGTTGCCAGCCGCTGACCTGGTTGTGAGGCGAATAGGCGTTCAACTGCAAAGTAAAACCGTCCGGCAACCCCGACGAAGACTGCCACACCAGATCCTGAGTCAGATGAATCGTGATCGTAAGGTCCAGGATCGAATTGCAATCGCTGTAAAGGATGTAGTTAGAATTGCTCCCCAGTCCAGACGCCGGAGGAGGCACTGACGGAATCTGGAAGGCGCCGGCGGGAGTGGGGCGCGGAACTCGGATAGGCATAGGCTGGATACCTTGCTCGGAGAAATATTGAGTTGTCGAGGGCCCCGCTCAGGACGTCAGCGAAAGTATATGCCCCTTCAGGCCGCACGGCTCGCTTCTGAGACGACTTCAGTAGCTCCGAGCACATTGTTTTTCAACGGATGACGTATCCTGCAGTCTGGCAATAACACGGCAATAGCGATTTCTGTCATGAGTACTTGTCGAGAGTTCCAGGACGCTCAACCAAACGAGGCCCCCGTTCGAGGGTTTCTGCACCTTCCTGAGAGCGGGGCAGGGAATTGCCTTATCTTGACGCACGGGGCAGGAGCAAATTGTGACTCTCCACTTCTCAAAGCACTAGCCGAAGCGTTCTGCACCTCTGGGTGGGCCGTTCTTCGTTGCGATCTCCCTTTCCGCCAGGAACGCCCGCACGGCCCGCCACCGCGTGGCAGTGCGGAACGTGACCAACAAGGACTTCGAGCCGCAATCGCATCTATGCGCCGGCGTTTCTCCGGCCGTATGTTCCTGGGTGGTCATTCCTACGGGGGGAGACAGGCAACCATGCTCGCCGCCTCTGAACCTGGCCTCGTTGATACTCTGCTGCTCCTCTCGTATCCTCTCCACCCGCCGCGACGGCCCGATGAGTTACGGACAGCGCACTTTCCGCAACTCAAAACTCCGGCGCTGTTTGTCCATGGCACGCGGGATTCGTTCGGCTCGATAGATGAGATGGAAAATGCTTTGAAGTTGATAGTGGCAAAGACCAGGCTGTTTCCAATCAGCGGCGCCGGGCATGAACTCATGAGCAAGAGAAATCGCGAAGATCTGTGCAACTTGATAGTGGATGCATTTCGATCTTTCGACTAATCAGTGCGCCATGAGAGAAGCATTGTCGACCCTCACACGATTTGATCTATCACGATTTGATCTATACGGATGACACGCTATTGAACAGCTGCAGTCGCGACTTCACTACTTCCTTCACCGATTCAACTACGGGCGGAAGGATCTTATATGGAACAACCTCATTGGGTTGATTTGCTAGACTGCCTTCCAGAGCACGTCTCCATGCAACGCGAAGCTCCGTGTTGATGTGGATGATGTTGATCCCCGCGGCGATGGCCCTGCGAAAATCTTCGTCGTTGGTTCCCGAGCCACCGTGTAGAGTGAGGGGTACTTGAGCAGCCTTTTTGATTTCAGCAATTCTTTCGATGTTCAGATGCTTCTTCGATTCGCCTTCAACCATGCTTTTTGACATACCGTGCATGTTGCCGACGGCCGGGGCAAGAATGTCTATGCGTGTTTCTTCGACAAAGAGTCGTGCTTCTGCGGCAGTTGTCTGGCCCTTTGACGGGTCAGGCATCGTTTCATGAATTTGAGAGCCCGTCCCGATATCGCCTATCTCTCCTTCGATGAGGATGGAAGGAGAGATCGACTTGAGCGCGACGACGGCCTCCTGGGTCTGGCGCAGGTTTTCTTCTATGGGTAGTGCGGAGAGATCGAAGACGATCGAGTCGTACCCGGCCCTCGCCACTTCTTCCGCGCCAGCGAGGGAGTGCGTGTGATCCGCATTCAGAAAGATCGGGAAGTTGAATCCTTCGCGCAGACTTTTTACCAGGGCCGGGAGTTGGCGGACTCCCATAAAGGCGCGCTCGCCCTCAGATGCTCCAACGATTACCGGGACTCCCAGCTCGTAGGCGGCAAAGAATACTGCTTTCAACTGCACTAAATCAGAGATATTGAAATGGCCGATCGCCACCCGTCGCTGTTGCGCTTGCTCCAGAACATCCCGCAGCGTTTGCATGAGGTCTCCTCTTTCCCAACTATGGTTGGCCGGCAACATTCGATCAACCGGCCATCTGTCTGATGCCTTCAAGCCACGAACTGACGCATATGTCTTCTTCGCGAGGATGATCGTGGCAAGGTCCGCCAGCCGTTTGTATAAGATGCTCAGCGAGAACCGCGATAGGACTCGACCATTTCTCACTATTCGGTTCTGCCCGTTGCCCAGGAGGTCACGCAATGATGGAGCGGATTACGGAAGCATCGCCACAATTCACGGCCAGGCTTGCCGGCGTCTTTTATTTGCTCACCATACTGGCGGGAGCATTCGCGGCCTTCGCTGGCAGCACGCATGCACCCTACAGCAAGATCGCCAATCTCGTCGCGACACTGTGTTACATTGCCGTAACATTCCTCTTCTACTTCATCTTCAGGCCGGTGAGCAGGAGCATCTCTTTGCTGGCGGGCATCCTCAGTCTCGTCGGGTGTACCCTTGGGCTGCTAAGCTTCTTTCATATCGCCCCTACCCGTATCAATAGTCTGGTGTTTTTCGGTTTCTATTGCCTTCTGATCGGCTTCCTTATCATCAGGTCAGCCTTCCTGCCTCGAATCCTGGGTGCTCTGATGGCGTTTGGCGGTCTCGGTTGGTTAACCTTCTTGTTACCGGCGCTCGCAGAACATCTTTCCCCCTACAACATGCTCCCCGGCATCATTGGCGAAGGATTGCTGACTCTTTGGCTCCTTGTTTTCGGCCTGAACCCGGAGCGATGGAAGAAGCAGGCCGCCAGCCAATCGTAGTCATCCCGTCCGCCGGTGATGATCCGAGCTTTCCACAATCAGGCGATTGACACGCCTGCTAGCCTTGAAGCAGTCAGAAATCGATTAAGCCCGGCACAAGCCGGGCTTTTGTTCTTTTGCCCCTAAAAACAGAAGTCCGGACCTACATTATTTGTTTTGAAGACTTTGCGCACTTTTGATGGGGGAGGGGGAGGAAGTTAGCACGAACAAGTTTTGTCGTCAGCCGGCGCTATTTCGAGCCCCCGGGCCCGGAGACTCACGGCGATATACTGAAGCAGTGAGTAAGACGTTTTATATCGAAACCTT
>Ga0126373_10005016_pt1 | contig 10214 bp, 11 predicted proteins | sample PanSoiMetPlot_11_FD_92545 | JGI IMG/M metagenome (GOLD analysis project Ga0126373, IMG submission 92545) | Tropical forest soil microbial communities from Panama - MetaG Plot_11 | ecosystem: Environmental > Terrestrial > Soil > Tropical forest > Bulk soil | place: Panama | collected 2016-02-17 | reverse complement strand
AGCGAAAATCCCTGTGCACATCTCGCACATCAAGGCCCTCGGTCCGGAAGTTTGGGGCCAGAGCGTCCCTGCCATTCGGATGATCGAGCAAGCACGAGCCGAAGGCGTGGACGTCACCGCGGATCAATATCCGTACACCGCTTCGGGTTCAAGCCTGATTGCGAGCCTGCTTCCCGCGTGGGCTCAGGCAGGCAAAACCGAGGAGGTACTGGCGCGTCTCGATGATCCCGCGGTTCGTCCCCGATTGCTGAGAGAAATGACGCAGAACCTCAAGCGGCGCGGAGGCGCAGATGCGCTGCTATTCACCTCCTCCGGCGCTCCGGAGCTACTCGGCAAGCGGCTCTCGGATGTTGCTAAGGAAAAGAACCTGTCGCCCGTGGAAGCCGCGCTCGCGCTCATGCGAGAACGCAAGCTCGAAGGCCTTGCCGTCGCCTCGTTTAACATGAGCGAAGACGATGTGATCCGCTTCATGGAGCGGCCTTGGGTGATGACCGGCTCTGACGGCTCGCACGGCCATCCGCGCATGTTCGGCACTTTCCCTCGCAAGCTGCGCGTTTATGTCTATCAGAAAAAGGTCATCACCCTGCCATTCACGATTCACGCCAGCAGCGATTTCGCGGCGGAGACAATCGGCATATCGGAGCGCGGCTTGCTGCGGATCCGTTATTTCGCCGATGTCATCGCCTTCGATCCCGCTACCATCGCGGATCAGTCCACTTACGAACACCCCAACGAGCTCGCCATGGGCATAAAGTATGTCATCGTCAACGGAAAGCTTGCCGTGGAAGACGGCAAGTACAACGGCGTACTGGCCGGCCGTCCCCTTCGTAAAGCGCCTCCGGCAAAATGAACGCCTGTCTTGCCCGGACATTTAGACAGCAAAGTGAGCACCAAGGGCCACTAGCGCGAGCACACCTTGATGCAATGCACGTCGCAGAGCCTTTCCTTCAGCAGAGCAGATCCCGCGGTCAGATACCAGGGAAAAACAGATTGCCGGGGCGCCTTTCTGCAAGGAAAGCCCGGCTCTGATGCTTCTGTAGCGATGCCGACGCCGCTAAAACCTCATTTCGCCCCAAGTTGCATCCCCGCTTGAGTTCCCACTCGATTTAGCACAACGGAGGGTTCTTCTCCGCCACCAAGAATAAGCGGAAGAGGCCACTGCTGCCGGAGAGTGATGGCGACGGCTAGTCATTAGAGGTTCCATCGAGAGTCGGGGCACGGGGTCTCCCATTTCTTTCTCTAGGGACCAGTTCGTTCGGCTCAACAACCTTGTTGGTCTTGCCTTATCCCGATTCAAGGGTCACACGGAGAATGATTTCTGCGGTCGAATCTCTATGCAAAATCATTGTCAAGCAGGGTAAGGCGACTCTTGGCCCCGCCCTAAACGCCGTCGACAAACAGACTTAGCTGCATGCCGTCCTCAAGCCGGCGTTCCAAAAACTATACCAATACACAAGCGACGCCCAAGGACGTTCCGATCTATTACGGACTAGGAACGCACGTCGAGGCGGAATCTGTTCTGCTGCAAGACGGGTACACCATTTACGCCAGCTGGGCCCCCACGACCTTAAATATTCTCGACTGGGACGCAACCTGCGGTTTCGGCCACTCAACACCTATAATAGGAATGCGAACTACGGCCCAAGAGTTACAAAAGGAGAAGATGCCGCTCAGTGATTTGAAGTGCAAGCACGCTATAATAATGGACGCGATGTCTGCCCGGTGATCCGGGAGTTGGTGAGTCTTACTCAGCTTTCCTCACGTGTGGTAAGAACCCCGTGAGCGAATAATGCTCTTGGACTCTGTTTCCCTCTTGGCGAGTAGTTAGGGCGATTAGCGCCGGGCATTTTTCTGCACAACGATTCTCATGCTGTCTCCGCATTCCAGAGCCAGGCATGATCACACGATTTCCTGTGATACATTCTTGTCGGAGGAAACATGGACATTCTATCAGCCCTCAAAAGCGAAGCGTCAAAGCTGCAGGAGAAGTTGGACACAATCAACGCGGCCATGAAGATGTTAGGCGGAAAGAGCAGCGTCAGTCGCAACAAGCGTGGCAAGAAACGGCACTTGTCTGCAAGCGCGAGAGCCAGAATAGCGAAGGCGCAAAGGGCGCGCTGGGCTAGGATAAAAAAGGCTGCATAGTTGCGGTATCCGCGCGAAGGTCCGTTGAGCGGGTACGTGCCGGATCCTTACTCGCCCGCCGGGCAGTTGGTGTTGAAGTGCAAATGGGCGGACGCCACAAAAACCTTGTGCGACACAATCCCGTGTGCCTACAGAAGTCCAAGCACTGCGCGAAAGATTCATGGAGATTCGAGTCTTGGCCCAATTCTACACCCCTCACTGGTCCACCAGATGATATCCGCGGGTGTTACCACTGCCCGGCTCGACAAACTTCGTCATTTGATGGGTCTCGAAGTCCAAAACTAAGCGAAATACAAACTTGGTTGCGCCGGGACTCGGTTTGCTGGTTTGGTCTCCATTCTTGTCTGCGTAGAATTCGGTAATTGCTGTAAGAGTATGTTCGTCCCAAGCGGTGACGGCGAACGTATTCGTGGACATAGTGACAGAATCCTTTGCATTGGCTTGCGCTTCGGTCAGGAAACATGCTCCGCTGCTGTCGCCTTTTAACACGTCCTCTTGAGTCGTGACACGAACACAGAATAGGCTCACGCCCTCGTGGGATTCCTTCCACTTACCAACAGCGAAGGCCGCGTCAAGATTTCCGTTGACGGTCTGGGAATTTGCAGTTGTTGGTAAAATGAACAGAAGAAACAGCATAAGGTACTTCATGTCGTAGCCTCCCTCGGAGCCGAGAACAGGCAGACTATAACAAATCCTGGCCGGGTCTTTTCAGTTGAAGCCGGATGCTGTGGCCTCTGCCGCAATACAAGGAATTGACGGGTCGACGAATGATAATAGGCAACCAGATCCACGTCCGCTCAAACACATGCCCTTCCGTCCAGAAGATCGGTGCAGACCGCGGACGGCGCTCCGAATGTCGATTCCGCTCCAACCTCGGCGGCTCGTTCGACTGTCACGGAAACGAAATGATTCGGGCGTGAAAGGGGCAGGAACGATATGCTTTGTGCCGTTGCTATCGCAGACTGTTGCGATACGCGTTTTCTCCTGGCTAGGAGCAGACCGACAGCAAGAGCCAAAGCTGAAATTATGAACACTACGCCAACGAACCACCAATCAAAAGGCAATTGCCGAGCACGCCTTACCGCTTGGGCTATGCCGGTTATCAGGCTGCCACCAAATATCGACACAAGAATTTGCCATATGCGATGCCCGCGGATATCTTCCCACCGGTCCAAAGTAAACTTTTTGATTCCCACGTCGGCAGCACCACTTTCCTTGGGCGGCAGATTCTATCACGCAGAACTGGGCAAAGTGACCGCTCGATAGAGTCGTGGCGCGTCAGTTTTTTGCTTCTTGCTTGCGACAACTTAGAAGAGGCTGTGCACGGATGGTGCAGCCACCGTTCGTAGTTGGGCTGCAGACTGGCCGAGGCCCGCGAGAAGCGTAAACGGGATGCTTGAGTCGGAAGGCTTCCTACGTGCTCTGCGTCCGTAAGAGGCGCTCTACATAGCCGATAAAATTCGGATACATCTCAAACTCTCTCCTAATCACGTTCCACTCTCGCACGAACCAAGGACTGGCAAGTGTTTGTCGATGTTCGGCGTGCAGAATCGCCCATACATCGTTCGTAAGATACCGCCGCTCGTGGAGCAGATATGCGAAAACGACGATCGTGGAATACTGAAAAGCGCGTACAGTAAACTCCCCACGACGCTCGGGCAACGGTTGATCAGGGTCGAGCTGGGCTAGCCACAGTTGCGCAGGAAAAGACTGAAACATGGCTGCATATCGCGCCGTTATCTCAATCACAATCTGGGCATTTACCTGTCTCCGATAAATTCCGGCCCAAACTACCAAACTTACTAATCCAGTGACGAGCGTCCCCAGGGTGGCAATTTGAACTACGAGTCCCAGCGTCACGTGCATAGGCAATCTCCTGATTTTTCGTTGCTTTTAATACCCCCCAGCAATCGGTTTTGGTTTCCATTTCAGTCCCCAGGTGGTCTTATTTTACGACCGAACATGCTATGTGCCGGGCGATGTTATAATTGTTCTCCCCGTTTCCGCTGGAGGACTCAATGTACGAACAGCGGAAATACGCAATCCTGCTAGCAGCAAGTATCCTGGCAGCACGCAAACTGAACGACATCGGAAGCAAGCCCTGCCCTGCGCGGGAGTGCGCCATTGCGGACGCTATCTCTAACGCCGAATTAATCCTCAGAAGGGTTGACGCTGGCATGCAGCGAGCAGCGCAAAGCCCTGAGCATTTACGAGGTCTCTCAGGATAGGCCTTTGTCCCACGTTCTGCGGGTTTGCGTGTTCGAAGGGATCGAGGCAATAGTGAAAGACCAATCTTGCAACGAAAATGCAACAGGGCACGACGGGCCCGTAAGCTGAAGGCTGCAAGGTGAGTGGATTCAAGCACATGGGATTGGGGTTGGAGGCGCGGGGCGGAATCGAACCGCCGATAAAGGTTTTGCAGACCTTCGCCTTACCACTTGGCTACCGCGCCGTCGGAAAATTGAGAGATTATAACGTGTCAGTTCCTCGGCCAGTGCGGACCGATACATTCCTGGGTACCGTCGCCCGTTCGCCGGAGAAAACCGATCTGAAGGCCCGTCACTACGAAGACAAGCATCCACCGGCGTGCGCTCGCTTGCACGGGTGCCCTGTCCCTCGCAAAATCCTTGACGGTCAGTACAAACCGTTGCGTTAGTGTGTGGCAGCGGCGCCGGATTGCGCGGAGCGCGATTCGTTCACGATCGGCGCGCCAACCAAATTGCCCCATTCGGTCCACGAGCCGTCGTAATTCCGCACCTTGTCAAAGCCCAGCAAATACTTGAGCACAAACCAAGTATGCGAGCTGCGCTCCCCGATGCGGCAGTACGCGATTACCTCATCTTTGCCGTCGATGCCTTTGGCTTCATACAGCTTCTTCAAATCTTCGAACGATTTGAACGTGCCGTCCTCGTTGGCGGCCTGCACCCAGGGAATATTCGCGGCTTTGGGGATGTGGCCGGCGCGCTGCGCGGTTTCGTTCATGCCCGGAGGCGCGATGATTTTCCCCGTGAATTCATCCACGGAGCGAACGTCGACAAGCTTGCCGGACTTCTTGCCGTCGAGGATGGCGGAAACATCTTCCTTGAACGCGCGAACGCCCGCATCCGTCGCCGAAACGCGATACGTGGATGGGCTCACATTCGGCGCCTCCTTGGTGAGCGGTCGCTTTTCTTCCAGCCATTTTTTTCGCCCGCCGTTCATTAAGCGTACATCCTTGTGCCCGTAAAGCTTCAGCTGCCATAAGGCGTACGCCGCGAACCAGTTGTTGTTGTCGCCGTAAAGAATGACCACGGTGTCGTTTGAAACGCCGGAAGCTCCGAGCAGTTTCTCGAGCGCAGCTTTGTCGATCAAATCGCGTCGGATGCCGTCCTGCAGCTGCGTCTGCCAGTTCCAAGCCACGGCTCCGGGAAGGTGTCCTTGATCGTACGCTGCGGTGTCCACGTCCACTTCCACGAAACGCGTGTTTGGCGCGTTGAGGTTCTGCGCCGCCCACTCGGTGGATACCAGAACTTCGGGGTGTTTGTACTCTGCCATTTTCATGCTCCTCGTTAGCTTAGGTGTCTTCCTTCGAGACTCGCTGAATCGCCTTGCCACACAAAACAAAAAACCCACCGGCCATGTCCTCTGGCGGTGGGCTCGAAGCTTTGAAGCTCGAAGAAATCTCAGCTGCTCAGCCTCCCCGCGCCAGAAGAAACACGCGTGCAGCACATACAACAGATACACAGTGTGACTTTGTTCCGGCCGCGGGCACTCATATTTTCATGCTACATCGACGGCGCATCCTTCGCAAGAGTACCCCATCGTTCTGGATCGGTCGAGCGGCTCGAGCAAGCGCGTCCGCGGGCTTTCAGCCAGGGATTCGGGCTGGAGGCCGGTAGTGCCGGCACAAACGGCAAGCGAGCTTGAGAATTGGCGACGCAAAAGGCGTGATCACCTCCACTCTGCCGCCAGCCTCAAATCCTCAAAAAAGCGTCCAAAAGAGCCGGCGCTGTGCCCATGTGCTGTGCAGTCAATGAGTTAGAGGCGATTTTTTGCAGCAACTTCTCTGAAAAGCCGAGCATCGAAACGAATGGCGGTGATGTCTGATAGCCCAGCGTCTGCCCCGCCACCTTGGATCCTTCCAAGCCCTCAATCCAAGAAATCCAAAAACAGCAAGCATGGAGAAAGGTCATCTTTATGCGCAAATTCGTGTTCCTCGTGGGGCTCTTCGCTTTCGCCAGCCTGCCTGCACTGGCGCAAGAGGGCGGATCGAAAGATGTTTCGATCGAATACTCCTTCTTGCGCGCACATCCTGCGACCACCGGCTTCCCGACCTTCGACGCCAATGGTGGCTCCGCTTCTTTCGCCTACAATCCGCGGAGCTTTTTCGGCCTCGCGGGCGAATTCAGCGGGTATCACATCGGCCAAATCGGCAGCGCGAGCGTGAGCACGGACCTGTTCACCTACATGTTCGGCCCGCAGCTCTATTTCCACCACTACCGCCGCTTCTCGCCGTTTGCTCAGGAACTTCTTGGCGTCGCCCATAACGGCACCGGCGCCTTCAGTGCGACAACGCGCAATTCCTTCGCCATGGCGCTCGGAGGAGGCGTGGACGTTCCGTTCCGGGGCCACATTTCGCTTCGCTTCGGCCCGGTCGATTACCTCTGGACGCAATTCCCTGAAGTCGGCTCGAGCCGGAGGTCGCAGAATAACCTGCGCGTCTCGGGCGGCGTCCGCTACCGCTTCTAGGCTCTAATAAGGACGCTAAAATGCAGGGTACTTCAGGAAGCGGGGGCTTCACCGCCCCGCGAAAGTGTTGTCTTGTGAGCGTGGGCTTCAGCCCCGAAGCACAGCAAACTTCTGCAGCAGCCTGCCAATTAAACATCACACGTCTGCAGGGGCACGGCATGCCGTGCCCTTCTTTTTCTGCACATCTGTGTTAAGGCGCTCCGGCTACTCCCGTACCCGCGCTCAGCAAAATAACGGGTTGTACCCCCTCAGGTACGTCCAGGCTACATCGTCAGGAATCCAGGTAACCGTCTCCGGCTGACCCATCCATTTGGAGAACTCACCGCGAAGCGGCAACGAAATAGGGTGGTAATGGCTGCCATCGACCGACGCGAGACCTCCTAAAGCCTCCTGATTGAAAGTAATGTGTCTCGCATCTTCTCTGTTTCGGTCATGCTCCTTGTCTCCTGGGGCTGGCCCCCGTGCTTCGACTCTGGAGTAGAATGCCGGGCATGAAAGACTCATTCAGATTCGCGGCACTCGCTTCGCTGGTCCTTATACTCTTCAGGCCGACTCTGTCTACTGGCCAAACCGCACAAATTGCTCAATCGCAAGCCGAAGGAGCGCAACAATTTGCCGAACTCGGCGACTTGCGATTGGGGAATGGCAGCGTCATTCGCGATTTCCGGCTGGGCTACCGCACCCTCGGAAAGCTCAACGCGGAGAGGTCGAACGCCATCCTTTGGCCATCGTGGCTGGGAGGAAAGTCGGAAGACTTGTTGCCCTCCGTGGGACCAAACAAATGGGTGGACAGCACCCGCTATTTCGTGATTCTCGTCGATGCGATTGGCGACGGCGTAACCACTTCACCATCGAACTACGCAAAGCAGCCGCTGCTGAAGTTCCCGGAATTCACCATTCGAGACATGGTGGAATCCGAACACCGCCTCGCCACCGACGTCCTGCACCTGTCGCATTTGCGCGCTGTCATGGGCATCTCTATGGGCGGCATGCAGACCTTTGAATGGGGCGTGGCCTATCCCGATTTCATGGATTTGCTGATCCCCATTGTTGGCTCGCCGCAGTCCACCTCCTATGACAAGCTGCTGTGGACCGCTCAAATCGACGCGATCGAGCTCGACCCGGCCTGGAATCATGGCAATCCCACTGGGTCAATGGATCGAAGTCTCGGTCTTGTGGAGGAAATCGGCTCTATGAATCTGACCTCGCCGGCCTACCGCGTGGCTCACACCAAACCCGATGGGCTTAACGAACTTCTCACAGAAATAAGAAATGGCGCCAGGGGAAATGGTGGAGTGGCGTGCGACCGGATTCGCCAGCGCCAGGCGATTATGGCGCTCGATATTCCTGCAGAGCTTGGCGTGAACCTGGAGCAAGCTGCGGCGAAGGTGCGCGCGAAGCTCTTGGTCATTGTTTCTCCCGAAGATCACATGGTGAACCCAGAACCGGCAATAAAGTTTGCGACCGCCGCCCATGCCCCGCTTGTGGAGTTGGACTCGGCCTGCGGTCACCTCAGCCCGGGTTGCATTTCTGTGGGGCCAACGGTCGCGCGTTTTCTGGCCGACCCCACATCAGTTCAGAGTGAAGCATTGCACGAGCCGACCAGACCTGAGTAGCCACCCCCCTTACCTCAAATCTCACATTGAGCCAAGCATCGTCGGGGACTGTAGCGGCATGAGACGATTCCTTCCGTTTATCGGCAATGGATTGGCAACGGCCTCGACGCGCTAGTGCCTAGATGGTTATCTAGCTCGCAACGCGGAGGAAAACAGAAACAGGCCGCGATTGTTGATAAAAAAGAAGATGCTGCGCTCGGCAGGCTCGAGCGCCTGGCGAAGGAGGTTTCTTCCCCAGTTTCCAGGAAAGATGGCATCGACTGGCGCTTCTGGCATAAGCTGTGCATGTTCTCCCTGCAGGTCCGCGCACGCGACGGTTGGAAACGAGAGGTCCGGTGCGAAGCGGAACCGAGGAAACCATCGGTAAACTGGGTCAGTTTAGTCCAGGGCTCCTCGGGAACGCAGTGATTAACTCGCTCAACCGCCAACTCCCCCGGGGATACTCCTCAAAAGTGCGCTGCAGGTCGAGATGCAGTCCAAGCTGTCCGATATTACCGGTACAGAGATACGGTCAACCGTTCTCCCGGCCGTTCTCCGAGCCTTTCTATGCGGCCGAATCCTGCCTATCGCGTTGAGCTTTGCGGTGGTTGCTTGGGGTGCGAAAGTCAACGCCCAAGAGCAAGACTCGCAAAAGACCGATGGAGCGATCTCCGGAACCGTGTATTTCCCCGGCGACAATCAACCCGCCAGTCAAGTGGCGGTTAGCGTGAGATCGCATGCCGCCGGAATCTTTCGCAGTGTTTTGACCGGTTATGACGGCCATTTCGAGGTTCAGGGGCTGCCTGCCGGGACATATGAGATCAGCGTCGAAGAGCAGGGTTACGAGCGCTACCGAAGCACCGCCCAGTTCGACGGAACCGCCCTGAAACTTGGGCTTCGCCTCACGGCACCCGGCACATCACCGGTTCCGGCAAATGCCTATACCATCTCGGTAAGAGAGCTGAAGATTCCTGAGAAAGCGCAAGATGAGTACCGCAAGGGGTTGGAGCGTCTTGCCAAGAAAGACTCGAACGGAAGCTTGAGTCATCTCATGAAAGCTGTCCAGCTATTCCCAGGTTACTTTGAGGCTCTGTACCACCTGGGAATTGTGCACACCAATCTGGGACAATTGGAAAAAGCGATGCAGGCCTTCGAAAAAGCCATTGTTGTGAGCGGCGGGCGGTATGCCCGAGCGGTATTCGGAATCGGCTACATTCACTATTTGCAGGGAGACGCAGCGGAGGCGGAAACTACCGTTCGGAGGGGCCTCGAAATCGACCCGAACTCAGCCGATGGGTACGTCATCCTGGGCATGACGCTTCTGCGCTTGAACCGGCCGGACGAGGCAGAAAAGAGCGCTCGTGAGGCGCTGGTCAGGGATCCCAATATGGCTAACGCCTACCTCGTGCTTGCCGATTCCTGCGCTCGCCGTCAGGATTACCGTGACCAGGTCCAAGACCTCGACAATTACCTGCGGCTCGACCCCAAGGGTTCAGCAAGCAAGCGCGTGCATGAGGTGCGAGACGTAGCCCAGAGAATTCTGGATCGAATCCAGGCACGAAATTAAGCTTGCCCCGGCACGCCCGCGCTGCCCTGAAGCGGGGAGCGTGGGCTGGATGAGAGACGAATTGCTGAATCCTGCCCGTCTTGATATCGGTGAAGTCTTTTCATTGCCAAATCACTGCTTGATGCCGGAACCGGTTGGCGTTCCGGTGATGGTGGCCGCCTTGACGATTTCCGCGCCTT
>Ga0126373_10005014_pt1 | contig 10214 bp, 8 predicted proteins | sample PanSoiMetPlot_11_FD_92545 | JGI IMG/M metagenome (GOLD analysis project Ga0126373, IMG submission 92545) | Tropical forest soil microbial communities from Panama - MetaG Plot_11 | ecosystem: Environmental > Terrestrial > Soil > Tropical forest > Bulk soil | place: Panama | collected 2016-02-17 | reverse complement strand
GGACGGCCGTGCAAACCGGATCCAGATATGAACTGGCTGTGGCGCACCCTGCTGCCGAATACGCCATTGCCGTCATGTGGTGCCGAAATTCACGGCGCAGCCTCTGCCGATGAAGAGCCAAATTGCGCTGCGCATGCGCGCAAGCAGGCCGCACCATCGTGGCTCCGCAAATTGTGGCCGGTACGATCGCAATCCAAGTTAACGATACGCCGCAAAGCCAGCGCCTAACCGCGCTCCACGAGCGCGACGCGGCCTTTCTCGATGGCTAGCGCCAGCTTGCCCTGTTTGAGCGCGAGCGCTTTTTCGCCGAACAGTTCGCGCCGCCAGCCGGTGAGTGCCGGCACGGCTGCGGTATCGTCGGCAGCGATGCGCTCGAGATCGTCGACGGTGGCGATGACTTTGGCGGCGACGTGGTGGCGTTCCGACACCATCCGCAATAGCACCTTGAGAAGTTCGACCACCGCGGCGCCATTGGTGGCGGATTGCGCGCGAGCCGGGCGCGGCAAAGTCTTTGGATCGCGTTGCAGCCCGCGCATAACCGCCGCAATGATCGCCTCGCCCCAACGCGAGCGCTCGTAGCCCCTCGGCAGCGAGCGCAGATGCGTCAGCTTCTCGGCGCTGGTCGGCGCCTGCACCGCGATATCGGCGATGACTTCGTCCTTGAGCACCCGCGAACGCGGCACGTCGCGCGCCTGCGCTTCGCGTTCGCGCCAGGCGGCGACTTCGATCAGCACCGCGAGCTCTTTCGGTTTACGCACCCGCGTTTTCAGCCGCTGCCAGGCGTTCTCCGGCTCGAGCCGATAGGTGTCTGGTGAGGTTAAGACGCGCATCTCGTCTTCGACCCATTCGGCGCGGCCGCGCTGGCGCAAATCCTCGACGAGCCTCAGATAGACTTGGCGTAAATGGGTGACGTCGGAAATCGCGTAGCGCAGCTGCGCTTCCGAGAGCGGCCGCCGCGTCCAGTCGGTGAAGCGGTGCGACTTGTCGAGCGTGTCGCCGGTGATCCGTTGCACCAGCTGGTCGTAGGAAATCGAATCGCCATAGCCCAGCACCATGGCGGCGACCTGGGTGTCGAGGATCGGATGCGGAATGAGCTTGGCGGCGTGCCAGACGATTTCGATGTCCTGGCGCGCGGCGTGAAAGACCTTCATCACTTTTTCATCGGCCATCAAGCGGTAGAACGGCGACAGATCGATGCCGGGCGCCAGCGCGTCGACCACCACGGCCTCCTCGGCCGAGGCCATCTGCGCCACGCAGAGCAGGGGATAGTAGGTGGTCTCGCGCAGGAATTCGGTATCGATGGTGACGAACGGATGTTTGGCCATCCGCCGGCAGGCATCGGCCAATGCGGAAGTCGCCATGATTGGCTGCAGCGAAACGGCGGAAACGGAATGGGGAATCATCGGTAGTTCTTACTGTCGTTCAGGCAAGGGGCGGGGGCAAGCCGGTAAGGGCGCTTTTCCCGGGCGCAGTGCAGCACCGAGAGCAGCGAAGTGATGCGCTGCTGGCCCGGGATCGTTACAAGCCCCGAGCCCTTCGCGCTGAGATTGCAAAGGTCCCGGATCAGCGGTGCACCGTTTCACGCTGCACCGCATCCGGGAAAATGCCAAGTTGTTCGGATCTAATGGCCAAAGCTACTTCCCGCGAATCTTATCCATGAAAATGAACTCCCATGGGCTCGGCATGGCGCCGACCGGGGCCTCGATCACCGTCGGCACGTCGCGGCGCGTCAACGCGCGCCGCAGCGCCGCGCGTAACTGTTCGGGCGTGGTGGCGCGTTCTGCCGCGGCGTCGAAGCTTTTGGCGAAGGTGACAAAGTCCGGATTGTAGAGATCGCTGCCGATTTGGCGATTGCCGTAGCGTTCCTGCTGGATGCGGCGGACATTGCCGTAGCCGAAATCGTTGAACACGATCGTCGTGAGCGGAATCTTGTGACGCATCGCGGTGGCAAGCTCGGTCGCGGTGAATAAAAAACCGCCGTCGCCGGAAATCGCGACGACCGGCACGTCGCGCCGCGCATGCTGCGCGCCGAGCGCGGTCGCAAAACCCCAGCCCAGCGGATCCTGATAGCCGGGCGAAAGAAATGTCCGTGGCTTGTAGACTGGAAACAACAGCCGCGCGGCAAAGCCGATCTGGGTCACCTCGTCGACAAAAATCCCGTCGTCGGGAAGCTCGGCGCGCATGGCGTCGAGGAAGGCGATTTGCGGCTTAAGCTTTTCCATCCGCTGGCGCCAAGCGGCCTGGCGTTCGCGCATCTCCGCCGCGCGCGAGGCGCGCTTGATATTGTGCGCCGGCAGTTCGGCCAGGAGAGCTTTCAGAATCGGCTTGGCGTCGCCGGTCAGCGCCACCGCCGGCTTGTGCAGGCGATTGTGTTCCTTCGGGTTGGCGTCAACGCGAACGATGGCAAGGTCGCGATCGATGCCCCAATGCGTGATCGGCCAGAGCAGCCGAGTGCCGACGGCCAAGACGGCGTCGGCTTCGCCCCATAGGTCGCGCCCGAGCGGCAACGTCACGCTCAACGGATCGCGGCTGTCGAGCACGCCGCGCCCGCGGCGGAAGCCGAGTACCGGCGCCTGCAGCGTCCCGGAAAGTGCGGTCACTTCGTCGGCGGCGTCTTGCGCGCCGCCGCCGCAGACGATCAGGATGCGCTTCGCTCCGCCCAGTCGTTTGGCGGCACGCCGGACCGCCGCCGCATCGATCTTCGGGGGCGGCATCGGCAACGGCTCCTGCACGGCGATCGGCGCCGATCTGCTCCAGACATCCATCGCGCATTCGATCGCTGCCGGACCGGGCCGGCCCATCTGCATCGCGCGCAGCGCCAACGCCGTCGCGCGCGAGGCGTCTTGCGCTTTGGCGATGCGCCCGACGTGATCGACCAGCCGCTTGATGATGCCGGTCTGGTCGCGGATCTCGTGCAGATGGCCGAGCCCGCGCCCGATATCGACGTGCGGAATTTGCCCGATCAGCGCCAGGACCGGCGCGTTCATGGAATACGCGGTGAGCAGCGCGGTGGCCGAATTGAGAAAGCCCGGGCCAGGGACTACCGCGCAAGCCGCGGGCTTGCCGGTCGCCAGCGCGGCGCCAAGCGCCATATAGCCGGCGCCCTGCTCATGGCGGGTGTGGATGGTGGAGAGCCGGTCGGAAAAGCGAAACAGCGCATCGAACAGCGGATCGTTCTGCAGTCCGGGCAGGGCATAGATCGTATCGAGGCCATGCGCCACCAGCGTCGCGATCACGGCGTCGGCAGCCGTCATTGCGGCCGCTGCGCCCCTGGTTTTGCCGGTCGATTTCCGCTTCATTTTCATCGGCTGCGCCGGAGTGTGCAGATCGGCGCCGTCCTGTCGAGGCGGTCACTGGCCTACACGCGTGCGGTCAGTGACCCATAGCGGCCCATGGCTGCGGATTTGCGGTTTGTGCCGGCCCGCCGCTTGACAAAGCGAGCAAGGCCATGCGCTTGTGCGCCGCCTTTCATCGATTTTCGGAATGAGCATGCATCGCTATCGCACCCATACCTGCGGCGCGCTCCGCGCGGCCGACATCGGCGCCGAGGTCCGATTGTCGGGCTGGTGCCATCGCATTCGCGATCATGGCGGCGTGCTGTTCATCGACCTGCGCGACCATTACGGCATCACGCAGGTCGTGGCCGATCCCGACAGCCCGGCGTTCAAGATCGCCGAGACGCTACGCTCGGAATGGGTGGTGCGGGTCGACGGCAAGGTGCGGCGCCGGCCGGACGACACTGAGAATCCCGACCTGCCGACCGGCGCGGTCGAAGTTTATATCCGCGAGATCGAGGTGCTGGGACCCGCCGCCGAACTGCCGCTGCCGGTGTTCGGCGACCAGGAATATCCCGAGGACATAAGGCTTAAGTACCGTTTCCTCGATCTGCGCCGTGAGCCCCTGCACCGTAATATTATGAAGCGCGGCGAAATCATCGATTCCATTCGCCGGCGCATGAAGGCGCAAGGCTTTTACGAATTTCAGACGCCGATCCTGACCGCTTCGTCGCCGGAGGGCGCGCGCGATTATCTGGTGCCGTCGCGGCTGCATCCCGGCAAGTTCTACGCGCTACCGCAGGCGCCGCAGCAGTTCAAGCAGCTCATCATGGTGGCAGGCTTCGACCGCTACTTTCAGATCGCGCCGTGCTTTCGTGACGAGGACGCCCGCGCCGACCGCTCGCCCGGCGAGTTCTATCAGCTCGATATCGAGATGAGCTTCGTCACCCAAGACGATGTTTTTGATAGCGTCGAGCCGGTGCTGCGCGGCGTGTTTGAGGAATTCGCGCACGGCAAGCCGGTGACGCAAAAATTCCCGCGCATTCCCTACGGCGAGGCGATCGCCAAATACGGCTCCGACAAGCCGGACTTGCGCAATCCGATCGTGATGGCCGACGTGTCGGAGATTTTCCGCGGCTCGGGTTTCAAGATCTTCGCGCGCATCCTAGAGACCAATCCGAAAGACGCGGTCTGGGCCATTCCGGCGCCCGGCGGCGGCTCCCGCGCCTTCTGCGACCGGATGAATTCCTGGGCGCAAGGCGAGGGCCAGCCGGGCCTTGGTTATATTTTCTACGCGCTGGACGGCGGCAATATCGTCGGCCGCGGGCCGATCGCCAACAATCTCGGCGCCGAGAAGACCGCGGCGCTGCGCGCGCGGCTGTCGCTGAAGGACGGCGACGCGGTGTTCTTCGTCGCCGGCGATCCGGCAAGCTTCGTCAAATTCGCCGGTCCCGCGCGCAACAAGATCGGCGACGAGCTCGGACTTGTGCAGAAAGACCGCTTCGAGTTCTGCTGGATCGTCGACTTCCCGATGTATGAATGGAACGAGGAGGAGAAGCGGATCGACTTCTCGCACAATCCATTCTCGATGCCAAACCTGCCGGTCGAGCAATTCCTGGCGCTCGACCCGGCCGATCGCGATAAAATTCTGTCGCTCAAGGCGATCCAGTACGACGTCGTCTGCAACGGCGTCGAACTGTCCTCCGGCGCGATCCGCAATCATCGTCCCGAGGTGATGAAGAAGGCCTTCGCCATTGCCGGTTATGAGGAGGCGAGCCTGGAGCAGCGCTTCGGCGGCATGCTGCACGCGCTCTCGCTCGGCGCGCCGCCGCACGGCGGCATCGCGCCCGGCATCGACCGCATCGTGATGCTGTTGTGCGGTGTGGAGAACCTGCGCGAAGTGACATTGTTCCCGATGAACCAGCGCGCCGAGGACCTGATGATGGGCGCGCCGTCGGAAGTGGTGCCGAAGCAGCTGCGCGAGCTGAATATCCGGGTGGTGAAGCCCGACTAGAGCAGGCTCGACGGGGAGCGATGGGCGGTCATCTCAGACCCATTTTGTGATCAAGCGCGGTTTTGTAATCGCTTGATCTACCGACGAGATTTCATTTCGTTTCGCAAATTATACTACTATTGCGTGTAATTACTATATCTTACAACTATGTGCCCAAATTGCCGCCGGAGGTGCATTCAAGCCATCGGCCGCAAAAGGAAGTCGATTTTTTGGAGCCGCGGCAGTGCCGGGCCTGTCGCGGCATCTATTGGAGGCCACTCCTTGCGGCGATTCTTTTTGGTTGTTCGTTTTCTGGTGAGCCGGTGGTTTGGCGAAGCATCTGTTTCCAGGCTTTGAGTTGGATAAGGTGCTTGACTTGTCGATGGATCCTCTCGTCGAGCCGCTCGCGTAAGTTAAGCTCATCTTCCAACAATTCACTCGCGTGAATGATGTACGAGGCCACTCTGAATTCAGGGTCCGGTTCAAGCATTCCTCGGCGCGGGACAACCGGTAGCATAATGGTCTTGATTTCCTGGATGACCGCGTCGGCCCATTGTGATGTTGATTGGTAGTTCGAGCGCGGAAATTTTTCTCTAAGATAATTGATTTTGTCAGCACGAAGATACTCTTTCGCCTGTAGCTCAAAAGCCGTTTCCGGTTCACGATACATGCAGTCAAGAAAAAGAAAAAGCCCACGCGCTTCATCAAAGGCAGGATGGCGAGGGGGGAACGTGGTCCCCATCTAAGCTCCTCCGAACAAATTTTTGCAAGCGATGCTTGCGCCACATGAGATCGGCAAGGCTGAAGACGGCGTCTGCCTCGGTTGGACCGGAGGCCTGCCACTCGTCGATCAAAGTCGAAAGCAATTTTTGAAATTCCCGCGGCTCCTCGCCCGGAATTGTAGGACACACGGAGAAAGCGCCGTGTTTTTGTGCGTTGGGGCGTTTCCGCTTTGGAACACGCGTAACGGCATCAATTTGCGGGCTGTGACGGTGGTGCACTCTCGCCGCGCGCTCTCTCGTCGAGCGCGATTTCGATGACGGCTGCATGCTGGGGGCACTGTGGTCGTTGCTCACGTGTTTTCTCCATAATCCCCCCTGAGCAAAATACGAATCACCGCACAGTGTAACAAATGGTGCGGGTAATCCTACAGCACACCTATGCCGTGGCGGCTGCGTATCGCGGTCGCTTTACCGGCTGCTTTTGACACGCTGGTAAGTTGGCGGCGATCCAAACAAAATTGGGTTCGTTTTGTAATTAGATGCCGAACCGAAAGGTCTACTTCTTGCCAGTGTATTTTTTTGTTTTGCTCGCCAATGCAATTTCGATCAGGCGGCGAATTGCTTCGGGACGACCAGGTTTATCTGGCTGTTTCAAGGCCCACTGATCAACTCGTCGTTCCAGTTCAGGATAAAGTCGCAATCCGACCGGCTTTCCGATCCCTGTTCGAGGACGTCCTCGGCCGCGCTTTTTTCTGTTATCAACTATTGACGACATTGGTATTTTCTGTTATCGGAAAATAGCGAGCCGAGTAGGAGCGGAAACTCCCGCCCGGCTCTAACCCAAGCCACGGAGGTGACCCATGGCTCAGGCTGATTCTGTTCCTAGCTCAACTCGCCAGTTGATTACAGGCGAGGCCACAAACCAATCCACAAACTTGCGGGCGGTAAACCTACCGGCGGTCAGGGTTCAACCCGTTGATCGACGCTACTTCATCGACGGCTCGGACGCCCGCGTCATTATAAATACCGACGAGGCTCCACTCTTCTGGTTCCGGCGGGAAAGACGTCCCGACGTCGAACTGGAGGACCTGTCGAACTGTCGCTGGTATGCGGTCAGCCAGGAGCCCCTGGGCTCGAACATCGGGGCTCTGTCCTTCGAGACCATCGGCTTTTTGCTGGGGCGGTTGCTCCGGAACATTCTTATTCTGCTTCGGTCCCGGAGCAGGAATAAGCGCTTGCGATTAAGCGCCTCCGAAGGAGCGTCATCGACCCAGTTGGTCCGATCGGATCCACAGGGGAGGCTGAGGTGAGCACAGCAGAAGGACGAAGCCCTCCAAGACTAAATGATTCAGCCGCCAAGAAAGTCCGTCGTTATTTTATCGGCGGCTCCGACGCCCGGTCATTATGGGCAATGACGAACAGGCGCTGATCCGGCTGTGGCGGGAGAAACGCGGGGAAGTTGAGCCGGAGGCCTCTCCGGCAATCTCGTGGTTCAGCTCGGACTTGCCACCGAGGAGCTCAATCGCCGCTGGTACGAGGCCAATACCGGGCAGGTGGTCACCGACATCCAGAAGAAGGTCCGTCATCCGGCGCTGCGCTGGATGGGCGCGACTCTGGATGGCCAAATCGAGGGCAGCGATGCGGTGTTCGAGGCCAAGTTCATGCTGCCATGGTCGTTCTCGGAGGCGGCGGCGGCCGAGAAATACATGCCCCAGCTGCAGCACAACATGTGGGTGGTGGCGTCGAGATCCGCGGTCTTGTCAGTGATCACCGGGGGAGGGAAGTGGGTCGAGATTTTGGCCCATGCTGATCCGCTCTATCAGCATCTCATCGTCACCGCCGAGCGCAAGTTCTGGCGCTGCGTCGAGAGCGGCGAGCAGCCGCAGCTGTTCGGAGTCGAGCCACCCAAGCCGCGGCTCGAAGCCATCCGCATCGTCGACATGACCGCGTCCAATGCCTGGGCTGAGTTTGCCGCGATCTTCACCCGCACCCGCGAAGCCCATCTCGAACACGAACAGGCCAAAGCCGAGCTGAAAGGGTTAGTCCCGGAGGATGCCAAGGAGGCGATCGGCCATGGCGTCCGCGCCAAGCGCTCCAAATCCGGCGCCATCAGCTTCGACCTCCTGACCGCACCCAGTGAGGAGGCAAGCCATGCAGCGCTCTAGTCCGTCGATCGCGGCACTCGCCACCGCGCTCGCGAAAGCTCAGATCGAGCTTGCCAATCCGGAGAAGTCGCTCGTCGGCACCATCGAACCGACAGGCCGCGGGGAGGGCGGTGCGCGGCAGTTTCGCTATGCGCCGCTCTCGAGCGGGCTTGAGATTGTGCGCAAGACTCTCGGCCAGCACGAAATCGCCACCGTGCAGACCACCGCCGATCAGGCCGCCGGGATCGTCAATCTGACCACCATCCTCGCGCACTCGTCAGGGGAATGGATCGCCTCGGACTGGCCGGTGTGCCCGATTGCGGAGACCGAACGGCCGCACCGGATGGGCGCAGCGCTGACCTATGCCCGGCGCTATGCCCTGTTCACGCTGGTCGGGATTGCCGGCGAGGATGACCTCGATGCGCCGGATCTCATTGGTCCAAGCCAGGCGACTCCAGAACGCGACCGGCGGCCACCGACCCGCGGCAATGGCCGACTGGACGCCAAGCCCGCGAGTCTTGCTGCGCGAACCCCAGTCGCGAGGCCGGAGAAACCTGCGGTCGACAACGGCAACACTACCAAGGCGAAGCTATTCGATGCCGTCCGTTTCGACACCGCCGCCTCGACGCGTCTCCGCGATGGCATGCTCGCCGAATTGAACGAGATCGGCAGCGAGGACGCGGCCACCAAATGGGCGCATCGGCGGCTCAAAGAAAAGAACAAGCTCAATACGGCCGATGCCAAGCACATCGAGGAGGCGTTTCGGGCCAAGCTGTTGAGCTTTGCCATCCACCACGGCGAGGGTGCGCCGCAATCGAACAATGGCAAACAAAGCTCTGACACTCCGGACGGACATAAAAGAAAAGGAAAGTCACCCGGGTCGTCACCTGCGGTCGACAAGTCGGTGTTGACGCATCCCGAGCCGCGGCGCATTCGCGATCGCGAGCATGTGCGGTTTGTTGTCCAGCAAACCTGCCTGGTCTGCGGACGCCAGCCATGCGATGCCCACCATCTGCGCTTTGCGCAGAACCGAGCGCTCGGCCGCAGGGTCAGCGACGAGTTCACAGTCCCACTCTGCCGGGGACATCATGGCGAGGTCCATCGTCATGGTGATGAAGCCGGATGATGGGAAAAAGTCGGGCTCGATCCGGCGAGTGCCCGCGCGCTGTGGCTTACGACGCACCCGCAACCGCAGCCGGTGATCTGAGCCGCTCGCGTCGCTGACCGGTGGCACGATCGGTGACGTGCTCCTGGAAATTCTTCACGGAATCGGTGACAGTAGCGCATGGCAGGCAAAGCCAAATCACGGCAGCAAAAGACTGGCCTCTACTATGCGCGCGAGGCGCGGGGTATGAGCCGCAGTCAGCTCGTCAAGCGGTCTGGCGTTTCCAAGCAACAGCTCTCGCGCCTCGAAAATGGCCTGATCCGGTTACGGCTCGATCACTTAAAGCCATTTGCCAGCGCGCTCGGCTATTCGGCTGAGCAGATTCTGCTCTGGGGCCGCTATCCGGGCACTTCGGAGGCTCAGATTCAAGGTGAAGCTTTAGGCGCAAGTGACCCCGTGCCCGAGCTTGCTTCGCGTTCCGAAGCCGCCGCCGCCCATCCAAAGCTGAGGACTCGTAGAGAGGGCCGGCATGTCGAGCGGATCAAGAGCGAGGATTGGGCCTTTCCAGCGAGCTTTATAACAAACCGGTTGGGGGCCTCGGCGAAGAACGTGCTGGTGATCGAAGCCGAAGGCGACGCTATGGCGCCGACGATCATGTCCGGGGACAAGGTGATCGTCGACACCGGTCATAAAACGCCATCTCCTGATGGGGTTTATGCCATTCGCGATTCCTTCGAGAACGTGATTGTCCGGCGGTTGCAGGTGTTGCGCGCCGCGCAGCCGTCACGGGTGAAGGTTATATCGGATAATCCCAAACATGCGGCTGAAGAGGTGGCGCTCAGCGAAGTCGAAATAGTTGGCAAGGTGGTCGGTTGCCTGAAGCTAGTTTAGATTTTGTTGAGCGGTTGTTCTTGTTTGTGACTTTTTGCCCTCTCACGGCGAAAACAGGGGTTCGAGTCCCCTAGGGAGCGCCAG
>Ga0126373_10005013_pt1 | contig 10214 bp, 10 predicted proteins | sample PanSoiMetPlot_11_FD_92545 | JGI IMG/M metagenome (GOLD analysis project Ga0126373, IMG submission 92545) | Tropical forest soil microbial communities from Panama - MetaG Plot_11 | ecosystem: Environmental > Terrestrial > Soil > Tropical forest > Bulk soil | place: Panama | collected 2016-02-17 | reverse complement strand
GTGGTGCCGTTCCCCACGATGCCCATCAGAACGAAAACAGCATAGAGCTGCGCCAAATGCCGGGTCAGCAGCCCGAGCGAAGCGAAGCTCAGCCCGAACACCGCCATGCAGGGCACAATCACGCGCCGCGGTCCGTACCGGTCCAGCAGCGTACCGATGAACGGAGAGCAGACCGCCACCGTCAACGCCGCAAAGCCGAACGCCGCCGAAACCGCTTCGCGCGACCATCCAAAGGCCCCGCTCAAAGGCTTCACAAACGTCCCGAAGCTGAAAACCAGCAGCGAGCCGAAGCTGACCATCACGCCGAAATACGCGGCGACGACGATGCGCCACGGCGCGCGTCCGGCGGCCAACTCAGGAGCGGACGTAGCCATGCTGCGCGCTTCGTTTGCCTCCGGCCCTATGCGCCTCCTCGGATAAGGCATGCACACCGCTGGCATCGATCCATCGGTTATAGAAATTGAACAGCGCGCAGACCGTGATCGCGAAATAGATCGCCTCGTCGGTCCACCCAATCTCGCGCAAAGGCTTCATATCGTCGGCCGTGATGCGCGGCGAATTGTGGTTGACCTTATCGATGAACCGGAACAGAGCCTTGTGCTTGTCGTCCAGTTTCGAGGTCTCCAGATCGCGCAACACGCCCCACACGAGCTCTTCATCCCCCAACAGTTCCGCCGCGACCGCGGCGTGCGACTTCAGTCAGAAAGGACAATCGTTTCGATAAGACGTGTACGCCGCAATGAGTTCGCGCACTCCCGGACTGATCGGCGCCGGCCCGCGCAGAATTTCCTGAGTGAACCGCGCCAGGTGCTCCGTCGCCTTCGGCAGAAACGCGAACATGTGCCAGATCTGCGGATACTCGGTCCCGGCATCCTGCATCGAGCGAATCATCGCCGTATACGGCGACGGCTCCCGCGCGCCCTCCACATCGGGCAGGAACATCGGCTTGATGCCCGGCCCGCGTTTGATTTCGTCTTCCACGTATCCCTTTCAGTAAATGAGTTTCAAAGCCAACTGCATCAGGCGGGGCGAACCAGCCTCCAGCACCCGGCCGAAGTTCGGTGAAGCGAGATCGTTGTCCGGCAGCCCGAAATTCGCGTGGTTCGCGATGTTGAAACACTCCGCCCGGAATTGCAATCGTACCGTCTCGCGGAGCGCCACCGTCTTCAGCAGCGAGAGATCGACGGTCGCGATACCAGGACCGCGAACGAGATTGCGCCCTTCATTCCCGAACTCACCCGCTTCGGTAGTCGGATCCAGGCGACGAAATGCCTGACGCGAGACCCATTGGTCCGGCGTATGCGGGCCGGCATTCGGATTCGCGATAACATCAGGCCGGCTCGAATAGAATCCGGTGATCTCGGGCGAACTTCCCTGCAACGCGACATTCGCGCTGTCATACACGGTGAACGGTGTGCCGGAAGCGAAATTCATGATCGAGTTGAGTTGCCAGCCGCCGAGCACGGCCCTCGTAACTCCGGTCCAGGATCGCGCAACGGGGATCTCGTAGCTGCCGCTGAACACAAACCGATGCCGCGCATCGAACAATGACGGGCCATGCTCCGCGTTCAGATCGAACGGGTTCTGCGCCAGATCGTTTTCGCCCGCAACCAGACGAGGGGCCGAGCCGGACACGTTGAAGCTCGACACATAATCGAGAGATTTCGAGTACGTATACGACGCGAGAAATCCAAGCCCGGAGCCGAATCGCTTCGACAACGCCGCCTGAAGAGCGTGATACGTGGAATTCGTTGAGTCGGTCATCAAACCGACGGACGCGAAATCGCACGGCCCCTGAGGACCATGGCATCCGGCATAAATGCGCCGCTGGTCGGCGTTGTCGGCTGTCGCGCCCGGCCCGTAAACCGCGGGATTCGCCTCGATGAATCGCGGAAGCCGCGTTCCCTTATTGCCTACATACCGCACATCAAGCAGATAATCGCCACCCAACGAATGCTGCACCGTAAGATTCCAGTTCTGCGCGTACGGCGGCCTCATGCCGTTTTCAATCGTCAGAATGGTGGTCGGCTGCGGGAACGACGAGAGACTAAACGGATTCTGCCCGTTCCACGGGTCCGTGAAATTGATCGGGGCGCTGAGTTGCCGTGCCTGCGTCCATGGCAGCGCGCTGAGCGGAGCCTGCAGCGGCCCGCCCACGCCGTTCGTAAACGAATCGTAGAAAATTCCGTAAGCGGCGCGAATCGAAGTCTTGCCGGAACCGCTGGGATCCCACGCCAGCCCCAATCGCGGCATCAGCCCCTTCCAATAAACAGGCGCGATGCCCCGCGGCACTCCCGGATCGCCGGGAAACAGCAGGCCCTTCGGAGCGGTGGGAAACACCGTCGATTGACTCCCCGGCGACCACGCATTCATGCGGTCCCGGATGTCCACGAAAGGCGTACTCACTTCGTAACGAAGCCCATAGTTGAGCGTGAGTCTCGGCGTAATTCGCCACTCGTCCTGCGCATACCCGCCGAAATCCACATTCCGCAGCCCCCGGTTGAAATCGCCGCCTCCCTGGAAGAACACCACCGGAAACCCAAGCAGGAAACTGGCGAACGAGTCGCTCGCGGGAAACGGAGCGAACACGAAGAACCCATTCGACGCGATCCCCTCGGTCATATTGATCCGGTTCCGCCGGAAATCCGCGCCCGCTTTCACGCTGTGCCGTCCCGTCGTGTAAGACCAGGAGTCCGCCCCCTCAAAGGTCGTCTGCGCCGTGTCCCGAGGACCCGTAATGGGATTTCCCACGCTCGCGTAGCCGCTCACAATGAAAAAAGGCGGACCTGCCGCGGCGGGAAGCGTGCTGTCGTAGTTGAAGCCGAGACTTCGGGCGCTTGTGTGGTTCAGCGGTTTATCCGTATCGAACAGATTTCGAAACAGCCCAAACCGCGCCACGTTCACGGCTGACGCGCCGAAAACGTGCGTTTCGGAGATGACCCCTGTTTGCGTGCTCAGGTCTTCACCGACGGGAAAGCCCGGGACGTTCGCTCCTGCGACGGATAAAGGATCGACGTTATCGCTCGACGATGCCGCATAACGAACCGCAAGCTGATCCCGTTCGCTGAAAACATGATCGTATCGGCCCCCGCCCTGATCGGTAGAGTTGTGTCGGTTCTGCGTCGTAATGAACAGATTCGGTCCGGCGTTGGCGTGCGGATAGAACTGAAGAATCTTTTGCGAAGTAGGATCGATCGCGAAGGGTGGTATCTGGTTATTCGGAAACGGCTGGCCGGTGAAGTAGTTGATCAGCGGAATGGGTTGACCTGTCTGCGGGTCCTTAAGGCCGGAAAAGTCACCGCCACGCTGGGCATCGCTGGGCACGGTAGCGCTCTGAGTCACGCCCTGCACGTTGCGGAACCCTTCGTAATACCCGAAGAAGAAATCTTTGTTCTTGCGCAAAGGTCCGCCCACAGTAGCGCCGAACTGATTCTGTTTCAGCGGCTCGGTAGTGGCCGCGAAGAAATTGCGCGCGTCCAGCTTGTCGTTCCGAAGGAATTCGTAGAGCGCGCCGTGAAACGAGTTGGTTCCGGAGCGTGTGATCACCGTCGTGGTGGCTCCGGCAGTCCCGCCGTACTCGGCGGGCGCGGTCTCCGCCAGAATCCGGAACTCCTGAATCGCATCGACGGGAGTCCGCATCGCGTAGCCCCCGTCCACCCCGGTTCACGTTCGTAACGCCGTCCAAAATATAGTTGTTCGATTCCGGCCTCTGCCCGTCAACTGCATAAGCCTGCCCCGCGCGCAGCGACCCGCCAGCCTCGGCAAGACCTGCGGTCATCGGGGAGACCCCAGGCTGCAGCAGCCCGAGCTGCGTAAAGTTCCGGCCATTCAGAGGCAACTCGACGAGCTCGCGGCCGGTGACCACATTCCCGATTTCATTCGAGCTGGTTTCGACCAGCGCAGCCGCCGATGTTACCGTTACCGACTCCTGTCCCTTCGCAACGGTGAGCGTTACATCCAGCCGAACGGTCTGCGCGACATTAAGCTCTACGCCTTTGCGCTCGGCGGTTCCGAATCCCCGCGCTTCGACCGTCAGATCGTATGCGCTCGCGGGGAGCGTGAGATGGAAAGACCCCGATTCGGTTGTGACCTGGCTTCGAGCGAATCCCGTGTCCGGATTCAACGCTCGGACCGTCGCCCCGCGCACAACCGCGCCCGATGGATCGAGCACGCGTCCCTCGATTACCCCGGCTGTGTCTTGAGCCAATAACGCGGCGCAGGAAACAAAAAATAAGGCCCTGCCCCCTGCAGCATTTTGAATATAGACAAGTACGTCAGTCTGACAAGCCGAGCCCCGAAAAACAATAATGCAAATCTAATAGGGAGGCAGGCCGGAGCGCGACACCGCTCTCTGCCCACCAAGTCTTGTTGCTATGTACTGTCCAAGGGCACGGACCTCAGTCGCGTCTCCGGCGGGCACTCGACCATTCCCAATCTTCCGGTGATTGACACAGCCCGGCTTTAATCGGATTTCCCTACATATCGGATGATCTTTTCCCACTCGTGGCGGTTTCGAATCCAGCGGTCAGAATAGTCTTTTGCCCAGAACGATCCGGAACGCTTCATGACCCGGTTCGCCTCAAACGCCGTTCGCCCTTTGAGCCGCCCGATTTGCCGCGGCAGCGTGTCTCCCGGTATCACGAGCACGTGAACGTGATTCGGCATGAGCACCCACGACGCGAGATCATATCTCCCTGCGGCGGCCCCTTCACGCAGAACTCTTACTCCGACGCCGGCCACTTCGGGTTCTGCCAGCCAGCGTGGCCCGGAAGGCGCCGCGTCCAGCAGTCCGTCCCCTGCGGCGAAGGCCGCCCCACGGGTAGTCCAAAGATCGGCCACAACCGCCAACGGCAACGACCCCGCCAATCGCCACGTAACGAAGTATCCGGCTCCGTCCGGTTGCCGGTGTGGAAGCCGTCGGCGCACTCCGCCAGTATTCCATGTGGCTTGGGCACGCGACTTGAGTCGCGTATGGTCTTCCCTCACCGAGGAGCAATCGCGCGACTCACCCGTCCGCAGACGAAACTTTCCGCCGCATCCGTGCTCCCCTTCCCCTTATAAACCGCTACCAACGGATACGGGCACAACGGCCGCGTCCGATCCGGATTCGTTCGCGACGCCACCACCCGGTCCGGCGCCTTCCCTCCCCCCACCCAACTATCCAGTTCCGCAATCATGTCGAAGTTCGGCGTCCCATCTCCCCCGCGGCAATGCATCATCCCCGGGACCATGAACAGCCGCACCGATTCGTTCGTCCGCGCCACGCCCATCGTATAGAGGACCGCATTGTAGTAATCCACCGAGTTCCCCGGCGCAACAAGGTGGTCGTTCCAGCCGTGATACAGAATCAACTTTCCGCCGCGCCTCGCAAACGCCCTCAGATCCGGCTGGTTCGAATCCACCGCCGGCTCCAGGGCTTTTTCCAGCGCGGCCGCATCGCTATCGAAGTTCAAAGTGGTCCAATCCCAGTCCGGATTGTTGAACACCACATATTTGAACGACCCGACCGGATCCGCAATCGGCTCCACCCCGGCCAGCAACCCCCATCCCATCTCACTCCCCGGCGCGAAACCCGGAAAAATCTTCGTGCCCGCGCTGTTCACCGCCGGTCCATACAGCTTGCGCGCCGACTCCACCTGCGCCGACGTCAGACACGCCGCCGTATCCGCGCCCTCGCACTTCAGGACCCCGGGATCGAAATGACACCGCTCCGGATCTTCAATCACCCCGTCCTTCACGCCGTCGAGCGCGTCACACGCCTCGATCACGGCCTTATGGATCGCCGCATATTTCTCAGGAGGAATAAAGCTTCCCGCCTCATGCACGACCTTCGGAACCCACAACGTCCATAGCTGCAGATGTGACAGGTAATTCGCCGGCGCGCCCGCCACGATGCCGTCGAAGTCCGCCGGAAAACGCTGCGCCTCCATCAGGGCCTGGCGGCCGCCGGTCGAACAGCCGTTGAAATACGAGCGCCGCGCCGGCTGCGAATAAAACGCCGCCATGAGCGCCTTCGCCTCGACCGTCATTTCGTGTACCGAGCGGTATCCGAAATCCACCAGCTTCTCCGGATGTCCCATCGCGAACGAAGCGCCCTCCGTCGCATGGCCCGTGTCGGTGCCGGCCGTCGCGTATCCGTGCGCGAGCGCGAGCGCCATGTCGGGATACCTGATGTACGGACCCCATCCGCCATTCCCGACCGCCTGAAACTTCCCGTTCCAGTTCTCCGCCGGCATCCAGACTTCGATCCTGATGTCGGAATCCGAACTGGGCGTCAGCATCCCCGCCACGCGACAGAAGGCCGGCAGCGTTTTGAAGACGTTTGGTCCCGACCCGAGTCCCCCCGGAGGCGTGAACGCGCCCGCCTCCACCGTCTGCGCCAGTGTGATGGCGGTGTTCGGCGGATGCAGCGAGGCCAGATCGGCGCAGGTGGCCGCCAGCGCCGATTGCGCAACGAAGACGAGAATCGCAAGTTTCACCACCCACATATTGACGCCTTAACGTCGATCTGGTCTCATCGAAAATCGGGGTCGGTGTCAATTGCCGAAGCGCCCCACTCCGACACCAGCGCCGTTGCCGCGCTGAAGCGCACATTGTTACGGCGCTCGGGCCGATGACTCCCGAGCAAGCGTATCGCAACGTAACTAACGATATCCGGGCATGTGGCCATCAAGTGAGCGAGCATCAATGAGCCGGCCGTTAGGTAGTCAGTACACGTTTTGGCAACGAACTTCACGGACTGAATTCCGTCTTGACAACCGCGATTTTTGATATAGGCCTGGGTAGCCTCTCTTGGTTTCTAAGTTGGTTCAGAGTCGGGACCCGTTTGATACCAAGCGTAGCGATCGGCTCATCCAGATTCTTCGATACTTGGATATTGGGTCGATTTGAGAGCAGCGCGCAATTTTCCGAACAAGTATGCTCCGCCACAGAAGAGAGTACCGAAGGTCGCAGTTCGAAGACTGTGCGTTACAAATCGTGCGCCAACGAAAGTGAGCAGCATAATAACTGTGCCAATAGTGATTTCGCCAACGATCAGCTTTCGCTTCCAGCGATGTGCAGCCTGCTCACACTCTTCGAGAATCGGATTTTCCCCTGATGGCTCGTTCGCGTCCACGAGACTAAGAGTTTCGTCCAAAACGGACAGTTGTCGCTCACAACGCTCATGCGTCCGATCGTCTTTCAGGGTTGCGGCGACGGACGACAGACGAACGAGGCACTTGCGTAAGGTAGTCATGTCGCCAGCCCGTCGCGCGAAGCCAGCCGCCGAAACGAGGCGATTGCGAGCGAGCGAGATCTTCCCAATCGTTTCCAACTCGATCGCGGCGGCGTAGCCACAGAGACCCATGGAATAGGAATCGTATGATTTGCCGCTGAACCAGGTCGCCTTGGCCAAAACGTCATCGGTAACTGGGACATTTACTGCCGAAGAAAACGTTTCTGTCATGACCACGGCTAACTCCGTGTACTCTCGCGGACGTCCCGCCGCGAGATAGGCGTCCATTACTTCCGCCAGTGCGGCCCGCCCTACTGCCTGGTTCCCGGAGGCAATGAGTCCGAGCGCGCGATTTCGCATGGCCCTTGCGGCCGCAAGCCTATCCGGCGAGGAGCGAAGCGTCTCCTCGGTAAACTGGACAATTAGTCGCCCATCTACGACCTCTGGATCGAGGCTCAGCAATAATTCCGAGAAAAAGTTGGTCCACGCAGGTTGAGGTATTGCTGTCGCCCAATCGCGCAGCGCGGCGGTTACGAGCTCATCGCTGGCCGAGCGCACCTGTTGGGGCGACACCGTTTCGGGGGCTATTGCCTGCAGAATGCTCTTCCCGTCACACCACACGATGCTGCAGGTTGGACATCGGCGGGCGAAGGTCCAGGCATTCGCGGTGAGACTACGCTCCCACGCTGCCCAGAACACGCGCTTGGCGGCGGCGGCACCCCTGAGGAGCGCCGGGAACAGATCGTCATCGCTCCCGCTGTAGCCGACCAACAATACGACGGCGTTTCGAAGGGCAGCCTCGATAACCCTGTTGACCTCAGAGGTGGCTGGCTGGCCCGCTTGGCGCATCGTCATTACGATGCTGTGCGATTGAGTGATCGAGCCGTGCGGCTTGTACACGAACAAGCAGTCACGCTTGTGAGAAGATAAAGCCTTTTGCAGACTCCGCGAAGGCTCGCCTACGTCGATTTCAAAGTTTACGCCCAGCATGAGGAGCGCCTCTTCGATGTACGGATCGAAATTGGTAGTAATGATGGCTCGAACACGGCCCCTCTTGGCCAGCGAAGCGATCGCAAAGTGATCCGCATTGGGTGATCCCCGCACTAGGATGTTCAGGGCGTCGAGAATATGAGAGCCGAGGCTGGCGTAGAGAAGCTGGCACACTGCCTCTATTTTGGTTTTTGCCGAGCGTTCCGCCCATCGTTCACAGGCCCGCCTAGTTAGTGCCGTTGCAGAACTGGCTGTGACACCGGATTCAATCACGGCTTCTATCAAGTGAAGCCATGTTGGACAGCGTGCTGGCGACCCGGCGGACACGCCGGCACCCACGAACAGAACCAATTCGTCGCTCGTTAGCGCAATAGCTCCTGCAGCTTCCCCAAGACCGCATTCGTCCGGACTCTCTCGGTTCGGAAATTTCCGTACGGTCACAAAACGCCCTTATCGAAATCCGTCTTAGTCCGGCTTTTCCTGCGTATGGCCAATAGAATTTTTTCCTGATCGCGCTGTGAAAGCACAGAAATCGGGTAGGCAAAGGGCCTCCCGCTCGCACACTTGGCCGAGATTAGGCGATCTGTGCCCGAGATTCGGTTACGACGTTCCCTTATGCCTATCTCATCGATATCGCTCCAAAGAACGCCGTGCACGGAGCGGCCGTTCGATAGCGCGAGCCCCTCGGGCAGAATAATGAGTTTCTGCCTGTGAACGACGATGTCCTGAATGATCAGGAGAATCGCGAGCAATATCATAAGCGCGGAGGGAATCTGGAAAATCAACCGATTGCGATGTTCCGGCCCAAGGACTAAACCTGCGAGCACCACCGATGCGGCTGGCGAAACGCTCCAAAGCAGGGACGGCAGGAAGGAGCGTACCGTCGGAGAGAGAACCGTGCCGCCAATTTCCGATAAAGCGCGTCCTCCACGAACATATGTGACGAGCATCCCAATGGTCGCTCCAAAGGGAAAAGCCAAGAGTACAAGTGGCCCCTCTATATTGGCGAAGCCTGTTAAATGCAGATTCATGAGGCTCCAGAGTAGTAAGAATGGTACTGAGGCGGCTAACGTCAACACTGGAGCGCCACGATAGAGATAGGCTGAAATCAGCTGAAACAGCCCCTGCAATTTCGCCGGTAAATCTACATTAGGGCTAAGCATGAAGCGGCTGAACTCAGGCGATGTGGCCATCTGTATATAGGCGTCCATTTGCCGTCTGTATGCGATTGGCGTAAGCTTCGTTGACCCTGCCAAAAACGGACCTTGGGCGACACGGGTCGACTTCCCGACAAGAAGGCCGATCGTCAACGGGAGAAACGATCGCGCCGAAACTGTTCCATTCGAACGGGCATAGCACGGCTGAAGCCAATATAGAGAGTAGCGTCGGCAACCCTCGCCGAGCCGAGCCGCCTATAAAGAGCACACAGTAAAAAAGCATCGTCCCGCCCACGAGGACAGCTATAAGGGTCGCGAGCACTCGTCCGGGGGAACCGTGGATTTGGAGGTTGTGAAGGCCCGGCCACATGACTCATCCCCTCTGCGCCATTACGATCGCCTCAAGCAGTGTTACCGCGGCGCAACCAGCGGCAAAGGCTAGGGTGGGGGCGATAAGCAACATTACGAAATTGAAACGCTCAACCCCGATGGCGTCTACCCATCGGCTGCCAATATCAGAAGGAAGAGCCCATCCGAATACAGCGCTAACCGCCACGTAGTTCCCCATTATCACTGCAACCCAGCCCATCGCGAAGAAGCTGGTTCGGGTGATGTGGTCTCGTCCAAGACCGCCGTAAGAAAGCAATCGCACGCTTGCGGCCCAGGTTCCCACAAGAGCGGAGGCGACCGGACAGAGCGACATGGCCGTGATCAATCTGATTCTGAAACTGGCTACCATGGGCCACGTCGCTGTCAGCAGCTGCGAGAACACTTCCACGGCGCAGCCAACCGAAATGGCGTAGACCGCCACGAAGGCCGTAAGAAAGGTGACGAAGGAGCGCCCGGCGGAC